>SAMEA3663010__coassemble_249_pt1 | contig 25100 bp, 22 predicted proteins | sample SAMEA3663010__metabat2_high_PE_006 | metagenome-assembled genome bin SAMEA3663010 (sample SAMEA3663010) | pig gut metagenome | biome: pig gut; feature: pig-associated habitat; material: faeces | place: France | collected 2012 | reverse complement strand
AAAGGACCCCACAACAATTTTGCTGGTTTCTATTTTTCTCGGCTCGCTCGGTATCGATCGGTTCATGCTTGGTGAAACGGGAATGGGTATTTTGAAGCTGCTGACCCTTGGCTGTTTTGGAATTCTGACTATTTTGGATTGGTTCACTGTGCAGAAAAAGGCAAGGGATTTAAACTTTAATAAGCTTATGGTTTTGCTGTAAAATGCAGGCACATTCGCCCCCGCCGCCGTAAAGGCACGGGGGCGTTTTACTTTGCTGATTTGCACTTTGTGCCTGTGCGCACCACGCCTTTCGGCGGCCTGTTTTGGATCGTTTCCAGGCATTATTTGAAATATACTTCGGCACAAGCCTTTTTTGTCTGCCGCCATTGACGGGGGCGAGAAATCATAGTACAATTTATAAAAAACAATGTGGAGTGTAAAAATGACATTAAATGAGTTAAAGATCGGCAGCAGCGCCGTGATCCGCCGGGTGGGCGGACAGGGGCCGCTGCGGTGCCGGCTGCTGGATATGGGGCTGATCCCGGGGACAAAAGTCACACTGCAGAAAGTGGCGCCCATGGGAGATCCTATTGAGATCCGTGTGCGGGGCTATGAGCTGACCCTGCGTGTGGAGGACGGTAAAAAAATAGAGGTGGAGGAGGTCGCTGAATGATTTTTGCATTGGTTGGCAATCAGAATTGCGGCAAAACCACCCTCTTTAACGCACTTACCGGCTCCAATCAGCATGTGGGCAATTTCCCCGGCGTGACGGTGGATCAGAAAATGGGAGAGATCAAGGACGGCAAGAGCGGTTCTGTGGTGGATCTGCCGGGTATCTACTCCCTGCGGCCCTATACCCAGGAGGAGATTGTCACCCGGAATTTCATTCTCAATGAAAAGCCCGATGGCATTATCAATATTATTGACGCCACCAACATTGAGCGCAACCTCTACCTGACGCTGCAGCTTCTGGAGCTGCGGGTGCCCATGGTGCTGGCTCTGAATATGATGGACGAGGTGCACGCCAACGGCGGTACCATTGATGTGCGGGAGCTGAGCCGGTGTTTGGGTATCCCGGTGGTGCCTATCAGCGCCGCGAAGGGCGAGGGCGTGTCGGAGCTTCTGGATCAGGCGGTGCATACCGCCCGTGGGAAGACCCTGCCCAAGGTGTACGACTTTTGTGCCCCGGATTCGCCGGTGCACCGGTGCATTCACGCAGTGGTGCATATGATCCAGGATCACGCCGACAAGGCGGGGATCCCCGCGCGGTTCGCTGCCACCAAGCTCATTGAGGGCGACGAGGGGATACTGCGGCAGCTGCAGTTGGATCAGAATGAGAAGGAGCTGCTGGAGCACTGCATCGTGCAGATGGAAAACGAGAGAGGCCTGGACCGCAACGCGGCTCTGGCGGATATGCGGTACAGCTTCATCGAGAGCGTAGTGGAGATCTGCGTGGTGAAGTGCCACGAGAGCAAGGAACACCGCCGCTCTGTGCGGATGGATAAGATCCTCACCGGGAAATACACGGCTCTGCCGGTATTCTTCGGGGTGATGTTCCTGATTTTTTACCTGACCTTCAACCTTATCGGGCAGAATCTCTCGGATTTCTTGAGCCTGGGCATTGACAAGCTCACCATGCTGGTGGACAAGGGGCTCACGGCCTACGGCATCAACCCCGTGGTGCACAGCCTCATTGTGGACGGCATATTTGCAGGCGTGGGGAGCGTTCTGTCCTTCCTGCCCATCATCGTGACTCTGTTTTTCTTCCTGTCCATTCTGGAGGATACCGGCTACATGGCAAGGGTTGCCTTTGTCATGGACAGGCTGCTGCGTAAGATCGGACTGTCCGGACGCAGCTTCGTACCTATGCTCATCGGCTTCGGCTGCACGGTGCCGGCGATTATGGCCACCCGCACCGTGTCCTCGGATCGGGATCGAAAGATGACCATATTGCTCACACCGTATATGAGCTGCTCGGCAAAGATACCTATTTATGCGGTGTTCTCGGCGGCATTTTTCCCCAAGTATGCGGCGGTGGTGATGATCGGTCTGTATGTGACCGGTATTCTGCTGGGTATTTTGCTGGCGCTGGTGCTGAAAAACACGGCTTTCCGGGGGCAACCCGTGCCTTTCGTCATGGAGCTGCCCAATTACCGGATGCCGTCTGCCAGGAGTGTGGGTCTGCTGCTGTGGGAAAAGGCCCGGGACTTTTTGGAGCGGGCATTCACGGTGATCTTTTTAGCCACGATCATCATCTGGTTCCTGCAGACCTTTGACGCAAAGCTGAATGTGGTGACGGACAGTGCGGACAGCTTGCTGGCCATGGTGGGTCAGTTCATTTCCGGGATCTTTAAGCCCCTGGGCTTTGACGACTGGCGAGTGGCTACAGCGCTTATTTCCGGTTTCACCGCCAAGGAGGCGGTGGTGTCTACCCTGGGGGTGCTGCTGGGAACCAATGTGGCAGCCTTGGGGTCTGTGCTGGGGTCTTTGTTTACGCCGCTGTCGGCGTTGTCATTCCTTGTGTTTACACTTTTGTATACGCCGTGCGTTGCCGCCGTGGCCGCCATCCGGCGTGAGCTGAGGTCGTTCTGGAAGATGCTGGGCGTGGTGATCCTGCAGTGCGGGGTCGCGTGGCTGGCGGGTATGCTGGTGTACCGGATCGGAGGTTTACTATGAGTTTTGGCGATTGGATCCTGCTGGGTGTGATCCTCCTGTGCGCCGGTGCGGCTGTTGCGCATATCCTTCGGGGGAAAAAGAGCTGTTGCGGAAACTGCCGGGGCTGTAGCGGATGCGGGAAAAAGTGAAATGATCTGTGCGGGCGCTGCTTTTGCGGTGCCCACCTGATTTTTGGGGGACTGGCACATTACGCCTCCGGCGGTCATAAGATGCCTAAAGGGGTGGATACTATGATGAATCGGTTCACACAACTGCGGCGCAAGGAGGTCATTAATCTCTGCGACGGATGCAGGCTCGGCTGCGTGGGAGATGTGGAGGTAAAGCTGCCGGAGGGAGAGGTGCGGGCGCTGATCGTATTCGGTCCCAGCCGTTTTTTCGGCCTGTTCGGCAGGGGGGAGGATTATTACATACCCTGGGACTGCATACAAAAGTTCGGAGATGACATCATTCTCATAGACAAACCTTTTCAGCGGCGGGACGGTCCGCCGGACCGTAAGCGCAGACACTGGGGATGAGGCGGGAAAATGACAGAAAATATATAAAAACTACTTGCAATTAATATTTGGATATGGTATTATATTTCAGCATTCCGCACAGACTTGGACTCTCGGTCGGTGCCGATTCGGTTGGCCGGGGGGAGGAAAAGTCTGGAGGTAAAAAACTAAATTCAAAGGAGAACTGAACAAAATGGCAAATCAGAATGTTGTTTCCATGAAGGCTCTGCTGGAGGCCGGTGTGCACTTCGGTCACCAGACTCGCCGCTGGAACCCCAAGATGGCTCCCTACATCTACACCGAGCGCAACGGGATCTACATCATCGACCTGCAGAAGACCGTGAAGAAGCTGGAGGAGGCTTACAGCTTTGTGCGTGAGCTCAGCGAGTCCGGCCAGAGCCTGCTGTTTGTGGGCACCAAGAAGCAGGCGCAGGAAGCTATCAAGGATGAGGCTCTGCGCTGCAACATGTTCTATGTCAACGCTCGCTGGCTGGGCGGCATGATGACCAACTTCAAGACCATGCGTACCCGCGTGGACCGCCTGAATCAGCTCAAGACCATGCAGGCTGACGGCACCTTCGATATGCTGCCCAAGAAGGAAGTTATCAAGCATCTGGGCGAGATCGAGAAGCTGGAGAAGTATCTGGGCGGCGTGAAGGAAATGAAGAAGCTGCCCGGCGCTCTGTTCATCGTGGACACCCGCAAGGAGCGCAATGCCATCGCCGAGGCACACCGTCTGGGCATTCCCGTTGTGGCCATCGCCGATACCAACTGCGATCCTGATGAGATCGATTATCCCATCCCCGGCAACGATGACGCTATCCGCGCCATCAAGCTGATCTCCTCCGTAATGGCAAATGCCATGATCGAGGGCCGTCAGGGCGAGCAGACCGAAGAGGTCGATGCTCCCGCCGAGGAAGCCGCTGAATAAGCAAATTCCTTTTACCGCTGAACCAACGGGGCAGGGCGTGTCCCTGCCCCGCACTTTTTTGAAACGAATGAATTGGAGGAAATGAAAATGGCTTTTAGTGCTGCTGATGTTAAGAACCTGCGTGAAATGACCGGCGTGGGCATGATGGATTGCAAGAAGGCTCTGGTGGAGACCGACGGCGATATGGACAAGGCTGTGGAGTACCTGCGTGAAAAGGGCCTGGCCAAGGCCGCCAAGAAGGCTGGCCGCATTGCTGCCGAGGGTATGAGCTATGTGTGCGTGGAGAACGGCACCGCCGCTCTGGTGGAAGTGAACTGCGAGACCGACTTCTGCGCCAAGAGCGACTCCTTCGTGGCTTTCGTGAAGGATATTGCCAAGACCGTTCTGGACTGCGCTCCCGCCGATGTGGACGCTCTGATGAACTGCAAGTATGCAGGCTCCGGCCTGACCGTTGCCGAGACCATGCCCGAGAAGGTCATGTCCATCGGTGAGAACCTGCAGATCCGCCGCTTTGTCCGCGTGGACACCAACACCTCCGTGGGTTATGTTCACGCCGGCGGCAAGATCGGTGTGCTGGTGAATCTGGCTGTGGAGGGCGGCATTGACGCCACCGAGATCGGCAAGAATGTCGCCATGCAGATTGCTGCCCTGAATCCCCGCTTCTGGGATAAGTCCCAGGTCAGCCAGGAAGTGCTGGACGAGGAGAAGAAGGTCGCTCTGGCTCTCATGGACCAGGATCCCAAGATGGCTTCCAAGCCCGCTCAGGTGAAGGAAAAGATCGTCATGGGCAAGATGAACAAGTTCTATCAGGAGAACTGCCTGCTGCAGCAGGAGTTCGTCCGCGGCGACCTGTTCACCGGCTCCGTGGAGGGCTACATTGCCGACGCCGCCAAGAAGCTGGGCGGCTCCGTGAAGTTTGTGGACGCCGTGCGTTTTGCCACCGGCGAGGGCATCGAGAAGAAGCAGGAGGACTTCGCTGCTGAGGTCGCTGCTCAGATGAACATGGGCAAGTAATTCCGTTATCGCAGATCCATATTAAAAAGACGGCTCCCGAGGGGGCCGTCTTTTTTGCTTGCTTACAGGTCTTGAAGCTGCTCCGGCGTATCAATATCCAGAAGCTGGGAGGGGGAGACCTCCAGCAGAAGGAGCTCTTCCTCATGGGTCAGGATGACCGAGCGGCCACCATGGTCGCCTGTGAGAGCCATCAGCTCCGGGTACAGCCGGGAGGGGAATATGCAGGGATTGCCCCGGTGTCCGTTGTGACCTAAACCAACAATGCGGTCCGGGTGATCGGCGGCGAAGTCAATGAGCCGCGCCACGGTTTCCTTTTGAAGCTTAGGCTGATCGGCCACCTGGAACATCACGGCGTCGCAATCCCACAGCGCCTCCAATCCAATGCGGATGGACTCGCTCTGCCCGATTTCCGGATGGGGGTTTGGCAGGGAAGTGAAACCGTATTTTTTGGCCAATTCCTCAATTTCCGGGTACTGGGTCACCACCACCACTTGTTCCAACTTTTCGCCGGGGATGGCGGACAAAGCACATTCGATCAGAGACAGTCCGCCGTCAAATTCCACCTGCAGCTTGTTCCCACCAAAGCGGCGGCCGAAGCCTGCCGCCATGAGAACGCAACCGATTTTCATGCGCAACACTCCTTTTCGGTAGTATACCCATTTCTTTTCTTTTTTGTCAATGAAATGTGTCATTATTTGCAAAATAGAATTACGCTTTCTCTTTTCAACGGCATTTTTTTATGGTACAATTCATCATGGTATTATGTGATAAATTTTATCCTTTTATAAAACTTGCATAAAGGAGGCAATACAATGCCAGCAACAAAAATCGGCGACATAATTATTCGGGTGGACGCCATTGAGAAAGCCCGGGGCGAGGCGACCTATGTATGCGACATGACGCTGCCGGATATGCAGTACGCCTATATGGTTCGTTCCACGGTGCCCAGAGGAACCATTGACGCTATCCACCTGCCCGAGTTCCCGGAGGGATACTATTTCATTTCCGCCAAGGACATTCCCGCCAAGGGAAAGAACGAACTGTGGATGATTCTGAAGGATTGGCGCTGCTTCGCGGAGGACTATGTGCTGTATGTGGGCGAGACCATCGGCCTGGTGGTTGGCCCCGACCGGGCTACGCTGAAGGACCTGCGGGATCAGATCAAGATCGATTACACCGAGCAGACCCCGGCGGTGAGTATAGATGACGGCATCAACAGCGTGGGAGGCCCCATGTTCCCGGAGAAGAACAGCAATGTCATGTGCGAGCTGTTCTGCCAGAAGGGCAGACCCATGGAGGAGGTCTTTGCCGAGGCGGACGAGATCTTTGAGGAGACGCTGACCACCCCCTATCAGGAGCATGTACATCTGGAGACCAACAGCGCTATTGCCACCATGGAGGACGGCAAGTTCGTGTTCTATGCATCGGCGCAGTGCCCGTTCTATATCCGCAAGTCCATTGCAGGACTTCTGGACATTCCCTATGATGACATCATCATCCGCCAGTGCACCACCGGCGGCGCATTCGGCGGAAAGGAGCATTTCCCCGATGTGCTGTGCGGCGCTCTGCTGGTGGCGGAGAATAAGATCCGCAAGCCCATCAAGATGGTGTTTGACCGGGAAGAGGACACCCAGTTCAGTGTGAAGCGCCATCCCTCCAAGTGCGTCTACAAGACCGCTGTGAAAAACGGCGAGATCATCGGCACCGAGGGACACATTTACTACAACTGCGGCGCGTATCTGTCTTCCTCCTATGTGGTGCTGCAGCGGGGCGTGTTCCATGCCAACGGCGTGTACACCATCCCCAACACCTACCTCAAGGGTGAGGGCATTGGCACCAACACATTCCCCACCTGCGCCTTCCGCGGCTTCGGCGCGCCCCAGACCCTGTTCTGCTTTGAGACCCATCTGACCCATCTGGCTCACCATCTGGGCGTGGATCCCCTGGAGTTCAAGATGCGCTACATAGCCAAAAAGGGCGACGAGACCACCACCAACGGCCATATCATCGAGGATGTAAAACTGCCGGAGATGCTGGACGTCATCACCAAGGAATCAGACTACTGGAGAAAGGCCAGAGAGTACAAGGCCGGCTGCGGACGCGGTATCGGCGTGGCTATGTACAACCACGGCGGCGCATTCACCGGCAACGGGGAGCAGGCCATTATCAAGGCGCACGCCCGCCTCACCAAGACCGGCGACAAGGTGGAGATCTTCGTTGGCTCCACGGAGATGGGTCAGGGCTTCAAGACCAGCCTGCGCAAGATCTGCGCCGCTACCCTTGGTATTTCCATCGACAATATTGAGTATAAAAATCCAGACACCTCCAAGGTGGTGGACTCCGGTCCCACCGCAGCTTCCCGGTCTACCATGATCGTGGGCAGGCTGGTGGAGCGGGCCGCTCTGGAGATGAAGGAGCGCTGGAACGAGGGCGACTTCACCACAGAGGTGGAGTATGAGCATCCCGAGGGCTATCCCTGGGATCAGGCTACCTTCCGGGGCGATGCCTACCTGGGCTACGGCTGGGGCGCGGTGATCGTGGAGGTAGAGGTGGACAAGCTCACCAACGAGGTCAAGACGCTGGGCATCTGGTCCTCCCACGAGATCGGCAAGGCCATCGACGAGCTCATCGTCCACGGGCAGATCAACGGCGGTATTATGCAGTCTCTGGGCTACGGCGCCATGGAAAAGATGGAGAACAAGGGCGGTTATTTCAAGCAGAAGAGTATGTCCGACTATGTCATCCCCACATCCATGGACTTCCCCAAGCAGTTCTATCACATTCAGGAGAATCCCTATCCCTGGGGCCCCTACGGCGCCAAGGGCATGGGCGAGCTGGTGTTTAACGGCGCTTCCGCGGCCTATGTGGACGCTGTGGAGCGCGCACTGAACTGCAAGTTTACTTCTATTCCCATTCCTGTTGAAGATATTGAGGAGGCGCTGAAGAATGTATAACGATGTTCGATTTACACTGAACGGTAAGCCTATGGTCTATACCGGCAACCCCCTGCGGCGGCTGCTGGATGTACTGCGGGAGGACTACGGCCTCACCGGCAGCAAGGAAGGCTGCGGCGAGGGTGAGTGCGGCGCCTGCTCCATTATCAAGGACGGCAAGCTGGTGACTCCCTGTATCATCCCGGTTGGCTCCATTCAGGGCGCCGAGCTGCTGACCATTGAGGGGATCCGTGACACCGAAAAGGGTAAGTGCATCATTGACGCCTATGCCGAGGGCGGCGCCGTGCAGTGCGGCTTCTGCATCCCGGGCATGGTCATTGCTACTTATGTATTGCTGAGCGAAAACCCCGATCCCACGGAGGAGGAGATCCGCATGGGCATCAGCGGCAATATCTGCCGCTGCACCGGCTACGACCTCATCGTGGAATCCATCCGGCTGGCCGCCAAGAAAGGAGCTGCGTTATGGAAGAAGTAAAATGCTATATGCCGCAAACTCTGGCTGAGGCACTGCAGATCCGCAAGGAGACCGGAGCACAGCCTCTGGCCGGCGGCTCCGACTTGATGGTGGCCAACAGCCGCGGCACCGGCATCGTGCCGAGCTTCCGGAAACCCATCCTCATTATCTCCGGCCTGCCGGAGCTGAAAGGTATCCGGGAACTTCCGGACGGCACGGTGGAGATCGGCGCACTGTCCACCTCCTGGGAGATCCACACTTCTCCCGTGACCCACCCGCTGCTGAAGGATGCCGCTTCCCGTATGGGCGCCATCGCCCTGCGCAACAGCGCCACCATCGGCGGAAACATCGGCAACGCCTCTCCCAAGGGCGATATGCCTCAGCCCCTGATCCTGCTGGATGCGGAGGTTGTGCTGCAGAGTGTGGACGGTGAACGGCGGATGAAGGTGGATGACTTCATCATCAAGACCAAGGTCACCGCCATCCGTGACGACGAGCTCATCACCAAGGTTGTCATTCCGCCCCAGACCTTTACCCACATTTTCTTCCGCAAGATCGGCATGCGGCGCTCCAACGCCATTTCCAAACTGACTCTGTCTGCCGCCGCCAACATCCAAAACGGCATGGTGGTGGATTTCCGGGCATCCTCCGGCGCGGCCGGCCCCAAGGTGGAGCGCAGCCGTCAGGTGGAGAGCCTGCTCATCGGCCACAAGGTCAGTGAGCTGCCGGAGTTGAAGGGTGCATTTCTGGACGCATGGTGCAACGAGGTCATCAAGCCCCACGCCATGCCCGAATATCGGCGCAACGCCACCCGCAGAATGCTGGAGTATTTCATTGACGCTCTGGTGGCCGGCCATCCGGAAGGCCGGGTAGAATAAACAGGAGGAATTGCTATGATCTATCATCCCAAAACCCCGCTGGAGGCGGTGATGCTGCGCAAGGAGCATGCTGACACAGCCGTATATCTGGCCGGCGGCACCGATGATCTGCGCCTGAACGGCAGCGCGCAGGGCAAGGATCTTATAGACATCAACGGTTTGGGCTTTGACGATATTTTCGCCAGGGACGGCAAGCTCTATATCGGCGCACGCTGCACGCTGAATCAGATCATTGACAGTGAGTTGGTGCCAGCATTTATCAAGGAGGCCGCCCATTTCTGCGCGTCCTTTGTCAAGCGCAACAGCGCCACTGTGGGCGGCAACATCGGCCTGCGCCGGCAGGACAGCTATCTGGCTGCTGCGCTGACGGCTGCGGACGCCGTGCTGCAGTCCATCACACCCCACGGCGAGGAAATGAAGCCCATTGGCGAGTATTTGCAGAGCGATTGCAAGCGGCTCATCGAGTATGTGGTGCTGCCTGCCAAACGCTCCGGCTGGGTGAAGCGGTTCACCAACACCACCTCCAGCCATGCGGCGGTGACAGCGGCAGCTTCCGAGGGGATTTACGCTCTGAGCGTGTCCGGAAGCGGATTTGCCTACGGCACTGATCCGGATCTGGCGGATACCATGGAGTTTACCGATGATATTTCCGGCAGCGCCGAGTATAAGAAGTATCTGGCAAAGATCGTGTTTACACTGGGGAGGTAAGGCAAATGGAAGTGAAATGCAGACTAAACGGCGAGAATATCGTGCTGCAGGGCGAGCCCACAGTTCGGCTGCGTGAGGTGCTGTATCATACCGGCTGCTACTCCGTGCGCGACAGCGACGACGCCGAGGGCTTTGCCGGCTCCGACACCATCATCTTTAACGGCGAACTGAAATATGCCAACTTTATTATGCTCTACCAGGCGGAGGGCGCTGAGATCAAAACAGCGGAGTCTCTGCTGGTAAACGGTGAGCTGAACTATGTGCAGAAGGCCATGGTGGCCGCAGGTATCGTGCAGAGCGCCTACAACGCCCCGGCGGCGGCGCTGATTCTCACCTGGCTGCTGGAGAAGCATCCCAACCCCACCCGCCAGCAAGTCAAGAATGTGATGACCAGTATCTTCATCCGTGATGCCGGTTATGAGCACTATTATCTGGCAGTGAAGCTGGCCTGCGAGCTGCGTGATTTCGGCGAATTCAAGACGGAGATCGCTCCGTCTTTCCGCCCCCAGCTGGACATCATCGGCAAGCCGGCCGGGAAGATCGACGGCGCTGCTCTGGTTTCCGGCGAGCCTGTGTTCGTGGAGGACAAGGTGCCCGCCAATTCCTGGTGCCTGCATGTTTTGCGCAGCCCCTTTGCCAGCGCTTATATCAAGTCCATTGACACCAGTGAAGCAGAGAAGCTGGACGGCGTGGCGGCCATTATCACCGCCTTTAACTGCCCGGATGTGTACTATATGCAGGCCGGACAGGGTACGCCCGAGCCGTCGCCCCATGACCGCCGCCTGTTTAACATGAAGGTACGCCATGTGGGCGACCGTGTGGCGGGCATCGTGGCCCGTACTCCCGAGATCGCCGATAAGGCTGCGTCCCTCATTAAGGTGGAGTATGAACCCACCGACGCTGTGTTCACCGTGGAGGAGGCCATGGCCGAGGGGGCACCGCTGGTGCATAACGGCCCCGTGCAGTATAATGCCGGCGCACCGGAGGATCTGGAGGAGTATAACAAGCTCCAGGGAGATCCCCGTGAGGGCAAGGTGGTTTACCAGTTCCCTCTGCACGCTGACATTCATAAGAATATCGCTGCCTCCAACAAGGGCGGCATCGGCGACATGGAGAAGGGCTTTGCCGAGGCGGATGCCATTGTGGAGCGGACCTACCAGACCAGTCAGATTCAGCACACCCCTCTGGAGCCCCATGTGTGCTATGCCCATGTGGAGAGCGGACGTTTGGTGCTGAACTGCGCCACCCAGGTGCCGTACCATGTGCGCCGCATTGTGAGCTGGGTCTGCGGCATTCCCGAGAACAAGATCCATGTCATCAAGGAGCGTGTGGGCGGCGGTTACGGATCGAAGCAGGATATTCTGGTGGAGGAACTCACCGGTTATGCTGCTTGGATCACCAAGAAGCCTGTGTATTACCGCAACACCCGTGCCGAGGAATTCTATGCCAACTCCACCCGTCATCCCATGCGCGTGCACGTGAAGATGGGCGGCAAGAAGGACGGCACCATCACGGCGCTGTTTATGGAGGTGTGCGCCAATACCGGCCCCTACGGCAACCACTGCCTGACGGTGCCTATGAACAGCTGCTCCAAGACCATGCCCCTGTTCAAGGTGGACAATATGGCCTACGATCTGAAGGTGTACTATACCAACACGCCTCCCGCAGGCGCCTACCAGGGCTACGGTACGCCTAAGGGCACCTATGGCATCATGATGGCTATGGCGGAGCTGGCGGATAAGCTGGGCATCGACTACCGCACCATGGTGGAAAAAAACCACGTGGAAGAGGGCTATATGCTGGAGATCCTCAAGGGCCTGGGCGAGGGCCGTGAGGGCGCGGTGGTGCCCGTCGGATCCTGCGGTCTGGATGAGGCCATCAAGCAGGGCTGCGATATGATCGATTGGGGCAAGAAGGAAGTGTCCGAGGATCCCGATTGGAAGATCGGTAAGGGTTTCGCCATGATTATGCAGGGATCCGGCCTGCCGGGCCTGGATCATGCCGAGGCTATTGCCAAACTGGAGACAGACGGCACCGTGATCCTCAACAGTGGCGGCGCCGATTTGGGTACGGGTCTGGATACTATTTCCGCCAAGATCGTGGCTGAGGTGCTGAAGCTGCCCATGGAGCGCATCACCGTTGTGTCCGGTGATACCGACTCCTGCGCATTCGATACCGGTGCGTACGCTTCCTCCGGTACCTTCTTCAGCGGCAATGCCTCTCTGGTGGCGACCAAGAAGCTCAAGGAGCTCATCATCAAGGAAGCCGCATTGCAGATGGAGGAGAAGGAGGAGGATCTGGAGGTCCGGGCACCCGGCGAGGTGTATTCCAAGACCACCGGCGCCACCCTTTCGTACTACGAACTGGTGCATACCGCCACCAGCGGCACGGGCCGCGGACAAATGGTTGCCCACGGCAGCTTTGTCACCAACGCCTCCTCCGTGCCCTACGGCGCGCATTTTGCGCAGGTGGCAGTGAATGTGAAGACCGGTGAGATCAAGGTGCAGAAGTTCTACGCTCTGCAGGACGCGGGCACACCCATCAACCCGGAGATCGCTCTGTGCCAGATGTATGGCGCTGTGATGAAGTCCATTGGACACTCTCTGTATGAGGACATGAAGCTGGACAAGAACGGCAAGTGCATCAACGCCAACCTTACTGATTATGGTGCGCCCATGATCGACGAGGCTCCGGAGGATTTCAAGTCCGTTCTCATTGATGTGGACGACAAGTTTGGCCCCTACGGCGCAAAATCCATTTCGGAGATTGCCTGCAACGGTGCCGCTCCTGCCATCGGTATCGCCATCCACGATGCCTGCGGTGTGTGGCTGCGCAGCTGGCCTATGACCCCCGAAAAGGTGCTGAAGGCTCTGGGTAAGATTTGATTTCATACAAGTAAGGCGGAGATCCGACCAGATCTCCGCCTTACTTTCGTGGGAGGAATCATGCGCTACTATGACAGATATGATTCACCTTTGGGTGAGATTTGGATGGGATCCGACGGAGAATGCCTGTGCGGCCTGTGGCTGACCGGGCAGAGGAATTTTGACATCGGCAGGGCCCGGACAGGTCAAAGGATTGATTTACAGATCTTCCGGGAAACCCGGCAGTGGCTGGAGCTGTATTTTTCGGGCAAGGCTCCGGACTTTACACCGAAGCTATCTTTGAGCGGAACGCCTTTCAGGCTTATGGTTTGGAAAATGCTGCTGGAGATACCCTATGGGGAAACCACAACCTATGGCCGACTTGCGGAGCTAGCGGCAAAAAAATGCGGCAGGGAGCGTATGTCGGCCCAAGCGGTAGGCGGCGCCGTGGGGAATAATCCCCTCTCCATCATTGTGCCCTGCCACAGGGTAGTGGGGGCAGACGGATCGCTCACCGGATATGCCGGGGGCGTGGATAAGAAAGCCTGGCTTCTGGAATGGGAAAAGAAGAATGCCTCTAAATAAAAAAGGGCCCCGGTTTGGCTCAAACCGGGGCCCTGTGTAATTTGAGGGGATCAATCAGCGGAGATTTTCCTTGATGGTTGCGCACAGGGCGGTGATACCCTGAACGATCTTCTCCTCAGGCATGCAGGAGTAGTTCAGGCGCAGAGTGTTCTCGTGGCCGCCGTTGGGGAAGAAGGAGCCGCCGGGAACGAAGGCAACTTTCTTTTCCAGGCACTTCATCTGCAGCTCCTTGGCGTCCATGTACTCAGGCAGGACCACCCAAGCGAACAGGCCGCCCTCGGGACGGGTGAAAGTGCAGCAATCGGGAAGGTTCTTTTCCAGAGTCTCCAGCATCACGGCGCGGCGCTTTCTGTAGCACTCGCGGATGGTGGCCACATGCTTATCAAGATCGAACATATCAATCCACTTGGAGGTTTCCATCTGGCCGATGGTGGAAGCCTGCAGGGAGGCGGCCTGCTTCATAAAGTTGTACTTGGCCAAAATGGCATCATCGGCGCAGACCCAGCCCAGACGGTAACCGGGAGCCAGGATCTTGGAGAAGGTGCCCAGATAGATGACCAGACCCTTGGTGTCCAGGCTCTTCAGAGCGGGCAGGAACTCACCCTCGAAGCGCAGCTCGCCATAGGGGTTATCCTCCACCACGGGGATCTCATACTTGTTGACGATCTCCATAAACTTATGGCGACGCTCCAGATCCCAAGTGCGGCCGGTGGGATTCTGGAAATCGGGGATGACATAGATCATCTTCACCTTTTCGGTGGTAGCCAGAATCTTCTCCAGCTCTTCCATGATCATGCCGCCGTTGTCGGTGGGAACCTCAATGAACTTAGGCTCGCAGGCCTTGAAGGCGTTGACAGCACCCAGATAAGAGGGGCTCTCCAGCAGCACCACATCGCCGGGATTCAGAAATACCCGGGCAGAAAAATCCAAACCCTCCTGAGAGCCGGAGGTGACCAAAATATGGTCGGCGTCGGTGTGAATGTTGTTCTTGGCCAGCATACGCTCGGCAATCTGCTCACGCAGACGGGGGAAGCCCTCGGTGGAAGAATACTGCAGAGCGGCACGGCCATTCTCCTTGAGAACGGCGGTGGAGGCCTCGATCATCTGATCCACGGGGAACAGCTCGGGAGCGGGCATACCACCGGCAAAGGAGATGATGTCGGGCTGAGAGGTGAGCTTCAGCAACTCGCGGATCTCGGAGCCCTTCAGCAGATCCATTCTGTGTGCAAACTGTACCATAATAATTCCTCCTCAATTACTTTTCCATTTCCTTTTTATAAGCTGCGGAGTTAGTTCCGCATACACTTACCTTTATTATTTAATCATATTTTTGCACGGAAGTAAACAAATGAATTTGATAAAAGAGTCCAAATCCCGAGGGATGCGGTATTTTTGGATAATTTACTAAAAAAAGCCTGGGATACTTTGGCATTTTGACTGCTGTCTTGCGTGGGCTATCCGGGTGAAACGGCGCATATAGTGTTTTAAGGGGAGGGATGAAAAGTGACAGAGCATCCAAGAACTTATGAGCGCAGAGACCGGGAGCGGCGGCCGGAAAATAATATGAGCAAGAGGGAGCGGCGGCGGCTGGTGCGCCTGTCGGTGAGCGGGATCCTGCTGGTCCTGGTGGTGGCGGTGAAGCTGCTGATGCCGGATCTCACCGACATATACAGGGATAAGCTGCTGCGGCTCATTGGGGAGAACACGGACTTTGCAGAGGCTTTTTCCGCTGTCGGCAAGGCTTTTTCCAAGGAAGGCGGCATCCGGGACACTCTGGAGGACGCTTACATAGCCGTGTTCGGTGAAAAGGAGCCGGAAGAGGCGGCATCCCCGGAACAGACGGCGGCCACGGTGTTTTCCGGTGTATATACCCCGGAGAGCTTGCCGGAGCACACAGAGCTTGCACAGCGTGTGCTGGGCTTTGCCTATACTCTGCCGCTGCGTGGAGCGGTGACCTCCGATTTCGGATACAGGCTTCATCCCGTAGCCGGAGAGGAACGGTTTCATTACGGCGTGGATCTGGAGGCGGAGGAGGGGGAGATCATCCACTCCTTTGCAGACGGCACAGTTGGTGTGGTGGCCCGGAGCAGCCAGTTGGGGAACTATCTGACGGTGAATCATCCGGGAGGCTTCAGCACTCTGTATGCCCATTGCAGATGCGTCACCGCTTCAGCGGGACAGACTGTTCGCTGCGGAGATGTTCTGGCAGAGGTTGGACAGACCGGGGTGGCCACAGGGCCGCACTTGCATTTTGAACTGTATCACGATCAGGTTTACATAAACCCAATCTACTATGTGGCGTAAAAGAGGCGCGTGTGTGCGCATTTCGCCCTCTTTTTTGCTGCTAATGGCAGTTTTTATATGGGCGGCTCCGCTCATCTGCTTGGCGGCGGTTCTTTTGGCGGCGGTATGCCACGAGATGGGACATTATTTGGCCCTTCGGCTGTGCGGTGGCAGGCTGGAGACGGTGTCTGTATCGGCTTTCGGAGCACAAATGTGCATTCGTGACCGGGAACGACTCTCCTATGGCCGGGAAGCCTTGTGTGTGCTGGCAGGTCCGCTGGTGAATGTGACGATCTCTTGGCTTTTGAGTATGGCGGGGGCGTGGAGGGAAGAGTTGTATCTCTTCGCCGGGGCGCAGCTTGTGCTTGGCGTATTCAATCTGCTGCCGCTGTCGGCCTTGGATGGCGGACGGCTGCTGTGGATCGGTGTCGCCTGGCTGACGGATCCCTTTCTGGCGGACAAGGTGTGCCGGGCGGTGACACTGGTTTTGCTCATGGGCCTGGCCGCCTTAAGCCTTGGCCTGTGGATGCTTCATAGAATGGGGTTTTTGTTGGTGGGCATGGTGGGTATTATTTGCTGTACCGTGCGGGAATTTGCACTTGCTAATCCGGGGAGAACAGGGTAGAATAAAGAAAAACCGACAGGATGGGAGATTCTACATTGGATAAGAAATTGGAACGCATTTTACCCCGGGTGCAAAAGCCCGCCCGCTACACCGGTGGGGAGTATAATGCAGTGAAAAAAGACCCCGGTCAGGTAGATACGAGGATCGCCTTCTGCTTTCCGGACACCTATGAGATCGGTATGTCCAACCTGGGTATGCGGATCCTCTACGGTGTGATGAACCATATGGATGGCGTATGGTGTCAGCGGGTGTTTGCCCCCTGGGGCGATATGGAAGAGGAGATGCGCAGGGCGCGGATCCCTCTGTTTGCGCTGGAGAGCGGCGAGCCTATCGCGGATTTTGATATCGTGGCCTTTTCTGTGGGATATGAAATGGCCTTCACCACGATCCTTAATATGTTGGATCTGGCGGGGATCCCCCTGCGCAGTACGGACCGCACCGGCCTGACGCCTTTAGTCATTGCCGGCGGTACGGCTATGTATAATGCGGAGCCTATCGCCGACTTTGTGGACATCGTCAGTCTGGGTGAGGGCGAGGATGTGACGGTAGAACTCATTGATCTGCACCGTAAAGCAAGAAAAAATGGATGGAGTAAAGGGGAATTCCTTCGCAGAGCGGCGCAGGTGCCGGGGCTGTATGTGCCCAGCCTGTATGAAGTGGATTACAACGAGGACGGAACGGTGAAGGAGATTGTGGCCAAGGAGGGCGCCCCACAAGTAGTGCGCAAGCGCATTGTGGAAAACATGGACAAGTCCTACTATCCCACCAAGACCATCGTGCCTTCCACGGAGATCGTGCAGGACCGGGTGACGCTGGAACTGTTCCGTGGCTGCATCCGTGGCTGCCGATTCTGCCAGGCGGGGTATGTGTACCGCCCGGTGCGCAACCGCAGTAAGGATCTGTGCGTGCGCTACGGCCGGGAGGCCTGCAACGATTCCGGCTATCAGGAGGTGACCCTTTCCTCCCTCAGCACCAGCGATTATCCGCAGCTTACGGAGCTGTGCGACGATCTGGAGGAGTTTTGCCGGAACCGCCATGTGAACCTGTCCTTGCCCAGCCTGCGGGCGGATAATTTCTCCATGAGCCTCATGCAGCGACTGGCCAAGGGGCGCAAGACAGGATTGACCTTCGCCCCGGAGGCCGGTACCCAACGGCTGCGGGATGTTATCAACAAAAATGTGACCCAGGAGGAGCTGCTGGCGTCCTGCCGGACGGCTTTTGCCGGGGGATATAATGCGGTGAAGCTGTACTTCATGCTGGGCCTGCCCACGGAGACCGATGAGGATGTGCTGGGGATTGCTGATCTGGCCGCCCGTGTCATGCACGCATGGCGGGAAAGTGCGCCCAATAAGCAGCGGGGCGTGCGGATCACGGTGTCTACCTCTTGGTTCGTACCCAAGCCCCACACGGCATTTCAGTGGGAGCCTCAGATCTCCAAGGAGGAGTATGAGCGCCGGGTGAAGCTCCTGCGGGAGGCCATCACCACCAAGACTGTGACCTACAACTGGCATGATCCGGACACCAGCTTTTTGGAGGCGGTGCTGGCTCGGGGCGACCGAAGAATGTGCAAAGTATTGGAGAGCGCATGGCGTAAGGGCGCAAAGCTTGACGCTTGGGAGGAGTATTTTTCTCTGGACCGGTGGCTGGAGGCGTTTGAGGAGTGCGGTTTGGATCCACACTTCTATGCCAATCGGGAGCGCAAAAAGGATGAGATCATGCCCTGGAGCATGATATCCAGCGGAGTGACAGAGGCGTATCTGTGGCGGGAGCTGCAGCAGGCCAAGGCCGGCATCACCACACCGGACTGCCGTACCCACTGCAACGGCTGCGGTGCCAATCACATGGTAGGGGGGACTTGCCATGTCTAAGCTGAGATTGCTGTTTGTTAAGGAAGGCCCCGCGGCCTACATTTCTCATTTGGACCTGCTGCGGACGGTGCAGCGCGCCTTTCCCCGGACGGAGCTGGACATCAAGCACAGCAACGGCTACCACCCGCACCCCATCATTTCCATCGTGCTGCCCTTGCCTGTGGGCCAGAGCAGCGATTGCGAGCTGCTGGACTTTGAGGTGACTCAGGACAGCGACGGCAGCGGTATTGCCGAAAAGCTCAACACCGGAATGCCGGAGGGTCTGCGTGTGCTGGATTGCTACGAGGCCAAGCGGCCTGTGCGGGAGCTTGCCATGCTGCGCGCGGAGGTCACTTTCGAGTATGACGACGGTGTGCCGGAAAACGCAGCCGCAAGGCTTGCGGAGCTGTTTGATCGGGAGGAAATTATCATCCAAAAGCGCACCAAGCGCAAGGAGCTGGCAGATGTGGACATTGCCCCCATGATCCTTCGGACGGAGTGGAAGAAAGGGGAGAACTGCCTTGTATGTACCGCTCTCGTGCAGGCGCAGAATCCGGGTCTTAATCCGCAGCTCATGGAAAAAGCCGTGGAGAGGTATGCGCCGGAGCTTACGCCGGACTTTGTGCGGGTGCGGCGACTGGAGCTGTTGGACATGGAGGGAAAAATTTTCCGCTGAAGGGGAAAAATATGCTTGCATTTAATGGGGAAGTGTGCTATTCTATACTGGCGTAAAAAGGGCGGTCCTCTGTCGCTGATGCTCCCAGGATGGTAGAGCATCACTGTGTGGCGGCATGAACACCTATATTATTAGGAGGAATCATCCATGGATCTCATTAAGGCTCTCAACGAGAAGCAGCTGCAGGCTGCAATGCCCCAGGTAAACGTCGGCGATACCGTTAAGGTACACGTCAAGGTCAAGGAAGGCTCCCGTGAGCGTATCCAGGTCTTCGAGGGCACCGTCATTGCCAAGAAGCACGGCGGCATCGAGGAAACCATCACTGTCCGCCGCCTGTCCTATGGCGTGGGCGTGGAGAAGGTTTTCCCCGTACATTCCCCCTCCATCGAGAAGATCGAGACTGTGCGCACCGGTTTTGTCCGCCGCGCAAAGCTGTATTACCTGCGTGACCGCGTCGGCAAGGCCGCCAAGGTCAGAGAGAAGCTGTAAGAAGCGTCGTGATCCGAAAACCGCCGACAAAAGTCGGCGGTTTTTTCCGTATATAATTCAAAAGGCAGCAGACGGAATCGCCTGCTGCCTTTTGCTTTGTAAAGATCAAATATAACGCTGGGTGGTGACATCGAATACGCCGCGGGTGGTGATGCGCAGGGTGGGGATCACCGGCAGTGCCATGAAGCTCAGGGTCATGAAGGGGTCAATGGACCGGGACACGCCCAGACGGAAAGCCTCGTCCTTGGCGCTCTCCAGAGCGCTGTTGACCATGACCAGGGGATCGTCGCTCATAATGCCCGCGATGCCCAGAGCCACTTCACCCAAAACCTTGCCGTCCTCCATTACGGTGATTCCGCCGTGATTTTCCGCGATGCGGTTGGCGGCGGCAGCCATTTCCTCCTCGCTGGTACCCACCACGATGATGTTGTGGGAATCATGGGAGATACTGGTGGCCACAGCGCCGGCCTTGAGGCCGTAGCCCTTGATGTAACCCAGGCCGATGTGGTGGGTATTCTTGTGACGCTCGATAACAGCTACTTTCAGGATGTCGTATTCCACATCAATGTGGTCAATGTAACCGGCATCCTCCGAGGTGATCTCGCCGGGCACCAGGCCAATGATGGCATGGGGACGGCCGTCCTTGAAATCTTCCGCTGTCAGCTTGCCCAAATGGAAAGTGTCGTGAGCGCGGGCCACCAGATAGGGATCAATCTCCGGGGAGGGGAAGTCACGAAGTTGACCGTCGTACATCAGCTCGCCGCGCTTATATACCATTTCGATATTGAAATCGTTGAAATTATCAATGATAACAAAGTCGCCCAGATAGCCGGGGGCAATGGCGCCGCGGTTGTTCAGCAGGAAGTACCGGGCGGCGGTGTGGCTGGCGGCCTTTACGGCGATAATGGGATCCACACCCAGAGAAATGGCCTTTTTCACGATGTAGTCGATGTGGCCCTTTTCCAGCAGGTCATTGGGATGCTTGTCATCGGTGCAGAACATACAACGATCCACATATTTGCTGCACAGCAGAGGCACCAATGCTTCCAGATTGCGGGCGGCAGTGCCCTCACGGATCATGATAAACTGGCCGCGCTCCAGCTTTGCCAGAGCATCGTTGAGATCGGAGCATTCATGGTCGGAATACACGCCGGCTGCGATGTAGGCATTGAGATCGTTGCCGCTGAGACCGGGGGCGTGCCCGTCGATCTTCTTGTGGTGGGCCTGGGAGGCCACGATCTTCTCCACCACCTGGGGATCACCGTTGACGGTGCCGACAAAGTTCATCATCTCTGCCAGACCCTGTACCCGGGGATGATCATAGAAGGAGTCGATAGCCCGGTAATCCAGCACAGCGCCGGACTCGTCCAGAGGCGTTGCCGGCACGCAGGAGGGCAGCATAAACCGCACGTCTACCGGCAGGTCTTCCGTGGCCTGGAGCATATACTCAATGCCGTCGGTGCCCATGACATTGGAGATCTCATGGGGATCGGTGATGACAGTGGTGGTACCATGGGGGAGAACAGCCTTGGCAAACTCCGTGGGGCTGACCAGAGAGCTTTCCAGATGGATATGGGCATCCAGGAAGCCGGGGAGCACGATCTTGCCGGAAACATCCATCTCCACCTTGCCGTGGTACTCGCCCATGCCTACGATTAGGCCCTCGGCTACGGCGATGTCACCGTGAGCAAGTTCATTGGAGAAGACATTGACATAGGTGGCGTTCTTCAGCACAAGATCAGCAGGGACACGGCCCGCGGCCACATCGATCACATGGAGCTTTTTGTTGAGCTTACGGTTTATTTTGCCGGCATAGCTTTCTTTCACAGACATAAACATGTTCTCCTTTCATACAGACAGGCGGGAGGGAACCTCTCAACTGGTATCTGTTTTATTAATTCCTCATATTACCACAGCTTATTTCGATTGTCCACAAAAAAATAAAAAAGACGGCCGCTATAAAAGCGGCCATCTGCGTGGGATTCACTTGATGGTGCCGTCGGCGTTGAACACCGGCAGGGGCGCCAGAAACTTGATGTCCTTGCGCTGGGCGGCGTCACCCTCCGCCAGAGCGGCAATGCGGTCCACCACGGTGCCGCCGGCCAGCTCTACCAGATGCTCCATAGCCAGCAGGGAACCACCGGTGGAGATCACGTCATCCATGAGAACGATGCGCTTGCCCCGGATCAGAGCGGCATCATCGCTGCCCAGATACAGCCGCTGGGTGCCGGCGGTGGTGATGGACTTATCCTCCACATGGATGGGGTTGGGCATATAGACCTTCTCACCCTTGCGGGCAATGAAGTACTTCTTTGCGCCGGACTGACGTGCCATCTCGTGGATGAGGGGAATGCTCTTGGCCTCGGCAGTGAAGAGATAATCATAGCTGTTGGGATCCAGCAGCTCCAGCATTGCCTTGGCGCAGGCCACGGTCAACTCGGCATCGCCAAAGCAGATGAAAGCGCCGATGTGCAGATCCTCTGTCACCTTGCAGATGGGCAGCTCACGGTGCAGACCGGCCACTGTCAGGGAATATGTATGCATAAAAATTCTCCTTTTGCCCCAAAATCACCTGACATAAGAAAAGCCCTCCCCAATGGGGACCGGCTTGTGTCAGGCACACTGTCGCATGAGGCGATTTTCATTGAATGCGCGGGAAGAAAACAACTCTTCCATAACTATTATATAGGAGAATCATAAAAAGTCAATACGAAATCAGCGCAGAGGGGAGACGGAGAGGTAAAAACGGGGGCGGCGGAGATATATTTGCACTTTGCACAAAAAAACGGCGCTTTTTTTTACAGGGGAAACGCCTATTTTCCCCCGGGAAACTCTTGTGAAATATTGGGATTGGTGTTATCATCAATATGACAGGATATGAAATCCCGTCATATAAACATTCCGAATCGGAACATATTTGAGGAGGCAATTTTTATGAATGCTTATCTGGCAAGCGTGCTCGAGAGCGTAAAGACCAAGCACGGCAACGAGCCTGAGTTCGTGCAGACTGTTGAGGAAGTTCTGTCCTCTCTGGAGCCCGTCATTGAAAAGCACCCTGAGTATGAGAAGGTCGATCTGCTGGGCCGCATGGTGGAGCCCGAGCGTATGTTCACCTTCCGTGTTGTGTGGTGCGACGATAACGGTCAGTGGCACACCAATCGCGGCTGGCGCTGCCAGTTCAATGGTGCTATCGGCCCCTACAAGGGCGGCCTGCGTTTCCAGAAAAATGTGTATGAAGGCATCATTAAGTTCCTGGGCTTTGAGCAGACCTTCAAAAACAGCCTGACCGGCCTGCCCATCGGCGGCGCCAAGGGCGGCTCCGACTTCGATCCCGCCGGCAAGTCTGACGCTGAGGTCATGCGCTTCTGCCAGAGCTTCATGACGGCTCTGTATCGTTACATCGGGCCCGACATCGACGTTCCCGCCGGCGATATGGGTGTGGGCGGCCGTGAGATCGGCTACCTGTATGGCCAGTATCGTCGCCTAAAGGGCGTTTGGGAGAACGGTGTTCTTACCGGTAAGGGTCTGAGCTACGGCGGTTCCCTGATCCGTCCCGAGGCTACCGGTTATGGCGCTATGTACTATCTGCAGGAAGTGCTCAAGCACGAGAATGACACCATCGAGGGCAAGCGTATCGCTATCTCCGGCTACGGCAATGTGGGCTGGGGCATCATGAAGAAGGCTGCTCAGCTGGGCGCCAAGGTCACCTACTTCGCAGGTCCCGACGGCTACGTTCACGATCCCGACGGCGTTATCACCGAGGAGAAGCTGAACTTCATCCTGGAGATGCGCGCCAAGGATCCTATGCACTGCAAGCCCTATGCTGACAAGTTCGGCTGTGAGTTTGTCGCTGGCGAGAAGTGCTGGGGCGTCAAGGATGTTGATGTCTATATGCCCGCTGCTATGCAGAACGATGTCAAGATGGAGTCCGCCGAGAAGATCGCCGCTTCCGGCGTGAAGTACTACATCGAGGTCGCCAATATGCCCACCACCAACGATGCTCTGAACTTCCTGCGTGCACAGAAGCACATCATCGTGGCTCCCTCCAAGGCTGTTAACGCCGGCGGCGTGGGCGTTTCCGCTCTGGAAATGGCTCAGAACTCCGAGCGTCTGGTCTGGACGGCTGAGGAAGTTGACCATCAGCTGCACAAGATGATGGAGAACATCCACAAGGTGTCCGCCGAGGCTGCTGCCGAGTACGGCCTGGGTTACGATCTGGTGGCTGGTGCCAACATCGCCGGCTTCAAGAAGGTTGCCGAGGCTATGATGGAGCAGGGCTGCTTCTGATCCGAAAGCTTTCCCAAACTATACGATTCAAAAAGAGATAAGCCAAAGTCCATCGCGAATGGTTTTGGTAGAGACGCGGTGCGGCTCCGATTTGGGGCCGCACCGTTTACTGTTTTGTGAATAAGGGCTTTTCACCTGTTCCCTGGGAATAACAGAGCCGCCCGGCTCTTAATCGAAGTCGGGCGGCAGATCCTTGTTGATATATTGCATTATGGAGAGAGTGTTTCATAAGACTTTTTCAGCCGCAGCAGGAAGATCACAGACAGAACCAGACACAGCAGTTCTGATAGGAGGGGCGCAAACCAGATGGAGTTTCCGCCGATGATAGCTGCCAGCAGAAGCAGGATTCCGCCCTGTAAAATGAGACCCCGGCCGGTGGAGATGGTCACCGCCGACATGGGCCGTTCCATGGCGGTGAGGAAGCCGGCAATGTAGATATTGAAGCCTACCGGGAGATAACAAAGGCTGTACCGGCGGAAGGCATCCGTGGCGAAGGCGAGCATCTCCGGGTTGGCATCCGGCAGAAAGACACCTACCAACACCGGGGCCGCCAAAAACAATGCGGAGAAGCACACCACGGCAATGCCGCACATGGTACGCAGGCCGTAGCGCAGGAGTTTGCCGATAGCGGAGCCGTCTCCCCGGCCGTTCTGGAAGCTGATGAGAGGCTGGGTGCCTTGGCTGACACCCATGGTGATGTTGATGACCAACGTGTTGGCATAAGCGATGATGGTGTAGGCCACCAGACCGTCGGTACCGACACAGCGAAGAATGGTATGGTTAAAGAGAAAGATCATCAGACCGTTGCACAGCTCCGTCAAACCGTCGGAAATGCCGATGGGCAGCAGACGGCGGTAGATCTGCCAGTCCATACGGAAACGCACAGGGCGGAAGGTGCTGTGCTTGCCGAAGAAATGGGTCAGATAGATGACGCAGGTGAGAAGCTGGCTCATACCGGTGGCCGCTGCCGCGCCCCAAATGCCCATGTCCCAGTGGAAAATGGCCAGATAGTCCAGCACACAGTTGGTAAAGCAGCCCACACAAACGGTAAAAAGAGCCAAACGGGGACGGCCGTCGGTTTTCACCAGTACTTCCAGATTATAGGAGATCATGAAGCACACGGCGAAGGGAGCGAGGCCCTGGAGATAAGGAATGGTATACTCCAGTGTGGCTTCGTTGGCACCCAACAGCAGAGCAAAGGGTTCGGTGAACACAAGCACCAGGACAGAGATGGTGACGCCAATGGCCGTCAAAGTTACCAGATTCTGGGAAAAGAGCTTGTTTGCGCTCTGGGCGTTCTTCTGCCCCAGGAGGAAGGCGATGATGGTGGAGGGGCCAACTGCAAAGATCACT
>SAMEA3663010__coassemble_237_pt1 | contig 26215 bp, 23 predicted proteins | sample SAMEA3663010__metabat2_high_PE_006 | metagenome-assembled genome bin SAMEA3663010 (sample SAMEA3663010) | pig gut metagenome | biome: pig gut; feature: pig-associated habitat; material: faeces | place: France | collected 2012 | reverse complement strand
CGCCGCAATCGTTCCGCTCTTTCGCAAGGACCGCTGCGAGATAAGGGGTATGGCAGGTGCCGGCGGGGCTTTTGCCCCTTTCCCGGCATCGAGGATACAGATATTCCCTGTATATACAATTCTTTATTTGGGAAAGGGGAGCTATCAATTTGAATTCACTGACCGATGTATGGGGCAATGTGCTGCAGCAGATGTCGCGGCAGCTGGCCCCCACCACCATCAACACCTGGTTCGACGAGGTGGATGTGGTGACCATGGAGGATTCCGCCTTTGTGCTGCACTGCGGCAACGAATTTAAGAAGAAAACCATCGAGGCCCGGTTCCTTTCCTACATCCGGGATGCCCTGCGGGATCTGTTTTCGGCTGACTTTGAGATCAAGATCCTCAACGACGAACAGCTGTCTGCCTACCACGGCGTGGCGCCGGACTATCCGGGGGACCTGAACGATTCCGGGGCCTTCACCTTTGAGACCTATGTGGTAGGGCCCAGCAATAAACTGGCCTACGCTGCCGCCCACGCCGTGTCCGAGCGGCCGGGCGTGAACTACAATCCTCTGTTCATCTACGGCGATTCGGGCCTGGGAAAAACCCACCTGCTCTATGCCATTGCCCACGGGCTTAAGAAAAACCATCCCGACGCCAAGATCGTTTACATCAAGGGCGATGACTTCACCAACGAGCTGGTAGCCTCCATCCGGGAGGGCAAGAACGCAGAGTTCCGGGAGAAATACCGGCAGGCCACGCTGCTTTTGGTGGACGACGTGCAGTTCATCGCCGGCAAGGAGCAGACCCAGGAGGAATTTTTCCATACCTTCAATTCCCTGTATGAAGCAGGCAAGCAGATCGTCCTCACCTCCGACCGGCCTCCCCGGGAGATGACCAAGCTGGAGGACCGGCTGCGTACCCGCTTTGAGTGGGGTCTCATGGTGGATGTGACCCCCCCGGATTATGAGACCCGTCTGGCCATCGTGAAAAACAAGTCCGCCATGCTGGGCGTGAAGCTGTCCGACCCGGTGACGGACCTCATTGCGGAAAATGTCACCGCCAATGTCCGGCAGATCGAGGGCACCCTGAACAAAATTCTCGCCTACTACGATCTCATGGGCAGCGCCATGAGCCAGGAGGACATTCTCCGTGCTATCCGGGACATGATCAAGAAGAACAACGAGTACATCCCCACAGCCCAGGCAGTGGTGAACTACATCTGCAGCACCTACCATATCGACGAAGATGTGCTTCGTGGCCAGAGCCGCGGCCGGGAGGTGGTCACCGCCCGGCAGATCGCCATGTACCTCATGCGGCGGATGATCTGCATGAATCTGGTGGACATCGGCAAGGAATTCGGCGACAGGGACCACACCACGGTGCTGCACTCTCTGGATAAGGTGGAAAAGCAGATGCGCTCCGATCCAGCCTTTGCCGAGATGGTAAAGCAGATCACCACCAACATAAATGCCAACCCAAAAGTATAAATTTCCACAATACTTGTGAACTCTCTGTGGAAAGGGTATTTTTAAAATATTCCCTACCATTTTCCGTGGAAAGGCGTGGAAATCCTCCTGGGCATGTGTGGAAAAATAAGTGAGAGTTTCCGAGGCATCTCCGGGTTTTTCCACAAAAGTTTTCCCTACGACTACTATTACTAAAATTACTTAGCTTATGTTCTGTGCGCACAAAATATGCGCATAATTTTCTGAAACGAAAGGATGAAGTGCCATGCTGAAGTTTTCCTGTGAAAAGGCGCTGCTGCAGCTCGCCGTGAATACCGCCTCCCGTACCGTCGCCACCAAGAGCTCCATCCCTGCCCTGGAGGGACTGCTGCTGGAGGGAACAGAGGTGCTGACCCTGTCGGGCTACAATATGCAGACCGGCATCCGCACCCGTCTGGAGGCCGACATCCGGGAGGGGGGGCGCATCGTGCTCAACTCCCGCCTGTTCGGAGATATCATCCGCAAAATGCCCGACGATGTGATCGTGTTCTCCGCTGACGAAAAGTACATGGTCACCCTCACCTGCGGTGACACGCGGTTTGAGATTCTGGGCCTGTCCGCGGACGATTATCCCGAAATGCCGGAGGTGGACGATGAGTATACCTTCACCATGCAGCAGGGCATTCTCAAGGCTATGATCAATCAGACATCTTTCGCCGTGTCCACCAATGAAAACCGGCCCATTCACACCGGTTCCCTCTTTGAGGTGGGCATTGACGGCGTGACGGTGGTGTCCGTGGACGGTTTTCGTCTGGCTCTGCGCCGGGAGAAAATCGAAAAGCTGGAGGGGGGCGCTTTCCGCTTTGTGTGTCCCGGCAGCGCATTAAACGAGGTGGAGAAAATCTGCGAGGACAGTGAGGAGCCTGTCACCGTCATTCTGGGCAAGCGCCATATCATGTTCGAGACCGGCACCACTCAGCTCATCTGCCGGAAGCTGGAGGGGGAGTTCCTGGATTATAAGAATGCAATTCCCCGGAACAATCCCATCCGCCTGACGGTGGATACCAAGGTCATGCTGAGCAGACTGGACCGGGTCAGCGTGGTCATCAGTGAAAAGCTGAAAAGTCCCGTCCGCTGCCAGATGGGAAACGGCAGCGTCGTATTGTCCGCCAAGACCGGCAACGGCGAAGCGGTGGATGTATGCCCTGTGGAAGGAGACGGGCAGGAGCTGGAGATCGGATTTAACAACCGCTATCTCATGGATGCTTTGCGCTACGCACCGGCGGAGCAGGTGGTCATGGAGCTGAACACGGGCATCAGCCCCTGCGTCATGACCCCGGTGGACGGCAGCGACAGCTTTTTGTATATGGTGCTGCCCGTGCGGCTGAAGGCGTGAGGGAAAGAACATGAAAATCGTAACCATCACAACGGAATACATTAAGCTGCAGGATCTTTTGAAGCTGGCGGATGCTGTGTCCACCGGCGGCGAGGCAAAGATCCGGGTGCAGGAGGGAGAAGTTTTGGTCAACGGCGAGACCTGCACCCAGCGGGGAAGAAAGATCCGCCCCGGCGACAAGGTTGACTACCACGGTATGACCATGGGAGTCGAATATGCAGATCAATAAGCTGACAGTTTCCGGCTTTCGCAACTACCGGGAGCAGACCCTGGAGTTTGACAGCGTTTGCAATGTGATCCACGGGGAAAACGCGCAGGGCAAGACCAATCTGCTGGAGGCCATGGTGTATCTCTCCTGCGGCAAGTCCCCCCGCACCCGATCGGACAGGGAGCTTATCTCCTTTGACAGACAGCAGGCAACGCTCCGGGGGGAAATCTTCTCCCGTGGGCGGGAGTTTGTCACGGAGATCACCCTGCAGGCGGGACGGCGGCGAAAGATGACCGTCAACGGTGTGACGGCAAGAAACAGCGCCGAGCTTTCCGACGTGATGCATACGGTGTTCTTCTGTCCGGAGGACTTGTTCCTCATCCGGGAGGGTGCCGCCGCACGGCGCAGATTCATGGATGTATCCCTGTGCCAGCTCAGGCCCCGGTACGCCGAGGCGCTGGCGGAGTACCACCGGTTATATGAGCACAAGACCCGCATTTTAAGGGACAGCGAGGAAAATCCCGGACTTTTACGGATGCTGCCGGATTTTAACGAGCGGATGTGCCAGGTGGGGGCAGTTCTCATCCACTGCCGGGCAAGGTATTGCAGATCTCTGCAGTCCTTCGCCGAGACCGCCCACGCCGACTGCTCCGGCGGACGTGAGGAGCTGTCCCTGCGATATGAAACGGTAAAGACCGTCACAGACCCCTTTGGGTCAATGGAACATATCACCCAGGAGCTGCGAGACCACCAGGAGAGCCACTATCCTGCGGAGATTTCCTCCCGGCTGTGTCTGTCCGGACCTCATAAGGACGACTTTCTGGTGGAGATCAACGGGTTAAACGCCCGGCAGTTCTGTTCCCAGGGACAGGTGCGCACGGCCGCACTGAGCCTGAAGCTGGCAGACCGGGAGATCCACCGCGGCGCCGTGGGGGAGTATCCGGTGATGCTTTTAGACGATGTTTTGTCGGAGCTGGATCCCAGGAGACAGGAATATGTTTTAAACCGCATCAGCGGGGGGCAGGTGTTCATCACATGCTGCGAAAATGACCGGCTGGACCGCCTGCAGAGCGGAAAACTGTTTCACATTCAGAACGGGGAGGTAATGGAATGAGTTACCTGCATATCGGGCAGAACGCCATGCTGCCGGAAAAGCGTATCATCGGCATTTTCGACCTGGACATCACCTCCCAGTCCAAGCGGACCAGGGAGTTTCTGGAGAAGGCCGAGCGGGAGGGCGTGGTGGTCAGCGTGACGGAGGACATACCCAAGTCGTTCCTGGTGTGCGATCATCCCTACCATCGGCAGATCGTGTATATTTCGCAGCTGAATACCCAGACCCTGCAGAAGCGGAGCAGGGGAGAGTAGGAGAGACTTTGTATCGTGTCATTGCGAACCAGTGACCGATGTCACTGGTGTGGCAACCCGTTCTCTTTTTGATTTGTGTGAGGGTATTACGGATGTCACACGACCAGTGTTCGCACTGGCTTTGCAATGACACATTACAGAAAATGCGGTATAAGCCCGGGCGGGCCGATGTGGGCATCGGCCCCTACGGAGGGTTTTCGATAGAATTTCGTAGGGGGCGATGCCCACATCGCCCCGCCGTAACACAGCTCATTTTGTTCCCTGCGTCTTTGTTTTGTAAATACAGCGGAAGAAGAACTTCCCTTGAGAAAGGAAACGAATCTATGTCAGAACTGGAAAAAGTCATCGCCGTGGAAACGGAATATGACGCCTCGGAGATCCAGGTGCTGGAGGGTTTGGAGGCCGTCCGCAAGCGCCCGGGTATGTACATCGGCTCCACTTCCTCATCGGGTCTGCACCATCTGGTGTATGAGATCGTGGACAATGCCATCGACGAGGCGCTGGCGGGCTACTGCACGGACATCACCGTGACCATCAACGAGGGCGATACCATCACCGTCACCGACAACGGCCGGGGCATCCCCGTAGACATCCAGCCCCAGACGGGCCGGCCCGCTCTGGAGGTGGTATATACCGTTCTGCACGCCGGCGGTAAGTTCGGCGGCGGGGGCTACAAGGTATCCGGTGGTCTTCACGGCGTGGGCGCGTCCGTGGTAAACGCCCTTTCCCAGTGGCTGGAGGTGCAGGTGCACAAGAACGGACATATCTACGAGATGAAGTTCTCCCGGGGTGACATTACCCAGGAGATGAAGATCATCGGCGACACCGACCATACCGGTACCTCCGTCACCTTTAAGCCCGACCCGGAGATGTTCGACACACTGGTGTATGACTACGAGATTCTCCACACCCGGATGCGGGAACAGGCTTTTTTGAACGCCGGGTTGCGCATCACCATCACCGACGCACGGCCCGGTATGGAGCAGGGAGAGACCATGTGCTATGAGGGCGGCATCCGGGAATACGTGTCCTACCTCAATCGCAACAAGACGCCCCTGCATCAGGAGGTCATTTATCTCTCCGGCGCCAAGGGGGAGGCCACAGCGGAGATCGCCCTGCAGTATAACGACGGTTACAGCGAGACCATGGTTTCCTTCGCCAATGACATCCACACCCCCGGCGGCGGTATGCATGAGACAGGCTTCAAGGCGGCGCTCACCCGTGTGCTCAACGCATACGGCACCAAGTACGGTATGATCAAGGACGGGGATGACAAGGTTTCCGGCGAGGACTGCCGGGAGGGAATTGCCGCCGTCATCTCCGTGAAGCTGACGGAGGCCCAGTTTGAGGGACAGACCAAGGATAAGCTGGGCAATGCCTACATCCGCACCCTGGTGGACAACATCGTGTCCGACCAGCTCTCGGTGTATCTGGAGGAACATCCCGTGGTGGCCCGGACCATTCTGGATAAAGCCCTCACCGCCAACCGGGCAAGAGAGGCGGCGAGAAAGGCCAGAGAATCCATCCGCCGCAAGACCGCATTAGGCGGCGCGGCCATGCCCGACAAGCTCCGGGACTGCAATGAGAACAATCCCGAGCTGACGGAGCTTTACATCGTGGAGGGCGATTCCGCAGGCGGCTCCGCCACCCAGGGCCGTGACTCCCGGTTCCAGGCCATCCTGCCTCTGTGGGGAAAGATGCTGAACGTGGAAAAGGCCCGGGCGGACAAGGTCTACGGAAACGACAAGCTCCAGCCCGTTATCACCGCCCTGGGCGCGGGCATCGGGGAGGAGTTTGATGCCGACAAGCTACGGTATCACAAGATTATTATCATGGCCGATGCCGATGTGGACGGTGCCCATATCCGGACGCTGCTGCTGACCTTCTTCTTCCGGTTCATGCGCCCCCTCATAGAGAACGGCTATGTGTATTCCGCCGTGCCGCCCCTGTATAAGCTGACCCGGGGCAAGCAGAGCCGGGTGGCCTATTCCGATGAAGAGCGGGACCGGGTATCCGCCGAGATGCGGGGGGACAATCCGGACGCGAAGATCGACATCAGCAGGTTTAAGGGCCTGGGCGAGATGAACCCCCATGAGCTGTGGGAGACCACCATGGACCCGGAGAAGCGGACCCTGCGGCGCATCACGCTGGACGACGCCGTGGCCGCCGACGCCACCTTTACGGTGCTCATGGGCGAAAAGGTGGAGCCGCGGAAGGAGTTCATCGAGCGCAAGGCCAAGTACGCGGTGAATTTGGATTATTAAGAAATGACTGTAACTCCATGCGAGTCGGTGTTGGCATCAGCGACCTTCACAAAAGGCGGCGGGCTGACATGAGCCTGACGATGCAAATAAAGAGCAATCTACCGAAAAACCAATTTCCGACGCAACCCTCTGACAAGGAGATATACTATGAGTAAGAAACCGCAATATGACCCGGAGGAGATCCGGTATCCCCAGCAGCACATCGTGGAGTCGCCCCTGGTGCCTGAAATGGAGCAGTCGTACATTGAGTACGCCATGTCCGTCATCGTGGGCCGCGCCCTGCCCGATGTGCGGGACGGCCTGAAGCCCGTCCACCGCCGCATTCTCTACGCCATGTATGAGGACAACCTTACCTCTGACCGTCCCTTCAAGAAGTCTGCTACCTGTGTGGGCGATGTGCTGGGCCGATACCATCCCCACGGTGACGCTTCCGTGTACGACGCCCTGGTGCGTCTGGCTCAGGACTTCTCCATGCGCTATATGCTGGTGGACGGCCACGGCAACTTCGGCTCCGTGGATGGCGATCCCGCCGCTGCCTACCGCTATACCGAGGCGAGACTGTCCAAGATCTCCAACGAGATGCTCCGGGATATTGAGAAGGATACCGTGGATTGGGATCCCAACTTTGACGAGAGCCGCAGGGAGCCGAGAGTGCTGCCCGCGCGGTTCCCCAACCTGCTGGTGAACGGCTCCTCCGGCATTGCCGTGGGTATGGCCACCAACATTCCGCCCCACAATCTGCGGGAGGTCATCGGCGCCTGCATTTGTGTGCTGGACGATCCTGAGGCCACCTTGGGTGATTTGATGCAGCACATCAAGGGCCCGGATTTCCCCACAAAGGGTATCATCATGGGCCGCAGCGGCATCCGGGCCGCCTACGCCACAGGACGGGGCCGTCTGGTGGTGCGCTCCCGGCATGAATTCGAGGAATTCGGCAAGGACCGCACCCGCATTGTCATCACGGAGCTGCCGTATCAGGTGAACAAGCGGATGCTCATCAAGAGTATCGCCGAGCAGGTGGAGGACAAGCGGCTGGACGGCATTTCCGACATCCGGGACGAATCCGACCGCAACGGTATGCGCATCGTCATTGAGCTAAAGCGTGACGCCAATCCACAGGTGGTCTTAAACCGCCTGTTTGCCCAGTCTCAGCTCCAGACCACCTTTGCCATCAATATGCTGGCACTGGTGGATAACCAGCGCCAGCCCAAGATCCTGTCCCTGCGGCACATCATCGACGAGTACCTGAATTTCCAGGAGGAGATCATCGTCCGCCGTACGAAGTTCGATCTGAATAAGGCCTTGGAGCGGGCCCATCTGCTGGAGGGCCTGCTCATTGCCCAGGACAACATCGACGAGGTCATCAAAATCATCCGGGAGAGCTACGATGACGCCAAGGAAAACCTCATGGCTTGCTTCGGCCTGGATCAGGTCCAGGCCCAGGCCATTCTGGATATGCGGCTGAAGGCTCTGCAGGGCCTTGACCGGGAGAAGCTGCAGAAGGAGTACGAAGAGCTGGAGAAGAAGATCGCTTACTTCCGCCGGGTGCTGTCCGACGACGCTCTGGTGCGGCAGATTCTCAAGGAGGAGCTGTCCGCTCTGGCGGAGAAGTACGGCGACGAACGCAAGACGGAGATCCAGGACGTGGAGGACGAGATAGACATCGAGGACCTCATCGAGGAGGAACAGTGTGTCTTTACCCTCACCAAGGCCGGGTATATCAAGCGCACTCCCGTCAGTGAATACGCCGCTCAGAGCAAGGGCGGCATGGGCAAGAAGGGTATGTCCACCCGGGAGGAGGACGAGGTGGTGTCCGTGTTCACCGCCTCCACCCATGACTATATTCTCTTCTTCACCGACACTGGCAAGGTCTACCGCAAGAAGGGCTATCAGATTCCAGAGAGCGGCAAGACCTCCAAGGGTATCAACATGGTCAATGTCATTCAGGTGGAGACCGGGGAAAAGGTGCAGGCCATGCTCCATTTCCGGGAGGTGGGCGACGAGCGGCTTTACCTCTTCATGACCACCCGCAACGGCACTGTGAAGCGCCTGCCGGTGGAACAACTGAAGAACATCCGCCAGAGCGGCATCCGCGCCCTGACTCTGGACGAGGGCGACCAGCTTATCAGCGTCAAGGAAACCGACGGCAACCAGTATATCCTCATCGCCACCCATGACGGTCAGGCGGTGCGCTTCCACGAGAGCGATGTGCGACCCATGGGCCGCACGGCTGTGGGCGTGCGGGGCATACGCCTGCGTGAGGGGGACTATGTGGTGGGCGCCGCCCGGGCCGAGGCGGGCAAGACCGTCCTCACCATTACCGAAAAGGGCTACGGCAAGCGAACCCCGGTGGAGGACTACCGCATCACCAGCCGGGGCGGCTCCGGTATCCGCAACTACATGGTCACCGGGAAGACCGGCCCCATCGTGGGCATCAAGGTGGTGGATGGCAGCGAGGACCTGCTGCTGGTGACGGAGAGCGGCATCCTCATCCGCACTCCGGTGCAGAATATCCGCACGGCGGGGCGCGCCACACAGGGCGTTATCGTCATGCGCTTTAAGACCGAGGGCGACCGGGTCATCTCCATGGCTTTGGCCGACCCTGAGGCGCCCACTACCGCAACGGAGGAGTGAAAAATGGGAAGCAAACGGGAGAGAACCGTGCCGCTGACCCGGTGGCAGTATTTTACCAAGACCCTGTACCACGACGCCGCGGCCAAGGCGGAGTTTGAGTACGACAAGGTGATCTATTTGAAAAGTGAGGAGCTGCGGCGTATTGAGGAAGGCAACCGCCGCATCAACGGAGCGCTGCTGGTGCTGCTATGCCTCATCTTCCTCACAGCCATCCGGTGGCAGAATATTTTCTTCGTGGTGGGCTGCATGGTCGCCATTGTGATCGGCCAGGCGGTGCGTTTTCTGCGCCTGCCCAGGGACATCCGTGCCCACCTGGTGGACAGCGGCAGGAGGAAACGCTGATGACCGTGGATGTCATTGCCCACATCCGCACGGATCTGACGGATAAATTCGGCGTGCCCCGGCAGAGCGGTCTTGTGCCGGAGCTGGGGGGCACCATCGTGCTTGAGCCGCCGTACAGAAATCCCGACGCCCTGCGTGGGCTGGAGGGCTTTTCCCACCTGTGGCTGATCTTTCAGTTCCACCGGGCGGTGCGTGCGGAGTGGTCACCCACGGTGCGGCCGCCCCGGCTGGGGGGCAACCGGCGCATGGGGGTCTTCGCCACCCGGTCACCCTTCCGGCCCAATGCCATAGGCCTGTCCTGTGTGAAGCTGGAAGAGGTACGGCTGGACGAGAAGCTGGGGCCTGTCCTTTATGTCAGCGGCGCTGATTTAGTGGACGGGACGCCGATTCTGGATATCAAGCCCTACCTGCCCTACGCCGATTGCCACCCGGAGGCCACCGGGGGCTTTACCGATCCCCTTTCCGCGCAAAAGCTGGAGGTTTCCTGCGACCCGGCGCTGCTGGCGGGCCTTGCCCCCCGGCAGCGGGAGGCACTGCTGGGCGTTCTGGCCTGCGACCCCCGGCCCAGGTATCAGAATGACCCGGAACGGGTGTACGGCCTGTCCTTCGCCGGTAAAAATGTTAGATTTACCGTGGAAAAGGGTGTGCTCACGGTGCTGGCGGTGGAGTGAACAGGATGCGTTTCTATCGGTATGTCCTTGCGAGGATATGAAAAGCCGGTGATAAATTACTTTTTTGCCTTGGGCCAAAGAAAGTCACCAAGGAGCGCCGCCGTTGGCGGCGCGGCAATCCGCATTTCCCCTCATACCAAGGAGGCTCTCTATGAAAACTGTAACCATCTACACCGATGGCGCCTGCTCCGGCAATCCCGGCCCCGGGGGCTGGGGAGCCATTTTGGATTGGAACGGCATCGAGAAGGAGATCTCCGGCGGCGCCCCGGAGACCACCAACAACCGCATGGAGCTCACCGGCGTCATAGAAGCCTTGTCCCTGCTGAAGGAGCCGTGCGTGGTGGAGCTTTACAGCGACAGCAAGTATGTCATCGACGCCCTGGAAAAGGGCTGGGTCTACGGCTGGAAGAAAAGGGGCTGGATCAAGAGCGACAAAAAGCCCGCCCTGAATGTGGATCTCTGGGAGCGGCTCCTGCCCCTCGTTGCCCGGCATGAGGTGCGCTATCATTGGGTCAAGGGGCACGCAGCCAACGCCAAAAATAACCGCTGCGATGAGCTGGCCGTGTCCGAAAGCCGGAAATTTTGAGGATCGTTTACAAAATGTTCACTACCAATTTATTGTTTTGCCATATTTACAAAGTAATATATTCGCATACAAAGAACCTTTCCAAAAGTGATTTTCTCTCTCCTAACACACAACAGGAAAACCTCCCACCGCAAGGTGGGAGGTTTTCCTGTATTGTGGCATATTGGCCGCTTGCATTTTATAAGCCGTTGCCGTACAATAACCCCAAGAAACAGACAGGGAGGCGCATTTTTATGGACTTCAACCCCCAGATCCAACTGGCAGGTCTGCTGGAGTGGATGAACGAGATGATGCAAAATTGCCACGGACGGACGGCGGTCATCGGCATTTCCGGCGGCAAGGACAGCTCCACCGTGGCAGCCTTGGCCGTGGCGGCATACGGCCGGGAGAATGTGTACGGTGTGCTCATGCCCGACGGCGTGCAGCCGGATATTGATTATTCCCGGGGTCTTGTGGAGCATCTGCAGATCCCCCACTGCACCATCAATATCAGCGACGCGGTGCAGGGTGTTTTAAAGGAGATGGAGAGGGCCGGCATCACCCCCAGCCGCCAGACCACGGTGAATCTGCCCTCCCGTATCCGTATGTCTACCCTTTATGCCGTGGCCCAGTCTCTGCCCGGCGGCACGGTCATCAATACCTCCAACCTCTCCGAGGATTGGGTAGGCTATTGCACCATTTACGGCGACAGCGCCGGAGCCTTCTCCCCCTTGGGGATGTACACCACCGAGGAGGTCATTGCTCTGGGTCGCGCCCTGGGCCTGCCGGAGCATTTTCTGCAGAAGCCGCCGTCCGATGGACTCACCGGCCTCACCGATGAGGACAATTTGGGCTTCACCTATCACGCCGTCAACGAGTATGTCCGCCGGGGCGTGGTTGATCCGGCGATCAAGGAGAAGATCGACCAGAAGCACAAGGCCAGCCGCTTTAAGTTTACCACGGTTCCTGTGTACCACAACGGCCTGCCCATGGCGCTGGAGGAGGAAACGGACTACTATAAGTAGAAAAATCACCGCCGCTGCCGGTTCTTCCCGGTGGCGGCGGATTTGTTTTGTGTGGGTCTTCGGAAAGTGGAAGGGTTGGGGGTGGGGATGTGGATTGCCGCCCACGGGATCCGTAATGACCATATAGAGAATCTGCGTAGGGTGCCATACCCCCCCCACTGCGCCGCCAGGAAAAAAACAACGCGGGGAAACGATAGAGGAGCACCGCTCCCCGTGTTGCCGTGGCAGCCGGCGGCCGGCGCGGCGCGGATGCCGAAGAAGCGATCCGATCAATTCTCGTAGTGCTGCCCCACCCAGCGGCGGGCGTGCTCGATGAAACGGCGGGTGGACAGGGACAGGGCGTTCTTGTCCTTTACCGCAATGCCGATATTTCGGTAAAATGATTGGGGCAGGGGGCAGGCGACCAGCGGATAGGGGCAGTGCTCCAGCTCCAGCTCCGGCATGATGCTGATGCCCAGACCGTTGGACACCATGGCCAGAATGGAGGGGTCGTCCCGCAGAATGTACTGGATATTTGGCCGGATCTGCAGGCTGTCCAGCACGGCACGGACCTCGTAATCCTCGCCCTCCTGGAGGTATATGAACGGCTCCGAGGCCAGAGCGTCCAAAGGGAACGGATCCCGGCCGGCCAAGGGGTGATTGTAGGCGACAATGACCCGCCACTGATCCCGATGCAGCATCCAGGTGTCCAGGAGATGCGTGGTGGGCAGGCTGGCAAAGCAGCAGTCCGCCCGACCGCTGAGAACCGCCTCCTCCAGCTCGGCGTTCTCCACGAAGGGCAGCAGCTCGAATTCAATGTGAGGATGCTCCTCCCGGAAGGATTTGAGGATGTACGGCAGCCACTGCACCGACACGCTGTTGAAGGTGGCCACCCGGACAATGCCTGTTTCCAGACCCCGCAGCTCCTGGGCCTTCTGCGCCAGAATCCGTGCGTCGTCGCACAGAGTCTGTATGCGCGGCAGGAGTGCCCGCCCATCCGCCGTAAGGGTCACGCCGCCCCGGTTGCGCACGAACAGTGGAACCCCCAGCTCTCTTTCAAGGGAGGCGATGGTGTGGCTGATGCCGGATTGGGTGAAGTGCAGCTCCTCTGCCGCCCGGGTAAAGCCGCCGCAGTCTACGACCTTTAAAAAAACCTGATATTTTGTCATGCTCATAGAATTGCCTCCTTTACCGTCAGTGTAGCACCTTTTTTCGCCTTTGACAAGAAAAATTCATCAAAAGGATTAAAATCATTCGTTTTACAAATATATAAAAGTCTGCTAATATAAACTCATCCGGATAACAAATCAAAAAAGGAGGTCAAATAACTATGATGCTGAACGCTTTTTTGGCCGCTTTGGCCGGGATCCTCGTGATCGTGGGTGTTGTTTCCGTTGCAACAAAAAAGTAAGTACAATCTTTTCCATATCGTGATTTACCCTTCAAAATGCAAAACCGCCGCTTCATCCATATGCGGCGGTTTTGCGGTTTTTTTCCTGTTTTTATAATCTCTTCTTTTTTCTTTGTGTCAGGGGGGTATGAATGTGCTGATTGCATAAAAATTTTTCATGGTAAAGATGAACAACATTCACTTTACATATTAATAAAATTCTGTTAAAATAAATGCAATCAAAAAAATATACTTGTAAAAAATTTTTTCCTGTTAGATATTCTTCCCTTTCCCCTTATATAGCAAAGCCGCCGCTTTTCTCCAGAAGCGGCGGCTTTGCTATTTTTCGGCAAATACTTCCCGGCCTGAGGAGCATATTCACCCGCAACGGTCGCGGGGTGGATAAGCTTTTCTTTTTTTGTCGGGCTGCAATGGGTAAACTGTGTGGGCACACCTGGATGGAGTAGCTTTTTTCCCTTTTTCTATATTAACAAGAAGTTACGCTCTCTCTGACCCGTTGAGAGGCAGCTTGGAGATGAGGGTGCGGTACAAGCGGCGGTAGCACAGGAGCGTCACACCCAGGGAGAATATCTCCGCAATGGGGTAGCACCACCACACCAGATTGTCGTTGCCGGAGTTGTGGCCGATCTGGGCCAGAACAAAGGCCGCCGGGATCAGCAGCACAAGCTGCCGGATGAAGGACACGATGAGGGAGTATATGGACTTGCCCAGCGCCTGAAAGCTGCCGCCCAGAGCGATGCAAGCCCCGGCCAGACAGAAGCTCAGGGAGATGATCCGCAGAGCCGGGATTCCCACGGCCATCATGGTGTCCGTGGCCTTGAATATCTTCAGCAGCGTGCCGGGTACGATCTGGAAGATGGCCATACCCAGAATCATCACGCAGGAGGCGTACAGGGCGCTGCGCTTGATGGTCTCGATCATGCGGCCGCGCTGCTGGGCGCCGTAGTTGTAAGCAATGATGGGTATGACGCCGTTATTCAGGCCGAACACCGGCATAAAGACGAAGCTGTTGAGCTTGAAGTAGATGCCGAAGGCGGTGGCAGCGGTTTCCCGGGCGGAGTGGTAGGTGATGAGGATCTTGTTCATGAGGAAGGTCATCACCGAGCCGATGGCCATCATCACCACCGACGGCAGGCCGATGGCATAAATGCTGCCGATGATGCGCCAATCGGGCTGGAAGCCCCGGAACACCAGATGGATCTCCGGATTTTTCTTCAGATTCAGCACCAGTGCAAAGACGCAGGCGCAGATCTGGCCGGTGACGGTGGCAATGGCGGCGCCCGCCACACCCAGATCAAACAAAAAAATGAAGACGGGGTCCAGAATGAGGTTGATGAGGGCGCCGGCGCCCTGGGTATACATGGACAGAACGCTGTGGCCCGTGCCCTGGAGCAGCCGTTCCAGCATCATCTGGCCGAAAAGTCCTATAGAGCAGCCCATGACGATGTGCAGGTACTGGTTACCCATCTGCACGATCTCCTCCACATCCGTCTGGCTGCGGAAAAAGAGATCCGACAGGCTCAGGCCCAGCACGGCACACAGCAAGAAGCCCACGAAGGCCAGAAACAGACCGTTCACCGCCACGGTGTCCGCCCGCTTCTGCTGCTTGGCGCCCAAAGCACGGCCCATGAGGGCGTTGACGCCCACGGCAGTGCCGGCGGACAGGGAGATCATCAGGTTCTGAGCCGGGAATGCCAGAGATACGGCTGTCAGTGACGCTTCACTGACCCAGGAGACGAACACGCTGTCCACGATGTTATACAGGGCCTGCACCAGCATGGAGGCGATGATGGGCAGGGACATATCCCAGATGAGCTTTTTTATGGGCATAACACCCAGCTTATTTTCGTTTTGCATAGTATACCTTCTTCTTGTATTCAGACCAAGACAGTATAGCACCTTTTTTGTGGAAAGAAAACCCCCGAAAAAGCCGAAATCAGTCGGTTTTTTTGGGGGGGAATCTGTTTACATCGTATTATGCCCAAAAATCCAGCAGCTCCTCCTGCGTACAGCTTACGCTGCCCTGGGCGAAGCCGTCCCGCCCGCCTCCCCGGCCGTGGAGAGCGGCATTCATCCGCTTGATCAGGTCGGAAATATCCTGCCCGGCATGAATGACGGCATACTTATAGCTGCCGCTTTGCCCGGCGAACACGGCGCACCGTCCGCCGCAGGTGTCCTTTACGGCGTCACACAACCGCCGCACGGCATCTGCTTCCATCTCGGGCTGCACCAGCACCACATCGCCCTTGTCCCGGTTTTCCTCTGCCAGACGGGAAAAGGCCTCCACCTCCATGGCGGCGCAGCGGGCCTTCAGGCTCTGCACCTCACCCAGCAGCCGCTCCACCGCCTCAAAGGTCTTTTCCGGCTTCACCGACAGGGTCTGACCGATGGTGCGGTTCTGCTCCCAGTTCAGGGAGAGGTAGTGCAGGGCTCGCTCTCCGCACAGCAGCTCCAGCCGCACGCCGTCCCGGAATTTCTGCCAGCCGATGAACTTCACCAGACCCACCTGACCGCTGTGCGCCACATGGGTGCCGCAGCAGGCGCAGCAGTCGGCCCCGGGGAAGCGGGTGATGCGCACCTGGCCGGTGAGCTCCTTTTTGCTCCGGTAGGGGAGGGCGGCCAGCTCCTGGGCGCTGGGATAGAGGGCCTCAAAGGGGTGGTTTTCCCAGAGGTAGCGGTTGGCCCGGGCCTCGATGTCCAGCACCCCCTCCCAGGGGATGTCGGCGTTGTAGTCAATGATAACAGACTCCTCGCCCAGGTGGAAGCCGGTGTTGTCGCAGTTATAGGCGGCGCAGAGCATCCCGCTGACAATGTGCTCGCCGGAGTGCTGCTGCATGTGGTCAAAGCGGCGCTGCCAGTTGATTTCGCCGTGTACGGCTTCGCCAACGGGCAGGGCTTTGTCGCAGGTGTGAACGATCACGCCGTCCTTTTCCTGTACGTCGCGCACCTTGGCCTCACCCAATGTACCGAAATCGCAGGGCTGGCCGCCGCCCTCGGGATAGAAGGCGGTTTGATTAAGCTGCACCAGCCACTTTTTCCCCTGGGGACGGCAATCGACCACCACCCCGTCAAATTCCCGCAAAAACGCATTTTCATAATATAGCTTCACGGTTTCCATGGCGAAAACTCCTTTAATACAAGATTGAACACCCCCAGTATGCCGCAAATTGGGGAGAAATGCAAGAGGGAAAGGGAAAACAAGCCCACCGCCGGGCGGGGCAGGGTCGTCCGCCCCTACGAAGCTCTATCGTTGAATGGAGCGTAGGGGTCGGCCTCCCGGACGACCCGAACCGGTTTTCCACGGCACCCCCGGCACGGCACACGGGCCCCGCCCTACGGGGGGGTTACAAGGGGTGCGGCAAAACGGGCCGATGTAGGCATCGGCCCCTACGAAAGCGGTACAAGAGGTGCAACGGGCAGGCGACCGCAAGGGTCGCCCCTACGCACCACAAGAACACTCTGTACCCCTTGTAAAAAACTGTGTCATTGCGAACCAGTGACCGATGTCACTGGTGTGGCAATCCGTTTCCCCGTCCCCATGGCCCCCTTTAGGCAAGGGAGGCTTTTGTGCCGGGCGAGGCAGAGCCCCGCCCCTACGCATTTATTCCCTCATCCCCTCAAAAAAAGAGGTGGCCGGGTGGCCACCTCTTATAAATTTTCCGTTGCTGGGGAAAAATTACTCCTCCAGCTGACCCACCAGGGCAATATGCAGCTCATCAAGCTGTTTTTGCTCGACAGCGGAAGGCGCGTCCATCATGATGTCCTGGGCGTTCTTGTTCATGGGGAAGGGGATGATCTCCCGGATGGAGCTCTCGCCCGCCAGCAGCATCACCATGCGGTCCACGCCCGGGGCAATGCCGGCGTGGGGAGGTGCGCCGTAGCAGAAGGCGTTATACATGGCGGGGAATTTCTTCTTTACATCCTCCTCACCCAGACGCACCATCTCAAAGGCCTTGATCATAATTTCGGGATCGTGGTTACGCACGGCGCCGGAGGACAGCTCCACGCCGTTGCACACCAGGTCGTACTGGTTGGCCATGATGTCCAGCGGATCGATCTCGCCCCGCTCCGCCTTCAGCAGGGTCTCCATGCCGCCGCTGGGCATGGAGAAGGGGTTGTGGCAGAATTCCAGCTCGCCGCTCTCGTCGCCGATCTCGTACATGGGGAAGTCCACGATCCAGCAGAATTCGTAGCGTTCCTTATCCATATGGCCCTCGCAGGCAGCGCCGAAGGTCTTGATCATCACGCCCACGCTCTTGGTGGCGCTTTCACCGGCGGCAACCACCACCAGGGTGTTGGGCTTGAGAGCCAGCACCTTGGCAAGCTCCTCCTTCACCGGGGCGACGAACTTGCCGATGCCGCCGGCGATCTCGCCGCTTTCATCCACCTTGAACCAGTAGCCCTTGCTGCCGGACTGCACCTCGCAGTCGGTGAGGAGCTTTTCGATCTGCTTGCGGGTGAGGGAGCAGTCGGTGATGTCCACCATCTTCACGGTCTGACCCTTGAGGGCGTCAAAGTCGCTGTTTTCAAAGAGCTTGGTAACATTTTTGCAGGTCAAATCAATGCGCAGGTCGGGCTTGTCGGAGCCGTAGGTTTCCATAGACTCCAAATAGGGGATGCGGCGGAAGGGGGCGGAGGAGGCCACGCTGTAGGTGCCGAACTTGGCAAAAATCGGGGGCAGCACATCCTCCAGCACGGCGAACACATCGTCTTGGGTGGCAAAGGCCATCTCCATGTCCAGCTGATAGAATTCGCCGGGGGATCGGTCGCCGCGGGCGTCCTCGTCCCGGAAGCAGGGAGCGATCTGGAAATAGCGGTCGAAGCCGGAGGTCATGAGCAGCTGCTTGAACTGCTGGGGTGCCTGGGGCAGGGCATAGAACTTGCCGGGATGCTTCCGGGCAGGCACCAGATAGTCACGGGCGCCCTCGGGGGAGGAGGCGGTGAGGATGGGGGTGGTGATCTCCAGGAAGCCGTGCTCAGTCATGGCGGCCCGGAGCGCCGCCACCACCTGGCAGCGCAGAATGATGTTCTTCTTCACGGCGGGGTTGCGCAGATCCAGATAGCGATACTTCAGGCGGGCGGTCTCGTCGGCCTCCCGGCTGCGGTTGATCTCAAAGGGCAGGCTGTTGTAGCGGCAGCGGCCCAGAATCTCGATTTTATTGGGCACCACCTCGATCTCGCCGGTGGCCTGCTTGGGATTCTTGCTGGCCCGCTCCCGGACCACACCCTCCACGCTGATGGTGGACTCCTTGTTCAGCCCCTTGATGATGGCCAGCATATCCTCAGTCTCGGCCACCACCTGGGTGGTGCCGTAGAAGTCCCGCAGGACCACAAAGGCCAGGTTGCTGCCGACCTCGCGGACATTCTCCATCCAGCCCACGATCTTGACCTGCCGGCCCACGTCGCCCAGACGCAGCTCATTGCAGGTATGTGTACGCATTTGCATCATCATAAAACACTCCTTTTTGATAAAGAATCGTATAATTTGTTTAAAATATTACAAATCGGAATTACTTTTCCACGATCACATTGCCGCTGTTCTTCTCATCGATGCCCTTGCGGATCAGGGCAAGCGTGTCGTCGGCGCTCAGCTTGGTCTGCTCGCCGCTGGCCATATCCTTGCAGGCCACAAGCCCGGCTGCGATCTCGTCATCCCCCAGGAAGATCACATAGGGCACGCCCAGCCTGTCGGCGTAACTCATCTTGGCCTTGAACTTCTTCTGCTCGGTGTAAAGCTGGGTGCGGATGCCCGCTGCGCGCAGCTTGGTGGACAAAGAGATGGCCGGGGCCAGATCCTCCGTCATGGGGATCACCAGCACATCGGCAGGCGCGGTGGGCAGGTCGGGATTGAGCATCTTTTGCTCGCCCAGCACATAGAACAGCCTCGTCAGGCCGATGGAGATACCCACGCCGGGGAGCTGCCGGTCGGTGTAGTATTCCGCCAGATTGTCGTAGCGGCCGCCGGAGCACACGGAGCCGATCTCCGGGTGATCCAGCAGCGTGGTCTCATACACGGTGCCGGTGTAGTAATCCAAACCCCTTGCGATGGTCAGATCCACGGCGAAATTCTCCTCCGGCACGCCGAAATCGGCCAGATACTTCACCACGGTGTTCAGTTCGGAAAGACCCTGGTCAAACAAATCGCTCCGTCCGGTGTAGCCCCCCAGTGCCGCCAGCACCTGGCGGTTTTCACCGGTGATGGCAATGAACTTGAGAATTTCCTCAGCCTGGGCATCGGTCAGGCCGCAATCGGAAAGCAGAAGCTGGCGCACCTTGTCTGCGCCGATCTTATCCAGCTTGTCCACCGTTCGCATGATGTCCCCGGACTGCTCCGTGAGGCCCAGCATGGCGTAAAAACCGTTGAGGATCTTGCGGTTGTTGACCCGGATCTGGAACCGCTGCAGGCCCAGACGGGTGAAGGTCTGGTAGATGATAGAGGGGATCTCCGCCTCGTTGGTGATGTCCAGCTTGCCGTCGCCTATGACGTCGATATCCGCCTGATAAAACTCCCGGAACCGGCCCCGCTGGGCCCGCTCGCCCCGATAGACCTTGCCGATCTGGTAGCGGCGGAAGGGGAAGGACAACTCGCCGCCGTGGAGGGCCACATACTTGGCCAGAGGCACTGTCAGGTCAAAGCGCAGGGCCAGGTCCGCGTCGCCCTTCTGAAAACGGTAGATCTGCTTCTCGGTTTCGCCGCCGCCCTTGGCAAGCAGCACCTCGCTGGCCTCGATGACGGGGGTGTCCAGCGGGGTGAAGCCGTAGAGGGAATAGGTCTGACGCAAAATCTCCATCATCCGCTCCATCTGCTGCTGCGGCTGGGGCAGCAGCTCCATAAAGCCCGAGAGGGTGCGGGGCGTCATTTTTGCCATGTTCGTGTTCTCCTTTATGATGATTTTCGATTGACGGAAACAAAAAGCGCTCCCATCCCATGCATTGGGACGAGAGCGTGCAGCTTCGTGGTGCCACCCAATTTCGGCCCCGGAAAAGGGGACCCTTTTGTGCTCCTGGTACGGGGAGCGGGCCGTGGATGTTTCCATCCCCGCTGCTGGGGCTGTCTTCGCGCTGTGTGCCGCAGTGCGCTTTCAGCCGATGGCGCACCTCTCTGCTCCGGCAGGGACAGGGCTACTCCTGCTCCGTTATCGCGGTATTTCACATTATTTTAGTCTATTGTGGGGGAAATGTCAAGCGGTGAAGGGATTACTTTTGGGATTGATCACCTCGCGCCAATCCAGATCGCCCCGGGCCAGGCCCAGCACCAGCATTTCCGCCGTGGCGATGTTGCTGGCGTAGGGGATGTTGTTCTTGTCACACAGGCGGTAGATATATAAGATGTCGTCAGAGGGAGTCTTGGAGTTGGGGTCGTCAAAGCACAGCACCATGTCCAGCTCGTTGTACGCGATGCGTGCGCCGATCTGCTGGCCGCCGCCGTGATAAAAGCTCATGAAGCGGTGGATGGTCAGGCCCGTGGCCTCGGCCACCATCTGCCCCGTGGTAGCGGTGGCGCAGAGGGTGTGCTTGGCCAAAATGCCGCAGTAAGCGGTGCAAAACTGGACCATGAGTTCCTTCCGGTTATTGTGAGCGATGAGTGCGATATTCATTGTTGCGCTCTCCTTTCTATCTATGCTTATAGCTTCATCAGCGGGGCCTTGGACCCTGCGATGCGTCTTGCTATGTTGTAATAGGCTCGGGCGGCGTAGAAATTATCGTCCCGCAGGGGTATGCCCTGATTCAGGCACCGCGGGATGTCCGGATCCTCCGGCACCACGCCCAGCAGGGGCAGGCCGGCAGCGTCCATGGCGTCGTCGATGGTGGTGTGAAGCTGCTTCATGAGCTTCTTTGCCACCCGGTTCACCACCAAATGCACCTGTCCCGTGGGGAAGCGATCCAGCTCCATCACAGTCCGTTGGGCGTCCCGCAGGGCGGTGACATCCGTGGTGGTGACCACCACTACATGATCCGCCTCCTGGGTGGCCATGCGGAAGCCCTGCCCCAGACCCGCCGGGGCGTCTACCAGACAAAAGTCAAAGCTTTCCTTGATCTGCTCCATAAGGTCCTTTACCTGCTCCCGGTCCACCGTAAAGCTGTCGAAGGCCAGCGGCGCCGCCAGCAGAAACAGGGAGGGGTATTTGTGATGGCTCACCACCGCCTCCTCCAAGGTGCACCGGGCCGACAGCACATCGGAAAAATCCATCAGTGCGCTGTCGCTGAGCCCCAGAGCCAGGTCCAGATTCCGTAATGTGATGTCGCAGTCCAGACACAGGACTCTTTTGCCCATGGAGGCCAGGGCGAAGCCTATGTTGGCGGTAAATGTAGTTTTTCCGGTGCCTCCTTTGCCGGACACCACGGCAATGATCTTGCCCATTGTGCCTCCTTACTTAAGAGGTGATTTTTTGATCCTGGCAAACGGCCGGGGGAACTGCGCCGGGGTAGGGCGCACCTTCCGGATCATCACTACCCGGTGCTTTACCTCGGTGCAGGGCACGGTATAGTCGTGGATTCTCTCCACCTTACCACCCAATTGCCCTATGGCGCCCCGGGCGGCTGCAATCTCGTCATCCGAATCCACAGACTTCATGGCCAGAAACAATCCGCCTGACTTTACCAGCGGGAGTGCCAGCTCGCAGAGCATGGGCAGCGCCGCAACCGCCCGGGACACGGCCACATCATAGCTTTCCCGATGTCCCGCGGCGAAATCCTCCGCCCGGGCGTGAATGCAGGAAATATTTTCCAGACCCAGCATCGCCACCGATTCCCGCAGGAAGTCGATGCGCTTGCCCAGACTGTCCAGCAGGGTCAGAGGGAAGTCCCGGCGCAATATGCCCATGGGCATGCCCGGAAATCCGGCTCCTGTGCCCACATCTATCACGGCTTTACCCGCATAGTCCGCCAGCGTCAGAAGGTAGGCGCAGTCCAGCAGATGCAGCGTGGCCACATTCTCCGGCTCCGTGATGGCGGTGAGGTTCATGACCTTATTCTTCTCCAGCAGAAGCCGGGAAAACTCCATAAGCTGCGGAATTTTCCCCGTGTCAAGGCCCAAAGAGGACAGACCTTCTTTTAAAATGGTTTCCAAAATTATTTCTGCTCCTTCAGCAGGTCACGGATCTCCGTGAGCAGCTCCTCGGTGGTGGGGCCTTTCGGCTCTTCGGGCTTGGGGTCTTCTTCCTTCTTTTTGTGGAAGCGGTTGATGGTCTTGATCATCAGGAAGATCACAAAGGCCACCAGAATAAAGTCGATAACGGTGGTGAGGAAGGTGCCGATACCCAGAGTGACGGCCGGGGCAACAACCTCCTCGCCGTTCATCACGGCGTCCTTGAGCACGATGTTCAGCTTGCCCAGATCCACGCCGCCGATGAGTGTGCCGATGAGGGGCATGAATACATCATTCACCAGAGAGGTGGTGATCTTACCGAATGCGCCGCCCAGAATAACACCTACCGCCATGTCCAGCACATTGCCGCGCATAGCAAATTCTTTAAACTCGTGCATGAACTTTTTCATAATAATTCTCCCCGTTGAAAATTATATCCTTTAGTGCTTGGGTACCAGTCGCTCCGTGCCGCCCATGTAGGGCTGCAGAGCCTTGGGGATCAGCACGCTGCCGTCGGGCTGCAGGTTGTTCTCCAGCAGGGCAATGAGCATTCGGGGAGGTGCCACGCAGGTGTTGTTCAGGGTGTGGCAAAGCTGCATCCGGCCGCTCTCGTCCTTGTAACGGATCTTCAGGCGGCGAGCCTGGGCGTCGCCCAGATTGGAGCAGGAGCAGACCTCGAAATACTTCTGCTGCCGGGGAGACCACGCCTCAATGTCGCAGGAGCGGCACTTGAGATCCGCCAGGTCGCCGGAGCAGCACTCCAACTGCCGCACGGGAATATCCAGAGAGCGGAACAACTCCACGCTGTAGCGCCACAGTTTTTCGTACCAGTCCTTGCTCTCCTCGGGCTTGCAGACCACGATCATCTCCTGCTTTTCGAACTGATGGATCCGGTAGATGCCGCGCTCCTCGATGCCGTGGGCGCCTTTCTCCTTGCGGAAGCAGGGAGAGTAGGAGGTGAGGGTCTGGGGCAGGGCAGATTCCGGCAGGATCTGGTCGATGTAGCGGCCGATCATAGAATGCTCGCTGGTGCCAATGAGGTAGAGATCCTCTCCCTCGATCTTATACATCATGCCGTCCATATCCGTCTGGCTCATAACGCCCTCGACCACGTTGCCGTGGATCATGAAGGGTGGGATGCAGTAGGTGAAGCCCTTGCCGATCATAAAGTCCCGGCCATAGGCCAGCACGGCCTCGTGCATCCGGGCGATGTCGCCCAGCAGATAGTAAAACCCGCTGCCGGACACGCGGCCTGAAGCGTCCATATCGATGCCGTCGAACCGCTCCATAATATCCGTGTGGTAGGGGATCTCAAAACCGGCGGCCTTTGCCTCGCCGAAGCGCTCCACCTCCACATTGCAGCTGTCGTCCTTGCCGATGGGCACGGCGGGGTCAATGATCTGGGGGATGACCAGCATGATCTTGTTCAGTGCAGCCTCGGCCTGTTCTTTTTTTGCCTCCAACTGGGCCATGCGCTCGGCGCTGGCCTTGACGGCGGCGTTGTTGGCGTCGATCTGCGCCTGCAGCGCGGCTTTCTGCGCTTCGTCAGCGCACTTTTTTAATTGGCCGTACAGGGGGCCGTTGGCCTTGGACAGCTTGTTGCGCTCGGCCTTCAGCGCCTCGCCGTCGGCAATGGCCTGGCGGCGCTCAGAGTCCAGAGCAATGGCCTCATCCACCAGGGGCAGCTTGGCGTTCTGGAATTTCTTGCGGATGTTCTCCTTAATCAAATCCGGGTTTTCCCGTACAAATTTAATGTCCAGCATGCTTTTATCCTCTCTGTTTCATGTGAAACAATTTATTTCAGTTTCAGGGTATTCAAGGCGTCCAGCAGGTTGTTCAGGTCGTCCACCCCGTAGTATTCCAGCTCGATGCGCCCCTTTTTGCGGCCGCTGACAATTTTGCAGCCCCGGCCCAGATGCGCACACAGAGCCTTGGCGGCTTCCTCGGCGTAATTGACCTCCAGCCCTCCGGTGGTAACGGCGGGCTTTTCCTTTACCTCAGCGGTGAGCTTCTTCACCAGCAGCTCTGTCTGCCGCACGGAGAGGTCGGATTTCAAAACGGCGCCCGCCGCCTTTTTCTGCAGGGCGGGGGACAGGGGGAGGATGGTCCGGGCGTGGCCGCTTGTGAGCCGCCCGTCTTCCACCATGGCCCGTACGCTTGGGCACAGGTTTAAAAGCCGCAGGGCGTTGGCCACCGCGGAGCGGGACTTGCCCACACGCTGGGCGGTTTCCTCCTGGGTGAGGTTGTACTGCTCCATGAGCTGCCGGTAGCCCTCGGCCTCCTCCATGGGGTTTAAGTCCTCCCGCTGCAGGTTCTCGATCATGGCCAGTTCCATAGCCTTGCGGTCGTCGGCCTCGATGACGATCGCAGGCACCTGATCAAGACCCGCCATCCGGGCGGCCCGCCACCGCCGCTCGCCGGCGATGATCTGATAGTATCCGGACTGCAGCTTGCGGACGGTCAGGGGCTGGATGATGCCGTGCTCCCGGATGGAATCCGACAGATCCGCCAGGGCATCGGGATCAAACTGCTTGCGGGGTTGTCCGGCGCAGCTCTCCACCTGGGAGATGGGGAGGTAGAGACTGGTCTTTTCCTCCTGATTGTCCATCACGTTGTCGCCCAGCAGGGCGGCCAGACCTTTGCCCAAGCCTTTTGCGTTACTTGCCATAGGAAATCAGTCCTCCTTTTCTGCACTGTTCTTCCGCAGGAATTCTTCCGCCACGGCGCTGTATGCCTCTGTACCCCGGCAGGTGCGGTCGTATGCGTTGATGGGTTTTCCGTGGCTGGGGGCCTCGGAAAGACGAATGTTCCGGGGGATGACGGTGCTGTACACCTTGCCGGGGAAGAACCGCTTGATCTCCTGGGACACCTGAATGGCCAGATTGGTGCGTCCGTCAAACATGGTCAGCAGCACGCCCTCAATCTCCAGCTTGGGATTGAGTCCGCGGCGCACAATGCGCACGGTGCCCATGAGGTCGCTCAAGCCTTCAAGCGCATAGTATTCCCCCTGCAGCGGCACCAGCAAGCTGTCGGCGGCGCACAGGGCGTTGAGGGTCAGCAGCTCCAGGGACGGCGGGCAGTCGATAAATATGTAGTCATACAGCTCCCGCACCTGCTCCAACGCTTTTTTCAGCAGGAACTGCCGGTCAGGCAGGTCGATCATCTCCACGCCGGCGCCGGCCAAAGCCTTGCTGCTGGGCAGTACATCGCCATAGGGGGTGGTGACAATGGCCTTCTCCGTCTCCATGCCGTTAATGAGCACATCGTACACGCCGTTGGAGCGGGTCTTGTCCACGCCCATGCCGGAGGTGGCGTTGGCCTGGGGGTCAAAGTCGCACAGCAGTACCCGCAGCCCCTTGGCCCGCAGTATGGCAGCCAGATTTACGCAGGTGGTGGTTTTGCCCACGCCGCCCTTTTGATTCACGATCGCAACAACTTTAGCCATTTACCCACTCGCTCCTCCGTAATTCTTTCATACCCGATATTATATACCAAGACGGAGGTTTCTTTCAATAGAAAAAACACAAAAATGTTTAAAACAAGCTGTTTCATGTGAAACAGTCTGTCAAAAGAAATCATAAAAACAGGGATGTTTCACATGAAACATCCCTGTGTGCGTTATATCAGCAAAACGCCGCTGATCCCCGGCAGAGACAGCCGCAGAACACCGCCCTCAGTCAGAAACTGCTGTCCGGTCATGGCGTCTGTGGCAATGGTTCCCGACCAGGGAAGGCGCACCTCCAGGGACTCCGCCCCGGCGTTCATCACCGCCACGGTCACTTCGCTGCCGCAGCACCGCCGCACAGCCAGGCCGCCGCCTGCGGCCAGGGGATA
>SAMEA3663010__coassemble_231_pt1 | contig 26560 bp, 26 predicted proteins | sample SAMEA3663010__metabat2_high_PE_006 | metagenome-assembled genome bin SAMEA3663010 (sample SAMEA3663010) | pig gut metagenome | biome: pig gut; feature: pig-associated habitat; material: faeces | place: France | collected 2012 | reverse complement strand
TGCGGTTGTTGAGCTTGCCCAGATAGCGGTAAATACTGGCCTCGGAGCTGTGCAGCTCCTTTGCCACGAAGCTCACGGAGCCTTTGAGCAGGAATACGCCCTTGCGGTCCAATATCTCCATAATCTCCATCTTCTCGTCCTGGTTCAGACGGTCCACATCCACGGGATAGTTTGCCACCACCGAGGAAACGATGCTGGCGGTGGCTCCGGCGATGGAGGTGGGGAAGCCATGCTCCTGGGAAGATACCGAGGGGTCGTTTTCATCCACGATGAGGCTGGTACCGCTGGGTTCGCTGGGGGTCAGCACCGCACTGCACAGGTCTTTCACCTGCTTGGACAGCGCTTCGTAGCGGCTGCTGTCAAAGTTGATGCACAGCAGGCCCACTACGCTGCCGGTGCGGTCCTTGATGAACATACTGTTGGAGTGCATCTTCTTTCCGGTGACAGAGGTACTTTCAAAGGACAGCACATAGTCCTGGGTCTCATACAGACGACCGGAGAGGAACTCCAGCATTTTGTTGCTCAGGGGCGACCCGAGATGGCGGCCTGTCAGGTTGCCGTTGGAAATCGCAATGATCTGGTTGGAATCCTCCGTCAGCTCATGGAGCGCCACCTCAAAATCCGGGCCGAGAATGTGGCCCAGAAAGTCCACCAGCAGCGTGTAATGCCGCCGAATCTCTTTATCCATACAATCTTCCTCCTCCTGCTCTTTGGATGCGGATTACTCTTGCTCTGCGGAGTCTGAAGCTGCGCTTTCGGCGGCCTTGATTCGCTGGAGCTCTTCCTCCTCCAGCACCCGATAGGCCACCTTGCCCACCAGGGTCTTGGGCAGCTCGTCACGAAACTCGATGTCGTAGGGCATGGCATACTTGGCGATGTGCTTGCGGCAATATGCCAGCAGCTCCTCCCGGGTGGCGTCGCTTGCCTCCACACCGGGCTTGAGCATGACAAACGCCTTCACCTTCTGCATCCGGTAGGTGTCCGGCACACCGATGACGCAGCTCATCTGCACAAACTCGTGGGCGTCCAGAATATTTTCGATCTGGCCGGGATATACATTGTAGCCCGAGGAGATGATCATCCGCTTGGCGCGGCCCCGGAAATAGATGAAGCCCTCGCTGTCCATGGTGCCCAGGTCGCCGGTATAGACCCATGTCAGCCCGTCGCTGTGGGTACGCAGAGTCTCGGCCGTCTCCTGGGGGTGGTTCATGTATTCCTTCATCACGGTGGGGCCTGCCAGAAGGATCTCGCCCTCCTCGCCGTAGGGGAGCTCCTCATCGGTGCCGGGCTTCACGATCTTGATGTAGGTGTCGGGGAAGGGCAGGCCGATGGAGCCCTCCTTATACATATTCACCGGGGTCAGGCAGCAGGCGGTGACGGTCTCGGTGGTGCCGTAGCCTTCCCGCACCTGAATGACAGCGTGGTGGTCGTAGAGAAACTTGTCGAACTTCTTCTTCAGCTCAATGGACAGGCTATCGCCGCCGGAGAAAACACCCTTGAGGCTGGAGAGATCGGCATTGCCCATACTGGGCAGCCGCAGCAGGGCCTCGTACAGAGTGGGAACACCCGCGATAAAATTGCACTTGTACTTCACGATCTGCTTGGCATAGCTCTTGGCGGTGAAGCGGGGGATCAGAATGCAGCGGCCGCCGCTGGCCAGCATGGAGTGCACGCAAACGCCCAGCCCGAACCCGTGGAACAGAGGCATCGCGGCCAGCATCCGGTCACCGGGACGGAACATGGGGTTGGTGGCGATGATCTGCTTGGACAGAGCATTGAAGTTTCCGTTGGTAAGTACGATGCCCTTGGTAGTGCCGGTGGTGCCACCGGAATATAGGATCACGGCGGGGTCGTCCGCCTTGCGGTCCACCCGGAAATTCTTGTAGAAACAGTGGCGGCTGAGATCCATGAACTCCTTCCACCGGATGACGGGAGCGTCCTCGGGGATCTTCTGGATCTTGCGGCCCTCGGTAAGCATATAGCCCGCCCGGACAGGCTGGCTCAGGGCATCCTTTACGGAGGCGATGATAATGTTCACGATGCCGGTGTTCTGGCGGATATGTTCAAACTTGTTGTAGAACTGATCCAGAGTAATGGCCGTGACGGAATTGGATTCATTGAGATAAAACTCAATCTCCTTTTCCGCGGACAGAGGATGGATCATGTTGGCGATGCCCCCCACCAGGTTCACGGCGTAGAACATATAGATAGCCTGGGGGCAGTTGGGCATGGCGATGGTGATCCGGTCGCCGGCGCGGATGCCCAGCACCTTCAGGCTGCGTGCGCAGCGCTCGATCTCCTGGATCATCTTCCGATAGGTGGTGGACTTGCCCATAAAGTCAAAGGCGATGTTGTTGGGATACTCCTTGGCTACCATCTCCAGAGCCTGGAACATGGACCCGCCAAAATACTCCAGATGCATGGGTACATCTCCCATATGGGCTGCCCAGGGTGTTTTCACTTCACTCATACTGCACTTCCTCCTTCATAGCCTTTTCCAGCTCCTGCGGATGCTCCAGCAGGTACTTCAGCAGCCGGACGGATTTGGAATAGTAATACCCGTCGGCCAGACGCTCGTCGATGGTCAGTCCCAGATCCAGTGTTTCCCGCATGGAGGCGTTGCCCTGGGCGTCGAACACTGGCCGCACGGCTTTCTCTCCGATGATGCAGAACAGGGAGCAGGTGCCCCAGTTGGTCAGATGGTGATAGCCGCACTTGAGTTTAATGGAGCCAAGATTGGAGATGACCACGGAGCTGTAATAGGGATCGGTGGCGATCATGTCCTTGGGCACCCAGCCGTGCTTATCCAGGAACATGATAAACTTCACGGCGGTTTTTCCCACCCAGCGGGGGAGCTTATTGAGAATGTCCATGCTCTCCGTGGAAGAATCCACCTTGTCGCTGCGGCACTCCGTCACCTGGGAGCGGATATACTCGTGTACATCCCGCAGGGTGAAGTTGTCCTTCCCGTGCAGGAAGGCAAGAGCCTCGGCCCCTTTGTCAGAGAACTGCTTTTTCACCACAAAGGCGGCGGCAACCTCATTGCGCTGGTAGAAATTGCTGTTGACGATGAAACGGTTCAGCTTGGGCCGCAGCGTGATGGTCTTGATCAGGGCGGCAACAACAATGTGGAACATGGTGTAGGGGAATTCCTTTTCCTCTGCGTTTAGCCTGGCCAGATACTCGTTCATGGCTGTCAGGTCCACCCGCAGGGATATGTAAGCCTCATTGTCGCAGCGGTTGGGATAGAGAATGCCGGTGATGAAGTGCAGGGAATCCAGCTCCCGCAGCAGGCGCCCGTCCCGTCGGTCGCCCCGGCGTTTTTTTTGTGTATCCATTTTGTCTCCTGTTCTTTTTTTGACTGATAATAATTTTTTCCCACTATAAAATGTAGTATAGCAAATTCCAAATTGTTTTTCCAGTATTTTTTATAGTGATTTCGAAAAAAGAGATATCTGCTGTTTTTATAAAAGAATCGGTCACTGTGCGACCGGCGTGCAGCATGGGCTGTGGCGATCCGTTCCCACACGAAAAAAAGGAGGACCCTGCCGCCCGGCAGAGTCCTCCTTTGCTATAAAAGTCTCACAGGGATAGCATCCGCAGATGGGAAAAATACCTATTAGACTGCCATCCCTTCGTTTTTTAAAAGTCGGCGTTGCCCACGGTGCGGGGATGCAGCTCCACATCCCGGATGTTGCTCACACCGGTCAGATACATGACCATCCGCTCAAAGCCCAGGCCGAAGCCCGCGTGCTTGCAGGAGCCGTAGCGCCGCAGGTCGCAGTACCACCAGTAATCCTCGGGGTTCATGCCCAGATCCCGGATACGCTTCTCCAGCACCTCCAGCCGCTCTTCGCGCTGGCTGCCGCCCACGATCTCGCCGATGCCCGGCACCAGGCAGTCCGCTGCGGCTACGGTCTTGCCGTCGTCGTTCATGCGCATATAGAAGGCCTTGATCTCGGCAGGATAGTCGGTGACGAACACCGGGCGCTGAAATACCTGTTCCGTCAGGAACCTCTCATGCTCCGTCTGCAGATCGGTGCCCCAGCTTACCTTGAAGTCAAAGCGGTCGTTGTTCTTCTTGAGAATTTCCACCGCCTCTGTGTAGCTGATGCGCCCGAAGTCGCTGGAGGCCACATGCTCCAGCCGCTCCTTCAGCCCCTTATCCACAAAGCTGTTGAAGAACTCGATCTCCTGGGGACACTTTTCCAGCACGCTCCTGATGATATACTTGATCATGGCCTCAGCCACATCCATGTCACCGGCCAGATCGGTGAAGGCCATCTCCGGCTCGATCATCCAGAATTCTGCGGCATGGCGCTGGGTGTTGGAATTTTCTGCCCGGAAGGTGGGACCGAAGGTATACACATCGCCGAAGGCCATGGCGAAGTTTTCGGCATTGAGCTGGCCGGAAACGGTGAGGCTGGTCTTCTTGCCGAAGAAGTCCTGGCTGTAATCCACCTGCCCGTCCTCGGTCTTGGGCACATTGTCCAGATCCAGCGTGGTCACCTGGAACATTTCGCCTGCGCCCTCGCAGTCAGAGCCGGTAATGATGGGGGTCTGCACGTATACAAAGCCCCTCTGCTGGAAAAACTCATGCACGGCGTAAGCTGCCACGGAGCGCACACGGAAGGTGGCAGAGAAAAGATTGGTCCGGGGCCGCAGATGCTGGATGGTCCGCAGGAACTCCACGCTGTGGCGCTTTTTCTGCAGGGGATAATCCGGAGCGGACTTGCCCTCCACTTCCACGCTGGCTGCCTTCACCTCCAGAGGCTGCTTGGCCTCCGGGGTCAGCACCACAGTGCCTCGGACGATGAGAGCGGCGCCCACATTCTGCCCGGCGATCTCCTTATAATTGTCCAGCACGGATGCGTCCAGCACCACCTGCAGGTTCTTAAAGCAGGAGCCGTCATTCAGCTCCACAAAGCCAAAGCCCTTCATATCCCGGATGGTGCGTGCCCAGCCGCATACCACCACTTCCTTGCCGCCCAGGCTCTCACTGTCGGCAAACAGGGCGGCGATTCTCATTCGATCCATAGTTATGATCCACCTTTGCTTGTGTTATTTTTACAGTATGTATCATTATAGACGCATTTTTCCGGTTTGGCAATATTTTTCCTCTTGACAAGGAGAAAGAAGTGTGCGAATATAAGCATAAGATTAGAAAGTAAGGTTTTGCTTATGAAAGGAGAAACCATGACGCAGCGAGAAAGACAGATCCTCAACTGGATCGAGGCGGACCCCATGATCTCCCAGCAGGAGCTGGCGGACCGTGCGGGGATCACCCGCTCCAGCGTAGCGGTGCATATCTCAAACCTGATGAAAAAGGGCTGCATCGCCGGGAAGGGGTACATCGTCACCCGCAGTCCGTATGTCACCGTGGTGGGCGGTATGAACATGGACATCGGCGGCCGTCCGCACGGTAAGCTGGTGGCGCGGGATTCCAATCCCGGCACCGTACGCATGAGTCCCGGCGGCGTGGGCCGCAACATTGCCCACAACATGAGCCTTCTGGGATTGGATGTGCGCTTGGTCACGGCCTTCGGCGACGATATGTATGCCCAAAAGCTGGCGTCCGTGTGCGGCGAGCTGGGCATCGACATCTCCCAGTCTCCGGTAATTCCCGGCGGCCATACCTCCACCTATCTCTTCGTCAATGACGAGGGCGGCGATATGCAGCTTGCGGTGTCAGATATGGACATCTACGAAAATCTGACCCCCCGGGTACTTCAGAGCCGCCGCCAACTGCTGGACGGCAGCCAGGTGGTGGTGCTGGACACCAATCTCCCGGCGGAAACCGTGGCATGGGTGGCAGAAAACTGCCGCGCTCCCATCTTTGCCGATCCCGTGTCCACGGCCAAGGCGGAAAAGCTCCGGCCGGTTCTGGGCGCCCTCCACACCCTCAAGCCCAACCGCATGGAAGCGGAGCTTCTCTCCGGCGTGGAGATCACAAACGGGGAAAGTCTCCGCCGCGCGGCGAATAAGCTGCTGGAGACAGGGCTGCACCGGGTATTCATCTCCCTGGGAGCGGACGGGGTGTTTGCTGCCGACCATAATGGGGAAACCTTGCTGCTCCCGGCGCCCAAGGGCCATATGGTCAACACCACCGGCTGCGGCGATTCCTTCATGGCGGCTTTGGCCTGGGCCTATCTGCAGGGCAGCGATTTAGAGCGCTCCGCCCGGGCGGGGCTTGCGGCCTCCACCATTACCATGGAGAGCGCCGACACCATCAACGCCGCTATGAGTGAGGAAGCTCTGCTGCGGCGGATCTGACACAATAATCAAAAAAATATTTATATCAGGAGGACAAAATCAATGTTGAACCGTTATCTGGACATCGCCCCCGAGGTGAAGGAGGCCCTGGACGAGGGTAAGCCCGTTGTAGCTCTGGAGAGCACCATTATTTCCCACGGTATGCCCTATCCTCAGAATGCCGAGACTGCTCTGCAGGTGGAGAAGATCATCCGTGACTGCGGCGCCGTGCCTGCCACCATCGCCATCATCGGCGGGCGACTGAAGGCTGGCCTCACCGCGGACGAGATCGACTACCTGGGCAAGGCCGGCCATGCTGTGGCCAAGGCCAGCCGTCGTGACCTGCCCGTGCTGGTAGCCAAGGGCATGGACGGCGCCTGCACCGTCACCACCACCATGATGATCGCCGCCATGGCCGGTATCAAGGTCTTTGCCACCGGCGGCATCGGCGGCGTACACCGGGGTGCCGAGACCACCATGGACATCTCTGCCGACCTGGAGGAGCTGGCCAAGACTCCCGTGCTGGTGGTCTGCGCCGGTGCCAAGGCCATTCTGGACCTGGGCTTGACCCTGGAGTATCTGGAGACCAAAGGCGTCACCGTCATCGGCTACGGCACCGACGAGCTGCCTGCCTTCTACACCCGCAAATCCGGCTTCGGCGTGGACTACCGTCTGGATACTCCGGAGGAGGTGGCTAAGGCATTCCACGTCAAGCAGGTGCTGGGACAGGAGGGCGGTATGCTGGTGACAAACCCCATCCCCGAGCAGTACTCCATGGATCCCGCCCTCATTGGCGGTGCCATCGACCGGGCCGTGGCCCAGTGCAAGGCCGAGGGCATCCACGGCAAGGAGACCACTCCCTTCCTGCTGGCCAAGGTGAAGGAGCTTACCGGCGGCGACAGTCTGGAGAGCAACATCCAGCTTGTGTTTAATAACGCCCGTGTGGCTTCCGCCATTGCCTGCTCCCTGAGCGAGATGGAAAAGCAGGGATGAACATTGCGGTTCGTGTGGCTCTGGAAGTCTGGCTGATAGCCGTCAATTTCGTCACCTTTGCTCTGTACGGAATCGATAAAAGCCGTGCGAAAAGACGGCGCCGGCGCATTCCGGAGAAGACGCTTTTGCTGCTGCCGCTGTTGGGCGGAAGCTTGGGCGGATTATTGGGTATGTATGCCTTTCACCACAAAACAAAGCACTGGTATTTCCGAGTCGGTCTGCCGCTGATGCTGCTTGCCCAGGCAGCTTTGCTGGTCTGGCTTTTCACAAGACAATAGAAAAAAGCACCTCCGGCGGGAGGTGCTTTTTTATCAGGAAACGATGATCCCCTTATGATCCACAGCCATGGGCAGCTGCCGCCAGTGGCCGGGCAGGGAGGAAAGTCCGGCGGCCAGACGCCCGTCAAATTCCGGATCCGCCCACAGACACAGCAGGGTCGGGCCAGCGCCGGAGATAAAAAACGCGGTGCAGCCGCACGCCTTCGCCAGTTTTTCCGCCTCGTCAAAGCCGGGGATCAGCGTCCGGCGGAAGGGCTGGTGCAGCTTATCACGCAGGGCCATGGAAATGGCCTCCTCATCCCCGGTTTCCAGTGCCTTCAGCAGCACAGCCGTGCGGGAGACATTGTAAATGGCGTCGAAATAGGGCACCTGCTGGGGCAGAACACCTCGGGCCAGATGGGTGGAGAGCTGGAAATCCGGGATCAGCGCCGTGCAGTGCAGGCTCTCATGGAGCGCGTACCGGGCGATATAGGGCCGGCCGTTTTCCACAAAGGAGGCCACCAGACCGCCGAAGATGGCAGGTGCCAGATTGTCCGGATGCCCCTCAATGTCATTGCATACGGCCAGCAGCTCTTCCCTGGACAGGGGGGAGCCGTGATTTGCATTGGCTCCGGCTGCGCCGGCGGCAATGAGGGCGGCGGAGGAGCCAAGACCCCGGCAGATGGGGATGCCCGTCTCCATGGTGACGCGCATACCGGGCATAGGCAGGCCCAGCTTCGTAAGAACCGCCTTGTAGCTCACCACGGCAAGATTTTCCTCCGTGGCGTATTCCGGTTCCACGCCCTCGAAGAACAGACCCTCCGGCAGCTCCTCGAAGGTCAGGGTGTTATATAGAGCCAGTGCCAGACCCAGGGTGTCAAACCCGGGGCCCAAGTTGGCGGTGGTGGCGGGCACGCGAACAGTTACCATTGCGTTTCACCTGCCTTCTCCAGCACATAGGAGAGCATATCCTCCCGGGCGATGACATCCTTGTGGCGCACGGTCTTTTCCCGCAGGGCGGCCAAATTTCTGGGTACGGGGATGCCGGTGCAGGCGTGGAGATCCTCCATGACGGAGAACTCGTCCTCCTGCACCTCCCGCCCCAGAGCGGAGAGAACAGCGGCGGGGAACTTGTAGGGACTGGCAGTGGACAGAACCACCACCGGAGCGCCGTCCCCGCAGGTCTTGCCGAACTGCTCGGCCACATGAAAGGCCACGGCGGTGTGGGGATCGCAGAGATATTTTTCCTCTGTCCAGACCTTACCGATGGTTTCGGCGGCGGCCCGGTCATCGCAGCAGCCGCAGGAGAACTCTGCCTGCAGCTTAGTAAGCAGTGCTTCGGATACCTGATAATGTCCCCTTTCATTCAGGTCGGCCATGAGGGAGGCCACATAGGCGTCGTCCTCGGTGAGCAGGCTCAAAAGCCGCTCCAGATTGCTGGAGACCAGAATGTCCATGGAGGGGGAGGTGGTTTTATAGAAGGTGCGGCGCTTGTCGTATACGCCGGTGGAGAGGAACTCCGTCAGCACATCATTGCGGTTGGAGGCGCAGATGAGCCGCCCCACGGGCAGACCCATGCGCTTGGCAAAGTAGCCCGCCAGAATGTCCCCGAAATTGCCGGTGGGCACACAGAAATGCACCTTATCGCCCACCTGAATGCGCCCGCTGCGCACCAGGTCGGCATAGGCCTTGAAGTAGTACACGATCTGGGGCGCCAGCCGGCCGATGTTGATGGAGTTGGCGGAGGACAGGCGCACGCCGGGCAGATTCTTTTCCGCGCAGGCGGCGAAGATCTTCTTCACTCCGGTCTGGGTATCGTCAAAATTGCCGCGGACGGCGCAGACTTTCACGTTGCCGCCCTCCTGCGTGACCATCTGGGCCTGCTGCACGGCGGACACGCCGCCGTGGGGATAAAAGACAATAATTCTGGTGCCGGGTACATCGTGAAAGCCCTCCAGAGCCGCCTTGCCGGTGTCTCCGGAGGTGGCAGTGAGGATGAGCATTTCGTCCGCAATGCCCTCCATGCCCCGGGCCTCGCTGATGAGCAGGGGCAGCAGGCTCAGGGCCACGTCTTTAAATGCGCTGGTGGGACCACGGAACAGCTCCAGCACATAGCGATCCCCCACCTTGACCAGAGGGGTCAGTTCCTCCGTTTCAAACTTGCCCGCATAGCCACGGCGGACAAGGGCATCCATATCCGGATAGTCCGGCAGCAGGGCAGAGAGGATCCGGGCGGACATGGTGAGAGTATCTTCCTTTATAAGAGACTGCCAATCCACAGGTGGAATGGCCTCCGGCATATACAGACCGCCATCCGGGGCGATACCCCGCAGCACCGCGGCGGCAGGGGACGCTGTGAGGGCACGGTTACGAGTGCTTTGATATTTCATACAAGTTTCTCCAATCTTTTTCTTGCATTTTGCATAATGATATGATACACTGTCCACAATCAAAAAGCAAGTGTTTTTTACTGAAAGACAAAAAGACGGATTGTTGTCATCGGTGTTGAATGCTTTGCATAAAAAAAGTGGAAAGTGAGCGAAAAAAATGTTAAAGGTGCTGAAGTTCGGCGGCTCCTCCATGGCGGACGCCAGGCAGTTTGAAAAAGTGAAGAGCATTGTGCAGGCCGATCCTGCCCGGCGGGTGGTCATCGTATCCGCCGCCGGAAAGCGGTTTTCCGATGACCATAAGCTGACAGATCTGCTGTATCTGTGCCATGCGCATTTGAAATACGGCGTGTCCTGCGACAATGTGTTTGATATGATCCGCTCCCGCTACATGGAAATTCGGGACGACCTGGGGCTGCAGACCGATCTGGAGACGGAGTTTGACGCTCTGCGCCGCAAAATGGACAAGGGCATCAGCCAGGACGAGCTGGTGAGCCGGGGCGAATACTTTGCCGCGCAGCTCATGGCAGACTATCTGGGGTACGACTTTTTGGACAGTGAGCTGTGGCTGAAATTCAATCTGGACGGCACCGTGGACCAGGAGACCAGCTATGAAGCCCTCTCCCGTGCGGCCTCCGGCCGACGGGTCGTGATCCCCGGCTTTTACGGCGCCATGCCCGACGGGACCATCAAGACCTTCACCCGGGGCGGCAGCGACATCACCGGCGCGCTGGCGGCGGCGGCGCTGAACGCGGATGTATACGAAAACTGGACGGATGTGTCCGGCTTCCTCATGGCCGATCCCCGGATCGTCAGTGATCCTCTGCCCATCGAGCGCATCACCTACTCGGAGCTGCGGGAGCTGAGCTACATCGGCGCGCAGGTGCTCCATGAGGGGACCATCTTCCCCGTTCGGGAGAAGAATATCCCTCTGAACATCCGCAACACCAACCAGCCTGACCACCCCGGCACCATGATCCGGGAGAGCTTTGACGAGCTGGAGGAATCCAAGGACAGCAGCTTTATTACCGGCATTGCCGGGCGGAAGGATTTCTCCGTTATCACCATCACTAAAAACGGCATGAGCAACGAGGTAGGGACTCTGCGGCGCATTCTGGAGATTCTGGAGAAATATCAGCTTGTGGTGGAATATCTCCCCTCCGGCATCGACAGTGTTTCTTTGGTGGTGGCGGCGGACAAGCTGCGGCCCTGCCAGTATCAGATTCTGGGGGAGATCCAGAAGAATCTCAAGCCCGACACCATCCATGTTACCGAAGACATGGCCATTGTGGCGGCGGTGGGCCGGAAAATGGCGTTTAAGCCCGGTATCTCCGGCAAGATCTTCGCCGCGCTGGGTGAAAACGGCATCAACATCCGCATGATCACCCAGGGCCCGGAGGAGCTGAATATCATCGTGGGCGTGGACAATAAGGATTTTGCCGGTGCCATCCGGGTGCTGTATAACAGCTTTGTAAAATAAGAACGGGAGGAAAGATCCATGAAGAAGTATAAGGTAGCCATTCTGGGCGCAACGGGCGCCGTGGGCAGAGAGATGATGAAGATTTTGGCTGAGCGCAGCTTTCCTGTGGAGGAGCTGCATCTGCTGGCATCCCAGCGGTCTGTAGGGCAGAAGATTGCGTGGCAGGGCCGGGAGCTGACGGTGGAGCTGGCCTGCGACGAAGCCTTCCGGGGCATGGACATTGTGCTGGGCGCCGCGGAAAACGACATTGCCAAGCGGTTCGCGCCCGCCATCGTCAAAGCGGGTGCCGTGTTTGTGGACAATTCCAGCGCTTTCCGCATGGATCCGGATGTGCCGCTGGTGATCCCCGAGATCAATCCCCAGGACGCCGGGAAGCACAAGGGCATCATCGCCAACCCCAACTGCACCACCATCGTGTCCCTGGTGGCCATCAACGCGCTGAATCAGGACAGCCCCATTGAGAGCATCGTCGCCAGCAGCTATCAGGCCACCTCCGGCGCAGGCGCCGGCGGCCCCGTGGAGCTGATGAACGAGGTGGAGGCGCTGCGTGAGGGCAAGACCTATGAACCCAAGGTGTTCCAGTACCAGATCGCCTACAATGTCATTCCCCAGATCGGCGGCGAGGCCTTTGCGGGCTACACCTCCGAGGAGATGAAGATGCAGAACGAGGGCCGCAAGATCATGCACCTGCCGGAGCTGAAGGTGAGCTGCACCTGCGTCCGTGTTCCGGTGGTGCGCAGCCACAGCGTGTCCATCGTGGTGCGCACCAAGGAGAAAATATCCGTGGAGCGTGCACGGGAGCTCATCGCCGCCGCCCCCGGCTGCAAGCTGGTGGACGACCTGCAGAACAAGCAGTATCCCATGCCTCTGGATACCTCTGACCAGGACATTGTGTTCGTGGGCCGCATCCGGGATGACCTGACCTCGGACAACGGCCTGAACATCTGGTGCTGCGGCGACCAGGTGCGCAAGGGCGCCGCCACCAACGCCGTGCAGATCGCGCAGCTTCTGATCGAAGAATAAAACGAAGCACAGTAAAAAACGCAGTGCCCGGCGGGCACTGCGTTTTTTTCAGCTTTGCAAAAAGCCCCGCAGCGTTTGCCGTCCGCAGGCGGCAAAAAATATGCGTGCAGCAGACTGCAGGCCTTTTGCCGAAAACCCCTTCGGGTTTTCGGCAGTCTTAAAAGTCGATGGTGCCGTCCAGCACTTTCAGGTCATACGGCTCAAAGACCACCTTGCGGTAGGCGTCCACATCCATCTTCACGCCTGTCCAGTCGGAGTGGATGTCGCCGTTCTGCTTGATGAGAATGTCGTAGAGTATGTCGTAGGTCACGCCGTCCGGCCCGGTCTCCGTGATAGTGGAATAGGGCAGGGTCTTGTGGTAGGTCATGTGCAGGCCCTTGTAGGCGAAGTGGAAACCGTTTCGCATACGGCAGCCGTCCAGCCCCATGTAGGTGAAGTATTTTTTCAGATCCCGCAAAATGGGGTCTTGCTCCTCCTCGTAGAGGTTTTCCGGGGTGGTTTCGGTGTAGTCGTACCGGAACTGGATGGGGATATTATAGGGCAAAAACCGCTCCACATAGTCCGTGAGCTTCTGGGCTGGATAGTTTTTATACAGCACGCAGTTGATGCGTGTGGGGCAGGCGATGCGGGCGATGACCTCGTCCGGCGACTCTTCCACATACTTCACCAGATGCCGGGAGATATTCATGCATGTTATCTTGTCCTTGTTTTTTTCGGTGAAAGCCAGCATGTCCTCCGCCGGGCAGTGGGGCTGCACGGGGAAGGTGGTGTTGATATAGATTTTATGAGTAGCGGGGATAGCGTCCAGCATCTTCTGCAAAGCGTCCAGATCCGCCAACGGCTCGCCGCCGGTGAACACGAAGTCACATTCCGGGGTGATGGAGTCCATGGTGCGGATGCTGCGGAGAATAGCTTCCAGGCTAAATCCGCTGCAGTCGGCGTATTCTTTTTTATTGATACAAAACGGGCAGTGGTTGGCGCAGTCGTAGGGCACGAAAACCGTGACGGTGGCGCCGCCTACCCTGGTCTTATAGGGATGGCTCATTAGATGAATCTACCTCTCCTGAAGAATCTCCAGTACATCTTACAACGAAAAATACCGAAAAGCAAGGAAAACATACGGGAAATAGTCGTTACTTTCTTGACAAATATGGAAATGGGAGGATCAGTAGATTTTGGACTCCTTCAGCTCCCGGCGGATCTGTCTCAAGGCCGCGTCCTCTCCCTGCTCCTTCAGCAGCAGCAGCCACCGGCCCAGCAGGGCGGAGGTCTCCTCGTGGATCCAGAAGCGGCCTTTGGTTCGGACAAAATAGTCATAGGCCGAGGCGTCGGAATAGGCATCCCCCTGATAGACCCGGCAGGCGGCGATTCGGTCGCAGAACATCTCCGCCACATACTTTTTCGGCATCTTGCACCCGCCCATGGACACTGTGCCGTCCGGGGCGATACGGTAGTCGATCCAGTATTCGAAGTGGTGGCGGTTGCGGCCCTTGTGGTGCAGCCAGGAAATGCTCACGCCGTTTTCCCGGCGCTCCTGGTCATTGGGACTGCGGAAGCCCTGGTAATACTTGGCGCTCCGCCAGAACTCCGTGGGGCTGTATTTGCTCAGATCGTGCAAAAGACCCTGCCGATACAGACCCAACCTGAAACAGTAGTGCCGTACCAAACGGCGGTGACGGTTTACGGTTTTCAAATGCTCCCGAATGTGCATTTCCCGGCCCTCCAGCTGCAAGATAGATTCAGTATAGCACATTTCGTACCCAAAGGACAGGGGGGAGAAGCTGATTTTTTCGGCAGCGGCGGGAAGGCGGACGCAAAAAAGAGAACGCCCCTCCGACAGGAGGGGCGTGATTGGTTGGGTGTTTGTATCAGTAGGAACCCAGGTCGGCGGACTTGTCGCCGCTGACGGAGGAGCCGAACTCGTAGTCGTTGCCGGGGAGAATGGCGTTGAGGATGACACCGCACAGAGCAGCGATGGCAAGACCCGTCAGGGTGATGGCTGCATCACCAACCATGAAGGTCACGCCGCCCACAGCGTTGAAGCCCAGACCGCTGACGAACATCACGGCGGCGATGATCAGGTTGCGGGACTTGGTGAGATCCACTTTGTTTTCCACCACATTCCGCACACCCACGGCGGAGATCATACCGTAGAGGATGAAGCTGACGCCGCCTACGATGGCGGTGGGGATGGAGTTGACCAGAGCGTCAAACTTGGGGGAGAAGCTGAGGATGATGGCGTAGATGGCGGCCAGACGGATGACCCGGGGATCGTATACCTTGCTCAGAGCCAGCACGCCGGTGTTTTCACCGTAGGTAGTGTTGGCGGGGCCGCCCACGAAGGCGGCGATGGAGGTGGCCAGACCGTCACCCAGCAGGGTGCGGTGCAGACCGGGATCGGAGATGAAATTCTTGCCGGTGGTGGAGGAGATGGCGGAGATGTCGCCGATATGCTCCATCATGGCGGCGATGGCGATGGGGGCCATGACCAGGATGGAGGTCAGGTCGAACTTGGCTATGACGAACTTCTGCAGACCCACAAAGCCGGCCTCCTGCACGGCAGCGAAGCTCACAAGGGGCTGCATGACGCCGTTGGCATCCGGGAGCTGTGCGCCGCAGGCGGTGGCGATGAGCGCCACGATATAGGCTCCCACCACACCCAGCAGGATGGGAATGATCTTGATCATGCCCTTGCCCCAGATGTTGGCCACGATGATGATGGCGATGGCTACCAGTGCCAGCCACCAGCAGGTGGAGGCGTTGGAGATGGCCGTGCCTGCCAGGTTCAGACCGATCATGATGATCATGGGGCCGGTGACGATGGGGGGGAAGTAGCGCATGACCTTCTTGGCGCCGATAACCTTGAAGAGCAGTGCCAGAACCAGATACAGAGCGCCTGCCACCACAATGCCGCCCAGAGCATAGGCCAGCTTTTCGTCGCCGCTCATGGTGGCGTATTTGCCGGAATTCAGGCTGGCCACGGCCTGGAAGCCGCCCAGATAGGCGAAGGAGGAGCCCAGGAAAGCGGGCACCTTAAACTTGGTGCACACATGGAAGATCAGCGTGCCGAGACCGGCCATCAGCAGCGTGGTCTGGATGGACAGGGGCAGGCCGTACCCGGACACCAGAATGGGGACCAGCACTGTGGCGCCGAACATGGCGAACAGGTGCTGCAGGCCCAACACCAGCATCCGAGGCAGGCCGAGGGAGCGGGCGTCGGTGATGGGTTCATTGCCTAAGGTTTGTTTCTTGTTCATTTTGAACTCCTCTCTTTCGCATTTATATATAATGAATTAAAAACACGCAAAAAAAATGATCGGTATAAATACCGATCAAAAAACGAAACCAGAAATATAAACAGGGGTGCCGACACAGGATGCTTTCTTTTTTACAGCGGGAAAGGTCATCTCGGCACCTCCTTCGAATTTCATCTTGGACATTATACGGCGGCGCATTTCAAAAGACAATTAGGAGTTGATCCAATTATTGGCGGGTGGATTTATCTTTTTTTGTCGAAAAGCACGGACAGCTTGGGGAACAGCACCGCCGCCACGGCGATCTTCAAAGCGTCTCCGGGCAGGAAGGGGAGCATACCGGATTTCAGCACCGCCCAGAAGTCAAGGCCCTTGTCCATATACACATTCAGGATCAGCGCCATGTACGGCAGCCCCACGGCGTACAGTGCCGCCAGTCCCGCCACACAGGACAGAACGATCCGCACCGGCTTGCGGCTCTTTTTCGTCAGCAGGCCTATGATAAGCGCTGAGGGGATCAGCCCCAGCAGAAAGCCGAAGGTGGGCTGCAGCACATAAGAGAAGCCTCCGCCCATGGTGAATATGGGCAGACCCATCACTCCCAGCAGCACATACACCCCCTGGCTGGCGGCGCCCCACACCGGCCCCAGCAGGCACCCGGCCATGGCGGTGAAGAAAAACTGCAGTGTAATAGAGGACACCCCCAGGGGGATCTTGATGAATGCGCCCACGGCGGTCAGCGCCGCCAGCAGGGCCGTCCGTGCCAGCATTTTTGCGTTTTGTGTCATATAGTAAACCTCACATATTCTGCTTTGGTTTACAATACAACACTATTGGAAATTTGTCAATCTTTAATTGCCTGCACAGGTTTACAACCTCGGAATGCGGTGGTACACTATGATACAAGTATGAGAGTAGGGAGGATGAAACATGAGTCAGAAGCGTGTGTGCGCCGCTCTGCAGGCGGCGGAGGGGGCCTACCTCTCCGGGGAGGAGCTGAGCCGTTCCATCGGCATTACCCGGGCCGCCGTGTGGAAGGCGGTGGAAGCTCTGCGCCGGCAGGGGTACGATATTGAGGCCCGCACCGGGAGGGGCTACCGCCTGCGGCAAAGCCCGGATCTGCTGCGGCGGGAGACCGTGGAGGCGTATCTATCCGCGCCCCGGGCCGATTGGGAGGTGCTGGAGTCGGTGGACTCCACCAATTCCGCCTGCCGCCGTCTGGCTCTGGAGGGGGCGGAGGACGGCACTGTGGTCATGGCGGACTGCCAGACGGCGGGCCGGGGACGCCGGAACCGGAGCTTTCAGTCCCCGGCAGGTAGGGGCCTGTTCCTCTCGATCCTGTGGCGGCCCGGCTGCACACCGGATAAGCTCCTGCCCCTCACGGCCCTGAGCGCCGTGGCCGTGTACCGGGCGGTGGAGCGGGTCTGCGGTGTGAATTTGCGGATCAAGTGGCCAAACGACCTGGTGCTCAATGGCAAAAAGCTGGGGGGCATCCTCACGGAGATGGCGCTGGAGGGGGAGAGCGGTTTGGTTTCCCACGCCGTGGTGGGCATCGGCATCAATGTCCACCACCTGCCCTCGGATTTTGAAGGTCAAGTCCGGGACATCGCCACCTCCTTGGATATGGAGCTGGACGGCAGGGTATGCCGGGGAAAACTGGCGGCGGCGCTGCTGGAGGAGCTGGACTATCTGCGCGGTGAGGTGCTCTTTGCCCCGGAAAAGTGGCTGGAGCCATATCGGACGGCCTGCCTGAACATCGGACAGACGGTGCAGCTCATCCGGGGGGAGACCCGGGAGCGTGTGGAGGCCGTGGCGGTGGATGGGCAGTTCGGCCTGGTGGTGCGCCACGAAAACGGCGAGATGGAAACGGTGCGCAGCGGCGAGGTGTCGGTTCGGGGACTATATGGATATGCGGAGTGAATGAAAATGCTGAAGAAACTTTTTGCACTGTTTTTGACCTTTGCCAAGGTGGGCGTCATGACCTTCGGCGGAGGCTATGCCATGCTGCCCATTCTGCAGCGTGAGGTAGTGGAGAAAAAGGGTTGGGTCACAGAGGAGGAGCTGGCGGATTATTTTGCCATCGGCCAGTGCACCCCCGGGGTCATCGCCGTGAATACCGCCACCTTTGTGGGGCAGAAGCTGGCAGGGGTGGCGGGTGGCATTGTGGCCACTTTGGGCGTGGTGTTCCCGCCTCTTGTTATCATTTCTGCCCTGGCGGAGGTCATCACCCGGTACGCGCATCTGCCCTGGGTGCAGCACGCCTTTGCGGGTATCCGGGTGTGCGTATGCGTGCTGATCTTTAACGCTGTTTTGAAGCTGGGCCGCAGTGCCATAAAGGACGTCTGTGGCTGGGTGATCTTTGCGGCGGTGCTGGGGGCGTCATTGTTCCTGAACCTGTCTCCGGTGCTGTATGTGCTGGCGGCGGGAGTTGCCGGAGCGGTCATCGGCGCGGTACGCGGAAGGAGGGCGGCATGAATTATCTGACCTTGTTTTTTGAGTTTTTCAAGACGGGTCTGTTCGCTGTAGGCGGCGGCATGGCCACCCTGCCGTTTCTGTATGATATGGCGGAGCGCCATCCGGATTGGTTCACCGGCGGGGAGATCGCCGATATGCTGGCGGTGTCGGAGTCCACACCGGGTCCTATCGGTGTGAATATGGCCACCTTTGCGGGGTATAAGGCGGGCGGCATCGGGGGCGCCGTGGTGGCCACACTGGGTCTTATTGTCCCCTCGGTCATTGTCATTTTACTGGTGGCACTGTTCTTGAAGAGCTTCCGCAATAATCCTGTGGTGGAGAGTGTTTTTTACGGTCTGCGTCCCGCCTCCTCCGCCATGATCGCCGCTGCCGGACTTACGGTGGTCGGCAGCACCCTGGTGCATTTCGGGAATCCCGGATGGAGCTTTTTCGACTGGAAGGCCCTCCTTCTGGCGGCAGCGCTGCTGGTTCTGACCCGGTGGGTCAAACCCACAAAGAAGTTGCATCCCATCTTGTTCATTCTTGCCTCGGCGGTGGTGGGCGTGGTGTTTTCCTTTTAAAAAAAGCCGGATCCGGTTTTCCGGATCCGGCTTTTTTTAAAATTTATTACCGTCCCAAGGTCCAGGCCGCCGCCACGGCAATGACCTCTCTGGCCCAATAACAGGGACCTAAAAAACGGTAGGAGCGGCAGCCCAGGGACTGGGCGTGCAGGCCGTTTCTTTCGGCATATATGGCCGGGCGGAGCTGGTGAAAATAGTCGGATGCCACGGCGATGTCCGTGGGCAGTCCGTTCTTTTTGATGATTTCGGCGGCGAAGCCGATGTTCTGCCGGGTATTTTCGGACTGATCCTCCAGATAGATACGCTTCGGCTCAATACCCCGGCGCACCAGTTCGTCCCGGATGCACTGTGCCTCGGTGATGATCTCATCGTCGGCCATACCGCCGCAGGCCACGCACACGGCGTCCGGGTGGGTGGAGAGGTAGGCATACGCGCTGTCAATGCGGTTTGCCAGCATGGGACTGGGCTGCAGTCCCCGCACCTCACAGCCCAGCACCAACACCGTGCGGGGCGTGTCGTCCTCCGGCCGGTTCAGTGCCTGTCGGATCATGCATCCCAGTATTACATCCACGCACACAAGGCCCGCGGCGAAGAGGGCCAGCACCGTGCGCCACAGGAGGCGCCGCTTTCCCGTGAGCAGCTTCCAAAGCTGCTTTGGACGTAGCAGCATCCAAATGAAAATAAGGAAAATAAGGATTGGGAAAAACACACCCATATGGCGCACGCCCATGGTCAGCGGCAGCAGGAAAAACACCGACAGAGCCGCGAACAAACCCGCCAGGGTATAACGTAGGATCTTATTCATCATGTGCCGGAGTTCTCCGCAATATGGCCGGAGATGCGCTGCATGATGAGGTCCAGAGCCACCAGATTGTGACCTCCCTCCAGCACCACGATGTCGGCATATTTCCGTGTGGGCTCCACGAACTGCTCATGCATGGGCTTGACGGTGGTGAGGTACTGCTGCACCACCGACTGCATGGAGCGGCCGCGCTCCTCTACATCCCGCAGTGCCCGGCGAAGAATGCGCACATCGGCGTCGGTCTCCACGAAGATGCGGATATCCATCAACTTGCGCAGCTGAGGGTCGTGGAAAATCAGGATGCCCTCCACGATGACCACCGGAGCCGGCTGGATGAGCACGGTCTCATCGGTGCGGTTGTGGTCGGTGTAGGAGTACACCGGGCAGTGGATAGCGTGGCCCGCCTTCAGCTCTTTGAGCTGCTGCACCATCAGATCGGTGTCAAAGGCGTCGGGGTGGTCGTAATTCTGCTTGCAGCGCTCCTCAAAGGGCACATTCTGCCGCTTGTAGTAGTTGTCATGATGGACCACGCTGATGCCGGAGCCGAAATGGGAGGCCAGGTGCTCCGTAAGAGTGGTTTTGCCGCTGCCGGTGCCGCCGGCAATGCCGATGATCATGGTATTCATGGGTGATGGACCTCCGAAACAACTGTTTTTTCCATTATAAAAAATTGCGCGGTCAAAAGCAAGGAACAATGTAAAAAAAGGATGAATTTCCTTGTTTTTCAGTTGACGCGGAAATAGAAAACCGTATAATAGAATGCAAAGAGTTTAGATGGGGGGATATGCAATGCGCCTTTTGAAATGTCCTAAATGCGGAGAGATGTTCTCCGAAACATATAAATCTTGCCCCTTCTGTCAGGAGGATGAGGAGCTGCACAGCAACAAGCCCATCAAAAGAAGCGGTCGGCGGACAGGCGGCGGCCGGGCCAAGCCGCAGGTGGGCGGCGTTGCGGTGGCTGTGTGCCTGGTGATGGTGCTGGGCCTGATTGCCTATACCATGTTCGGCAGTCAGATCACGGCGCTTTTTGCCGGGGAAAAGGAGAACCCCAAGCCCGCTCCGACTAAGCTGGTCATGAGCCAGACCAGCGTGGATATGACAGTGGGAAACAGCATCGTTCTTACTGCCTTCGGTGCGGATAAGATTGTTTTTTCCAGCAGCGATGAGAGCGTTGCCACAGTGGCGGCGGACGGCACGCTGCGGGCCGTGGGTGCGGGCAGTGCCGTGGTCATGGCTACCGACGGGGAGCAATCGGCCACCTGTCAGGTGACGGTGGAGGAGCCGGCTCAGCAGCCGGAGCCGCCGGATCCGCCGGCAGAGAAGGATCTGGTGCTGCAGTCCATTTACGGCACCTCCGGTGATATATCCATCTCTGTGGGAGAAAGCGCGCCTATGGAGGTCAAGGGGACGGAGTCTGCCGTGACCTGGAGCATGGAAAACACCTCGGTGGCCACGGTAGACAGTGACGGCACGGTGACGGGTGTTGCCTCGGGAAAGACCACCCTCACCGCCACTGTGGACGGCCAGACACTCTACTGCACCATTCGGGTGGGATAAACCGCAAAATACAGAGCCTTGCCTTGGGGCAAGGCTCTTTTACCGAAGAATATGGGGGGAAACGACATTGAACAGGCGAGAGCTGCTGGACAAATTATCCGCCTCGGCGGAGGAGCGGGTGCTGCTGGGCCGCCTGTGGGACTCTTTGGAGCGCAGCCGTAGCCGCAATGTGCCGGAGGCGAGCGGATTTCTCTCCCCCCATGAGCAGGCTTTGGCCCGACGGCTGCTGCAGACTTTGGACGTGCAGGAGGGCTTCTTGCTGTGGGGCGGCTACGAGGGCGCCCAGCGGCAGCAGGCGCACTTCCTGCCCGACTGGATGGAGGGACCGGACGAATCAGCCATCCGGTGCCTGCGGTGCCGGTTTTATGAAACGGAGCATCCCACCCACCGGGATTTTCTGGGAAGTCTCATGGGTTTGGGCCTCACCCGGGAAAAGGTGGGGGATATTCTGGTTTCTCCCCGCTGGGCGGATGTGCTGGTGGGCGGCAGCGTGGCGGACCATCTCCTGAGGGAGTTTACCAGGGCGGGTCGTGTGCCGCTGCAAGTGGAGGAGATCTCCCTCGGGGAGCTGCGGATCCCGGCCCAACAGGTGAAGCTGCTGCGGGATACGGTGGCCTCTTTGCGGCTGGACTGCGTACTGGCGGCGGGCTTTTCCGTGAGCCGTGGCGCGGCGGCGGACCTGATCCGCGGAGGAAGGACGGAGATAAACTGGATGCCCTGCGATAAGCCTGACGCGACTGTAGAGCAGGGAGACGTGCTGACGGTGCGGGGTTTGGGTAAGTGCCGGCTGGAGGAAGTGGGCGGACAGAGCCGAAAGGGCCGCACCTCCGTGACCATGAAGCGATATTTATAAGGAGCGCAGTATGGAGCAGAAAAAGATCGACCGCATAAATGAGCTGGCGAAAAAGGCAAAGACTCCGGAGGGGTTGACCCCCGAAGAACTGGAGGAGCGGACGGCCCTGCGGCAGGAGTATTTAGACAGTGTTCTGGGCAATCTCCGCCGGGAGCTGGACAACACCTGGGTGGTGGATGAACACGGGAACAAAAGAAAGCTCACCCCGGGCAAGAGGCAAATGTCATAAAAAAAGAGGAGCCTGTGGGCTCCTCTTTTTTTCATCAGATGGGTTTGGCACTGTCCACCACAATGGCTCTGGCCCGGGCCAGACGCAGGTCGTGGGTCAGCCGCTCCACGGGCAGGCTCTGCTTGAGCTGGTCGGGGGTCATGCCGTACAGGGCGGACATCTGGGTATATTTTTCCTCCAGCTCCGCGTCGGTGAACCGGATGTCTTCCAGCCGGGCGATCTCCGTCATTGCCAGTTCAAACTCCACAGAGGCCCGGGCGCCGGGCTCGGCCTGCTTGCGCAGGTCCTCCCGGGTGATGCCCGCCATGTCCAGATAGGCGTCCATGGTGGCGCCTTGGTTCAAAAGCTGCTGCTCCAGATCCCGCATAAGGCCGTCCAGCTGGCACTGGACCATGCGCTGGGGAATATCCACCTCCATGCCGGCGATGACCTGAGCAATCAGCGCGTCGGCATAGGCATCGGCTGCCTCCTGCTGCTTGGCGTGCATGGCCTGCTCCATGATGCTCCGGCGCAGGGCGGAGGCGTCGGCACAGCCCTGTGCGGCGGCGAAGGCGTCGTCCAGCGTGGGCTTACAGCGGCGGGTGATCTTGTGGACCTTGATGTGGAACACGGCGTCCTTGCCCGCCAGCTCCGGTGCGTACTGTGTGGGGAAGGTGACGGCAATGTCCCGCTCGTCCCCCGCGGCCATGCCGGCCACCTGCTCCTCAAAGCCGGGGATAAAGTAGCCGCTGCCCAGCAGCAGGGGATATTCCTCCGCCTTGCCGCCGTCAAAGGGCACGCCGTTGACAAAGCCCTCGAAGTCCAGCACCACCTCGTCGCCCATGGCGGCCTTCTCCGGATGTTCCTCTATAAGATGATTCTGCAGATACTCCTCTACGGCGGCGTTGACATCGTCATCGGACAGCTCCGCTGTGGGACGGGGGGCGGACAGGCCCTTGTACTGTCCCAGCTTCACCTCCGGGTAGAGGTCAATGAGGGCGGTGAAGGTGTACCCTTCGGGGCCGATGGACAGAACATTCAGCTCCGGCGCGCCGGCCACGCTGATGTCCTCCTGCCGCACGGCCTCCACCAGCGCCACGGGGAAAGTGCTGTTTACCGCGTCCTGATAAAACACATCATCGCCGTGCTTTTCTTCCATCTCCTGCCGGGTGGGCAGGGAACCGTCCTCCTTCTTAAACAGAGCTTTGCTCTGCTCATACGCGTCATTGAGCGCCTTTTCCCATGCATCCTTTTCCACCTGGATGGTCAATACCACCCGGCGGTTTTCTTTGTTTTCCCGATGCAGCAGCATACTGTGCTCCTCCTCAAAATGTGACAGATAAATACAGTATAATATACGCGTACCCGTTTACGCAAGCGCCCGGCCCGGAATTTGTTAAAAAATAATGACAAATGCGTCCGGACTATGGCATCCGGCGGGGAATGTGGTATAATGGCAAAGCAGCAAGGACGAATTGACGGAGGGAATTCATGCAAACCATCAAGCACTTCATTAATACCCACAAGCATATGTGGTGGGGCCTTTATTTGCCGGTCTATCTCATCATGTTCTTTACCATTGAGCATTTCATAACCGACAATTACTGGGCCACCCAGACGGTCATCGACGACTACATCCCCTTTGTGGAATATTTTGCCATCCCATATGACAGTTGGGGGCCGATGCTGTTTGTGCTGGGCGTATTCCTGATTTTGAAGGACCCGGAGAGCTTCCGGCGGTACATGTGGTTCATCGCCATCGCCTTTACAACCGCTACCATCTTCTGCGCGCTGGTGCCCAATGGGCAGGATCTGCGGCCCGAAGCAATGCCCCGGCAGAACCTCAGCTCCTGGCTCCTCCAGATGACCTACGACGCCGACACCAATACAAATGTTTTTCCCAGCGTCCATGTGCTGGGCGTGGTGGCGGCCATCTCCGCCATGTGGCATTCGCCGAAGCTGAAGCGGGTCTGGCAGATCGTCGGCACCGTTTGGTTTGTCATCATCGCGGCGTCTACCCTGCTTGTGAAGCAGCACGCCTTCATCGACCTGGCGGCGGCCTTGGTGTGGGGCGCCGTGGTCTATGTCATCGTGTATGTCATCATTGGGCATAAGAGAGATAAAATGGGTCTGCGCTGCGGCGCGGAGACAGTGGAAAAGGAGGCAGGTCATGACCATTCCCCAGACCCCGGTATTTGACGGCATTTCGGTGGAGGAATGCAGGCGCATCTATGACTGCTTCGGCGTGCAGGAGCGGTGCTTTAAGCCCGAGGAGCTGATCTACGACTTCGACACCGGCCGCCACACCATCGGTGTGCTGGCCACCGGCTCGGCCATTGTGGAGCGCATGGACCGGCGGGGCGACCGCACCATATTGGAGCATCTGGGGCCCGGCGGCGTGTTCGGGGAGATGCTGATGTTTCAAAATGTGTTGGGGGACAGCGTCTGCGTGTCCTGTGAAAAGACCTGCTGCGTGTGGTTTTTCCCGGAGGAAAAACTGGAGCGGCGGTGCGAGAAAAACTGTGGTCACCACAACCGCATGATCGAGAATATGTTTCGGCTCATCAGAGACAAAGCCACGGCGCTGTCGGAGCGGGTGGAGGTGCTCAGCCGCCGCAGCATCCGGGAAAAGCTCCTGTGCTATTTTTCCCTGCAGCAGGCTAAATGCGGCGGTAGCTTTACCCTGCCCTTTTCCCTCAGCGCCCTGGCGGACTACATATCCACAGACCGCAGCGCCATGATGCGGGAGCTGAAAAAGCTCCGTCAGAGCGGCCGGGTGCGGATAGAGGGACGAAAGGTCACGATTCCATCGGGAGATATTATCTGGGACAATTGACGAAACTGAGATTTGATGGTAAAATATATCCGAAGCAGATTTCCGGCAAGTAAGACTGCATATTTCCGAAATACTCAATGAGGAAGGAAGAGAGCGTATGTACCGCATTGTTACGAAAAAAGCCCTGAAGCCTACCGTGATCCTGTATGAGATTGAGGCGCCTATGGTGGCCAGGAAGGCTCAGCCCGGCCAGTTCATCATCCTGCGTGTGGATGAAAACGGCGAGCGTATCCCCATCACCATCCACGATTATGATCGGGAGAAGGGTACCGTCACCATCATCGTGCAGACTGTGGGTGCCACCACCGAGAAGCTCAGCCACAAGGAGCAGGGTGATTGCCTGCATGACTTCGTCGGACCTCTGGGCAAGCCCACCGAGACCGAGGGGAAGAGAAAGGTCTGCGTGGTGGGCGGCGGCGTGGGCTGCGCCATTGCCTATCCCGTGCTGAAGAAGTTCCACGACTGCGGTGCCGAGGTGCACGCTGTGGTGGGCTTTAAGAATAAGGATGTTGTCATTCTGGAAGACAAGTTCAGGGCGGTTTCCTCCGTGCTGAAGGTCTGCACCGACGACGGCTCCTACGGCCAGAAGGGTCTGGTCACCGAGGCGCTCAAGGAGCTGTTGGACGCCGGCAATGTGTACGATGAGATATTTGCCATCGGCCCCATGGTGATGATGAAGTTCGTCAGCAAGACCACCGAGCCTTACGGCGTGCCCACCACCGTGTCCATGAGCCCCATTATGATCGACGGCACCGGTATGTGCGGCGGCTGCCGCTTGACTGTGGGCGGCGAGACCAAGTTCGCCTGCGTGGACGGCCCGGACTTTGACGGCCACAAGGTAGACTGGGATCTGGCGGTCAAGCGCAACCAGATGTATCATGACTTTGAGGTACATAAGCACGAAGAGGCTTGCAACCTCTTTCAGAAGGAGGTAATGTAACATGGCTGTGAATATGCGTCAGGATAAGAATCCCATGCCTTCTCAGGACCCCAATGTCCGCAATCATAATTTCCTGGAGGTGGCTCTGGGCTATACCGAGGAGCAGGCTCTGGACGAGGCGGCCCGGTGCCTGAACTGCAAGGCGCATCCCTGCGTCAACGGCTGCCCCGTGAATGTCCGCATTCCCGAGTTCATCCAGAAGATCCTGGAGAAGGATTACGAGGGCGCCTATCAGGTGATCCACCAGACCAGCTCCCTGCCCGCTGTGTGCGGCCGTGTGTGCCCCCAGGAGACCCAGTGCGAGATGCACTGCGTCCGGGGCAAGAAGGGCGAGGCCGTGGGTATCGGCCGCCTGGAGCGCTTCGTGGCCGACTGGCACAACGCCCACAGCACCGAGGCCCCCGAAAAGCCCCAGTCTAACGGCCATAAGGTAGCCGTGGTAGGCTCCGGCCCTGCCGGCCTCACCTGCGCCGGCGACCTGGCCAAGAAGGGCTACGATGTCACCGTGTACGAGGCCCTGCATCTGGCCGGCGGCGTGCTGGTGTACGGCATCCCCGAGTTCCGTCTGCCCAAGACCATCGTGCAGAAGGAAGTGGACGGACTGAAGGCTATGGGCGTGAAGGTGGAGACCAACATCGTCGTGGGCCGCACTATCACCATCGACGAGCTGATGGAGGAGAACG
>SAMEA3663010__coassemble_224_pt1 | contig 26914 bp, 27 predicted proteins | sample SAMEA3663010__metabat2_high_PE_006 | metagenome-assembled genome bin SAMEA3663010 (sample SAMEA3663010) | pig gut metagenome | biome: pig gut; feature: pig-associated habitat; material: faeces | place: France | collected 2012 | reverse complement strand
CGGCAGCACCCCCGCCAGGGTGCGGGTGAGTTACGAGCTGGATGTTGCCGATGAGCCGGAGGTCAAGGCCGAGCCGCCCAGGGCTGAGGAGAAGAAGCTGCCAGCCAAGCCCGTGGAAAAAAAGCCCGAGCCCAAGGCGGATATGCCCCAAGAGGAAAAGCCCGCCGCCGGGGCGGACACCTGCGTCAATGACGATGTCCGCCGCATCACGGAGTTCCTCTCGGGCCTTTTAGAGCATATGGAATGCACCGCTGAGGTGCAGGTGTACGAGGAGGAGAAGAACCGCTACAAGGTGATCCTGGTGGGTCAGAAGCTGGGCGCTCTCATCGGCCGCCGGGGAGAGACGCTGGACGCCATCCAGCAGCTCACCAACTATGCCGTCAACAGCGGCCGGGATAAGCGTCTGCGGATCCATGTGGACGCCGAGAACTACCGGGCCAAGCGTGAACAGAGTCTGGAGAGTCTGGCGAATAAGGTGGCCGGCAAGGTCCTCAAGTACCGCCGCAGCGTGACGCTGGAGCCTATGAACGCCTATGAGCGCCATGTGATCCACGCCGCCCTGCAGGACAAACAGGGAGTCACCACCTACTCCATAGGCACGGAGCCCAACCGCCGTGTGGTGGTTGCCTACGAGCGGGGAAACCGCTAATTAAAGAGAAACAGACCGGATCGCTCCGGTCTGTTTTTTCGGTCATAATTCATTTTGGCGGTTGCGGGCCGTTTTCCGGCAGAGCATCGCAGATGCCGTCGTTCCGGGCGGTTCCTGCCGCGCTCCGGATTCCGGCGGCGGCATATAAGGCCTGTCATTTTGCTTATATCCCGAAAAAGGCCCTTCCGTTTTCCCAGGTGGCCTCCTCCACCTCCCGGGGGGAAATGCCCTTGATCCGGGCAATCTGCTCCGCCACGAAACACACATAGGACGAGTCGTTCCGCTCCCCCCGATGGGGCACCGGGGTCAGGTACGGCGCGTCGGTCTCGATCATCAATTTATCCAGCGGCACGGCGGCGATGACCTCCGGGGCTTTCCTGGCGTTTTTAAAGGTGGCAGCCCCATTGAAGGACAGCATCCACCCTGCTTTCACCAGCTCCCGGGCCATCTCCACCGACCCGGCAAAGCAGTGGAAAACCCCTTTTACATGAGGAAACTCCCGCACAATAGACAATGTGTCGGCGTGGGCGTCCCGGTCGTGGATGATGACCGGCAAGGACAGCTCCTCCGCCAGCGCAAGCTGCCGCCGCAGCACCTCCTGCTGCAATTCCTTCGGGGGATTCTCCGCCCAGTAGTAGTCCAGACCGATCTCCCCTATGGCCACCACCTTCTTTTCCCCCGCCAGCGTCCGCAGGGTGTCTATCATGGCGGGGTCAAAGTCCCCGCAGTTCTCCGGGTGGATGCCCACGGCGGCGTAAAGAAACTGGTACTTCCGCGCCATTTCCACTGCCATGCGGGAGGTGGCCACATCGCAGCCGGGATTCACAATAAGCCCCACATTCTTCCCCGGCATGGAGGTGAGCAGCTCATCCCGGTCCCGGTCAAACCGCGCGTCGTCATAGTGGGCGTGGGTGTCAAACAGCATGGATCTTGCTCCCTTTCAGTCCTTCTGCACCCGTGTTTCGGCGATGCAGTCGTTTTTAATGTCCATGAGCCGCTTCATGTGCTCCTGCTCCATGTGGAGGCGCTGGTGCGCTTCACTTTCCCACTCCTCCAGCAGCAGGATCTCCTCCTCGTTCTGGCAGGAGAGGTAGTAGTCATACCGCAGGCAGCCGTCCTCCTCCCGAATGGCGGAGAGGATACCCGCCGTCACCACCCGGTGCAGAAATTCCTCCCGCCGCCCGGGCCTTGCGAAGTATGTAACGGTGATCTTCATGTCAAACCTCCAGCTCCAGCAGCACCGGGCAGTGGTCGCTGCCATAGATTTCACTGCGGATGTCCGCTGCCTTCACCTTGTCCGCCAGCCGCTGCGACACGATGAAGTAGTCAATGCGCCACCCCACATTCTTTTCCCTTGCGTGGAACCGGTAGCTCCACCAGGAGTACCGGTCCGTCACGTCGCCATTTATGTACCGGAAAGTGTCCACGAAGCCCGCCTCCAGCAGCCGGGTCATCTTCTCCCGCTCCTCGTCGGAGAAGCCGGGATTCTGGCGGTTGGTCTTGGGGTTTTTCAGGTCGATCTCACGGTGCGCCACATTCAGGTCCCCGCAATATACAACGGGCTTGGTTTGATCCAACTCCCGCAGATAGTCCCGCAGGTCGTCCTCCCACCGCATCCGGTAGTCAAGCCTTTTCAGCCCATCCTGGCTGTTGGGGGTATAGCAGCACACCAGGTAGAATTGAGGAAACTCCGCCGTAATGATCCGCCCCTCGTGGCGGTGCTCATCGCCGCCGAAGTCATAGGTCACGGAAAGGGGCTCCGTCCGAGTGAGAATGGCCGTGCCGGAATAGCCCTTCTTGTCGGCGGAGTTGAAAAACCGGTGGTATCCCGGCAGGTCAAACACCGCCTGCTCCGGCTGCAGCTTGGTCTCCTGCAGGCAGAGAATATCCGGGCTCTCCTGCGCCACATAGTCCAAAAAGCCCTTTCCCAGCACGGCCCGCAGGCCGTTCACATTCCAGCTTACAAGTTTCATAGGTCGCTCCTTCCGGGTCTTTTTTTGCCATTATAGCACAGCCCGCTTCAAAACCCAACAAAAATATTGACAAAGCCGCCCCGGTAGAATAATATAATAAGGAATGGCAAAGGCTAAAACGCGAAAGCATAAAAGCCTCGCAGAGTTTTCCGCCCGCAGGCGGAAAAAAATTAAAATCGTTTTTCACCGCGACATGTGCGTGGGGAAAAACACCTCTCAGGCTGCAAGTGTGGAATTTTGCCGTTTACGGCAAAATTATGCGCGCAGCAGACTGCAAGCCTTTTGTCGGAAAATTCCGAAGGAATTTTCGACAGGTTCAAAATGGCAGTGAAGGAAAGAGTACCCCGTTTTAGGCCACCGCAAGAGAGCCCGGTCAGGTGAAAGCGGGCGTGGCACGGATGGGGGAACATGGCTCCGGAGCCGCCGGGTCGAGGGCCGAAGGGCATTAGATCCGGACGGGGGCGCCCGTGACAGCGCGGGAGTGTAGCGGCACTCCATGAGGCCGTCTTTGCGTGAGCGGGCGGCGAAGCAAGGTGGTATCACGGTGTTTTGGCATCGTCCTTGGCGGATTGCCGGGGGCGTTTTTTGTTTACCCGGCGCATGGAAAAAATTAAAGCCACTCTTCCATTCGGAGTGACGGAAAAGGAGATAAACCCATGGAAAACAAAAAGTTCTATATCACGACCCCCATTTACTATCCCTCGGACAAGCTGCACATCGGCCACAGCTACTGCACCGTGGCAACGGACGCCATCGCCCGCTATAAGCGGCTGCAGGGCTACGATGTCATGTTCCTCACCGGCACCGACGAGCACGGCCAGAAGATCGAGTCCAAGGCCAGGGAGGCGGGCCTGGAGCCTCAGGCGTTCGTGGACCGCATTGTCAACGGCGAGCGGGGTGTCCGGGATCTGTGGAAGCTGATGAACATCTCCAACGACCGCTTCATCCGCACCACGGACGACTACCACTGCGTGGCCGTGCAGAGGATCTTTAAGAAGATGTACGACAAGGGCGACATCTACAAGGGCGCCTACAAGGGCAAATACTGCACCCCCTGCGAAAGCTTCTGGACCGAGAGCCAGTTGGTGGACGGCAAATGTCCCGACTGCGGCCGTGAGGTTCATGACGCCGAGGAGGAGGCCTATTTCTTCCGTCTGAGCAAGTACGCCGACCGTGTCCGGCACCTGCTGGAGGACACGGATTTCCTGCAGCCCCGGAGCCGTGTCAACGAGATGGTAAACAACTTCATCAAGCCCGGTCTGGAGGACCTGTGCGTCAGCCGCACCAGCTTTACGTGGGGCATTCCCGTGGACTTTGACCCGGGCCATGTAGTGTATGTGTGGGTGGACGCCCTGTTTAACTACTGCACCGCCCTGGGCTTTGAGAACGAGCAGTACAACGATTACGACAAGTATTGGCCCGCCGACTATCACATCGTGGGCAAGGAGATCGTTCGCTTCCACTCCATCATCTGGCCCGCCATGCTCATGAGCATGGAGATGCCCCTGCCCAAGCATGTGTACGGCCACGGCTGGCTGGTCATCGACGGCGGCAAGATGAGCAAGTCCAAGGGCAATGTGGTGGACCCCTATGTGCTGGCGGAGAAGTTCGGCGTGGACGCCCTGCGCTTCTTCCTGCTGCGCACCTTCCCCTTCGGCACCGACGGTAACTTCTCCAACGAGCTGCTGATAAACACCATCAATGTGGACCTGGCCAACGACCTGGGTAACCTGGTCAGCCGTACCTGCGCCATGGTGGAGAAGTATTTCGGCGGCACCTTGCCTGCGGAGCGGGAGGATAGCCCTGCCGACTGCGAGCTGAAGAAGCTGGCCTCCACCCTCCGTGACCGCTACGAGGAGGAGATGGATAAGCTGCAGCTGCAGAACGGTCTGGAGGAGATCTTTAGGGTCATCGACCGGGCAAACAAGTATATTGACGAGAACGCCCCCTGGAAGCTGGCCAAGGAGGATGGCAGGCAGACCCGCCTGGCAACCGTGCTGTATAACCTGCTGGAGACGGTGCGCATCTGCACCATCCTGCTGACTCCCTTTATGCCCCAGAGCTGCCACAAGATCTTCGGCCAGATCGGTGCCTGTGAGGGCTGCCGCACCTGGGACAGCGCCGCAAGCTGGGGCAAGCTGAAGGACACCGTCACCGTTACCAAGGGCGAGGCTCTGTTCCCCCGTATTGACACCGAGAAGGCCCTGGAGGAGCTGGACGCCCTGCAGGAGGCCCAGCGCAAGGCCGTTCTGCCCGTTCTGGAAATCGAGCCTTTCGCCGAGAAGGAAGTGGATTTTGACACATTCTGCAGGTCCGACTTCCGGGCTGTGAAAATCAAAGCCTGCGAGGCGGTGAAAAAGAGCGATAAGCTGCTGAAGTTTACCCTGGACGACGGCTCCGGCACCGACCGCACCATCCTCTCCGGCATCCGTGCCTACTATGAGCCGGAGGAGCTGGTGGGCAAGACCGCCGTGGCGGTTTTGAACCTGCCCCCCCGGAAGATGATGGGCATCCCCTCCTGCGGTATGCTCATTTCCGCCGTGCACAAGGAAAAGGGCGAGGAGAAGCTGCACCTGCTGCTGCTGGATGACTCCATTCCCGCCGGCGCCAAGCTGTGCTGAGGGCATTATTAAAAGGAAAAAGGACGCTCCGCGGTTGCCGGCAAACTACGGTGACAGCGGGAAATAACCGGGTGCATGGGAAATATCAAAAAAACCGCACCAGCTTCGGCGTCCTGGACAGCCGGACAAAAGAAGAGCAGGGGTGACCCTGCTCTTCCATTATTTAAGATGATTTTACAGTGCCTTGAAGCAGGCCATGGTGTCGGCGGCATCTTCACCGAAGGTGGCGAATGTGACGACCGCCATATAGTTGCCCTCCTTGATGCACACCAGGGTCTCATACAGGGTGGACCCGTTCACCTTGCCGGAAAGGGAGATCCCGTAATGCTGCGCCCCGGCGAAGGTCACCGTGACCATTTCTGCGGACACATCAGAGTAGCCGGCGGTGGTCATCTGGTCAGGCAGAGATTTCAGGGACACATCCACATACCCGATCTCGTCATACACAGCACCGTTGACAACGCCCAGATTCTCCACGGTGACATTCACGGTGCTACCCTCCGTATTCCCGGCGTACATTTCAATAACGACCTTGCCGGAGGCATAAACATCAGACAGACTGTCACTGTCCAGAATGTCCGACACCTGACCGGTGACTTGGCTGATCTGATCCCTGTCCAGGAAAACCCAGCTCTTATCCAGGGTACAGGTGAAGCCGAAATACTCGTTGGTGTAGGTGTTGCCCGTGGTCGTGCCGGCGGAAAACTGCTTCTGGGGCGTAGGGCCATTGGTATTCTCCGCGCCTCCGCCGCAGGCGGCAAGGCTCATGGTCAGCAGCAGCGCCAGCAGCAGCGCGCAGAATTTCTTGGCCTTTATCATCTCTTTCTCCTCCGGTAATTCTCTTTTTTCGGGTGAAATAGGGTATACCACAGACGGGTGTAATACGCAACCGCTGCTTCTCACTTTCTCCGCAGCCGTTCCGCGGCTGCCGCCAGCAAAAAGGCAATGAGTGAAGCCGCCACCACCGATGCGCCCACCGGCAGGCTCAGCAGGTATGATGCTGTCAGTCCTGCGCAGAAGCATACTACGCTGACGATGGCTGCCAGTACCACCACACCGAAGAAGCTCTTCCTCAGGCGCATGGCCGTCAGCGCCGGGAAGATCACCAGACTGGAGATGAGCATGGCGCCCATGAGCCGCATACCCAGCACGATGGTGAGCGCCGTCAGCACCGCCAGCAGGGTGTTGTATACCCCGACCTTTACCCCGGTGGCCCGGGAGAAACTTTCGTCAAAAGTGATGGCGAAAAGCTGGTGGTAAAACAGGCCGAAGAGCACCAGCACAGCCACACTCAGCCCCACGCTCAACGCCACATCCGCCCGACTCAGGGCCAGAATGGAGCCGAACATATAGCTGTCCACATCGGTGGTCATGCCTGTTGTGAGGCTGGTGACGATGATGCCTATGGCCAGGGCCGAGGCGGACACCACGGCAATGGCGGCGTCGGCGCCTAATTTGCTTCGCTCCGTCATCCGCAGCAGGCAGAGTGCTGCGATGACCACCACCGGGATGGAAACCGGCAGCGGCGCCCACCCGCAGGCCACCGCCACGGAGAGCGCCCCGAAGGACACATGGCTCAGCCCATCGCCGATCATGGAGTAGCGCTTTAATACCAGCGGCACGCCCAAAAGGGCGGCGCACACGGACACCAGGATCCCCACCACGAAGGCCCGGACGATGAAGGGATAGGTAAACATTTCCCACAAGATCATGCGCCCTCACCTCCAAACCGCCGCCCCATGGGGGAGTTCAGATACTCCTGCGTCGTGCCGAAGAAATGCTCCTTCTGCCCGGCGTGGAGAATGCGCCCGGCGCAGCGCAGGGCGTTTTCCATGTCGTGGGTCACCATGACGATGGCAATGCCCTCGGTTTTGTTGAGATAGGCCAGAGTGCGGTAGAGATCCTGTGCGGCGGCAGGATCAAGGCCTGTCACCGGCTCGTCCAGGATCAGCAGCTCCCCGGCGGCGCACAGGGCCCGCGCCAGTAGCACCCGCTGCTGCTGCCCGCCGGACAGCTCCCTGTAGCACTTGTCCTTTAATTCCAGAATGCCCAGCTTGCCCATGTTTAACAGGGCTGTGGCCTTTTGTGCCGGGGTGTAGAGCAGCCGGTGGCCGCCGGCGCTCAAAAAGCCGGAGCGCACCACCTCCGTCACCGTGGCGGGAAAATCCTTCTGCGCCTCATTCTGCTGCGGAAGATAGCCTATCTCGCGCCCTGGTCTGCTGAGGCAGGTAGCCGATGGCGCCGGCTTTAAGGCTTTCCGCCCGGTCAATGTGGCCCGACAGGGGGCGGATCAGTCCCAGCAGGCTTTTCAGCAGGGTGGATTTGCCGGAGCCGTTCTCGCCCACGATGCAGATGTAATCCCCCCGCCGCACCTGAAAGTCCAGATGCTCCCACACGGCCTTGCCCTCATAGCCCAGACTGGCGTCCCGGCAGGCCAGCAGAATATTCTCGTTCATTGTCAGCAGATCCCCTCTCTCAGTGCGTCCACGTTTCGGCGCATCAGACTCACATATCCCGCCCCGGCGGCAAAGTCCCCGGCGGACACCGTCTGGCAGGAGTAAAATGTCATCACCCTTGCGCCTGTTGTCTCGGCGATGGCCTGCGCCACCTTTTGGCTGCTCAATTCCAGTGCGTATACCACCGGGATCTTGTCCTGTGCCACCTTGTCGATGAGGAATTTCAGGGTGTAGAGGGACGGCTCCGTGTCCGAGGAGCAGCCGTGGAACGCCGCCCGGTAGTCAAGGCCGTATTCCCGGCAGAAATACAGCAGCGGAAACCGGTCCCCAAACACCAGCAGGCTGCGCTTTTTCTCACTGCACACCTGCCGGAAATCGGCATCCAGAGCCGAAAGCTCCCGCAAATAGTATTCCAGATTGTCCCGGAACACCTCTGCGTGGGCCGGGGCGGCGGCGCACAGGGCGTCGCAGATGGCACGGCACAGCTTCATGGCCTCCACCGGAGAGGTCCAGATGTGCTCATCGTACTCGATCTCGTCGCTGTCGTGCTCGTGGCCGCTATGGTCATCGTGTTCGTGGCCATTGTGGCCGTATTCCAGAGGTTCTTCCTCCACGGTGTCGGCATAGTCCATCATCCGCACCACGGTGGGGACAGCTTCTCCGGCGGAGGCCAGAATCTCCTCCACCCACTGCTCCCCCTCACCGCCGTTGTAGACGAAAACATCTGCCCGGCTCACCCGGATCACATCCATGGGGGTGGGCTCAAAGCTGTGAGCCTCCCGCCCGGCGGCCACCAGCAGATGCGCCTGCACAAATTCCCCGCCGATCTCCCGGACGAAATCATAGTAGGGGAATAGGGAGCAGACCACGGAGAGCTTGCCGCTGTCTTCCTCCTTGGGCGTGCAGGCGCACAGGCTCACGCCCAGGGCCGCCGCCAGCAGCAGGGCCAAAAACCGTTTTTTCACCGCTCCGCCTCCCGACACTTTCCGCACAGGCCGTAGAACATGGTGCGCCGGGGGTTGATGGCGAAGCCGTGGCTCTCCAGCAGATGACCGTACAGCTCTCCCAGATGGCTGCAGTCCATGTGGAAAATGGCGCCGCAGCCCTCGCATTGGAGCAAAAAGCAGTCCCGGTGCACAGTTTTGTCGCAGTATTGGTAGCAGGCGCCCTCCTCGGTGAGGAGCTTGTGGACCTTGCCCTGTGCCACCAGTTTCTCCAACTGCCGGTACACGGTGCTCAGACCCACGGTCTGGCCCTCCTGCCGCAGCATCTGCATAAGATCCATGGCGGTGGCCCGCCCACCGGGGCAGGACTCGATGCATTTGAGCACCGCCTGCTGCTGCCGGGTCATGTATGCCATACGCTCACCTCGCAAAATTGAAAATGATTATCGTTTTCAAATTATACGCGGATTTCCGGAGATGTCAAGGAAAAGATAATTTTTGATTATATAAGGATCTGTCAGGACAAGCGCCTGCGACGATCCGTGGGGCGAGCGGATTATCCGGGAAGCCGACCTCTCGTTGACGCGCCTTTTCATCTATGCTATACTACTAAAAAACAAAAGGGGGATCCGTTATGCAGCATGAAATCACTACCGCCCAGCCGCTGCTGGACGAAAACGGCAACCTGCGTCAGGCCGGTTACTGCAAAAAGCTCCTGCCCGTCTACCGCCGCCGGGACATTAAGGCCGGCGCCATCCACATCAAGGAGTGGGATTACTACCTTATTAATAATGGCCGCTTTGCCGTGGCCCTGACCATCGACGACAACGGCTACATGGGGCTGGATTCCATCTCTCTCCTGCAGTTGGAGGAGGGGTGGGAGGTGACCAAAAGCCCCATGCGCATCCTTCCGCTGGGCAAGACCGGTCTGCCGGAATCCTCGGCTGCCGGAGATGTGTCCATCTCCGGCAAGGGCTATCACCTGTCCTTTCGCCACGAGGGGGCAGACCGGGTGCTGGACTTCCACATGGAGGATTTCCAGAATGGTACGCCCATCGACGGCCGCATCCGCCTCACGGACGAGCCGGAGGAGAGCATGGTCATCTGCACCCCCTTTGACAAGCCCCGGCATTTCTACTATAACCAGAAGATCAACTGCCTCCGGGCATCCGGTACCGTCACGGCGGGGGGCCGCACCTACACCTTTGACCCGGCGGATTCCTTTGCCGTGCTGGACTGGGGGCGGGGCGTGTGGACCTATCACAACACCTGGTACTGGGGCAGCGCCTCGGGACAGGTGGACGGCGTGCCCTTCGGCTGGAACATCGGCTACGGCTTCGGCGACACCTCCGCCGCCAGCGAGAACATGCTCTTTTACGGCGGCAAGGCGCATAAGCTGAGCCGGGTGACCTTCCACATCCCCCGGAAGGACGGCGGGGACGATTTCCTTTCTCCCTGGACCTTCACCTCCGACGACGGACGGTTTGAGATGAACTTCGTGCCGGTGCTGGACCGGGCAGCCTGCACGGATTTCAAGCTCCTCAAGAGCGACCAGCACCAGGTCTTCGGTCGCTTCACCGGCATCGCCGTTCTGGACGACGGACAGGTGATCCGCGTGGAGGACTTTCCCGGCTTTGCGGAAAAGGTGGAGAACAAGTGGTGAAATTTCATTGGGGCGGAGGCGTTTCCGCCCCGTTTTTTTGGGTTTAGAGACGGGACAAGCGGAAAGTGAAAAGATTGGGGTTGGTGCCCCTTGGCCCGGAACGGAAGACGAAAGCAAGAAGTGAAATTCGCGTGATCCCATTCGCGGGGCACGCGGTTTTGGCTCGCAGCTATCTCCGGCCGCACGGGAATCCGGAATACCCAATGAAAGGGTCGCATGGGCACAAAAATTTCTTTTTGCGAAACATTTACCACCCCCGGCAGAACAGGCCCTCCGACCGCCAGATCCTTGTTAAGAAACAGACGAGGTTGTTTGTTTCTTAACAAGAATCAAACCGCCCTGTTCACAAAATGTTAAAAAAGCCGAATGTGCCGCTAAAAATTTATTAAAAATGTCAATAGCGTATATTGGAAGAATCTTGTATACTTTTAACATGAGTCTGTGGCTTTTTTGGCTGGCAGACAAAAAATTTCCCCGAGGGGGATGTGTTTCCCGGGAGTAAAAATTTCCGGGAGACGAATCTAATTATTAAGGAGAGAAAACAATGGAAGAAAGAAAAGGCTTTGGATCCACATTTGGATTCCTCATGGCTGCCGTCGGTTCGGCAGTCGGCCTGGGCAACATCTGGGGCTTCCCCAATAAGATGGGTGCCAGCGGCGGCTTCACATTCCTCATCATCTACCTGATCCTGGCGGCGCTGTGCGGCTTCATCGTTATGGTGGGCGAGCTGGCTCTGGGCCGCAAGACCGGCAAGGGCGCCGTGGGCGCCTACAAAGTCCTGAGCAAGAAGTTCAAGTGGCTGGGCTGGCTGGGCATTCTGTCCGCCTTCCTGATCCTGGGCTTCTACTGCGCTTTGGGCGGCTACTGCATCAAGTACATGGTCCTGAATGTGGGCAATGTCTTCGGCGCCGGCTTCGGCAACAACGGCCTGGCCAGCGGCGATGTGTTCGGCAACCTGCTGACCAACCAGCTTGAGTCCGTGATCTATGGTCTGATCTTCGTGCTGCTGACCATGATTATTGTTATGGGCGGCATCGGCGGCGGTATCGAGAAGTTCTGCTCCATCGGTATGCCCTGCTTGTTCTTCATGCTCGTCATCATCATCATCCGCGCCTGCACTCTGCCGGACGCTGTGAACGGCCTGAAGTATATGTTCGTTCCCGGCTGGGCTGTGGAGAACGGTGTTATTGATAAAGCACCCAACCTCCTCACAGTTCTGTCCACTGCCGGTGGTCAGATGTTCTTCTCCCTGTCCCTGGGCATGGGCGCCATGGTCACCTATGGCTCCTACTTGGATAAGAAGCAGAACCTGGAAAAGAACGCTCTCATCATCGTCATTTGCGATACCATCATCGCTTTGATGGCAGGTCTGGCTGTTATGCCCGCCCGCTTCGCTCTGGATCCCAACGGTCCCATTGGCGGCCCCAAGCTGCTGTTCATCACCATGCAGAATGTGTTCAACTCCATGGGTACTGTGGGTTACATCTTCGGCATCATCTTCTACCTGCTGGTGGTTCTGGCAGCTATTTCCTCTTCCATCTCCCTGCTGGAGGTCATTGTGGCCCACTTCTGCGACAAGGCTCGTGAAAAGGGCAAGGGTGACAAGCGTAAGATTTACTCCGTCATCGCCGCTGTGGGCTCCGGCCTGCTGTGCGTGCTGGTGTGCCTGGACGGTCTGGGCTCCAACGGCATCGCTCCCTTCGACATTCTCGGCATCGAGGCCAACGGCTGGAGTGATTGCTGGCTGGACTTCTTTGACTGCATCTCTGAGGGCATCCTGATGCCTCTGGGCGCTCTGCTGATGTGCATCTGCATCGGTTGGGAGATCGGCCCCAAGGTCGTGGACGAAGAATGCTGCCTGGAGGGCAACTCCTTCAAGAGCAAGGGCCTCTTCAACATCTGCGTAAAGGTCATCACCCCCCTCATCATGGTCTTCATCCTGCTGGGTCAGGTGGATACATTCTTCAGTTTGGGTCTGTTCCAGTAATCGGGATCGGCAAAGACTGAAAAATTGCTGTATAAAAAAACCCGGAGCGTCTGGCTCCGGGTTTTTTTGAGGCTGATAAAGAGCCGTCATTGCGAGCCGGTTTGCAAACTGCTGCGGAAATCCACAATACCTGTGAAATCATGCCATCCCGCAAGGTTGAAAAAAGACCGAAGCAGCCGCTTCGGTCTTTTCCTGCTCTCTTATTTCTTCGGCGCCTTCACCAGCAGGTCAATGGCTCCGTGGAAGTTTTCTATGTTCACCACCGGGGCACTGGGAGCGTACTCTCCGTCCAAAGACCAGGAGATGTCATCCTCCGTTTCCACAGTGACCCTGGAGGCGTGGCGGAAGAAAATGCCGGGGTTGTCGTACTGCATTTGTTTCAGCGACAGCAGCAGGCTCGTCAGATCCAGGGCAGTCCGGGGCATCCGCAGCAGCACAAGCTCAAACAGTCCGTCATCCATCCGCACCCGGTTGGGATCCAGCTTTACCAAGCCGCCAAGAGAAGTGGAGTTGCACACGCTGCCGAAGATGAAATCCCCCTCAATGACCTCCTCGTCGGCGGTGACCTTGCAGCGATAGCGCCGCAGGGAGTCCAGACTCTTAATGCCCTCCAGTATGTAGGCGAAGTGGCCCAGAGCGTTCTTGACCTCCTGGGGAGCGGAGTAGCTGGCCTTGGTAAAGGCGCCAAAGGACGCCACATATGAGAAGTATCTGTCGTTGTGCCGGCCCACATCCAGCGCCATAGGCGTGCCCTGAGTGATGATATCCGCCGCCATGTACGGCACGGCGGGGATGCGCAGTGTGGCTGCAAAGTCGTTGGTGCTGCCGGCGGGCAGATAGCCAAGCAGAGGTTTTTTGGTAAGCTGCATCAGGCCGGAAATGGTCTCGTTCAATGTGCCGTCGCCGCCATAGCAGGCCACAGTGTCGAAGCATGGCCCCATTTCCCGGGCATACCGGGTGGCGTCGCCGGAGGCTTTCGTTTCCGCCACATGGACCAGATAACCGCCCTCCGACAGGCGGGCAATGGCGTCGTACAGCGGTTCGCGGGACTTATTTTTGCCTGCCCGGGGATTCACGATCAGCAGCAGCTTCTTCACAGTATACCTCCTCTAGGAAAAACCTGTAGTGTATAATTTCTGCCAATATTATACATGGCTTTCAGGGTAAACGCAAGAGTCGCGCCTCTTTGTGTTATAAATTCGGGAAGATGCGCCTCCAAGCCTTGCAAAGCTGTCGAAAATTATGTATGATAAAGCAAACAGGCAAGGAGGGGTGCTATGAAGGACAAGAAAAAATATATTCACTGGGGCCTGACCGTGTTTCTGGCAGGCTGCGCCCTGCTGATATTCTACGATGTATTTTACCGGGACAATTCCGGTACAGTACAGGCGTTTTTCTCCAAGCTGTCGTCCATTCTCGCGCCCATACTTTACGGCCTGGGCATGGCCTATCTTCTGGCCCCCATTGTGAATTTTCTGGAACGCTTGATCCGGCGCGGCCGGGACGCCCTGGAGAAGAAGCGGGGCAAGACCATCCGGATCCACAAGGGCTGGCTGCGGGTAATAAGCATCTTCCTCACCTGGTCGGTGATGCTGGTGCTGCTGTACCTGCTGTTTAATATGCTCATCCCCGAGCTGGTGGAGAGCATCACCACCCTGGTGAACAATCTGGAGAGCTATTATAACACCGCCTATACCTGGGGTTCAAAGCTGCTGAGCGACAACCCGGAGTTGACGGAGCTGTTTAACCGCTACTACAATGAGGTCAGCAAGTGGCTCAATACGGAGCTGCTGCCGGGTCTGCAGACCACGATCACCAACTTCACCGGCAGCCTTGTCACCGGTGTGTGGAGCATTATTACCTTTGCCAAGAACTTTCTCATTGGCATCATCGTGTCCGTGTACCTGCTGGCAGCCAAGGAAAAGAGCACTGCCCGCTGCTGCAAACTGATCTATGGCGTGCTGCCGGAGGAGAAAGCCATGTTCACCATCCGAGGGTTCCGTCGCGTGGACCGCATTTTCAGCGGCTTTGTCCGGGGGAAGCTCCTGGACTCCCTCATCATCGGCATCCTCTGCTTCATCGGCTGCTCCATTTTGAAAATGCCCTATACGCCGCTGGTCAGTGTCATTGTAGGCGTGACCAATGTTATCCCCTTCTTCGGTCCGTTTTTGGGCGCCATTCCCTGCGGCGTGCTGATTTTGCTGGCGGATCCGCTCAAGTGCCTGTATTTTGCCATCTTTATTTTCCTGCTGCAGCAGTTGGACGGCAATGTCATCGGTCCCAAAATTTTGGGCGAGTCCACAGGCATTTCCAGCCTGTGGGTCATCGTGGCCATTCTGGTGGGCGGCGGCTTCGGCGGTGTGCTGGGTATGTTTTTGGGCGTGCCCATCTTTGCCTGCCTGCAGGTGCTGGTGCGCTGGCTGCTGAACACCCGGCTTCAAAAGCGCAATATGCCTCTGGAGGCCTGCGCGTATGTCAGCCGTGACCGCCGGACAGATCCGCCTCCCGCTTCGGAGGAGAAAACCGAAAACAAAGTGTAGTTTTTTGCGATTGAAATACGCAGAGTAATCAAGGAGAATCCATGACACCGGAACTGAAAGAAAAGCTGCTTCGATATGCCAATGGGAAGGAGCCATTTTCCGCCCACAACCACCTGCAGATCTGCGATGTGGAGGAGGGTCACTCCCGCATTGAGCTGCGCATGGCCCCTGAGAGCCGCAATCGCTGGGGCCAGCCCCACGGCGGCATATTGTTTGCATTGGCGGATGTGGCCTGCGGGGTGGCACTGGTGGGCCTGCGGCAGGAGACCTGCGTCACGGTCAGCGCAAGCATAGATTTCATGGCGGAGGCGGGAGGAGCGGACCATCTGATCGCCCGGGGTGAGGTGACCCATGCCGGGAAAAGGACCTGCTTCTGCCGGGCGGAAATAACCACGGGCGAAGGGAAGATCATCGCCGCCTGCCACAGCGTGTGGGCATACACCGGCCATCCGCTGCCTTTGGAGGAGTAAAAACGTATCGGCAACCCTTACAAAAAAACAGCCGCTCAGGGCGGCTGTTTTTCTTACTTCTGCGGGTTTTCCCCGTCGGACAGTATACCGTCCGTGTCACGAACACGCCCGTTTTCCACCATGTCCTCATAGGGGGTCACAGGAATGTCCATGTCGTTGTCATCGCCGTATTTTCCGTCGTGATCCCACAACTGCTCCGAGGGCGTCAGCGGATCGCCGCTGGGGTTGTTTCTGGGGGCAGGTGAACCGTTGCCCCCGGTGCCGTTGTTGCCGCCGGTACCGTCATATACGGAGAGCGGGTACTGTCTGGCGGCGTTGTCGGAATTGCTGCCGCAGGCGGAGAGGCTCAAAAGCGCCGTTACCGTCAACAGCAGAGCAAAAAATTTTTGCATGGCCATACTCCTTCTCATTTTTCAGAATTTGCGATCCCGGGGATAGTATCTGCGCTTTTTATGCTGCTATTGCGTGAAAGTTTTGCCAGCGGTACCGAGAGTTGCATTTTTCAGAAAAAGAAGATATACTATATTTGAATTCGCAGAAGGAGGCGTGTATTATGCAAAAACTGGAAAAACAGTTTCACATTCACTGTCAGGAGGGCGATGTGGGACGCTACTGCATTCTCCCCGGTGATCCGGGTCGGTGCAAGGCCATTGCGGAATTGTTTGACGATGCGAAATTTGTGGCCAGCAACCGGGAGTACACCATCTACACAGGCACGCTTCTGGGAGAAAAGGTCTCCGTCTGCTCCACCGGTATTGGGGGCCCCTCCGCCTCCATCGCCATGGAGGAGCTGCATAACATTGGCGCGGATACCTTCCTCCGTGTGGGCACCTGCGGCGGCATCGACCTGAGTGTGCAGTCCGGGGATGTGGTCATCGCCACCGGTGCCATCCGGTTTGACCATACCAGCCGGGAATACGCACCTATCGAGTATCCCGCCGTGGCTAATTTTGAGATCACCACTGCGCTGGTGGCGGCGGCCAAGGCCGGCGGATACCGCTATCACACCGGCGTGGTGCAGTGCAAGGATGCCTTCTACGGCCAGCACAGCCCTGCCCGGATGCCCGTGTCCTATGAGCTGCTGAACAAATGGGAGGCATGGAAACGCCTGGGGGTGAAGGCCAGCGAGATGGAGTCGGCGGCGCTGTTTGTGGTGGCCGATGCGCTGGGCTGCCGGTGCGGATCGTGCTTTCATGTGATCTGGAATCAGGAGCGGGAGGCCGCGGGCCTGGACCAAAACATGACCGAGGACACAAGCTCCGCCGTGCGGTTGGGTGTGGAGGCCCTGAAGCTGCTCATCCAGGCGGACAGAAATGAATAAAAAAACAGCCACTTCCGTGGCTGTTTTTTCTGTAGAAAAAACAATTTACTCGGCGTACTCCGCCGCCTCAGTACAGTAAAACGCGGCGGCGGCACGGTTGGAGGCCACCTCCTCCTCCGTCACCGGACGGCGGATCTTGGCGGGAGAACCGAAAGCCATGCTGCCGTCGGGGATCTCCATACCCTGGGGGATCAACGCACCGGCACCGATGATGCAGTTTTTGCCGATCTTCGCTCCATTTAGCACGATGGCGCCCATGCCGATGAGGGTGTTATCGCCGATGGTGCAGCCGTGGAGAATGGCAGCGTGGCCGATAGTGCAGCCGTCGCCGATGGTCAGGGGGTAGCCTGCGTCCGTATGCAGGACGCAGTTGTCCTGAATATTGGTGTTCTCCCCGATGGTCAGGGTCTCCACCTCCGAGCGCAAAACGGCTCCGAAGTAAATGCTGCTGCCCTTCCCGGCAGTGATATTGCCCCGGACGGTGGCGTTCTCCGCCACAAATGCGGCCAGGGGCAGCTTTGTCTTTTCAACCATAGCCGTGCCTCCTCAAAAAAAGGCGGCTGATGCGCACAGCTGCCGATAGTCTGGTGCGGGCATGGGGACTCGAACCCCAACGCATTGCTGCACGAGAACCTAAATCTCGCATGTCTACCAATTCCATCATGCCCGCAAAGATAGTGATAGTATAGCACATTTCCCACCCGGAGACAAGATTTATTTCCGTCTGGTATTGTTCGCCGTTGCGAAACTGGTGCTATTATTATACCCAGAGGTGTGCTATGCTAACGAAGAATGATGAAAGAATGCGAGGGGATAACCATGAAACGAGTGGCAAGCATACAGGACATCTCCTGTCTGGGGCGTTGTTCCCTGACGGTGGCGCTGCCGGTGCTGGCGGTAATGGGGGTGGAGTGCGCCGTGATCCCCACAGCGGTTTTAAGCACCCACACTATTTTCCCGGATTTCACCTGCCGGGACCTTACGGATGAGCTGCTTCCCATCGCCCGGCACTGGAAAAGCCAGAAGGTGAAGCTGGACGCCATCTGCAGCGGCTATCTGGCCTCTCCCGCACAGACGGAGGCGGTGTGCCGGGTGTTTGACCTGCTGCGCTCGGAGGATACGCTCATCGCGGTGGACCCGGCCATGGCCGACCACGGCCGGCTCTACAAGCCCTTTTCCCCGGATTTTCCCCAATATATGAAGAAGGTCTGCGCCCGGGCAGATGTGCTGCTGCCCAATTTGACGGAGGCCTGTTTGCTGACGGACACTCCCTATCGGGAAAGCCCGGACGAAAGCTTCGTGCGGGAATTGCTGAGGAAGCTGTCGGATCTGGCGCCCCGGGTAGTGCTCACCGGGGTCAGCTTTGACAGCGCCCGGCTGGGAGCCATGTCCTACGACCGGGACACGGGTTTGTATTATTCCTATTTCAACGAGAAGGTCCCCGCCAGTTTTCACGGCACCGGAGACATCTTCACCGCCACGGTGCTGGGGGGCATGATGCAGGGCAGCACCCTGGAGCGATCGATGGCATTGGCGGTGGATTTCACTCTGGAATGTATCCGCTGCACCTGTGCCGACCCGGCGGCAAGCTGGTACGGAGTGGAATTTGAGAAGGCCCTGCCCTGGCTGGCACGGCAAAATGAAAGCGCCGAGAGATGAGCCTGCGCGCCCGCTATGACAGACAGTGAAACAGCGTCCCGCCGTTGGGTGGGACGCTGTTTATATATAAGCAAAGTTACTGGTTTGAGGGGGGCGTGAGGTCCTCCGTCGGCTGGGAGCGGATGAAGTCCTGCACCAGAGCATAGATTACCGAGCATATAGGCACGCCCAGCAGCATACCCAGCATACCGAATATTCCGCCGCCGATGGTCACCGCCGCCAGCACCCACAAGCCCGGCAGACCTACGGACTTGCCCACTACCTTGGGATAGATGAGGTTGCCCTCCACCTGCTGCAGGATCAGCAGGAAAATAAGGAAGGTCAGCGCCTTGATAGGGCTGACGAACACGATGAGGAAGGCACCTGTGGCGGCGCCGATCCACGCGCCGAAGATGGGGATGAGAGAGGTGAAGCTGATGATCACCGACACCGGCAGGGCGTATGGCAGCCGCAGGATCAGCATACCGATGCAGCACAGGGATCCCAGAATAAACGCCTCGGTGACCTGCCCGGTGACAAAGCTGGAAAAGGCGTTGTTGGTGAGCTTCAGGATGTGCATGGTTCGCTGGCCGGCCTTCCTGGGCAGAGCGGCCAGCAGCAGACGCCTGGACTGGGAGATCAAGGTTTCCTTCTGGGCCAACATATACACGGAAAACACCAGCGCCAGCAAGATGTTCACCAGCGCCCCCAAAATGGAGGTGGTGATATCGATGGTGGTGTTGACCACATTGCTGCTGTCGCTGGAGAGGATCTTGGAGATGAACTTGGTGGCGTCCTCTACATTCATGGACAGCTCCGGCAGGGTGACGCCGTGTCCGGCGGCAAAATCAACGAGGGATCCCCACCAGTTCTGGATCTGGGTGATATAGCCGGGCACATTGGCAATCAATGTAGAGCCCGCCTCCTCCAGACGCGGAATGAGAATGAAGAAAATGGCGAAGATAATGCCCAGAAACAGCAGTATGGTCGCCGTCAGGCAGATGGGCCGCTTCAGCTTCACCCGCCACAGCTCCGGTGCTTTTTTCAGGGCCATGTCCCACAACCGCTCTATGGCCTTGAGCAGCAAATTCATCACATAGGCGATGCCGGCGCCGATGAGCAGCGGGGAAAACAGGGAGAAAAAGCTGCCCAACAGCTTACCCAGGGTGGACAGGTTGTTCAGCGCCCAATACAGAATGATGGAACAGGCCACAAGCAGCAGAATGCGCTTGATGTTTTTCTTGTTCAGCTCCAAGTGTATCCCCACCTTTTCATATAGTATAAAAATGACGGTTAAGGCATTATATCACAGATTGCCGGAATATGCTATGCAAAAAAAGAAATTTCGGACAAAGAAAACCCCCACTTTCGGGGAAGTGGGGGTATGGTGCGCGGTACAGGACTCGAACCTGTGACCCCATGCACGTCAAGCATGTGCTCTACCAGCTGAGCTAACCGCGCAAGAACAGTACTATAATACCTTGTGTCCGTGCTTTTGTCAAGAACTTTCTAAAGAAAATGCACTTTTCGCTGCAAGAAATTCTGAGAGGGCTGCCGGAGCGCCGGGCACCTTGCTAAAAAGGGATTTACTTTTACGAAACAATGAGACAACAATTTTAAAAATGAAAAACCATTGCCTTGATCTAAGGAAATGACAGCAATGTTATGAAAAATGTTTTTCTGCTTTACAAACACGGCTGCTTAACGCAGGACATCTGCGCCGCTTCCCCCTTGCATTGCCCGGCCGGCACAGGGGTGAAACCGCCTAAATTACCTGTAGACTGAAAGTGAAAAAACATTATCTTTAATTATGTTGCGGCATTCTGATCATCCTCTTCATCATGGTCGCTGTGATCTTCGGCCAAAAGGGCGTTAAGGGCCTCCTGCTTGCGTATGCGGCCGCAATTTGTTATACTGTGGGCAGAAGATTCGCGGGAGGATAAGAATTATGGAGAAGATTGCGCTGGTCACCGGGGCATCCCGGGGCATCGGTCGGGCCATAGCCACAGAATTGGCACACAGAGGGTGGGCCGTCTGTATCGGCTACCGTGTGCGGCAGGACAAGGCAGAGAAGCTGGCGGCGGAGCTGGCGGGCGAGGGCTGCCGGGTAATGACCTGCCAGGCGGATGTGTCCCGCCGGGAGGAGGTAGAGCGGATGGTCCGCCGGGTAGAGCAGACCCTCGGCCCCGTATCTCTGCTGGTGAACAATGCCGGTATCGCCGGACAATGCCTGTTTCAGGATTTGACGGACGAGCGGTGGCATGAGTTCTTCTCCGTGAATGTGGACGGAGCCTTTTACGCCAGCCGCGCGGTACTGCCGCATATGCTCCATGAGCATGAGGGCTGCATCGTGAACATCTCCTCCATCTGGGGACAGCGGGGTGCAAGCTGCGAGGTGGCCTATTCCGCCACCAAGGCCGCCCTCATCGGCTTGACCCGCTCGCTGGCTGCGGAGCTGGCGCCCAGCCACATCCGGGTGAACTGCGTGGCGCCGGGGGTCATCCGGACGGATATGCTGAACGAGCTGCCGCAGTCACTGCTGCCGCAGTTGGCGGAGCAGACACCCATGGGACGCCTGGGGACGCCGGAGGATATTGCGGCGGCGGTGGCATTTCTGGCCTCATCCGAGGCAGATTTCATCACCGGACAGGTGCTGACCTGCGACGGGGGATTTATTCTCTGAAAAAAACACACGGGGATGTTGCTTTTCACTGGGCAACATCCCCGTGTTTTCGTTTATAGAGGGAGGGGCGGTGTGTGGAGCATCACCCGGCCGAAGCAGGTGAGGCTGCGTCCGCTGCCGGCGGTAAACACCTGATCTGCGTCGCTGCGACGGCGATTGAGGGAAAAGAGATACACAGTGCCCATAGGGTCCCGGTAATACTGCTTGCAGAGCATGTCCCCATCCACGCAGAAGATTCCCACATCGCCGGGGCGCAGGGGATCGTGGTTCACATACACCACGGATTCGTCGCTAATATACGGCTCCATGCTGTCCCCCTGGATCCGCACCGCCAGCTCCGCTCCCGGGGGCACCTCCCCCTCTACAGCCAGCAGCTCATAGTCCTCGCCGAATACCGGGGCCGCATAGCCGGCCGCCGCCGGGGAGCGGTACAGCGGAATGGTGCGCGCTTCCGGGATAGGACGGTCCCGCTCCGCCTCCGCCTGCATGAGGCCCAGCGCGTCCAGCATGGTGTTTAGAGTCTGCCGCCCGGTGAGACCCAGCTCACGGTATCTCTTCAGCAGAAACTGTTCCTCGTCGCTGACAGCCTGGCCCGACCTCCCGGCGGCATAAAAGTCCCGGTAGAGGTAATTCGGATCCACCTGCAGCACATCAAACAGCCGCAGCAGCACGCTTTCCTTGGGAGTGCTGACGCCGGTTTCGTAGTTTCCCACCGCCGAGGGCGTGATGCCCAGCCGTTTTGCCAGCTCCTCCCGACTGATACCCAGTTCCTTTCGCCGCCACCGCAGCTGTTCGCCAAATCCCATATTCCGTCCTCCCGACAATCTTCGACATTGTTAGACACAGTGTACGACAATTTTGTGATATTGTCAACAAAAAAATACAAGAATCTTGTTAAGAAAGTGTTGACACAACAAGTTTCTTGTGATAATGTAGGAAACGAGCCAAGAAATTTGTGATTTTGGGGAGTAAACGAGGAAAAGGCGGAAATATAGGACAGCGCAAAAAGGCACAAAAAAACCGATCGCTTTCGCAATCGGCTTTTTGGTGGGGGATGGTGGATTCGAACCACCGAAGGCATCGCCAGCAGATTTACAGTCTGTCCCCTTTGGCCACTCGGGAAATCCCCCATGTAAATGTAAAATTGGAGCTGGTGGACGGATTCGAACCCCCGACCTGCTGATTACAAATCAGCTGCTCTACCAGCTGAGCTACACCAGCACAACAACCAGCGAACATTATGCTACCACAAAGCCTGAAATTTGTCAAGAAAAAAGTTGCTTATCTGTATGTTTTTTTAAAAAGGAAGGAGACGGAAGAACATGACCTTGCAGCAGCTATCCCAGCAGTACCAGGAGGAGGCGCAGACCCTGCACCGCCGCATTGTTTCCCTGCGTCTGGAGCAGGCCCGGTGCGGCGACCGGGAGAGCGCCGAGCACCTGCAGCGGCGCATCCGGGATCTGGAGCCCTTGCACCGGCAGACCCGGCAACTGGCGGAGCTTACCGCCCGGTACTATGACAGGGGGTACCACAGAAATGCGTATTACACCCTCTGAGGCTTACGACCCCATTGACATCGCCAGCCTGTGCCTGTGGCAGCGGGAGCAGTCCGGCGACAACCGGGACCGCATCCAACGCCTGCTGAGCAACTTGCCCTTGGCGGTGCGGCAGGAGCTTACTCCCCGGCAGCAGGAGATCCTGCATATGCATTTCACCGGCGGCATGAGCGTCACCGCCATTGCCAAAGAACTGGGCGTGAACAAGTCCACCGTGTCCCGTTCCCTGAGCCGCAGCATGGAGCGGTTGTATAAGTCCCTGCGGTATAGTTTGTAGGGTTGACCAATTGACTTTTTGCCGAATTGTGGGAATAATGAAGTCGAGAACAACAAAGGAGGACTGTCTTATGTTCAGCAAGGCATTGCACAACCGCTGGCTGCGGCTGTGCGTGGGCGTTCTGGGAGAGCTGATTGTGGCCGCATCCATCAACCTCTTCATCGTGCCCCATAATTTATACACCGGAGGGCTGCTGGGCTTTTGTCAACTCATTCGCACCGTGGCTGCACAGAACCTGGAGCTGACTCCGGGATTTGACTTCTCGGGCATACTGTATCTTCTGCTGAACATTCCACTGCTTGTGCTGGCGTGGAGGAATCTGGGCAGGGCTTTTGTGCTGCGGACGATAACATGCACGGTGTGCTGCTCGCTGTTTCTCACGCTGATCCCGGTGCCGGCGGAGCCCATCATCGAGGACCTGCTGACCAGCTGCCTGCTGGGCGGCATCGTGGGCGGCTTTGCCGGAGGAATGATCCTGACCTGTGGGTGCAGCGGCGGCGGACTGGATATTCTGGGGCTGTACCTGAGCAAGAAGGGCAAGGGCTTCACCGTGGGCAAGTTCAGTGTCTCCTGCAATGCTGTGCTCTATGCCCTGTGTCTGGTGCTGTTTGACGCCTCCACTGCCATCTACTCCACCATCTACACGGTTTTCAGCAGCCTGTTTCTGGACAGATCCCACCAGCAGAGCATTACCGTGCAGATGCTGATTTTCACCAAGGAGAAACACCCGGAGCTGCCCCGGTTCATTATGGAGACGCTGGAGCGCGGTGTCACATGCTGGAAGGGACACGGCGGATACACCGGCCAGCCTCTGGAGGTGCTGTGCGTGTGCCTGAACAAGTATGAGATCGAGACTCTGCGCCGGGAGATACGGAAGATCGACCCCCAAGCATTCTTCATCGTGCAGGAGGGCGTGCAGGTAGGCGGCCACTTTGAAAAACATCTGTACTGAGCAAAAAGACCTGCCTTGCGGGACAGCGGGGCAGGTCTTTTTGTGTTCAACGCAGCATAGATTGCGTGAACGCCGCCGCTGTGCTGCCATGCGTATCGGAAGGAGGCGGAGAAGCATGAATGACTATGTGACCGTCGACAGGGTGAAAATGACCAAGCTCTACCCGGAGGGAGGTGCCGAAGCGCCGCCGGTGGCGGATGCGGCAAAATTTGCTGGCGGCCCCGCTGTGCGGCCACACGCATCCGGGCACCAAAATATGCTCCCGGCAAGTTTTTCTTGCTTCGCTCGCGCCCTATTGATCCTCTGCCCGCTAAAACAAAAAAGAAGGATACACGAAAGTGTATCCTTCTTTTTTGGAGCGGGCGACGAGGCTCGAACTCGCTACCTCGACCTTGGCAAGGTCGCGCTCTACCAGATGAGCTACGCCCGCACAGCAATGGTTATTATAAGGCATGAAACAACCATTGTCAATAGTTTTTTTCACTCTTTCAGAATTATTTCTACGATCCCCCAGGTATCGGTGTCGGGATAGAAATGCACCTGCCACGGCAGGCCTCCGTGGCCCATTTCCCGCTGCACTTCCGCAACGGAGCTGTATACTGCCTGCCGGCTGTCGGCAAAGCCGCTCACCTGCACGGCCAGTTCCTGCCCGTCGTTTTCCGCCGCGATCCGCAGCAGATCCGTCAGAGCCGACCCATTGGTGGCGTGGACAATGGCCTTGATCTGCTGGGCCGTCCGGCGATACCCGGCGGTGAAGCGAAGCTGGATATAGCCCCGGCCTTCGTCTACGGTGTAGGTCAGGTATTCCAGCGCATAGGCGCCCAGGGGTGTTTCCAGCAGCACCTCGTCGCAGGCCTTCTGCGCCATCCGGGACGCATCGGGCACTGCGCTGCTGCCATAGAGCCAAACGGTGCCGCTCTCGCTGTGCGCGCCCACCAGCAGCAGGAGATCGTTCACCAGATCCTGATAGCTCTCCGCCCGCAGCACATCCCGGCGATCCCCCTCATAATAGGTGGCACTGTGGGGCGAGCTGCGGCTGTATTCCCGCTGCAGCAGGCTGCAGCCGGACAGAAGGACAGCCGTACACAGGAGCAATATGGCGGGTATAAGTCTCTTTTTCACAGGCGGCACTCCTTTCTGTCCGTTTTCGGCATGGTCTTACAGCAGGGTCATCTGCTCCCGCCCCTGGTCCTCCTCCCGCAGCAGCGCGCCGGCGGCGGGTATGCTGCGCACCCGGTAGCGGCTGAGATTCACTATGCCGCTGTCTGCGAAGTCGCACACACGCTCCAGGTGATACCGGGGCTTTATGTTCATCACCGCCACGCCCTGGGTAGAGCGGGTGGACTTGGGGGCAAGAAGAGAGGTGTGCAGCAGCAGTGCCCGCGGCTCTGTGCTGATGAGGGCCAGCTCCCTGTCCTCCGTCAGGTGCAGCAGCGCCGTGAGAGGGCTCTTGTCCGAGTAGGCGCCTGTGAGTTTGCGGCGGTTGGATGTGGTGGCATAGGCCGACAGGGCGACCCGGGCGCACTTGCCGTTCTCAAAGAAGAACAGCAGGTGTCCGCTGTAATCCCCCGGCAGCACCATATCTATGACCTTTTCATCCTCGTCCATGCCCAGCTTGGTGGGCAGGTAATCGCCCAGCAGGGATGCCTTGCTGTCGGCAAAGTCGGCGGCCCGGACCTTATACACCTGCTGGCGGTCGGTGAAAAACATCAGCTCGGTGTTGTTGGTGGCTTCCACCCGGCGGAAAAGCTCATCGCCCTCCTTAAACTTCTGGTCGCCGCCCATGCGCAGAGACAGGGGGGTGATCTTCTTGAAATAGCCCTCCCGGGACAAAAACAGCGTCACGGGATAGTCCGGGATGTCCTCCGGCTCCTCCTCGTACTCCACCTCATGGCTGTAGATGATCTCGGTCTTTCGGGGCTGTGCGTACTTTTTCCGAACATCCTCCAGCTCGCTCACGATGATCTTGCGGATCCGTGCGGGCTTTTTCAGCGTATCCTCCAGATCCTCTATCTCCCCCTCCAGGGAGGCAGTTTCCTGTACTCTCTTGAGGATGTATTCCTTATTGATGTTGCGCAGCTTGATCTCCGCCACATACTCTGCCTGCACCTGGTCGATGCCGAAGCCGATCATCAGGTTGGGAACCACCTCCGCCTCCTCCTCGGTCTGGCGGATGATCTCAATGGCCTTGTCGATGTCAAGCAAAATGCGTTTGAGTCCCTGCAGCAGGTGCAGCTTCTCCTGCTTCTTGTGCAGGATGAAGTATACACGCCGACGCACGCACTCCGTGCGCCACGCCAGCCACTCCTCCAACAGCTCCCGCACACCCAGCACTCTCGGCATCCCTGCGATGAGGATGTTGAAGTTGCAGCTCACGGTGTCCTGCAGGGGGGTCAGGCGGAAGAGCTTCTGCATGAGCTTGTCGGGGTCTGCGCCCCGCTTGAGATCCACCGCCAGCTTCAGGCCCGACAGGTCGGTCTCGTCCCGCATATCGCTGATTTCCTTGATCTTCCCGGCCTTCATCAGCTCGGAGACCTTGTCCAGAATGGCCTCCAGAGAGGTGGAATAGGGGATCTCGTAGATCTCAATGATATTCTCGCTCTTTAAGTAACGGTACTTGGCCCGGACCTTCACGCCGCCCCGACCGGTTTCATAGATGCGGCGCAGCTCCTCCGGCTCGCACAAAAGCTGCCCTCCGGTAGAGAAATCCGGAGCAAGCAGGGTAGAGGCGATGTCGTGGTCGGGATTTTTTAGGAGGCCAATGGTGGTGTCGCACACCTCGCCTAAGTTAAAGCCGCAGATCTGGGATGCCATACCCACGGCGATGCCCTGATTGGCGCTCACCAGCACATTGGGATAGGTGGTGGGCAGCAGGGCGGGCTCCTTGGTGGTGTTGTCGTAGTTGTCCACAAAGTCCACGGCGTCGCAGTCCAGATCCCGGAACAGCTCCGCGCAGATGGGGGCCAGCTTTGCCTCGGTATAGCGGCTGGCGGCGTAGGCCATATCCCGGGAATAGACCTTGCCGAAATTGCCCTTGCTGTCCACGAAGGGGTGCAGCAGCGACTCATTGCCCTTGGCCAGACGCACCATGGTCTCGTAGATGGCGGCGTCGCCGTGTGGATTCAGACGCATGGTCTGGCCCACGATGTTGGCGGACTTGGTGCGGCTTCCCGTCAGCAGGCCC
>SAMEA3663010__coassemble_221_pt1 | contig 27061 bp, 17 predicted proteins | sample SAMEA3663010__metabat2_high_PE_006 | metagenome-assembled genome bin SAMEA3663010 (sample SAMEA3663010) | pig gut metagenome | biome: pig gut; feature: pig-associated habitat; material: faeces | place: France | collected 2012 | reverse complement strand
GCTCCGGTTCGGGCTCCGGTTCGGGCTCCGGTTCGGGCTCCGGTTCGGGCTCCGGTTCGGGCTCCGGCTCATACTCCGGTTCAAACTGTGCGGTGGGCAGCTTGGTCACGGCCGGCATGTTCTCCAAAATGGGAACGGAGAAGGTGAGCGCCGTGTCCGCCAGACCGTTTTTTGCGTAGGACTCATAGGTGCCCCAGCCACCTTGATAGGCGTAGGTAATGTCGGTGGCATACTGATAAGTATACTTGTCTTTTGGGTCGGTGGGGCAGAAATTGAAGCGCTGGAGATACTGGGTGTTCTGCCCGTCCTCTATGTAGTTGCGGTAGATGAACAGTGCTCCGCCCAGCAGGGCCTTGTAGCTGGTGTCCCAGCCATGCTCCCGGGCATAAAGGATGCCGTTGTAATTGGGGTCATCACCCCCGTAGGCGCCGATGTTGAAGAAGTTGTAGTATTTCTTCCCGTCATCCAGCGGGTAGCCGCTGGCATTCCGGGAGTTTCCCGTGCCCAGCTCATTCCGGGCCTTCACCGCCAGGAAAATGGGACTGACATTTGCCTCTTTCGCCGCCTGCAGGAATTCGTCAATGATGGCATCCGTGGCCCAGGCACAGCTGCCCAGAACCTTCTTCAGCTGCTCATGGGTGATGCTGTCGTTCCCGGCCAGAAGTTCAAAGGCAACGCAGGTGCCGTCCACCAGATAGGTGCGGGGGTCCATATAGAAAGCCACCGTCTCCTTGGAGGCATAGTACCAATCCAGCTCGGGCTGTTTCCAGACGCCGTTGTCATAGGAGCCGGATACTGTGGAGCGCAGAGCGGTGCCATAGGATCCATGAATGAGGCTGACGCCCAAGGTGGACTCCATCTCCAGGGCCTCATTCCATTTTAGTCCGGTCTTGTTGGCCACAAAGGTCCACTTGCCGCCGCTGGCGGCGTACAGAGCACGGAGGTAGGGCCGGTAGCTCTCCGGAAAGCCCTGCTCCTCCAGATAGGCGCGGTAGGCGCTGTCGTCCCCGATCTCGGTGATGAAATCGCTGCGCATAAAGCCGATCTTGGTATAGCCATTGTATGTAAAGACGATCTGGTGCCAGTTCATGCCGTCGCTGCCCTTTTGGGTGGAGACGATCCGGACATACTGGCCGCGGTAGAGACGGATGTTCTTCTGGCCGTTAAAGAGTACCGCGCTATAGGAGGTGCCGGGACCGGTGCGAACATTGATCTCGTCATCATTGACATAGGCCTCCGTGCCGGCGCCCGCCAAAACAGGGGTCACCATACCCACCAGCATAAAACACAGCAAAAAAGCCGATACGATGCGTTTTACAATATTTCGTTTTGCGGAAGAGGATTGCAAGGTGAAAACCGTCCTTTCTGCCTGGCCGCCCGAAAAAACGGGATGTGGATACTTATTCATAATAAGAATAACATAGACGGGCCGGTTTGTCCACACATCCGAGGAGAAAAAAACAAATTTGGAAGAAAAAGGAAAAAGCCGCACCTGTTTTGCCGGTGCGGCTGAGGGATCCGTGTGGCTGTAAGAGGGTCAGCCGATGGCGCTGCGGGCAAAGCTGTTGTCCACCAGCTCGTCAAAGGGCACCCAGTCGCTGCGGGTAAGCTCTCCTGCCTGCTCCATGACTGTTTCCAGCCGCTCCAGAGCGTGGCGCTCCATGACGGGAGTGCGGTTCCAGGCGTCGATCTGCCGATGGCGGGCGGTGACGGCCTCCAGTTCATCCAGAGTTGTGTCCGGGAACTGATCAATGATGGCTTCTGCCACCTGACGGTCCGTGTGGTCCATGACCCACTGCTGGGCCTTGGCAATGGCATTGACAAACCGCTGGGCGGTGTCGGCGTTCGCCTGCAGCCAGCTCTTGTTGGCAAAATAGGCCGTGTAGGGGATCTCCCCGCTTTCCTGACCGATGGAGGAGAGGATATAGCCCTGACCGGCGCGCTCCACCTGTGTGGCGGTCGGCTCAAAGAGGGCCACATAGTCCCCCTCACCGCCGGTAAAGGCTCCGGCCATCATGTTAAACTGCACAGAGGTGTTCACCGTGACATCCACGCCCGGCGTGAGGCCGTGCTGCCGCATGACATATTCCAGGGTCATCTCCGGGACCCCGCCCTTGCGCCCACCGATGACGGTCTTTCCCCGCAGATCTTCCCAGGAGAATTCACCGTCCGTACGCCCAACCAGGAACGAGCCGTCCCGCTTGGTGAGCTGGGCGATGATCTGAGGATGGTCCGCCTTACCCTGGTTATACACATAGATGCTGGCTTCCGGGCCTGCCAGCCCGATGTCCGACTGGCCGGAGACCACGGCGGTCATCACCTTGTCGGCACCCCCGCCGTTGGTCAGCTCAATCCGCAGGCCTTCCTGCTCGAAAAAGCCCTGGCTCATGGCCACATACTGGGGCGCGTAGAACACGGAGTGGGTGACTTCACTGAGCCGCACTACGGTGGCATCCCTTGCGCTGCAGGCGCACAGAATCGGTACTGTCATCAGTACGGCAAGCAACAACGCGAGTATTTTTTTCATAGTCCGTTCCCCCAAAAACGATTTAAGATTTTTTCTGCCCGCAGCACCAGACGGTACATCACCACCGCCGCCACCGCCAGGATCACCACGCTGGTCATGACCAGATCCATGTTGAACACCTGAGAGCCGTAGACGATGAGATAGCCCAGTCCGGCCTGCGAGACAAGAAACTCACCCATAATGACACCCACCCAGGAGAGCCCCACATTTACCTTCAGAGTGGAAAACAGGGTGGGGGCATTGGCCGGGAACACCAGCAGCCACAGGATCTGACGGCGGCTGGCGCCCATAGAGCGCATGAGACGGATCTTCTCCTCGTCCGTGGAGAGAAAACCCTGGTACATATTCAGAATAGTGACGATCAGAGAAATGGCCAAGGTCATGACGATAATGGCTCCCTCTCCGGCCCCCATCCAGACGATGAATATGGGGCCGAGAGCCGTTTTGGGCAGGGCGTTGAGCACTACCAGATAGGGGTCTAAAATACGGGCCAGCTTCCCCGACCACCACATACACACGGCTACAGCCGTACCCAGAGCCGTGCCGGAGAGAAAACCGATAACCGTTTCACCGCAGGATACCGCTATGTGCCGCAACAGCCCGCCGCCGCGGCACAGCCCTAAAAAGGTGGCGGCCATGCGACTGGGGCTGCTGATGAGAAAGCCGTCGGACAGCCCCACACGGCAGCTCAATTCCCACAGGAGAAGAAGACCAACCAGCAGGGCGAGCTGCCACAGGAACACCTGCCACTTTTGCCGCCGCACCGACAGAAGGTAGACCTGCCGGGAGGGAGAGGGGCTATTCATGAAAATCCAGCTCCTTCCATATGGCCTGAAAATAGGTGTGGAACGCAGCCGTGTCCCTCCGCTCCAGAGGAGAAAGGCCCTGCAGCTCAGCGAGGGTATGGACGCTCTTCACCACGGCCGGCCGGGCACTGAGAACGAAAACGCGGTCAGAGAGGCTGATGGCCTCGGAGATGTCGTGGGTTACCAGGAGGGCGGTTTTTCCCTCCTGACGGATGATGCGGCCGATGTCCGAGGACACCGTCAGACGGGTTTGAAAATCCAGGGCCGAAAACGGCTCATCCAGCAGCAGGATCTTGGGATTCGTTGCCATGGTGCGGATAAGGGCGCAGCGCTGGCGCATACCACCGGAGAGCTGGGAGGGACGCTTCTGGGCGAAATCCCACAGGCCGTAGCGCCGGAGCAAGGTGTCGGCGTAGGCCAGGGCCTCGGGGGTGCGCTTCCCGGTTATGGAAAGCCCCAGGGTCACATTGTCCCGGATGGTGCGCCAGGGAAAAAGCTGATCCCGCTGGGGCATGAAGCCGATTTTTTCGGAGGGGCCGCAGACAGGAGCACCGTCCACCTCCACGGTACCGGAGGTGAGCTTTTCCAGCCCGGATATAACGGACAGGAGCGTGGATTTGCCGCAGCCGGAGGGCCCCACCACGCTGCAGAATTCCCCCGGGGCGATGTCCATATCCACCCGGCGCAGAGCCTCCACCTCGCCGTCGGGCGCCTGATAGACAAAGGACGCGCCGCGAAGATGAATCATTTGATCTGCCTCCTTTGCTGAGAGAAATGACTCTCCGTGGTCATACTATGCCGCGGGCGGGCGGAGGGTGCGGAAATCGTGGACAGGGCGGGGCATAAAAAAGGAACCGCCGGAAGCGGTTCCCTGGGGACTGGAATATTCACTTATTGACAGATGGTCTCCCGGGACGCGGCGGCGGGCACGGCATTCAGCTCCTTTATCCAGCAGCGGCGGCGCTTGTGCTGCTCCAGCGGGAAATCCTGCCACTGGGCCTGCACCTTCTCGTTCTCCTCCAGCATGGGACCGGTCTCGGCGTGCAGGATGCCCATTTTTTGGCAGCCCCGCATCACCTCGCTGAGGATGATGGCGTTGATGCCCTTGCCCTGCAGGTCAGGCCGCACGGCGATGAGCAGCAGGTCGATAGTGTCGTTCTTGCTAAATGCACGGAGCACATGGAGCCAGCCCGTGGGGAACAGACGGCCCCGGCTCTTCTTCAGGGCCTCGGCAATGCTGGGGGCACTGACACCGAGGGCTACCAGCTCATTGTGCTGGTTCATGACAAAACAGGTCAGACGGGGGTTAATGAGAGGGGCAAATTTCCAACTGTACTTTTTGATCTGTGCCGGGGACAGCTCTACCGTGCCGTACAGCGGAGCATAGGCCTCATTTACCAGACGGAAAAACTGCTTGAGCAGAGGGATATACCCCAGACGGGTGCGCACCCGGTAGATGTGCAGCTTCTGCCGGTGCTGGACATAGTCCGAGAGCTTTTTCCAGCGGGCGATGGTCGTCTCGTCATGGGGGGCGGAGATGAGATTTTCCACCCAGTCTACATCCTTCACATAGCCCAGCGTGGCCATATGCCGCATATAGTAAGGGTGATTGTAATATGTAAAAAAGCAGCTTCGACGGTCAAAGCCTTCGATGAGCATACCCTCCCGGTCCATGTCCGTGAAGCCCAGAGGACCGTGGACGGCGCTGCAGCCCAGTTCCCGGGCCCAGTTTTCCACAGTTTCAAACAGGGCGGAAGATACCTCCGCATCGTCAATAAAGTCCACCTGCGTGAAGCGCAGACGGTTGGTGCCCCACTTCTCGTTGGCCTTGCGGCTCAGAATGGCACCGATACGGCCCACAATCTCCTCCCCGCGCAGGGCCAGCCAGCAACGGGCCTCGCAGTAGGAAAAGGCAGGGTTCTTTTTTTTGTCCCAGTCCTCCAGATCATCGCCATAGGTGGCGGGAACGAACTGAGGCACATCTTTATATAACTGATTCGGGAAGTCCACAAACCGGCGCAGCTGCCGCCGGGTGGTCACTTCAACGATGGAAACCATAGGCAATGTCCTCCTTACTTCAATAAAAACATTCTACCCTTGCGCCGGGGAAATAGCAAGTTTTTTTGTAAAATCTGCGGAAAGAATATGGAGAGGAAAAAATGTGCGAAAAAAATGAAAAAAAGCTTTTCCAAGTAATTTTTTTTTGCTATAATCTATAATAAGAAAAAAATTGTCATGTAAGAATAAAAGCAAGAGGATCACAAGGAGGCGTTACTATGGTTAAAATCGGTATTATTGGCTGCGGCAAGATCGCCCAGCTTCGGCACCTGCCGGAGTACAGCACCAATCCCAATGCCAAGCTGGTGGGCTACTACGATAAAAACATCGACCGGGCCGGGAAGATGGCGGAAAAATACGGCGGAAAAGTGTATGAAACCTATTTTGAGCTGCTCAATGACCCAGAGATCGATGCGGTATCCGTATGCGTGGAAAACCGGAATCATGCCGAGATCACCAATGCCGCCCTGTATGCCGGCAAGCACGTGCTGGTGGAAAAGCCCATGGCTGTGACCCTGGCGGAGTGCGAGTCCATGGTGGCGGCTGCCGAGTTTAACGGCAAGTACCTCATGGTGGGCCACAATATGCGCTTTGACCCCGTGCACCGCCGGGCCAAGGAGCTGCTGAAGAACGGCGTCATCGGCGATGTCATTACCTTCCGCACCACCATCGGCAACGCCGGCCCCGAGGGATGGTCCCCCGACAGAGATGCCTGGTTCTTCGACAAAGACAAGGCGGCCATGGGCGCGCTGTCCGATCTGGGTATCCACAAGCTGGACCTGCTGCAGTACCTCACCGGACAAACGGTCATCGAGACCACCGCCAAGGTGATGACCCTGAATAAGCACGACGACAACGGCCATCTCATCGGGGTGGACGACAACGCCCTGTGCATTCTGCGGATGAATGGCGGTGCCGTGGGCACCATGGCCGCCAGCTGGACGGTTTACGGCAATGAGTGCAACTCCACCTGCCTGTACGGCACCAAGGGCATCATGCTCATTTACAGCGATCCCGGCGCGCCTATCGTGGTGCGGGACATGAGCAACACCTCCACTTCCTACAGCTTCGAGCCCACCACACGCTCCGGCGTCATCGACGAGTTTGTGGACGCGCTGGAGCATGACCGGGAGCCTGAGGTCAGCGGCAAGAAGGCGCTGACTATCATGCGCACTATCTTTGGCAGCATGAAGTCCTCGGACATCAGCCGCACTGTGGCGGTGAACAGCACATTCGTATCCCATCTGTGAGGGTTCGATAAACCACTGCGGGGCGGTAAATCGCCCCGCATTTTTACTTTGTACAGGGGGACTTCCATTTTGGACAGAAATCTGCTATAATCGGAGAAAAATTGCAAGATAAGGAGCAAGAACCCATGAAGAAATATTTGCTGATGCTGGCGGCGGCGCTTGTGCTGGTGTGCACAGCCTGCGGGAAGGAGACGGAGACAGATCCCGGCACGCTGGATCAGGAGGAGCTTGTGACGGCCGCTACGCAGGAGCTGATCTATAAGAACGAGAAATACACTCTGCGCTTCAAGAAAAACGAGCAGGGGGACTGGCAGTGGAGGGACGACACCTCCATACCTCTGGATCAGGAGCGGATGCAGCTTTTGCTGGATGAGGTGGGGGCGCTGAATACGCTGGCACCTCTGGAAAACCCCGGAGATATAACGGCCTACGATCTGGATGCGCCGGACCGCACTTTGGAGATCAAAAACGAAGACGGCAGCGGCCTTTCCCTGCAGATCGGTTCCGCGGCGGAGGGCGGCGGATACTATATGTGCCGGGACGGCGACACTGCCAAGATCTTTGTGGTGCCGGATGCTCTGGTGCAGCTTATGGATCAGAATATCTACGATCTGGTGAAGATGCCGGTGCTGCCGGTGCTGACAGCGGATATGATCACCCACGTACAGGCCCAGGGCGGCGAGGTATCCGTTACCGTGGTGCGGGGCGAGGGAGAAAGCTGGCTGTATGAGGGGGCAAATGTGGCGGATCAGATGGCAAAGCTTACGGCAATGCTTGCCGAGGGCATGAAGCTGGAGTCCTGCGTGGACTACAACCCCAGCTCCGGTGCCCTGCCCATCTGCGGACTGACGGAGCCGGCGGTGACGGCTACCGTTAACTACATCAACGACAGAGGGGATTTCGGCAGCTTTACTCTGCAGATCGGCCTGGCTTATGGGGACGGGTACTATGCTCTGTATAACGATGTGCCCGCCATTTTCAAGGTGTCTGCCGAAACCGCGCAGGTGCTGAAAGACCTTTTGACCCTGACGGCTTGAAAAATTATCAGATCGGAAACCTCCCGGGACTTGTTCCGGGAGGTTTTTCGGTATACAATAGGGAAAAACTCGGAATGGGGAGGCGGTACGATGCGGATCCTTGTGGTGGAGGACGAAAAGCGGCTGGCGCGGAATCTGCAGGATCTGCTGCGCCGGGAGGGATACACGGCGGATGTGTGCTACGATGGTATTTCCGGACTGGACAATGCCCTGTCGGGGATCTATGATCTGATGCTGCTGGACGTGATGCTGCCGGGTCTGGACGGCTTTGCCGTGCTGGAGCGGCTGCGCGGCGGTGGCAGCGACCTGCCGGTGCTGATGCTCACCGCCCGGGGAGAGCTGTCCGAACGAGTGCGGGGACTGGACCGGGGAGCGGATTACTATCTGACAAAGCCTTTTCAGACTCCGGAGCTGCTGGCCTGTGTGCGGCTCTTGCTGCGGCGGCGCAACGGGGAGAGCGGCGGAGACGATTCCATACGATATGGCGACCTGATCCTGCAGCCGGGAACCTTTCAGGTAAGCTGCGGAGAGAGAAACGCGCGGCTCAGCCGCAAGGAATATGACCTGCTGGAGATGCTCATGCGCAACGGCGGGCAGATTTTGTCCAAGGAGCAGCTTTTGCTCAAGGCCTGGGGCTACGATTCAAACGCCGAGGACAACAATGTGGAGGTATACATCTCCTTCCTGCGGCGAAAGCTGGAGCTGGTGCGCTCCCATATGCGGATCCGCACGGTGCGGCTGGTGGGCTACTGTCTGGAGGAAAGAGAATGATACGGAAGTTGCGGCTGAAGATCGTGGGTATCAGTGTGGTGACGGTGGCGGTGGTGCTGGTGAGCGCACTGGTGATATTGGCCCTGTCTACCCGCAGCCAAATGGCCCAAAGCAGCGAAGCGCGGCTTTACGAGGCCCTGGAGGGAAAGCTGGACAAAAGCGAACTGCCCGGCAGCAGTGGGCTGCCCTGCTTTGTGGCGGAGGTGTATTCCGGCGGAACCATTCGCCTGTCCGGAAGCAGCTACTATAATCTTCAGGACGAAGAGATGGTGATTCATATCGTTCAGGCAGCTCTGGAGCGGGAGGATGACAGCGGTGTACTGGGAGACTACTCCCTGCGGTATCTGCGCCGGATCGGAGTGGTGTCGGTGCGCATCGCCTTCACCGACTGCACCATGGAGCAGGCCACCATGCGCAGCCTGCTGCTGCGCAGCGGTCTCGTTGCTCTGGCGGCACTGGCGGTGCTTGCGGGGCTGAGCTACTGTCTGGCGGGCCTGGTGGTGGGCCCGGTGAAGCGGGCGTGGCAGGAGCAGAAGCAGTTTGTTTCCGACGCCTCCCACGAACTGAAAACACCCCTGACGGTGATACTGTCTTCCTCGGAGCTGGCGGCAGAGGAGCAGGATATGCAGAGGACAAAACAGTATGTGGAGGGCATCCGCGCCGAATCCCTGCGGATGAAGGCACTGGTGGAGGATATGCTGACCCTGGCCCGGACGGAGAGCGGCACAAGGCCGGAGACGGAAGCGGTGGATCTGTCCGACACGGTGCTGGAGAGCGTGCTGGCCTTCGAGCCGGTGGCCTTTGAAAGCGGGCGGGAGCTTGTGTATGACATCCAGCCGGAGCTGACGGTCATGGGCAGCGGCGTTCAGCTCAGACGGCTGACGGATATTTTGCTGGACAACGCCGTGAAGTACGCGGCGGAGGGAACGCCCGTCCGCCTGCTGCTGCGGCAGGAGGGCCGGTGCGCCGCACTACGGGTGGAGAACCGGGGAGAGACCATTCCGGCGGAGAAGCTGCGGCACATATTTGACCGGTTTTATCGGGCGGACGAGTCCCGCTCGGGCGGCGAGGGATTCGGTCTGGGACTGGCCATTGCCCAGAGCATTGCCCAGTCCCACGGCGGCAGCATCGGCTGCGCCAGCGAAGAGGGCGTGACGCGGTTTACCGTGACGCTGCCCCTGCAAAAAAATGAAACCATGAAAAGAGGCAAAGAGGAATGTTAGACCTGCTGATTCGGGGCGGCACCGTGATAGACGGCACCGGCAAGGACCCCTATGCCGCCGATGTGGCGGTGGAAAACGGAAAAATTGTGGAGGTGGGGGACCTGCCCGGCGACCACGCCCGGCGCGTCATCAGTGCCGCCGGGAAGCTGGTGACACCGGGCTTCATCGACATACACCGCCATGCGGATCTGGCGGCTTACCGCCCGGGCTTCGGACAGATAGAGCTGCGGCAGGGATTGACCACCATCATAAACGGCAACTGCGGCCTTTCGGCGGCACCCATTCGCCGCGGCAGACGGGCGGAGATCGCCGCCTACCTGCAGCCCATCTGCGGGGAGATGCCGGGCAGCGTCTCCACGGATTCTCTGGCGGCCTACCTGGAGGGACAGCCGGAGGCGCCCCTGCACACCGGTATGCTGGTGGGGGCGGGCGTTTTGAGAGCCGGCGCGGCAGGCTACGCGCTGGAGCATCTGGAGGAGAAACACTACAGGGCCATACACCGGGCCATGGAGCAGGCACTATCTGACGGGGCTCTGGGCGTCTCCCTGGGCCTCGGATATGCGCCGGAGTGCTTTTACACCACCCGGGAGCTGCTGCGGGCACTGGAACCGCTGGCGGGGCAGAACATACCCGTGACGGTTCATATGCGCCAGGAGGGCGGCGGTGTGCTGGAGGCTCTGGAGGAGATGCTCACGGTGGCGAGGGATCTGCATATTCCGATGCATATCAGCCACTTAAAGGCCATGGGCCGGGACAACTGGGGGGTGAAAATCCCCCGGGCACTGGAGCTTCTGGAGCAGGCAAGGCAGGAGGGACTGGATGTGGGGTGCGATGTGTATCCCTACACCGCGGGATCTACCCAACTGATCCACATCCTGCCTCCGGATTTCCTCTCCGGCGGCATGGAGGCTGTGGTGCGCCGCCTGCAGGACAAGGAGGTGCGCCGGGAGCTGGCGCGGCGGATCGAGCAGGGGAAGGGTTTTGACGACATCGCCAAGCTGGCCGGATGGGACGGTATTCGGCTCACCAGTCTGCACTGTCCGGAGGATCATCCCTATCAGGGCAAGAGCATCGCGGAAATTGCCGCCATGTGGGGGCAGAACCCACTGGATTGCTGCTGCGACCTACTGGTACGGGAGCACGGCGAGATCACCATGGTGGACTTCATGGCCTCGGAGGAGGATATAGTGACCATTCTGCAAAATCCCCTGTCCAATGTCATCTCCGACGCCACCTATCCCACAGACGGAATGCCGCATCCCCGGGTGTACGGCACCTTTGTGCATCTTTTGGAGCATTTCGTGAAGGAGCGGGGCACCCTGACGGCATCCCAGGCGGTGCATAAAATGACCCAGAAGCCTGCCCGGGTGCTGCATTTGGACGGCAAGGGCGTGCTGGCGGCGGGCATGGACGCGGACATCAATGTGTTCGACCTGGAAAAGCTGCACCAGCCCGGCACCTACGAAAACCCCCGCTGTCTGGCAGTGGGCATGGACTATGTGCTGGTGGACGGCGCTGTGGCCGTGGAAAAGGGCAGGTGTACAGGGGTGAAGGCAGGGCGCATTCTGCGGAGATAAAACGGCTCGGAAGGAGAAAACGGAGCCCCTTGCCAGACGGCGGACCGGCTGGGAATGACAGACCGCATAAAAAGACCCGGAGGAAAGATCCTCCGGGTCTTGGCTTTACTTTTTCCTTTTGGGGAGATTGGCCAGGGTGACAAACATCAGGATCACCACTACGCCTATGGCCTGCAGGGGGGAGAAGGGGTCCCTTAGCAGCAGTACACCCGCCAGCACCGACACCACCGTGGCAATGTTGCCGATGAGGGACGCCTCAGAATTGGTAAGGGTGGCGTTGGCGTAGTTCAGAAGACCGTAGGCGCCCACGGAGGACACAGCCCCCAGAAACACCACGCTGCCCCAGAAGGGGGCGGACTGTATGGCCGGAAGAAACAGCTCTGCCATCTGACCCCGTCCCTGGATCAGAGCGGCCGGAACGAAGACGATCATGCCCATGAGGAACATGACATAGGTGACCTCCAGGGGACTGAACTGTCTGGAGGCCCGACGGCTGAGGATATAGTACCCCACATCGCACACCAGAGTCATCAGAAGGCAGAAAAAGCCCAGAAAGCTGATGCGGGTCTCGCCGCCGGTTTCCACCAGGGCAACACCTGCCACGCAGGCCACGGCGCACACCACCTGCAGCTTGGACACGGACTCACGGCTGATGAACACATCCGCCAGTATACAGATGACCGGCACCACCGCCAGCACCGTGCCGGTGACGGCAGAGGAGGTGTAGCGGATGCTGCTGTTTTCAAAAACCAGATACAAAACCGGCTGCACGATGCCCAGCAGCAGCAGACCGCCCATAGGCTTGCCCCTGAGGGAGAAGGAGAACCATGCCTTGCCCCGGATTCGGCCCACCAGAGAATTGACAGCCACCACCACGGTCAGCGTGATCACAGCCACCGTGAACCGGAAGCACAGAAGCACCATGGTAGAGGTAATGGACAGGGCAATGCTGGAGAACATAAAGCTGAAGCCGAAGATCACAAAGGCAATGCACGCCGTGATGACGGCCAGAGTATGCTTGCGGGAGTTTGACATAATACCGCGACCTTTCCGCGAAAGTGTACCTAATATTACCATGAAAAAGCCGCTGCCGCAAGGGATTTTTTCGGACCTGACGCATATACTGACAGGTATATGAAAAAAGGAGGAGTGCGCCGTGGAGGAGAAAGACCAGCGGGATGTGGACGACATGATCTATGAGGACGAATGGCAGGTAAGCCAGCGGTAAAACGAAGAACAGACCGGCAGCCGCCGGTCTGTGTTTTTATTCAATGGTGCCGCCGCCTACAACCTGCTCTCCATCATAAAGCACCACCGCCTGTCCGGCGGTGACGGCCCGCTGGGGCTCTTCAAACTCCACCCGGATGCGGCCCTCCGGCAGAGGGATGACCGTGGCCGCGGCCTCGGTCTGGCTGTATCGGGTCTTGGCGCAGACGCGGATGGGATCACCGGGCACTTCACCGCTGATCCAGTTCACCCGGTCTGCCGTGAGGACAGAGGTGAAAAGATCGGCATTATCTCCCAGCAAAATGGTGTTGTCGGCGGCGTTTTTCCGCAGGACATAGACATGTTTTCCGGCGGCCACGCCCAGACCCTTGCGCTGGCCGATGGTGTAGCAGGGCAGGCCCTTGTGCCGGCCCAGCACCCTGCCGGCGAAATCCACAAAATTGCCGGGGATCAACTCTACGCCGCCGTAGTTCTGCAAAAAGTGCACATAATCCCCATCGGGTACGAAGCAGATGTCCTGGCTGTCGGATTTGTCGGCGTTTACAAGACCTGCCTGCCGGGCGCTGTCCCGGATGGTGGGCTTGTCATATTCCCCCACGGGCAGCAGCAGGTGGGAGAGCTGGTGCTGGGTAAGCTGGTAGAGAACATAGCTCTGATCCTTGCTCCGGTCCCGGCCGCGGAGCAGACGGTATTTACCGGTTCCCCGGTCAAAGTCTACCCGGGCATAGTGCCCGGTGGCCAGATAATCGTACCCCAGCAGCAGCGCCCGATCCAGGAGCGCACCGAATTTCAGGCACCGGTTGCAGTCGATGCAGGGGTTGGGGGTGCGGCCGGCGCAGTATTCCGAGACGAAGTGATCCATCACATCAGCAGCAAAGCGCAGCCCTTCGTTGAACACATAAAACTTCATGCCCAGACCCGCTGCAACGCTCCGGGCGTCGGCGGCATCGTCGGCAGAGCAGCAGGTGCCCTCCGCCTCGCCGGTATACAGACGCAGCATGGCCCCGTCACAGGTATAGCCCTGCCGCTGCAGCAGCAGGGCAGCGGCGGAGCTGTCCACCCCGCCGGACATGGCTACCAATACTTTCTTTCCGTTCATCATGCGTGTTAATCCAAATGCTTATTCTTATACCCCTCATAGGGCAGCGCGTCTGCCAGCTCCATCATAACGGGCTGGAAGCCGCCGGCGTAGTGGAAGGGTATGTCCTGTATTGCCGAAGCGCCGCAGCGGACTGCCGGCAGGGAGACGGTGACGGCAGTGCCCTTGCCCTCCGCGGACTGCAGCAGCAAATTGCCGCCCTGCCGCCGGGCATAGCAGCGGCACAGAGCCAGACCAAGCCCCAGGCCGTGGGGTGGAGGATCCATACGCTCTGTGCGGAAAATGCGGTCATACACCGCGTCCTGCAGCTCCGGGGGAATGCCGCAGCCGGTGTCTGCCACCTGCAGCAGCACACGACCCTCCTGCAGCGTGAGCGACACCCGCACCTCGCCTCCGGCAGGGGTAAACTTGGCGGCGTTGGACAAAAGATTCCAGAACAGTCTGGAGGTATATTCCCGATGGATACCTGCTATAAGGTGGCGGGGCTGCAGGTTCACCTGCAGGGTCAGTCCGCGGCTCTCCAGAGGCGGCTGGGCCTGGCGGCACAGCTCGTCAAAGAAAGACACAAGCTCCGTATCCTGCTTGGGAAGCGGCGTGTCCTCCGTCAGCATGGCGGCATCGGTGAGGTTGGTGGCGGTTCGCAGCAGGCGGTAATAGCTCTGCCGCAGCACACAGGAATCCGGATCATCGTCGCCCCTCAAAGCAGCGTGCATATTGCCCAAGGTGGTGCGGAGCTGGGCGGCTATATTGGGCAGCACCTGGGTCAGGAGCTGCGTTTCCTGAGGTGAATACTCCATGCCGAATCTCCTTTCTACCATAGGGTTTCATAATGACCGGGAATTATCCCGTTTGGGCCGGGATAAGCATAAACTTTCCCATTAATACTATAGCAGAAAGAGGGCAAAAAAACAAGAACATTACGGGAGACTGTCAAAAAAAGCCTGAAAATATTTTTCGGGACAACGGGGCATTTTATTAAAAATGGGGGTTGTATTTTTTAAAAAAAAGGATATAATACAGAATGTACCATATGTTTGATATATTCCATCTGAAAGGAGATATTTTAAATGAGCATTAAGGTTGGCATCAATGGCTTCGGCCGTATCGGACGCATGGTGGTCCGCCGGGCCATCCATCATCCCGAAATTGAGATCGTGGGCATCAACGATCTGTGCCCGGCCGATTATCTGGCATATATGCTGAAGTATGACACCATGCATGGCAAGTTTGACGGGGAAGTGAAGGCCGAGGAGAACGCCATTATCATTGGCGGCAAGCGCATTCCCGTCAGCTCCGAACGCGACCCCCACAACCTGCCCTGGAAGGAGCTGGGGGCAGAGTATGTCATCGAGGCCACCGGCCTGTTCCTCACCAAGGAGAAGGCCCAGGGTCACATTGACGCAGGCGCGAAGCATGTGGTCATGTCCGCACCCTCCAAGGACGATACCCCTATGTTCGTTACGGGCGTGAATCTGGACAAGTACACCTCCGATATGAAGTTCGTGTCCAATGCAAGCTGCACCACCAACTGCCTGGCGCCCATCGCCAAGGTGCTCAACGACAGCTTCGGAATCGCCGACGGCCTTATGACCACCGTGCATTCCACCACCGCCACCCAGAAGACCGTGGACGGTGTTTCCCTGAAGGATTGGCGGGGCGGACGCGCCGCTTCCGGCAACATTATTCCCTCCTCCACCGGCGCCGCCAAGGCTGTGGGCAAGGTGATCCCGGAGCTTTCCGGCAAGCTCACCGGTATGAGTATGCGTGTGCCCACGCTGGATGTGTCCGTGGTGGACCTGACGGTGAATCTTAAAAAGCCCGCCACCTATGAGGAGATCTGCAAGGCCATGAAGGACGCTTCCGAGGGCGAGCTGAAGGGTATTCTGGGCTACACCGACGAGGCTGTGGTGTCTTCGGACTTCCTGGGTGACGCCCGCATCTCCGTCTTCGACGCCAAGGCCGGTATCGCCCTGACGGATACCTTTGTCAAGGTCGTTAGCTGGTATGACAACGAAATGGGCTATTCCGACAAGCTGCTGTGCCTCATTGAGCACATGTACGCCGTGGATCACAAGTAATACCGCCGCCGGGAGGGGGCGCACCGCCCCCTCCTGCAACCAATAATAAAGCGAACTGCGCAGGAAAGGACATCCTATGGAAAACCATACTATTCTTGCCTGCCGCCTGAGCATGGACAGCGACATCCCGCTATACAGCCAGCTGGTGGGCATCATTAAACAGAATATTTCCTCCGGTAAGCTGGGCGTTGGCGATCTGCTGCCGTCGGAATCCGAGCTGTGCCGGGCCATGGGCATCAGCCGCAACACCGTGCGCCAGGCCATCGGCGAGCTGGAGGAGGAGGGCCTGGTGGTGCGCAAGCGGGGCAAGGGCACCTTTGTGGCTGACCCCAATGCCCGGGGCAAGTACGTGCGTTACTCCTTCACCACGGAAATCTCTTCCGTTGGCAAGATCCCCTCCTCCACCATGGTGGACTTCGGGATCGTCGTGCCGCCGGCGGAGGTGAGCCGCAAAATGCAGCTTGAGGAGGGCGCCGTGGTGTACTGTTTTACCCGGGTGCGCAATGTGGACGGCGAGCCGCTGATCCTGGAGACCAGCTACTATCCTCAGTACATTTATCCCAATCTCACCCGTGAACTGGTGCAGACGCACAGTATTTACAGTCTGCTCTATCATGTGGGCATTACCCCCGCCGCGGCGGAGGACACATACGAGGCTGTGGTGCTGGACGAGGTGAGAGCCAACTTCCTGCATGTACCCCAGGGGAGCTGCGCCTTTTATCACCAGCGCCGTACCAGCACCGAGGATGGGCGCATCTATGAGTACACCTGCAGCTATATCCGGGCCGACCGGGTGACGCTGGATGTGCATATGCAGAAAAATGGCATGAGTTTTAACCGGACCGTCCGGTGATTTTCCTCCGAAGCCGTCCCGCGCACTGCGCGGGACGGCTTTTTTGCACGGATGGAAAGGAGCTGATTTTCCCACGGCCGGGGACGAAAACTCCGGAAGGCTGTTTTTGATAAGCTGAATCGCACCGCGGACTATATGGGCTTGAGAAAAAGAGCGGAACTTATTATAGATGTACGGAACGTTTGGGTATGATTTTTGGATTATTTGTACATTTTATATAAAAGCAAGAGGGTATATAAATTTTTTTCGTCAATGATTTTTGAAAATTGCACAAGACAAACGCCGCCGCCATGTTATAATGGATTTGGAAGAAAAATGATCCCTTCGCGGGGATCAAAGACCAGAGGATGAAGAAAGGGTTTTGGTGGTATGGCGATTAAAATTGGCATCAACGGCTTTGGCCGTATCGGTCGTGTGATCCTGCGGATCCTGATGAAGAATCCCGAGAAGTTTGACGTGTGCGGCATCAACCTGCGCAAGGCGGATGTGGACTACATGGTTTACCTGCTGAAGTATGACTCCGTGTTCCGCAATTTTGAGGGGACGGTGGAGAATCTGGATGGCAATCTGGTGGTCAACGGCCACAAGATCCGGGTATTCAGCGAGAATGACGCCGCCATGATCCCCTGGTCCCAGTGCGGCGCGGAGTACATCCTGGAGTGCACCGGCGCCAACAACACCACCGAGAAGGCATCCCGTCACTTCAAGGGCGGCGCCAAGCGCGTGATCCTCACCGCTCCCGCCAAGGATGAGGTGACCCCTACCTTTGTGTACGGAATCAACAGCAAGCTCTACCGCCCGGATATGAAGGTGGTTTCCAACGCAAGCTGTACCACCAACTGCCTGGCGCCTTTGGCCTATGTGATCCATGAGGTGTTCGGCATTGAGCAGAGCCTCATGTCCACCATCCACGCCTCCACCGCCAAGCAGAAGGCCGTGGACTCCCGGGGCGGCAGCGACTGGCGCACAGGCCGCTCCATACTCAACAACATCATCCCCTCCTCCACCGGCGCGGCCAAGGCTGTGGGCCGGGTGATCCCGTCCCTGAAGGGGAAGATGACCGGCATGTCCTTCCGTGTACCCACCGCTGACGTATCTGTGGTGGACCTCACCGCCCGGCTGTCCCGTCCCACCAGCTATGCCGAGATCTGCTATGAGATCCGTCACGCCAGCGAGACCAATATGAAAGGCATTATCGGCTATACCAAGGACCAGTTGGTGTCCACCGACCTGATCGGCAATCCCTGTCCCTGCATCTTTGACGAGAGCGCCGGGCTGATGCTGGACCATGACTTCGTCAAGCTCATTGCCTGGTACGACAATGAGTGGGGCTATAGCTGCCAGGTGGTGCGTATGCTGGACCATATGGCAACCATCGACGCCGAGGAAGAGGCCAAGCTGGCAGACGCTGCCAAATAATACATATTTTGTCCGAAAACCGGGCTTCTGCAGGGCAGAGGCCCGGTTTTTTGTAACGGATTCATGAACAATGCGCCGCGGCGGTTGAAAAAAGAAGCCGGCCGTGATAAACTACATTGCAATTAATTAATTTGGAGCAGTATTTACCGGGAAAGGAGGGGGAGCGTCATTCCGAGATTCAGTGTAAAAAAACCGCTGACGGTTTTTGTGGCAGTTCTGGCCATTATGGTGCTGGGTGTGGTGGCATACCTCAAGATGACGCCGGATCTGCTGCCCAACATGGACTTCCCCTATGTGGTCATTGTCACCACCGATCCCGGAGCAAGTCCCGAAACCGTGGAGGCGGAAATCACCAAGCCCATGGAGCAGGCCATGGCCACGCTGAACGAGATCAAGCATATATCATCCACCAGCCAGAACAGCATGTCCATGGTGGTGCTGGAGTTTGAGCAGGGGGTCAACATGGACTCCACAGGCGTGGACATCCAGCAAAAGATCGCCATCCTGCAGGGCGGTTGGGACGACACGGTGGGTACGCCCTATGTGCTGAAGATCAATCCCACCATGCTGCCGGTGGAGATCGCCGCCGTGTCCAGAGAGAACACGGACGTGGCGGAGCTATCGGAGTTCGTGGAGAAGACCCTGACAAATAAGATGGAGGGCATCACAGGGGTTGCCAGCGTGTCCGTCAGCGGCCTTTTGAAGCGGCAGATGAATGTGATCCTCAGCCAGGAGAAGATGGATGCCCTGTCCGGCAGACTGGCCGAAGCGGTGAATGAGCAGCTGGACGCGGCCCAGACCCAACTGGAGCAGACCCGGCAGCAGCTTCTGGACGCCAAGGCCATGATCCGCACGGCGGAGGAGACAGCCATCGCGCAGGCAGCCACCAAGGCACTGGAGGCTGTGCGGGACAGCATGTGGGAGATGGAAGCGCAGGCAGCACAGCTTACGGATAAACTGGCCGAGCTGCAAACCATCCTGCAGCGAAAAACCGAACTGGAGAGGAAAAAGGCCGGATACGACGCCCGCATTGCCGCCATCGAGAGAAACATTCTGCTGACTGAGGAGCAGAAGGCGGAGCAGATCGCCGCTGTCAAGGCCGAGAGCGGCTATGTACAGATGGAGGCGGAGCTGGCGGAGATCGACCTGCGTCTGGCGGCTCTGGGCACGGATTGGGATCATCTGCTGGAGGAGATCGAAAAGACCTCACAGCAGCTTGCGGCTCTGCAGGAAAAGATCCGGCAATTCAAGGAGGACAACAGCGTTCTGGCGGGCATGGTGGAGAAGATCACAAGCGGCGCCATGACTGTGGCTGACGGCGCCCAGCAGATTGTGGCCGGAAACATACGGATCGATACTGCCTTGACCCAACTGGAGGCGGGCTTTGCTACCCTGGAGCAGAGCAGGGCCTCTGCCCTGGAGCAGACGAATCTCAAAAATGTGCTGCAATTGAGCACCGTGGGGGCGCTGCTGACGGCTCAGAACTTTTCCATGCCGGCGGGCTATATTGAGGACGGGAACGGCGTGCAGTACATGGTTTCCGTGGGGGACAATATTTCCACCCGGGAGGAGCTGCAGAGGCTGATCCTGTTTGATCTGGGCATGGAGGGCGTGGAGCCCATCCGGCTGGAGGATGTGGCAGAGGTGTTTGTCACGGACAATTCCGGGCAGATTTACGCCAAGCTCAACGGAGAAAACGGCGTCACCCTGACCTTCAACAAGCAATCTACCTACGCCACGGCGGAGGTATCGGAGAACATTTCCCGGCGCTTTGAGGAGCTGACGCAGGAATATGAGGGCCTGCACTTTACGCCCCTCATGGATCAGGGAGACTATATCCGTATTATCATCCATTCCATTCTCTCCAGCCTGGCCTGGGGCGCGCTGTTCGCTATACTGATCCTGTACCTGTTTTTGCGGGACCTGCGGCCCACGGTCATTACCCTGGTGGCCATCCCGGTGAGCGTCATATTTGCTGTGGTGCTGATGTATTTCTGCGGCGTGACCATCAACATGATTTCTCTGTCGGGCCTCGCGGTGGCGGTGGGTATGCTGGTGGATAACTCTGTGGTGGTCATTGAGAACATCTACCGCCTGCGTGCCAAGGGTGCCAGCGTATTTCAGGCGGCGGTGGCCGGAGCGGGACAGGTGCTGGGCGCCATCACAGCCTCCACATTGACCACGGTGTGCGTCTTTCTGCCCATTGTGTTCGTGGAGGGCATTACCAAGCAGCTCTTCACCGACCTGGCGCTGACCATGACCTTCTCCCTGCTGGCCAGCCTTGTCGCGGCACTGACCCTGGTGCCGGCCATGGCCTCCGGGATGCTGAAAAAGGACAGACCCATCAAGGCGGGCCTTTTGGAAAAGATCTACCCCGGCTACCGCAGGGCGGTGGCATGGGCTCTGCGGCACAAGGCCGCCGTGCTGGGCGCGTCGGTGGTGCTGCTGATCGGCTCGGCGGTGCTGACGGTACAGCGGGGATTTGTGTTCATACCGGACATCGATCTGAACACGGTGAATGTCACCATATCTATGCCCGAGGGCTGCGACCATGATAAGGCCGCCGAGCTTGCCGACGAGGTGACCCGCCGGGCGCTGACCATTGACAATGTCCAAACCGTCGGCGCGGCCATGTCTTCCGGCTCGTCACTGTCCATGCTGAACATGGGCGGCGGCAGCGGCGGAGAATACAATGTGACGGCCTATGTCATTGTCCCCGAGGGGGAGAGCGGCAAGGCCGCCGGTGAGAAGCTGGTGGAGCTGTGCGAGGACATGGAGTGCCGGGTATCCTATGCCGGCGCGGCGGACGGCATGACCCAGATGATGACCGGCAGCGGCATTTCTCTGCGGGTGTATGGCGAGAACATGGAGGACCTGCAGACGGCGGCCGGGACTGTGGCGGAGACGCTGCGCTCTGTGGAGGGGATACGAAGAGCATCCGACGGACTTTCTGACGCGGTACCGGCCATCCACCTGACGGTGGACCGGGCCAAGGCCATGCGCCACGGCATGACGGTGGCGCAGGTCTATATGCAGGTTGCTTCGGCTCTGTCCACCTCCGCCAGCAGTGCCGATATGACGCTGGATGGGCAGAGTATGGATGTGATCATTGCCCTGTCCGACGCGCAAAAGGTGGATCTGGAGAAGCTGCTGGAGCTGGAGATCAAGCCGGGCTCCTCCATGGGCGGCGCCGTGAGCGGTATGGGCGGCGGCGCTATGAACTCTATGGGCAGCGCCATGAGCGGCATGGGCGGATCCTCTATGAGCGGAGCCATGGCCTCTACGGGCACCTCGGCCTCTGCCGGGGCAGGCTCCGGCGGAGAGAGCTTTAAGCTGGGCGAGGTGGCTACTCTGGAGCACACCGTCAGCATGAGCACCATCAGCCGCATGGAGCAGCGCCGCTGCATTACTGTGACAGCCAAGGTGCATCCCGACTACAATGTGACCAAGGTATCCGGAGCTGCCATCCGGGCCGTGGAGAATCTGGAGCTGCCTGCAGGGGTGACGGTGGAATTTGACGGCGAAAACGAGACCATCATGGAGGCCATGGAGCAGCTGGTACTGATGCTTCTGCTGGGCGTGCTGCTGGTGTATCTGGTGATGGTGGCTCAGTTCCAGTCGCTGAAATCCCCATTCATCGTCATGTTCACCATTCCTCTGGCCTTCACCGGGGGCTTCCTGATCCTGCTCATAGGCGGGGTGGAACTGAGCGTGGTGTCCCTTATCGGATTTGTGATGCTGGTGGGTGTCATCGTCAACAACGGCATCGTGCTGGTGGACTATACCAATCAGCTCCGGCTGGAGGGCATGGAGCGGCGGGAGGCCATCGTGGAGGCGGGTGTTACCCGCCTGCGGCCCATCCTCATGACATCCATCACCACCATTCTGGGCCTTTTGGTCATGGCCTTCGGCGGCGACGCCGGCACGGCCCTGATGCAGCCTATGGCACTGGTGTGCATCGGCGGATTGATATACGCAACGCTGATGACGCTGCTGGTGGTGCCGTGTATGTACGACATCCTCAGCCGCAGGGAGCTGCGGAAGGTGGAGGAAAAAGACCTGACCTATGAGGAAACGGACGAGGCAAAGATATAAAAAACGCACGGCATTGCCGTGCGTTTTTTATGCAATTCGGGAAGGGACGCGGGAACGCGGCCAATAAAAAAATCCGGGAAAACACCCGGAAAAGCACAAAAAACTATTGACAAGGGGGAGCTTGGCCTGCTATAATAAAGCGATTATGTTCGGATAGTGGGAACATATCCCCTTTTACTATCTGCCCATAGGATACCATCTCCTGCCGCGGATTACAAGCGGGAAGAGCGAAAAAGAAACAACAAACCCGTGCGTATCATAAATGGAAGCGGCGCGATCCGGGCGTAAGATACCGAATTCCGCGAGTGAAAATGTTAAGATAAAAGCAAGAAAGGCGTGAGTATTGAAGATGGCCAAGGACAAGTACTACGGCAAAACCCTGCGCAAGAATTTTGCCAGACACGAAGAGGTCATGGCGATGCCCAACCTGCTGGAGATCCAGAAGAAGAGCTATCAGTGGTTCCTGGAGACCGGCCTGCATGAGGTGTTTGAGGATGTGGCTTCCATCACCGACTATGCCGGCAACTTGGAGCTGAGCTTCATAGACTTCAGCATGAACGAGCAGCCCAAGTACGATGTGGAGGAGTGCAAGGCACGGGATGCTACCTATGCCGCTCCCATGAAGGTGAGCGTGCGGCTGCACAACAAGGAGACCGGCGAGATCAAGGAGCAGGAGATCTTCATGGGCGACTTCCCCCTGATGACCCAGTCCGGCACCTTCGTCATCAACGGCGCGGAGCGTGTGGTGGTCAGCCAGATCGTCCGCTCCCCCGGCATCTATTACGGCAAGGAGATCGACCTGAAGACCGATCTGCCCCTGCTGACCTCCACCGTCATTCCTTATCGCGGCGCATGGCTGGAGTACGAGACCGACACCAGCGAGGTGTTCTGGGTCCGCATCGATAAGAACCGGAAGCTCCCCATCACCTGCCTCATCCGCGCCTTGGGTCTGAAGACCGACAGCGAGATTCTGGACCGTTTCGGCGATGACCGGCGCATTGTAGCCACCCTGGAAAAGGACGGCTGCAAGTCCTACGAGGACGCCATGCTGGAGATTTACCGCAAGCTGCGCCCCGGCGAGCCCCCCACGCTGGACTCCGCCGAGACCTTGCTCAATAATCTCTTCTTCGATCCCCGGCGGTACGATCTGAGTATCGTGGGCCGGTATAAGTTCAACAAGAAGCTGACCTTGTGGGCCATTGCCCGGGACCGCAAGCTGGCCGTGCCGGTGGCCGATCCCACTACCGGAGAAATTCTCTTTGACGAGGGTCATGTACTCACCGGCAAGGAGTGCCGTGAGCTGGACGCCATCGGCGTGAGCGAGGTGTCCGTTCTGGCCGACGACGGCGCTGTGGTGCGCGTGTTCACCAACAGGATGTGCGACATGAGCCGCTTTGTTTCCTTCGATCCCAAGGCCGAGTGCGGCATCAAGGAGCGTGTGCGCTATGACGTGCTGCAGGAGCTTATGAGCCAGTTCCGGGGTCAGGAGCTCATTGACCAGTGCCGCCTGCGTGCCGATGAGCTGGTGCCCAAGCACATCATCGTGGACGACATTCTGGCATCCATCAACTATATGAACGCCCTGGCTCACGGTCTGGTGACCAAGGACGACATTGACCATCTGGGCAACCGCCGCCTGCGCTGCGTGGGCGAACTGCTGCAGAATCAGTTCCGCATCGGCTTTAGCCGCATGGAGCGTGTCATTCGTGAGCGCATGACCATCCAGGATCTGGATGTGGTCACCCCCCAGAGCCTCATTAATATCCGGCCTGTCACCGCCGCCATCAAGGAGTTCTTCGGTTCCAGTCCCCTGAGCCAGTTTATGGACCAGACCAACCCCCTGGCGGAGCTGACCCATAAGCGCCGCCTGTCCGCTCTGGGCCCCGGCGGTCTTTCCCGCGAGCGCGCTAACATGGAAGTGCGTGACGTGCACTATTCCCACTATGGCCGTATGTGCCCCATTGAGACTCCCGAAGGTCCCAATATCGGCCTGATCTCCTATCTGGCCACCTATGCCCGGGTCAACGAGTACGGCTTCATTGAAGCACCCTTCCGCATGGTGGACCATGAGACCGGTAAGGTCACCGACGAGATCCACTATATGACCGCCGATGTGGAGGACCAGTATGTGGTCTGCCAGGCTGCCGAGCCTGTGGACGAGGAGGGCCGCCTCACCGCTAAGCGTATCACCTGCCGCCACCGGGACGAGATCATCCAGGTGGAGCCGCAATATGTGGACTATATGGACATCTCCCCCCGTATGATGGTGTCCATAGCCACTGCCATGATCCCCTTCCTGCCCAACGACGACGCCAACCGCGCGCTGATGGGCGCCAACATGCAGCGGCAGGCCGTGCCTCTGCTCAAGCCCCATGCCCCCATCGTGGGCACCGGTATGGAGCACAAGATCTGCCTGGACTCCGAGGTGGCCGTGCTGGCCGAGGGTGACGGTGTGGTCACCAAGGTGGACGCCCGGGCCATCACCGTGCGCTATGACAGCGGCGAGACCAAGGAATATAAGCTCATCAAGTTCCTCCGCTCCAACCACGGCACCTGCATCAACCAGACACCTATCGTGTCCGTGGGCGAGCGTGTCCATGGCGGCGAGGATCCCACGGTTCTGGCCGACGGCCCCGCCACCGAGCAGGGCGAGATCGCGCTGGGCCAGAACATCCTGGTGGGCTTCATGACCTGGGAAGGTTATAACTACGAAGATGCCGTGCTGCTCAACGAGCGGCTGGTGAAGGAGGACCTGTATACTTCTATCCATATCGAGGAATACGAGATCGATGCCCGCGACACCAAGCTGGGGCCTGAAGAGATCACCCGTGACATCCCCAATGTGGGAGAGGATGCCCTGAAGGATTTGGACGAGCGGGGCATCATCCGTGTGGGCGCCGAGGTTCGCGCCGGCGACATTCTGGTGGGCAAGGTCACCCCCAAGGGTGAGACGGAGCTCACCGCCGAAGAGCGTCTGCTGCGGGCCATCTTCGGTGAAAAGGCGCGGGAAGTCCGCGACACCTCCCTGAAGGTGCCCCACGGCGAGAGCGGCATCATCGTGGATGCCAAGGTATTTACCCGTGAAAACGGCGACGAGCTGGGCCCGGGCGTGAATCAGGTGGTCCGCGTGTATATCGCCCAGCGCCGCAAGATCCAGGTGGGCGACAAGATGGCCGGCCGCCACGGCAACAAGGGCGTTGTGTCCCGGGTGCTGCCTCAGGAGGATATGCCCTTCCTGCCCGACGGCACACCGCTGGACATCGTGCTCAACCCCCTGGGCGTTCCCTCCCGTATGAACATCGGTCAGGTGCTGGAGGTGCATCTGGGCTATGCCGCCAAGACCCTGGGCTGGAAGGTAGCCACCCCCATCTTCGACGGCGCCACCGATAAGGACATTGCTGAGGCCCTGGAGCAGGCCGGTCTTGACCCCGAGGGCAAGAGCTGGCTGTATGACGGCCGTACCGGCGAGCGGTTTGACAACAAGGTCACCGTGGGCTATGTGTACTTCCTGAAGCTGCACCATCTGGTGGACGACAAGATCCACGCCCGTTCCACCGGCCCCTACTCCCTGGTGACCCAGCAGCCTCTGGGCGGCAAGGCCCAGTTCGGCGGCCAGCGCTTCGGTGAGATGGAAGTCTGGGCCCTGGAGGCTTACGGAGCCAGCTACACCCTGCAGGAGATCCTCACCGTGAAGTCCGACGATGTCACCGGCCGTGTCCGCACCTACGAGGCCATCGTCAAGGGGCACAATGTGCCCACCCCCGGCGTGCCGGAGTCCTTCAAGGTGCTGGTCAAGGAGCTGCAGTCCCTGTGCCTGGATATTCAGGTGCTGGACGAGAACGGCAACGAGATCGAACTGAAAGAGGACGAGGACGCTCTGGACACCTTCAATCTGGCCCGCATGGATGCTGATGACGACCGCCAGCTCCGCTTTGCCGACGAGGATGAACTGGCTGACGCCGGCTACGAAGAGGTCGACGATGAGGAAGTGGACGCTTCCTACGACAGCGTCGACGAGGACGATGAGTTTTAAGGAAGGGAGGAGCTACTACAATGAGTTACGCAACATTTGATGCTATTAAGATCGGTATCGCTTCTCCGGAAATGATCCGTGAGTGGTCCTTCGGCGAGGTGAAAAAGCCGGAGACCATCAACTACCGCACCCTCAAGCCCGAGCGGGACGGCCTGTTCTGCGAGAAGATCTTCGGGCCCACCAAGGACTGGGAGTGCCACTGCGGCAAGTATAAGAAGATCCGCTTCAAGGGTAAGATCTGCGACCGCTGCGGCGTGGAGGTCACCCGCGCCAAGGTGCGCCGGGAGCGTATGGGCCACATTGAGCTGGCCACGCCCGTGAGCCACATCTGGTACTTCAAGGGCATTCCCTCCCGGATGGGTCTGCTGCTGGACATCAGCCCCCGGATCCTGGAGAAGGTGCTGTATTTCGCCGCCTATATCGTCACCGATCCCGGCGAGACGCCTCTGGTGCGCAACCAGATCCTCTCCGAGAAGGAATACCGGGATATGCGGGAGAAGTACGAGGACGACTTTGACGCCGGCATGGGCGCCGAGGCGGTGAAGAAGCTGCTGCAGCAGGTGGATCTGGAAGCCCTGAGCCAGGAGCTGCACAAGGAGCTGAAGACCGTTTCCGGCCAGAAAAAGGCCCGTGTGGTCAAACGGCTGGAGGTAGTGGACGCCTTCCGTCTCTCCGGCAATAAGCCCGAGTGGATGATTATTGATGTGCTGCCTGTCATTCCCCCGGAGCTGCGCCCCATGGTGCAGCTGGACGGCGGCCGCTTTGCCACCTCCGACCTCAATGACCTGTATCGCCGGGTCATCAACCGAAACAACCGCTTAAAGCGCCTCATGGAGCTGAAAGCGCCGGACATCATCGTTCGCAACGAGAGGCGTATGCTTCAGGAGGCCGTGGACGCCCTCATCGACAACGGTCGCCGCGGCCGGCCCGTCACCGGCGCCAACAACCGCGCCCTCAAGTCCCTGAGTGATATGCTCAAGGGCAAGCAGGGCCGCTTCCGCCAGAATC
>SAMEA3663010__coassemble_218_pt1 | contig 27548 bp, 24 predicted proteins | sample SAMEA3663010__metabat2_high_PE_006 | metagenome-assembled genome bin SAMEA3663010 (sample SAMEA3663010) | pig gut metagenome | biome: pig gut; feature: pig-associated habitat; material: faeces | place: France | collected 2012 | reverse complement strand
TTGTCAACCCCCATTTTTACTTTTTTTTATTTCTCTCATTGGCTGTACTTATGGGGAGCATCTGCCTCTTTTCTTTTTGCGGGCAAGGTGGTATGATAGGTGCAAATTAATAAGGAGATTTGATCTATGACCCGCTATCCCTTTCTTCTGCTGGACGCAGACAACACATTATTTAATTTTAACATCGGTAATCGACGAGCCTTCAGCGAGGTGTGCCGTGTATGCCGGCTGCCGGACTCGGATGAGCTTTTCCACGCTTACGAAAAAATCAATGCCGAGATGTGGGCTGCCTTTGACCGGGGCGAATGCGACAAGGATTTTCTGGTTATAGAACGGTTTCGGCGGTATCTGCAGTGCTTTACTCTGGACGCTGATCCCGTGCAGTGCAATGAGATCCATCTGAATACTTTGAAATCCAACACGGTTTTGATGCCCCATGCTTTGGAAGTGTGTCGCGAACTGGCCAAGGAGCATCAGCTTTACATCGTTACCAACGCCGTGGCCGCCGTGCAGAAGTCCCGGTTGGCTGCCAGTGAGATTCGGCCCTACATCATCGACGCATTTATCTCCGAAGATGCCGGAGCCAGCAAGCCTTCCGTGGAATACTTTGACTACGTGTTCTCCCGAATTCCGGGCATCACCCGGGGAAACTGCCTGCTGGTAGGCGATTCCATCTCCAGCGACATCCGAGGAGCCAACAACTATGGAATTCCCTGCTGCTGGTACAATCCGTCAAAGCTTGATGCGCCAGACGGGCTGCGGATCGACTATGAGATAGAGGATCTGCCGCAGCTTCTGGCCATTGCGAATGAATAACAAAAGACCGGCTTTCTTTGGGAAGCCGGTCTTTTATGTAGCGTATCATAAATAGAAAACCTCGTTTTCGGCGGGTCGGGCATACTGTGCCTCCAGTTCGTGCTGGTGGTACAGAAACCCAGCATCATCGAAATACTTTGCCCCCGAAGGACAACCCTTGACGCAGGCACAGCATTTGATGCAGATACCCCGCACCACCGACACATCGGCCGGGTCGATGGAGCCCATGGGGCATATTTCGGCGCACAGGCCGCAGCCGCCACAGCGGGTCATATCCGTCCTGGGCTTTACCTTTAAAATATTAATAGGGTTACCCGCACGGTCTCTGGGGGTGTAATAGGGTCGTATAGGGTCCTCACCACGGACGGGAACGGGCTTTTCCGGGGCGGCAGGCAGGGCACGCACCTGCCGGGCAATCTTTGCGGCAAATTCGTCCATAAGGGCTTTGTCAGCCTCATTGGGCCGCCCCTGCCCCAGCACCCGGGAGAAGGAGTGCTCCCCCACAAATGCGCCTGCGGCCACAGGGTGCAGCCCATCCGCTGCGAGGATGTTCCGCAGCTCCACAAGTGCGTCGTCATAGTTGCGGTTGCCAAAAAGCACCACCGGCACCACAAGCGCGCCGCCGCCTATGATCTTCTCCCGCAAATACGGCAGCAGCACATTGGGCACACGACCGGCAATCACCGGGGTCCCAAAAACCACCAAATCCGCAGCGTTAAAGCGCTGCTCCCGTTGCCGCACAGTGGGAACGGAAAAGTCCACTCTCTCCATCGGCAGGTCCAGTTTACCGGCGATGACATGCGCTATGCGCTCCACCGTGGAACGGGTAGTCCCCGTTCCACTGAAATACACCGCCCAAACCTTTTTCAGCTCCATCGTGTAACCTCCTTACAGGTCGAAATCCTCCTGCTTGAGTTCCCCGGTCTGCAGCTTTACGGGCCGGGGAGGCACACGTTTAAGCGGATCATAGCGAAAAGCGCTGCAGTGATGCTCCGCCGCCACAATGCCACATTTGACGCAGGCCACCTCCTCATCGCTGATCCGGGTGCCCTTGGCACAATAAGCACAGCGAGGGTCAATCTTCTTACGAAACAGCATGGCTCCTCCTTACAGCGTTTCCAGCACCACCTTGCCGTGGGCAGCGGCAGCGCGGATATGGGTGATGGGATGGTCAAAGCTCTCGATGATACGCACCGCCATGGGATCCTCCAGCTCCTTCTGGATGCAGCGGCGGAGATTTCTCGCGCCGTAGGCGGCGGAATAGGACTTCTCTACCAGATAATCCACTATCGAATCCTCATATGTGAATGTAAAGCCCTTGGCGGACAGAGATTCTGCCAGCTCCCGCAGCATAATGCGGGCGATACCGCTGAAGTTCTCCTTGGTAAGCTGATGGAAATACACGATCTCGTCCACACGGTTGATAAATTCCGGCCGCAGGAACTCCTGCAGCGCCTTCATCACCCGCTCTTTTCCCAATTCGTCGCCGCTGCGGCCGAAGCCCACGGCACCGCCATTCTTATCCGAACCGGCGTTGGAGGTCATGACGATAACGGTATTCTCGAAATTCACCTTTCGACCGTGGGCGTCGGTGATCTGACCATCGTCCAAAATCTGCAGCAGCACATTCAGCACATCGGGATGGGCCTTCTCGATCTCGTCGAACAGCACCACGGAATAGGGCTTGCGGCGGATCTTCTCTGTAAGCTGGCCCGCCTCATCATAGCCCACATAGCCCGGAGGGGAACCCACAATGCGGGAAACAGAATGCTTCTCCATGAATTCCGACATATCCAGACGAATCAGAGACTCCGGAGCATGAAACAGGTCATCCGCCAGTTGCTTGACAAGCTCTGTCTTGCCCACGCCGGTACTGCCCACGAAAATGAAGCTCACGGGCTTGTGCTTGGGGGAAATGCCCACACGGTTCCGCCGGATGGCCGCCGCCACAGCCGATACCGCTTCGTCCTGGCCCACGATATGCGCCTTCAAACGGTTCTCCAGCTCCGACAGGCGTTTGAATTCCTCCTCCCGGATCTTGCTGGCAGGGATCTTTGTCCACAGCTCAATGACCCGGGCAATGTTCTCCATAGTCAGCCGGGGCACGCCCTTTTTCTCGATTTCCGTCAGTTCCTCCTGCAGGCGCATCTCCTGGCTGCGCAGCTCAGCGATACGCGCATAACGCCGGTCCAGCTCCTCGTTGCTAAGCTCCTTTCCCTCCTCCGGCTCCGCGGACATGAGTGTTTCCCGCTCAAAAGTAATGTTCTCCAGATCGCGCTTGAGCTCCATACGCCGGTTGATGGACGCATCGTGGAGATTCAGATCGGAGCAGGCCTCGTCGATGAGGTCGATGGCCTTGTCAGGCAGGAAACGGTCGGTGATATACCGCTCGGACAGAGCCACCGCCTGACGCAGGATCCCCTCGGGGATCTGGACGCCGTGATAGCTTTCGTAGTAATGTGCGATGCCCTTGAGTATCTCCAGAGTGTCCTCCATGTTCGGCTCCGCCACCGTCACCGGCTGGAAACGGCGCTCTAGAGCCGAGTCCTTTTCGATATACTTGCGGTATTCGTTAAAAGTGGTGGCGCCGATGACCTGGATCTCGCCACGGGAGAGGGCGGGCTTGAGGATGTTGGCGGCATTCATGCTGCCCTCGGCATCTCCGGCTCCCACGATGTTGTGCACCTCGTCGATGACCAAAATGATGTTGCCCGCCTTGCGGATCTCCTCGATGAGGCCTTTCATCCGGCTCTCGAACTGGCCCCGGAACTGCGTACCGGCCACCAGAGCCGTCAGATCCAGCAGGTAGACCTCCTTATCCCGGAGCTTAAAGGGTACGGTCCCAGCGGCAATGCGTTGGGCAAGGCCCTCGGCAATGGCTGTTTTGCCAACGCCCGGTTCGCCGATAAGGCAGGGATTATTCTTCTGGCGGCGGTTCAGAATCTGCACCACCCGCTCGATCTCCTGCTCCCGGCCAATGACGGCATCCAGCTTGCCCTCCCGGGCGCGGTGGGAAAGGTTAATGCAGTAATTATCCAAAAACTTTCGTTTTTTCTCGGTTTTGCCGCCCTTGGCCTCCCGGCCGGAACCGGAAGCGTCGCCGGGCTGCCTTTCCGCAGGGGTCTGATTGCCGCCGAATAAGCGATTCAAAAACGGGAAAGTAGCTGTCTTGCCGCTCTCATCCTCGTCGCCGCCGTCGTCATCGGGCACATCTTCCAGTTCTTCGGCGCCGCCGAAGGCCTGCATCATCTCGCCGCTGAGGCTCTCCAGATCCTCCGGGGTAATGCCCATGCGCTTCATCATATCCTCTACCTGGGGCAATCCCAGCTTGGCGGCACACTGCAGGCACAGGCCCTCACTGACCTGCTCGTTTTTCTCGTTCATCCGGGAGATGAACACCACAGCCACATTTTTCTTACATCTTGCGCAAAGAGTAGGTTGCATAATTTCCTCCGTTTTTCCTGCCACCCGCCAAGCGGATGGTCTTGGGGTTTACAGGGATGTGATCCAATCCATGGGGGAATGGTCCACAAAAAACCGAAGTATTGCGGACTGGGATACCATGTCCTGCGTAATCACAAGCTGCAGCCGTTGCAGCAGCCACACCGCCACAAACACCAGCAGCGCCGCGACCCCAAGGCCCAGAATGCCGCCGCCCAGCAGATCCAGCAAGTGCAGGCCGGGAAGATTCCCCACCAGCTTCAGCGCACGCAGCACCAATCTGCAAAGGATCATCAATACAACAAACGCCGCCAGAAACACAATGGCATAGGCCACCGACTGGGCGATGCCGTCCGTCACAGCGGTGACCAGAGATTCCTTCGTCTGCTGCACAAGATTCCCCACACTGTCGGCAATACGCTTGGCAGTCTCGCCAAAGAAACCGGCGCTCTCCACCATGTCGGCTGCAGTGTTGCCGGCATGGCCGCTGCTCGATATTTTCTTTTCCAGAATGGGACGGATCCATTTGGCCACCGTGCCGGACAAAGCGGCAGCGGCAACACCGGCTCCGATGAAGGACACCACCGTAGCGGCAACGCCTCCCAGTGTCTGTAAAAAGCCGCGCTTTGCGCCGAGGCCCAGACCCAGCAACAATACGCCCACGATCACAAGGTCAATCCAAATCATATAACTCTCCTTTTACGGCAAATACAGACTGGCCGCATTGGTACCCGCCATCACCGCCGAGCCGTCCGACCGCATCAGCACCCGGCGAGCGGAACTGACATCCTCCAACACAGAGCATTCCTGCAAATTCCTGTCATAGATCACCAGCTTGTTGCTGTAAAGCACCGCCAGATAGCGGCCCGCCGCCGACAGATCCAACACCTCGTTCTCCACGGACAGGGAGGCGATCTCCTCCCCGGCGGTATTCACCGTGGCCAGATGGGTAAGACCGCCGGATGAATAGTTCTCCAGCAGTACGGCGGCAAACTTCCCGCCACCTAAGCCGCAGCGGGAGAGGCTTCCTCCCCGATAGTCGTATGTCGAAACCGTGCCGTCATTTTTCACAAAGCACAAGGCCTTGTCCGTGACAGCGCAGAAAGCACCGTTCACAGTGCCTATCTCATATACGCCGCCGGTGAGAGCTGCATCGGCCCGCAGAGCGTCGGAGGTAAGCTTATAAATCTGCAGAGAGCTTACAAAGCTGCCGCTGTCCTGACTCATAGCCGCCGCCGCCATATATTTTCCGTTTTCGGAAACGGCCGCGGTCATAAGATACTTCTGTGCCGAGTGGAAATCGTACAGAGGCTCGCCCTTGCCATTATAGACGGACACTGCCGTTTTATATCCATTTTTTTTCAGCACAACGGCAAACTTGCCGCTTTGCCCCATCTCCACGGAGAAGATCTCCCCCTCCATGGTCATCTGCCTCACAAGGCCCTTGCCATCCAGCAGATACAGATCCTTGCCGCCGATCTCATACACGACGCCGAATCCATCCTCCGCGCTGACGGCTGCCTGTCCCATCTGCAGCGCCGTGTGGTAAACGGTGCTGCCCTTGTCATCCAAAAGTGCAATCTCCTTGTTTGATGCCACCAGCAGGCTGCCATTCAGGTCGGCGAAACAGCTTGTGCCGTCACCGTTGTACTGATAGAGTCTCACGCAGCCGTTCTCGTCCTTATCCGCCTGCATATAGGCGATGCTGCGGCGCAGGCCGTCAAAGGCCGTGCGGTCCAGCAGCACAAAGGCCGTCACCAACCCCAGCACCAGTAAAACAGCCAGCAACAGCGCCCGCAGCTTCCCGCGGGGGATCGCTTTTCTTTTCACTCGCTTGGGGGCATCCTGCTGCAGGTCGCCCATTTCAAATTTCATCTGTTCCATTCAGTCTATCATCCTCATACCAGACCCGTGTGAGATACAGTCCCCCGGGAGGCGCCGTGGGGCCTGCCAGCGTGCGGTTGCCGGAGTCCAAAATCTCCGGGATGTCTTCCGGAAGGATCTTACCCTCGGCGGCATACAGCACCGTCCCGGTGATAGCCCGCACCATGTTATACAGAAATCCGTTGGCGCACACTTTCAGCTCCAGCAGCTCTCCCTGCCGCTGCACACGGCAGTAATAAATGGTGCGGACGGTGCTTTTTACATTGGTCCCCACAGAGCGCACAGCGGCAAAATCGTGGGTACCCTCGAACATCCTGGCCGCGCGGTCCATAAGTGCCTCATCCAGCTGCTTGGGATAGAAATACGCCCGGTGGACATAGAAGGGATTCTTAACGCGGGAATTGTAAATGCGGTAAGTATACTCTTTTTTGACGCAGGAACCAATGGCGTTGAAATCCTCCGCCACCTCATAGGCACGGCGCACCACAATGTCCTCGGGGATGTGGGTATTCACCGCAAATGGGATGCGCTCCACGGGAATGCGGGAGTTGGTGTGAAAATTTGCCACATAGTACTCCGCGTGTACGCCGGCGTCCGTCCGGCCGCAGCCCACGCATTTGATCTTCTCCCCACACACCATGGAAAGGCCCCTCTCCAGGGTCTCCGCCACAGAGATTTCGGTCTTTTGTACCTGCCAGCCGTGGTAAGCCGTGCCGTTATACATCAAAACCAGTGCAATGTTCCGCATAGTGCATCCTTTCTGCATTTTTACAGGCCGAATCGCCCCAGAACGATGACCCCCACCGCCAGAACCGCAAAGCCGGAGAGCACCAGCCAGTCCGCCGTCTTATAGCGCAGCACATGCAAGGCCGTGCGGCCTTCGCCGCCGTGATAGCAGCGGCATTCCATGGCCGTGGCCAGTTCGTCGGCCCGGCGGAAAGCGGAGATGAACAGAGGCACTAAGATGGGCACCAGTGCCTTGGCCCGCTTAAAAATATTGCCGGATTCAAAGTCAGCACCCCGGGCCTTCTGGGCGGACATGATCTTATCGGTCTCCTCTATAAGGGTGGGGATAAATCGCAGGGCAATGGACATCATCATGCTCAGCTCATGCACCGGGGCCTTGATCTTCTTCAAAAAGCCCAGGAGTGACTCCAATCCGTCCGTCAAGGCAATGGGGCTTGTGGTGTAGGTCATGAGGAAGGTTCCCATGATGAGCATGAGGATGCGCAGGATCATCTTCACCGCTGCCACAACGCCCTCCCACGTGATGTGCCGCAGGAGCCACACGTCGCACACGCTCTCGCCCTTGGTGAAAAACAGGTTCATCACTGCCGTGAAAATCACGATGATGAGAATGGGTTTTAATCCCTTGGTCAGTGCTTTGAACCGCACCTTGGACGCCACGATGCAAGTGGCAAGCACCGCCGCCACCATGGCGTAGGTCAGCACGCTGTCCGCGCAGAACAGGGCCACGATGTAGAAAACCACCGCCAGCAGCTTTGTCCGGGGATCCAGCCGGTGGACTATCGTGTTCCCGGGAAAAAACTGTCCCAGAGTAATATCCTTCAGCATTGCCCCTCGCCTCCTCTCAGTGCCAGGAGACGGCGTGTCAGTTCTTCCGTCGTATATACACTGCTGTCACGCAGCAAGCCACGCTTTTGCAGCTCCATGGCCACCTTGGTGACCTGAGGCACATCCAATCCCACCTGCAAAAGCTCCTCCGCCCGGGAAAAGACCTCCTCCGGCGTACCGTCCATGATCTTATGGGCATGGCTCATAACGACGATGCGGTCCACATTCCGGGCGATCTCCTCCATGGAATGGCTCACCAGAATGATGGTGTTGCCCTTTTGCTGGTGGTAGTTGCGAAGCTGTGCCAGAATAGCCTCCCGTCCACGGGGATCAAGACCCGCCGTAGGCTCGTCCAAAATCAGGATCTTCGGCTCCATGGCGATAACGCCGGCGATAGCCACCCGGCGCTTCTGTCCACCGGAAAGCTCAAAGGGAGAGCGCTCCAGCATCTCCTCGTCGATGCCCGCGAAGGCCGCCGCCTGACGCACCCGCCGGTCGATCTCATCTTTATCCAGGCCCATATTGCCGGGGCCAAAGGCGATGTCCTTATAGACCGTTTCCTCAAAAAGCTGGTACTCCGGATATTGGAACACAAGGCCCACCTGAAAGCGCACCCTGCGGATCTCCTTTGGCTTTTCCCAGATGTCCTGTCCGTCCAGCAGGATCTGTCCGTCCGTGGGACGCAGCAGTCCGTTCAAATGCTGGATGAGGGTGGACTTCCCGGATCCTGTGTGACCGATGATGCCCAAGAACTCCCCGGGCATCACCTCCAGGTTCACATGGTCCACAGCGCCGTGCTCAAAGGGCGTTCCGGCACTGTAAATATGGGAGAGGTTCTCCACTTTCAAAATTGGTTTCAAATCAGATTATTCCCCTTTTATCCCGCCGGAGAAGGCGTGGCAGATAGCGTCCGCACACTCCTCAACGGTCATAGCATCCAGCGGGATGTCTATGCCCCGGCTCCGCAATTCGTACAGCAGCTCCACCGTATCCGGTGCAGCCAAGCCTAACTCACGCAACTTCTCCACCCGGGAGAAAACCTCCCTGGGTGGGCCGTCCATGGCAATGCTTCCTCTGTTCATCACAATAGCCCTGTCGGCTTCCATAGCCTCGTTCATGTGGTGGGTGATGAGCACCACCGTGATGCCCCGCTCCCGGTTCAGCCTGTGTACGGTGGTCAGCACCTCTCGCCGACCCACGGGGTCGAGCATGGCTGTGGACTCGTCCAGCACGATGCACTCCGGAGCCATGGCAATGACCCCGGCAATGGCAATGCGCTGCTTCTGACCGCCGGAGAGCAGGTGCGGCGCATGGCGGGCGTAATCTGTCATGCCCACCGCCTCCAGGGCGTCATCCACCCGCCGGCGGATCTCCTCCGTGGACACTCCCAGGTTCTCCGGGGCAAAAGCCACATCCTCCTCTACCACATTGGCAACGATCTGGTTATCGGGGTTCTGAAACACCATGCCCATGCGGCGGCGTACCTCCAGCAAAAGAGCCTGGTCCGCCGTGTCCATTCCCTCCACCCACACCTTGCCGCCGGTGGGCAGCAGGACGGCGTTCATATGCTTGGCCAGGGTGGATTTCCCGGAGCCGTTGTGCCCTAAAATTGCCACAAAGCTCCCCTTTTCTATGGTCAGATCCACCTCCCGCAGAGCGGAGGACTCCTGTCGTCCCCCGTCCTCCGCCGGATAGGTGAAGGTGAGTTTTTCTGTTTGCAACATAATTGACATAGGTCTATCTCATTTCTTTTTTCACACTGAGTTTTTATTCGCTCATCCACCGGCCTGTGGCGCCGCAGGGCAGCGCCATGCCCGATTCGGTGCACGGCAGGCCCAGCTCGTCCCAACTGACCTTGCCGCCCCGCTCCTTGCCGATGAGCGTTTGCAGAATGTACCCCAGCACCGAGGGTGCCAGTCCCGTGGTGTAGGAATTGAGTATCACGAACAGTGGCTTATCCGACAGCACCTTGGCGCACAGCTTCACAAAGGGATAGAGGTTATCCTCCAACTTCCACACCTCGCCGCCGGGTCCGCGGCCATAAGAGGGCGGATCCATGATGATGGCGTCGTAGGTCTTGCCCCGGCGAATTTCTCTTTCTACGAACTTGGCGCAGTCGTCCACGATCCAGCGGATGGGCGCCTCCGTAAGGCCGGATGCTCTGGCATTCTCCTTGGCCCAGGCCACCATGCCCTTGGCGGCGTCCACATGGCACACGGCTGCACCCGCCGCGGCGCAAGCCACGGTGGCTCCGCCGGTGTAGGCAAACAGGTTCAGTACACGGATGGGGCGGCCGGCGCTTCTGATCCTCTCCATAGCGAAGTCCCAGTTGGCAGCCTGCTCAGGGAAAAGCCCTGTATGCTTGAAGTTCATGGGCTTCACCTGAAAGCGCAGGTCCTTGTAGGCGATGGGCCACTGGTCCGGGAGCTTGCGCTTGTCCCAATGTCCGCCGCCCGTGGAGGAACGGCTGTACCGTGCGTTGGCCTGCCGCCAGCCTGGATGGCTATGATCCGTTTCCCAAATGGCCTGAGGGTCAGGGCGTACTAGAATCTGCTGTCCCCAGCGCTCCAGTTTTTCTCCGCCGCCGCAATCCAGCAGCTCATAATCCTTCCAACCGTCAGCGATCCACATAAAGGGCCTACCTCCGCATACTAAATCAATGTATTATACACCCTTTTACCGTTCTCCGTCAACACCGAGCGCTAAAAAGAGGAGCCGCTTAACCGACTCCTCTCCTGTTATGTACCCCGAACTCCGGCTCACTCCTTATAGCAGAACAAAATGGGCTTGACCTGATAATCCAGCGCTTCAAAAGAATATCCCTCGCTGCGGACGTCGCGGATGATCTGGCGCACCGCCCGTGCTGTGTTTTTCTTTTGGGCACCGTCGTGCATCAAAATGATGCCTCTTTTGCAGCCGTAAATGCCCTTTACAACATTTTGAGCAAGCTGCTCCGGTGAATACTCCACCCCGCTGGCATCTACACTGGACACATTCCAGTCAAAGGGCACAAAGCCGCGCCGCAGCATCTCCGCCATGATCTCCTTGTGCACCGCCGCGTTATAGGCGTTCAGACTGCCGCCGGGAAAGCGGAAACAAGATGGAGTGACGCCGGTGGTGTCCCGGATGAGCTTAAATACCCGATACATATCGTCCAGGTACGCCTCCACGGAGCCATAAATCTCACTGTACACATGGCTATAGCTATGCATACCGATGGTATGTCCCTCCTGCACCATGCGACGCATCCGGGCAAGGTTTTTCTCCCCGGAATTACCCACCACAAAGAAAGTGGCCTTGACATTTTCCTCCTGCAGAGTCTGGAGGATAATATCCGTGTTATCGGAGGGGCCGTCGTCAAAGGTCAGGTAGGCCGTTTTCTCCTTAACCACCGTTGCGTCCAAATCCTGCGGCGCATAAAAGTCCGGATACAGAGACTGATATTTTGGGCAGTCGGCATCCAGGCAAAAACCGTTTCTTTGCCAATCTTCGAAGCGTTCCAGCTTGTCTGTCAGTTCCCGATTCTGCTGCCGCAGCTGCTCGATCTGCCCCTCATCTTCCCGCTTTATCTCATGCATCCGCACGCCCAGCATCACGGCTATCACCGTGGGCACGGAAATGACCAGAATGGCCACGGCAAGAAGCAAGTATCTGTTAAAGCGGCGGTTAAGCATTCCTTCCGATTTTATAAGCATCATTTTTAACCCTGTAACCTTGTATGTTCCGTTTTTTATTAAATAGCAGGAACGTAACTCGTCCCTGCTTTACACTTATTTTTTCCTCCCCAGGATGAAAAACACAACCGCCGTGGCAGCAACGGCAGCAGATATGCCTGCCGACACCACCAGCAGGATCTGACGGTTTTCCTTTGCAAATTGTTTGATTTTATCCCAGGTACAGCCTGCCGCCTTGCAGGTACAATTCTTCGCAAATCCAACCACCGCGCAGCTCACGGACTTGACAAGTCCCACCACAAAGCCCGCAACGGCTTTCCCGGTCTCGCACAGGGCCGACAACACACGGCCGCTTGTTTCACACACAGTATCCATAACCTGTTCCATGTATGCACACCTCCTGTAAACTCTATGGTTATTCTTGCCCTTATTATATGGGGCTAACCCATCTCCGTCAAGAAAATTTCGGTTACAAATTATGTCAGTTTTTTCCCGGTATACTCCCCGTCGGCCACGCATAAGCTTGTCTATCCCGATATGCAGAGGAGGGCTGTCATTGAAAAAGTTTCTGCGCCGCAGCGGGGCGGCTCTGCTGGCCGCCTGCACGGTATGGGTGGTCATCGCCACGGTGGAAAGCAACTCCGTCGCGGCGGCGGCAACGGCATTGCGAGATTCTTTTCATCTGCCCACAGCGCTGATGCGGCTGGAGCTGGGTGACCTGCCCGGAGATAAGGAGATGAGCCTGTCCACCCTGCTGTGTCTGGGGCAGTCGCCTCTGCTATGGGCGGCCTACGGCCAACTGCCGGAAGAGGATCCCCCCTCTGCCGAGCCGCAGCCGGTGCCTGCGCAGCCACAGCCCCAGCCCCAGCCTGCGCCCGCCGACGAAAACGAATGGACGCAGGGCCTTTCTTTTGCTGATAACGGTGCGCCCAGCCAGACGGTAATCCCCACCGCCTCCAAGAGCTACACCGTAGCCGGCAATGTGTATATCAAAAACAGCTCCGACCACACCATAGACACCTCCCTGCTGGACGGCACATTCCCTGCAAAATTGGGCGACAGCACCCAGCCGCAGGTACTGATCCTCCACACCCACGGCAGCGAGGCCTACACCATGCCCGCCGGAGAGGAATACACCCCCAGCGGCAGCTACCGCACAGCGGATACGGAAAAGAACATGATCCGCGTCGGCGACGAGATTGCCGCCGTTCTCTCCCTATACGGCATTTCTGTCCTCCATGACCGGCAGATCCACGACACGGACTACAACAGCGCCTATGACAAAAGCTATGACAGTGCCGCCGCCTATCTGCAAAAATACCCCTCACTGTCCTTTGTGCTGGATATCCACCGGGACGCCATATCCGACGCCGACGGCAAACAGTACAAAGTGGTGAGTGAGGAAGATCCCCGTGCCGCCCAGCTCAGCATCGTCATGGGCAGCAACTACAGCGCATGGATGGATAATTTCCGCCTGGCGGCGGCAGTGCAAGCCCATCTGCTCAAAGATCATCCCACGCTCATGCGGCCCATCCTCCTGCGGCCTTATGGGTACAACCAGTCTCTGTGTACCGGCTACCTGCTGGTAGAAGTAGGAGCCGCCGGAAACTCTCTGGATGAAGCCATTTACTCTGCCCGCCTCTTTGCCTCAGCCTTTGCCGAAACCCTTGGCGCAGCGAAAAAGTAATACACCCCGCGCAAGCGCGCAAAACGCAAGCATCACCGGCGAATCTTACCCACTAGCTGATTGCATCCATTCTTTCACTTCCGCACATTCTTTGCAAATAATTTCCCCTCATATTTCACCGGTCTTTTTCTGCAAAGCAAAAATGAGACCCTTTCGGGTCTCATTTTTTATCTTCTCCCAAAGAAGTAGTCATACAGGGAACCCCAGCCGCTGCTGCCCTGTCCGTTCTGCGGGGTCTGCTGCTCCTGCTGCGTACTCTCGGTCTTTGCGTCAAAGGTCAGTTCGGTGGAATAGTTCTGGCCGTCCCGATAATAAATCACGGTCACGGTGTCCCCGGCCCGGTGACCCTTCTTTGCGGCGGTGAGGTCCTCCATGGAGGTGATTTCCATGCTGTCCACCTTGGTGATCACATCGCCCATGCGCAGTCCCGCCTTCTCCCCCGCGCCGCCCTTGTCCACGGAATAGACAAACACGCCGTTGTCCTTGTCGATCTGGTACTGCGTCGCCATCTGCCTGGTCATGGTGCCGGCTGTGATGCCCATGGAGGGCTTGCTGGTGATCTGACCGTTTTCCATGATGTCCGTGATGACGGCCTGCACATCGCCTATGGGAATGGCAAATCCCAGACCCTCCACTGCGGTATTGGAATAGCTGGAATACTTGGCCGATACGATGCCCACCACCTCACCGTACAGATTCATCAGGGGGCCGCCGGAGTTGCCGGGATTGATGGAGGCATCCACCTGGATCATATTAAAGGGCGTGCCGCTTACATTGATGGCACGGTCACAGCAGGAGACAATGCCCTGACTCATGGAGAAGGTCAGCTCACCCAGCGGATTGCCGATGGCCAGCACCGTGTCGCCCACATTCACATCTGCACTGTTCCCCAGAGTCACAGGCTGCAATCCGGTGGTTTCCACCTTCAGCACCGCCACATCGTAATCGCTGTCGCTGCCTACCACAGCGGCGGAATATTCCTTGCCGTCGTACATGGTCACTTTCACTGAGGAGGCGGAAGCCACCACATGATGGTTGGTGACAATATAGCCGTCCTGGGTAATGACAAAGCCGCTGCCGGAAGAAGCCGACTCCACCCGCTGCCCGAAAATGTTGGTAGACACGGCGGAGCAGTTGATGCTCACCACGCTGCCCACCGTGGAGGCGTACACCTCGGCGGGGGTCATAAGCGTCTGGCCGGTGACCTTTTTCACCGTAACCTCCTGGACGGTGCGGTCACTCTGGTGAATGGCAGTGCCGCCGCCCACACCAACGCTTCTTGCCAGGGCAGCGCCGCCGAAACCCGCGCCGCCGCCTACCAACGCACAGGCCAGCAGCAAGGCAGTTACCTTTACACCGCTCTTTTTCCATATGGAATTCTTCTTTTTTTTCGTCGCCGCCTCCCAAGCAGGCTGCTCCTCCTGAGAGCTGTACTTATAATGATAGAGACTGTTGGGATCGTTGTAGCTTCCGTTCTCGGGCCTGTACTCGTTGTTCTCGCTCATATGGATTACCTCCTGTCTATTATTTTTCCCGCATTTCTCACAAAAGTATGCTTGTGGGCGTTGGAAAAATGTTGTATACTGTGGTTTAACTTTAGTAATTATATTATTCTTTTATCTTAATTAAATCTTTAAAAAATATGAACTTTTTTATAAGGAGGGAGTCTTTTGCTGAAGCTGGAGCAGGTTAAAATAAGGCCAGAGCAGGAGCATGCCCTGCTGAGGGAAAAGGCAGCGCAAATACTGCGTATTCCCGCGGAAAACATCCTTTCATGTTCCATTCTGCGCAAGGCAGTGGATGCCAGAGCGCCCCTGCATTTGGTATATACGCTGGCAGTAGCCGTCAAAAACGAAAAAGCCGTTCTGCGCCGCTGCCGGGACAAAAATGTGGCCCTCTATGTACCGGAATATTACACACCGCCTGCTTGGACGGCTAAGCCGCCCAATATACCGCCGGTGATCATCGGCGCAGGCCCCGCGGGTCTATTTGCCGCCCTCATTTTAGCCGGGGCAGGGCTGCGGCCCATCCTCCTGGAGCGGGGGCAGCCTGTGGAGCAGCGGCAGCGGGATGTGGAAGACTTCTGGCAAGGCGGTGCGCTGCTGCCGGACTCCAATGTGCAGTTCGGTGAGGGGGGCGCAGGGGCCTTTTCCGACGGGAAACTGAACACCGGCACAAAGGATCTGCGCCACCGCTGGATCCTGCGGCAGCTGGTGGACTGCGGCGCACCGGAGAGCATCCTCACCGATGCCAAGCCCCATGTGGGTACGGACAAGCTGCACATCGCCCTGAAAAATCTGCGGCGCAAGCTCCTTTTTCTGGGGGCGGACATCCGGTTTGGCCATCGGCTGGAGGATGTACAGACGGAAAACGGGAAGCTGAAAGCTGTCACCGTTTCCACCCCGGAAGGGCCGTACACCCTGGCGGCGGAAAACCTGGTGCTGGCACTGGGACACAGTGCCCGGGACACGGTGGAGCGGTTGTATGACCGGGGACTTGTCATGGAGGCAAAGCCCTTTGCCGTGGGCGTGCGCATCGAACACCTGCAAAGCCGTATGGACGCGGTGCAGTATAAGGAATACGCCGGTCACCCTGCTCTGCCGGTAAGCACCTATAAATTATCCTGCCATCTGCCCAACGGACGCGGTGTATTCTCCTTCTGCGTATGTCCCGGTGGGCAGGTGGTGGCCGCCGCCTCGGAGGCAGAGCGCACCGTGACCAACGGCATGAGCGAATACGCCCGCAGCGGGGAGAACATCAACGGCGGCCTGCTGGTGAATGTGACGCCGGAGGATTTCGGAGGCAGTCATCCCTTGGCCGGCATAGCCTTTCAGCGCAGGCTGGAGGAGTCGGCTTACCGTTTGGGCAGCGGGTACACGGCACCGTGCCAGCGGGTGGAGGATTTTCTGCTGCGCAGGCCAAGCGTGGGCTGCGGCAGTGTAACACCAAGCTACCGGCCCGGAGTGCGCTATACGGATCTGCACGAATGCCTGCCGAAATTTATATCGGAAGCCCTGGAGCAAGCGCTGCCCATCCTGGACAGGAAGCTCCCGGGCTTTGCGGACGGGGATGCCCTGCTGACGGCGGTGGAAAGCCGCTCCTCGTCCCCGGTGCGGATCCCGCGGGACGAAAACTATGAGAGCAATATACGGGGCGTGTTTCCCTGCGGAGAGGGCGCCGGCTATGCCGGCGGTATTCTCTCGGCGGCGGCAGACGGAATGCGCTGCGCAGAAAAAATATGGGAGGTCTATACAAAATGAGAAAAATTGCGGCTGTGGAGTCATTCTTTTCCCCGGAACACCGGGAGACCATCGAAAAAACCGCAGCAGAATGCGGTTTTACCGTGGATTATTTCAGCGACGGGCATTTGCCGGCGGATCAGGCGGCAGACTATGAGATCATTTACGGTCTGTGCTCCCCCAAGGATATAAAGGCCGCCGTGAACCTGCGTTGGCTGTGCTGCAGCTTCGCAGGAGTGGATGCCTACACCAGTGACGACATTTATCCTCATCCCGATGTACTGCTGTCCAACTCCTCCGGAGCCTATGGCGTCACCATTTCTGAGCATATCATCATGGTGACACTGATGCTTCTGCGGCAGATGCCGGTCTTTGAGCAGATCGTGCGCGAGCGCGGCTGGGAAAAAGGACTGCCCATGCGCTCTATCTGCGGCAGCAGCATCACCGTTCTGGGTACCGGCGACATCGGCACCAACTTCGCCCGCCGGGCCAAGGCACTGGGCGCCAAGGTGGTGCGGGGCGTGCGTCGCACCAAGAAAGCCGGCGACCCCGCATACGACGAAATGTACACGCTGGATGAACTGGACAGCGTCCTGCCGAAAACAGAGATCCTGGTTATGGCTCTGCCGGGCACCAAGGAGACGGCGCATATACTCTCCCGGGAGCGCATCGCCCTCCTGCCGCGGGATGCCTATGTTGTGAACGTAGGCCGGGGCACCGCCATCGACCAGGAGGCCCTGATGGAGGCGCTGAATGCCGACCGGCTGGCCGGGGCGGCACTGGATGTGTGTGTGCCGGAGCCTCTGCCCAAGGATCATCCCCTGTGGGACACCAAGAACTTGCTGCTCACCCCCCACATCAGCGGGAATATGTCTCTGGGCATTACAAGGGATCTGGACGTGGAGCTGTTCTGCGAGGATCTGCGGAACTACGCCGCCGGGCGGAAGCTGAAGCGTCTGGTGGACCGGGCCGTGGGCTATTGAATCAAATCTAACGCCACAAAAGCAAGCTATTTGAAACACATCACATAGCATCTCTTTAGGCGTTCCAAAGGAAAAACGACAGCGTAAAGCGAATGTTTTTCTGATGCAGGGGAGGAACTATAGGGACAACCAAACGCTTCCGTATCGTAATAACAGCGCCATGGCAAGCGAAAAGGGACGGCAATCGCCGTCCCTTTCTTCATGTGTTCTTACTTGGCGGGCTTGATAATCAGGTTCACCAGCTTGTTCTTCACCAGAATGGTCTTCACAACGCTCATACCCTCGGTGGACTTCTTTACCTTCTCCAGCTCCATGGCGGCGGCTACCACCGTCTGCTCATCGGAATCCGTGGGGACAATGACCGTACCCTTGAGCTTACCGTTGACCTGCACGGCCATCTCGGCTGTAGCATCGATGGTCTTGCTCTCGTCAAATACAGGCCAGTCCATCTGCATGCACATCTTGCCATACTTGGCGGCGAAGCCCATCAGCTCCCACATCTCCTCTACCATGTGGGGAGCGAAGGGACTCAGCATCTTCAGCAGTGCCTCCAGGTCGCCCTTAGACAGCCCCTTGGCATAGAAGTCATTGACCATGGCCATGAGGGCTGCGATGGCCGTGTTCATCTTCAAATCGTCGATGTCGCTTGTGACCTTTTTAATGGTCTTATGGACAATGGCGGTGTTCACGGCAGAAATCTCCGGCTCGTCCGTGACCTTATCCATAAGGTTCCAGCAACGGTCCAGGAAACGCTTGCTGCCCTTCACGGCCTCGTCGGACCAGGAGGCTGTCTTCTCAAAGTCGCCGATGAACATGATATACAGGCGCATGGTGTCGGCGCCATAAGCCTTGATGACATCATCCGGATTAACCACATTGCCCAGGGACTTGCTCATCTTCACAGCAGGGCGCTCCGCCTGGGCGCCGTACTTCTCACGCAGAGCCTGTTTCTCCGCCTCGGTGGAGACATTGCCTACATAGTGGGGATTCTTGCCCAGGATCATGCCGTGGCTGGTGCGCTTGGCATAAGGCTCCTTGGTGTGGACCACGCCGATATCATAGAGGAACTTGTGCCAAAAACGGGAATAGAGCAGGTGCAGCGTGGTGTGCTCCATACCGCCGTTGTACCAATCCACAGGGCCCCAATACTCCTCAGCCTCTTTGCTGACCAGCTCGCTATCATTATGGGGATCCATGTAGCGCAGGAAGTACCAGGAGGAACCGGCCCACTGGGGCATGGTGTCTGTCTCTCGCTTGGCGGGGCCGCCGCAGCAGGGACAGGTGGTGTTGACCCAGTCGGTCATCTTGCTCAGGGGGCTTTCGCCGTCATCAGTGGGCTCATAGCTCTCCACCTGAGGCAGCACCAGAGGCAGCTCGCTCTCGGGAATCGGCACCCAGCCGCACTTCTCGCAGTTCACCAGAGGGATAGGCTCGCCCCAGTAGCGCTGGCGGGAGAAGACCCAGTCACGGAGCTTGTAGTTCACTTTTTCCTTGCCCCAGCCCTGTTCCACGGCATACTTCTTCATGGCGGGGATGGCTTCCTTCACGGTCATGCCGTTGAGGAAACCGGAGTTGACCATGATGGCCTTGTCATCCTTGGCAACAAAGGCCTCCTTGGTGACATCGCCGCCCTTGACCACCTCAACGATGGGAAGGCCGAACTTTTTAGCGAAATCCCAGTCGCGCTGGTCGTGGCCGGGCACGCCCATGACGATACCGGTGCCGTAGCCCATGAGGACATAATCGGATACAAACATGGGCAGGCTGCCCCCGGTAACGGGATTGATGACCTCCACGCCCTCCAGGCGGACGCCGGTCTTGTCCTTGTTCAGCTCGCCTCGCTCAAAGTCGGACTTGCGGGCAGCGGCGGCCTGATAGTCCTCCACATCGGACCAGTTGGCGATCTTGTCCTTCCACTTCTTCAGCAGGGGATGCTCCGGGGAGATGACCATGTAGGTAGTTCCGTACAGAGTGTCGGCACGGGTGGTGTAAACGGTGACATCGTCGCCCATGTTGGTCTTGAAGGTGACCTCCGTACCGGTGGAGCGGCCGATCCAGTTCTTCTGCTGGATCTTCACACGCTCGATGAAGTCCAGATCGTCCAGATCGTCGATGAGGCGGTCGGCATACTTGGTGATGCGGAGCATCCATTGGCTCTTTTCCTTACGGACCACCTCGCTGCCGCAGCGCTCGCACACGCCCTCCACCACTTCCTCATTGGCCAGGACGCACTTGCAGCTGGTACACCAGTTCACGGGCATGGTGGTCTTGTAGGCCAGGCCGTGCTTAAAAAGCTGCAGGAAGATCCACTGGGTCCACTTATAATACTGGGGGTCGGTGGTGTCCACGCAGCGGTCCCAGTCGAAGCCATAGCCCAGCATCTTGAGCTGCCGGGTGAAATTCTTGATGTTCTGCTGGGTGACAACGGCGGGATGTACATGGTTCTTGATGGCGAAGTTCTCCGTGGGAAGGCCGAAGGCATCGAAGCCAATGGGAAAGAGCACATTGTACCCCTCCATGCGCTTTTTCCGGGTGACCACATCAATAGCGGTAAAGGGCCGTGGATGACCCACATGGAGGCCTGCCGCAGAGGGATACGGGAACTCTATGAGGCCGTAGAACTTTTTTCGGGTCTTGTCGCCGGTGACGGCGGCGTAGGGCTTGGACTTTTCCCAGTTGTCCTGCCATTTCTTTTCAATGGCCGCAAAATCGTACTGCATACTGTTTCTCCTTTTTATCTGAAAGTTATTTATGCATAATAAAAACGCCCCGAACCGCCGCGAACGGTCAGGGGCGTCATAAACGCTATACCACCCTGATTCGGCTGCGGATCGCTCCGCCGCCCTCATCAGCTCCTCCTGCAAGGAGCGTCCCCTGTAACGGGAGGACCCGCCCTGCCCTACGCCAAATCGGTTTCAGGCAGGTAACTCCGGGGCCAGTACAGCAAGGCACCCCCCCATCGGCTCACACCGGCCGCCGACTCTCTTTGGGCGGGATACGCCTTGCCTTTTCCCCATCACAGTCTTTTGCAAGATTAGAATCATATTAAATTCTTTCAGCGGATTTGTCAAGTATTTTGTTTTGACAAATCACTTTATTACGGCGTCTACTTGCAGGAATAAGCTGCAATAATCCGCTTGTGGAAAGAGTGCAGAACGGCGAAGAATATTTAAAGAAATTCAGCATCTTTTTCTATTGCTTTTCCCGGGAAACTTCGTCAAAATATAAAACAATAATCTTTAGCTGGAGGATAGAAAGGTATGAAGCTGCTGCAGGATCGGATCCGTCGGGAAGGCCGTGTGCTGCCCGGCAACATTGTGAAGGTAGACGGATTTCTGAATCATCGGGTGGACACAGAGCTTATGACCCAAATCGCCGACGAATTTGCAAAAATCTTTGACACCGAAAACATCACCATGGTGCTCACTGCGGAGGCCAGCGGTATCGCCCTGGCAACCATCTGCGCCCAGCGCTACGGCGTGCCCATGATCTTTGCTAAAAAGGCAAAGAGCGACAACATCGAAGGCGGTCTGTACCAGAGCGAAATTTTCTCCTATACCTATAAGAAAAAGGTCACCTTGCTGGTGGCGCAGGACTGGTTGAAGCCAGAGGACAAGGTACTCATCATTGATGACTTCATGGCCAAGGGCTATGCTGTGCACGGTCTCATTGACATTGTGGAGCAAGCCGGGGCGCAGCTCATGGGCATAGGCATTGCCGTGGAAAAGGGCTTCCAGCACGGTGGTGATGATCTGCGGGAGAAGGGATACAACATCCATTCTTTAGCCATCATTGATAAGGCGGAGCCGGGATGCATTGAATTCCGGGAGGAGCAGGCATGAAAAAGGTTTTGATTCTGGACTTCGGTGGGCAGTATAACCTGCTGGTAGCTCGCCGGGTGCGTGAATGCGGCGTATACTGCGAGCTGAGATCATTCCGCATCTCCATGGAGGAGGTGCAGGCCTTTGACCCCGATGCCCTGATCTTCACCGGCGGCCCGGCCACCGTGTTTGAGGTGAACGCTCCCACGGTGGATCCCGCGCTGTTCAACATGGGCATTCCCGTTCTGGGCATCTGCTACGGTATGCAGCTGATGATGCATCTTTTAGGCGGCCAGTGCCGAAAGGCCATCACCCGGGAATACGGTAAGACAGAGCTGACAGTTTGCACCGGCTCCCCCCTGTTTGCCGATATTCCCGAAAAAGCCGTGTACTGGATGAGCCATGGCGTGGAGGTGGAGTCCGCCGCCCCGGGCTTTACCGCCATTGCAAGCAGCGAAGGCTGCCGCCACGCGGCGGTGGAATGCGCCGGCAAGAAGCTCTATGGTGTGCAGTTCCACCCGGAGGTGGTGCACACGGAGTATGGCACCAAAATCCTGGAGAATTTCCTCTACGGCATCTGCGGCTTCACCAAGGAGTGGACCATGGAATCCTATGTGGACACTGCCCTGCGGGAGTGCCGGGAGAAAATCGGCAGCAAACGCGTTCTGCTGGCCCTGTCCGGCGGCGTAGACAGCGCCGTTGCCGCTGCCCTGCTGCAGAAGGCAGTGGGTGACCGGCTGACCTGCATCTTTGTGGACCACGGCCTGCTGCGGCTGAACGAGGGCGATCAGGTGGAACAGGTGATGAAGGGTGAGTTCCATGTGGATATTCGTCGGGTCAACGCGCAGAAGATTTTCCTGGACAAGCTGGCAGGGGTAACAGACCCCGAGCGCAAGCGCAAGATCATCGGTGAGGAGTTCATCCGCGTCTTTGAAGCCGAGGCCAGGAAGATCGGCAAGGTAGATTTTCTGGCACAGGGCACCATCTATCCCGACGTGGTGGAGAGCGGTCTGGGCGGCGAGAGTGCCGTGGTCAAGAGCCATCACAATGTAGGAGGGCTTCCCGACTGCGTGGACTTTGAGGAGATCATTGAGCCGCTGCGCCGGCTGTTCAAGGATGAGGTGCGGCAGCTTGGCCTTGCGTTGGGTCTTCCGGAGAGTCTGGTTTGGCGTCAGCCCTTCCCCGGCCCGGGCCTTGCCATCCGAATTATCGGTGAAATAACTGCGGAGAAGCTGGAGATCCTGCGTAAGGCGGACGCCATCTTCCGGGAAGAAATGGCAAAAGCCGGCTTGGATCGCACTGCCAACCAGTATTTTGCCGCTCTTACCAATATGCGCTCTGTGGGCATTATGGGCGATGAGCGGACCTATGACTACGCCATCGCATTGCGGTCTGTGCAGACCCAGGACTTCATGACCGCCACCTGGTCCCGTCTGCCCTGGGATCTGCTGGATAAGGTCAGCGGCCGCATTGTAGGCGAAGTGCCTCACATCAACCGGGTGCTGTACGATGTGACCTCCAAGCCCCCGGCCACGGTGGAATTTGAATAACAATACCGCCGCATACAGGCGGCATCGACTTTGATGCCGCCTGTATGCTTTTAAAAAGTCGAAATTTGAATAAATTGTAAATTAGGTCTTGTTTTTGTCCATCGGCAATGCTATAATGGCTTTACAATTTATAATTGCTCGGTGATCCGTTAAGAATCCTGCGGGAAACTGAACGGGGAGGGGACTCTGGAGAATCCCATTGAATTGGGTGCCGAAGGTGTAAGGCCCGTTTGGATCGAATCTCTCAGGCAAAAGGACAGAGACAGATGCGTTTATGCACTGTTGTTTTTATTCTCTGGAGTCGCTGCTCAAGCGGCTCTTTCATTTTATGCAAAAGGAGATAAAAAAATGATTGAAGAAGTATTGTATCCCATTGTATGTAAAATCAACGAGTACCTGTCCAACTACATCCTGGTGTTCCTGCTCATCGGTGTGGGTTTGTGGTACAGTATCCGTACCCGCTTCGTGCAGGTCCGCTGCTTCGGTGAGGCTATGAAGAAGACCTTCGGCAACCTCAAGCTCAAGGGGGGCGCGCAGGCCAGCGGCATGACCTCCTTCCAGGCTCTGGCTACCGCCATTGCAGCTCAGGTGGGTACCGGCAACATCATCGGCGCCTCCGGCGCTATCCTCACCGGTGGCCCCGGCGCCATCTTCTGGATGTGGGTCATCGCCTTCTTTGGCATGGCCACTATCTATGCGGAGGCGACCCTGGCACAGAAGACCCGCTCCGTGGATGCGGACGGCAATGTCAAGGGCGGCCCCGTGTACTACATCACCACCGCTTTCAAGGGCGGCTTCGGCAAGTTCCTGGCTGGTTTCTTCGCCGTGGCCATCATCCTGGCCCTGGGTCTCATGGGCAGCATGGTGCAGTCCAACTCCATCGGCTCCACATTCCAGACCGCATTTGGCATCCCCGCCTGGGTCATGGGTGTCGTGTTGGTAGCCATCTGCGCTGTCATCTTCCTGGGCGGCGTGCAGCGTCTGGCGGCAGTTACCGAGAAGATCGTCCCCATCATGGCGGGTATCTTCCTGCTGGCCGCTCTGTCCGTGCTGGTGGTGCGCATCAAATACATCCCCGAAACATTTGCCATGATCTTCAAATATGCCTTTAATCCCAATGCCATCATCGGCGGCGGCATCGGCTTTGCCCTGAAGACCGCCATCAGCCAGGGCGCAAAGCGTGGTCTCTTCTCCAACGAGGCCGGCATGGGCTCCACCCCCCATGCACACGCACAGGCTAATGTGGCGCATCCCCATGACCAGGGCGTCGTGGCTATGGCCGGCGTGTTCATCGACACATTCGTTGTGCTGACCCTGAATGCTCTTGTGATCATCTCCACCCTGTATACCACCGGCGGCCCCCTCCATGAATGCGGTGCCGCTGCTGCCAGCACGGTCCTCAACAAGACGAATTTGGCTCAAACCGCCTTCGGCACCGTATTTGGTGAGTCCTTTGGTAATATTTTCGTGGCTATCTGCCTGTTCTTCTTTGCCTTCTCCACCGTGCTGGGCTGGAACCTGTTCGGCCGCATCAATGCCAACTACCTCTTCGGCAAGAAGAATCCCAAGCTCTGCAACACCATCTACACCCTTGTGGCGCTGGTGTTCATCTTCCTGGGTACCCTCACCGGCAATGATCTGGTTTGGGAACTGACGGATATGTTCAACAACCTCATCGTCCTGCCCAACGCTCTGGCTCTGTTTGCTCTGACCGGCATGGTGTGCACCATGCTGAAGGAGGGCAGAAAAAATAAGCTGAAGCTGTGATCTTCCCGCATAAAAAAACATCCGGCTCACGCCGGATGTTTTTTTAGTTTTTAAGGCTCTGCAGGGGTGCCGGAATGCGGCCGCCGCGGGCGATAAAGGCGTGGGAGGATGCGGAATGCACCGGCATCACCGGGGCAGAACCCAGCAAACCGCCCATCTCCACCATGTCGCCCACGTTCTTGCCCTCCACGGGGATGATGCGCACGGCGGTGGTCTTGCTGTTGACCATGCCCACCGCCGCCTCGTCGGCGATGATGGCTGAGATGGTCTCGGCGGAGGTATCGCCTGGTACGGCGATCATATCCAGGCCCACCGAACACACGCAGGTCATGGCCTCCAGCTTATCCAGTGTCAGGGTGCCGCTGAGGGCGGCGGCGATCATGCCCTCGTCCTCGGACACGGGGATAAAGGCTCCGGAAAGCCCTCCCACATGGGAGGAGGCCATGACGCCTCCCTTTTTTACGGCGTCGTTCAGCAGAGCCAGCGCCGCCGTTGTGCCGTGGGTGCCACATACTTCCAGACCCATTTCCTCCAGAATACGTGCCACGCTGTCCCCCACCGCCGGGGTGGGTGCCAGTGACAGGTCCACGATACCGAAGGGAGTGTTCAGACGGCGGGAGGCCTCGGCGGCCACCATCTGCCCCATGCGGGTGATCTGGAAGGCGGTCTTTTTCACCGTTTCCGCCACCACATCAAATGGCGCACCCTTCACGCTCTGCAGGGCGTGATATACCACACCGGGGCCGCTGACACCCACGTTGATGACACTGTCCGCCTCCCCTACGCCGTGGAAAGCACCTGCCATAAAGGGGTTATCTTCCACGGCGTTGCAGAACACCACCAGCTTGGCGCAGCCCAAACCCTCCTGCTCTCTTGTCAGGTGGGCCGTCTCTTTGATGATGCGGCCCATACGGGCCACGGCGTCCATATTGATGCCCGCCCGGGTGGATCCCACATTCACGCTGGAGCAGACAAAATCTGTTTCCGCCAGTGCCTGGGGGATGGCACGCAGCAGCAGCTCATCGCCCCGGGCGAAGCCTTTTTGCACCGACGCGGAAAAGCCGCCGATGAAGTCCACACCGCAGGTCTTAGCCGCCCGATCCATGGTCAGGGCAAAGGGCACAAAGTCCTCTGTAGCACAGCCGGCGGCAACCAAAGCCATGGGGGTGACGGAAATGCGTTTGTTGACAATAGGGATGCCGAACTCGCTTTCAATATCCTCGCCGGTTTTTACCAGATTTTCAGCGTAACGGGTGATCTTGTCATAAATCTTGTCGCGGCAGCGCTTAGGATCCTCGCTGACGCGGTCCAGCAGGGAGATGCCCATGGTGATGGTGCGGATGTCCAGATGGTGCTTGTCGATCATATTGATGGTGTCGAAAATACTGCTTAAACTCAACATACGCCCACCTCTTTACAGCTTGTGCATGGCATCGAAAATATCCTCCCGCTGGATGCGGATAGACAAGCCCTTTTCCTCACCATAGGCTTTCATCTCCCGGCTCAGCACATCAAAGGCCGTGGTGCACAGGGCCAGATCCACCACCATCATCATGGTGAAATAGCCCTGCATGATAGTCTGGCTGATGTCCAGCACATTGATGTTGTATTCCGCCAGACGGTTGCATACACCGGCGATGATGCCCACCTGGTCCTTTCCCACTACGGTTACGATTGCTTTCATGCTCTCATTCACTCCATTTCATCCAGGGTCAGTGAAAAGCTACCCAGAAAATTGTCACAGAAATACTTCACCTCCGGCAGGTCCATCCTCTCCAGTGCCTGCCTGGTCTGCTCCGCCGCTGCCCGGAACTCACCGTTGCCGGCTTTCAGCTCCTCCAGACATTTGATGTGGGCGGAGAGCTTGTCCGCTGCCTTCACCAGCTCCTCCACCGCCGGGTCTGCCGGGCGCAACGCCGCCTCATAGTCCGGCTGCAGCTCTCGGGGCAGCATATGCAGCAGCTTATCGCAGGCCACCTGCTCCACCTGCTTGTAGGAGTCCCGGATCTGGGGATTATAATACTTGATGGGGGTAGGCATATCGCCGGTCAGGATCTCCGGGGCGTCATGATACAGCGCCGCCACGGAAACCGTTCCCTCGTCCACGCAGCCGCCGAAGCAACGGTTGCGGATGACCGCCAAAGCGTGGGCCAGCACCGCCACCTGATGACTGTGCTCCTGAATGTTTTCCGTGTAGCTGTTGCGCATGAGCGCCCAGCGGTTAATGAACCGCATCCGGTTCATGTATGCGAAAAAGTGGCTCACGGCTGAATTTCTCCTTTCAAAATAGTCCCCTTCACACCGATGATACGCACCGGACGCAGGCAGTTGTGCAGGTCCTCTCCCGGTGCGGTGACCTCCATATAGTTCGGGGCGTGACCCGTAAACTCTCCCTCCCGCCCCGGCTGCTCAAAGAGGACGGGATACACCTGCCCCACGCAGCTTTGGAGGTATTGTTCGTGGAGCTGTGCGGCCACTTCCCCCGCCCGGGCGGCGCGCTCCTCCTTCACGGACTTGGGAAGCTGCTCCATGGCGGCGGCACGGGTGCCGGGGCGGACGGAATAGGGAAACACGTGAATCTGCGCAAATTCGCACCGGCGGATGAAGTCCAGCGTTTTTTGGAACTCCTCCTCCGTCTCTCCGGGGAAGCCGGTGATGAGGTCGGTGGTGATGGCAACGCCGGGAAAAAACTCACGCAGAAGCGTCACAGACTTATAGAACCGCTCCGTGTCGTACCGGCGGTTCATGCGGCGGAGTGTTTCGTCGCAGCCGGACTGCAGGGACAGGTGGAAATGAGGGCAGAGATTCGTCAGCTTCGCCGCCCGTCGGCAGAAGTCCGCGGTGATGGTCCTCGGCTCCAGACTGCCCAGACGCAGCCGCATCTCCCCGGCGGCGGCAGACACCGCCTCCAATAGATCCATGAGGCTCTTCTCTCCATCCAGATCCTGTCCCCAGGAGGAGATCTCAATGCCGGTAATGACTACCTCCTGGTACCCCTCGGCAGCCAACTGTCCGGTCTGCGCAACCGCCTCGCTGATGGGAAGGGACCGCACCGGGCCACGGGCAAAGGGGATGATGCAGTAGGTGCAGAAATTGCGGCAGCCGTCCTCC
>SAMEA3663010__coassemble_215_pt1 | contig 27621 bp, 25 predicted proteins | sample SAMEA3663010__metabat2_high_PE_006 | metagenome-assembled genome bin SAMEA3663010 (sample SAMEA3663010) | pig gut metagenome | biome: pig gut; feature: pig-associated habitat; material: faeces | place: France | collected 2012 | reverse complement strand
TGAATCCGGACTGGTGGGTGCCGGCCATCGGATGCCCTCCCAGATAGGTAAAGCCCCAGCGTTTGGCAAGACGGAAGCCCACGGAGCAAACAACGCGCTTGGTGCCGCAACAGTCAATGACAACGCCCTTGCTGCCGAAGTGGGGAGCGAATTCCTCCAGCGCGCGGCAGGCGGCCTCCGGATTGATGGCAATGAGGATCAAGTCGCACCCGGCGGCGTTCTCCTTCGTCAGTTCCTCTGTCACTACGCCGCTGACCATGGCAAAATTCAAAGTAGAACGGTCTGTGTCAAGGGCCAAAACGGTGTGCCCCGCCTGACCATACGCCTTTGCAAAGGAGCCGCCGATGAGTCCCAAGCCAATGATTCCCACTGTCATTTTGCGATAACCTCCCGGATTCTGCGTACCTTATCGGCCAGTGCGGCATATTCCTCCGGTCTCAGGGATTGCGCGCCGTCACACAGGGCGTGCATGGGATCATTGTGCACCTCAATGATCAGGCCGTCCGCACCGCAGGCAGTGCCGGACAGAGCCATGGGAGGCACCAGCCGGGCAATACCCGTAGCGTGGCTGGGATCGACGATGATGGGCAGATGAGTCAGTTCACGCAGCATGGGCACGGCGGCCAGATCCAGTGTGTTTCTGGTGTAGTCATCAAAGGTGCGGATGCCACGTTCGCAGAGTATGACCTGCTCGTTGCCCCCGGCCATGATGTATTCGGCGCTCATCAGCAGCTCCTTGAGTGTATTGGCCAGGCCGCGCTTGAGCAAAATGGGACGATTCAGCTTGCCCAATTCCTTCAGCAAATCAAAGTTCTGCATATTTCTGGCACCCACCTGGATCAGATCCACATCCTCGAACAGAGGCAGGTGATTGACACCCATGATCTCGGTCACGATGGGCAGGCCTATCTCCTGACGGGCAATCTTCAGCAGTTCGATGCCGTCGGCCTGCATCCCCTGAAAGTCGTAGGGGGAGGTACGGGGCTTAAAGGCGCCGCCCCGCAGCATATTGGCTCCCGCCGCTTTGACGGACCGGGCGATGGAAACGATCTGCTCCTCAGACTCCACCGAGCAGGGCCCGGCGATCATGCAGAAATTTCCGCCGCCAACTTTCACACCCCCCACATCCACCACTGTATCCTCCGGATGAAATTTGCGGTTGCAGCATTTGAAGGGTTCGGTGACTCGTTTGACGGAATCCACGATCTCCAGACTGGCAATGAGATCCATGTCCACATGGGTCGTGTCACCGATAAGACCCAGAACCGTCTGATATTCACCCTGCGATATGTGGATGCCCAGTCCCTGGTCCTTCAGCCACTCAATGAGCTGGGCGCGTTTTTCTTCCTTTACGCCGTTTTTCAGTACAACGATCATGGTTTTTGCCTCCGTTTATCTGAGTTGAATTTGATCCGCGCATAAATAAATGCGGCACAGGATAACCTGCGCCGCATCGAACATCCTGTCATAGCTTCCTTTGATGCATCACAAATTATCCTTACTACCGAAGATAGTAAAGTAATAGCAATACGCATAATAGAAACCAAACATACGCACACAAACCTCAAAATAAGATTTATGTCATTATATAAAATGCTGCCGGTAATGTCAACTGTACTTCAAATAATTTAAACAAATTTGACGGCGCGAATTTTCATTTGCTCCACTCCCCCATTTTTAATAAGACTTGCCATCAGCATAGCCCAAAAAAGCACCACATCCGGAGGATGCGGTGCTTGAAACCATAATGCGCAATACGGCAAGTCATCTCGGCAGAGAGCCTGCCGGGAAAAGCACTTATTTTTTCATCATTCTTACCGCCGCCTGCCGGGCCAAAGCCCGATGCAAAGCAGTCTGGGCACGCTCCCTGTCCCATGGACCGCCCTTGTCACCAAGACGCTCTCTGGCGCGCTGCTCCGCCGCCTCCGCTCGGGGCAGGTCAATGTCCTCTGCCCGCTCCGCCGTGCGCACCAGCAGCGTCACCTCATTGTGCACGATGTTGGCAACCCCCAGATTCACAGCAATGAACGACTCCTCACCGCTGTCCTTTCGGGCGGTGACCACGCCGTCCTCGATGGCTCCCAGCATAGGTGCATGATCCCGCAGCACACCGACGCTGCCGCCGGAAAAGGGAAGCTCCGCATAGCTGACCATGTCATCATACACTGTGCCGCCGGCAGTGGCGATCTCCAGATGGATCCCGTCTTTCATAGGCACCTCTTTTACATCTGCTTGCGCTTGGCAAGCACATCGTCAATGGTTCCGCACATGAGGAACGCCTGCTCCGGGATGTCGTCACACTCGCCGCCGAGAATGACCTCGAAGCCCCGGATGGTCTCCTCCAGAGGCACATACTTGCCGGCAAGGCCGGTGAAGTTCTCCGCCACATGGAAGGGCTGGGACAAAAATCTCTGGATGCGGCGGGCACGATTCACGGTGGCCTTATCCTCCAGACTCAGCTCGTCCATGCCCAGCACGGCGATGATGTCCTGCAGCTCCTTGTACTTCTGCAGCACACTCTGCACCGCCCGGGCGGTGCTGTAATGCCGGTGGCCCAGCACATCCGGCTCCAAAATACGGGAGGTGGAGGCCAGGGGATCCACGGCGGGATAGATGCCCAGCTCGGAAATGCCGCGGTCCAGAACGGTTGTGGCATCCAGATGGGCAAAAGCGGTAGCCGGAGCCGGGTCGGTCAGGTCGTCAGCAGGTACATAGATGGCCTGAACGGAGGTGACGGAACCGCTGCGGGTGGAGGTAATGCGCTCCTGCAGAACACCCATCTCCGTGGCCAGGGTCGGCTGATAGCCCACGGCGGAGGGCATACGGCCCAGCAGAGCCGACACCTCGCTGCCCGCCTGGGTAAAGCGGAAAATGTTGTCTATGAACAGCAGCACGTCCTGTCCGCTGGTATCGCGGAAATTCTCCGCAATGGTCAATCCGGACAGGGGTACCCGCAGACGCGCTCCGGGAGGCTCGTTCATCTGGCCGAACACCAGCGCTGTCTTGCTGATAACTCCGGACTCGGTCATCTCGTTCCAAAGGTCGTTGCCCTCGCGGGACCTCTCGCCCACGCCGGCAAACACAGAATAGCCGCCATGCTCGTAGGCCACATTGCGGATCAGCTCCTGAATAAGCACGGTCTTACCCACACCGGCGCCGCCGAACAGGCCGATCTTGCCGCCCTTGGAATAGGGCGCCAGCAGGTCCACCACCTTGATGCCGGTTTCCAAAATCTCCGTGGAGGGCATCACATCGGTGAAGGCCGGTGCGCTCCGGTGAATTGGCATCCGCTCCGCCACCACAGGCCCCTTGCCGTCGATGGGATCACCCACCACATTGAACATACGGCCCAAGGTGGCTTCACCCACGGGCATGGTCACGGGGGAGCCGGTGTCCACGGCGGCGCAGCCCCGGTAAATACCGTCGGTGGAGAACAGAGACAAGCAGCGTACCGTGTCCGATCCAAGCTGCTGCATGGCCTCCATGACCACCTTGCGGTCCTCCAATTGGATCTCGATTGCATTGTAAATGTCAGGCAGATGTCCGGCGGGAAACTGCACATCTACCACGGGGCCTGTGACCCTTTTGACAATACCATGTTTCATAGTAGACTCCTATCACATTTTTGCCTTTTTCAAGGCGTTGGCGCCGCCGACGATCTCGGCGATCTCGGTAGTGATGGCGGCCTGGCGCACACGGTTGAGCTGCAGGCTCAGGTCTGCTATCAGCTCGGTGGTGGCGTCGGTGGCCGCGCTCATGGCTGCCATTCGTGAGGCCTGCTCGCTGACCTTGGCCTCCAGCAGAACCGAAAAGACCATATTGTTCAGGTAGAGCTGCACCATATTTTCCAGCACGCTCTTTGCGTCCGGCTCGAAGATATAATCACTGCCGGCCCTCTCCCGCTCCTCCGTTTCCAGATTGGCGGGCAGAAGCTGTACCTGACCGGGCACCTGCTGCAGGGCAGATCGGAAGTGCTGGTAGACCAGGTGGATCTCATCCGCCTCGCCGTTTACATACATACGCTTGAGGTAGTCTGCCACCGGCAGCGACTCCGCCATACCCGGTGTATCACTGATGGCGTCAAAGGTGCGGCGCACCGGCAGGCCGGATTGAGCGATAATGTCCCGTCCCCAGCTGCCGCAGACCACCACAGTGCAGGGCCTTGTTTCCGCCTGCACAAGCTCCTGGGCATAGCGCAGCACCGCGTGGTTATACACGCCGCACAGCCCTCGGTTACCCACGAACAGCACATAACAAACGGATTTGATCTCGCCCCGGGGAATCAAGAATTGGTTTTCGTATCCGCCGTTCGCTCCGGCCATAAGCTCGCCGAGAATGTGCCGGCTTCTGTCTGCGAAGCTCCGGATGCCGTTGAGGCCGTTTTGCGTGCGCCGCAGCTTGGCCGAGGCCACCATTTTCATGGTCTTGGTGATCTGCTGGGTACTTTTCACGCTCTTGATCCGTGCCCGGATCTCACGCATACTGCCCATTCTGTCTTCCCCCCTTTCCTCAAATTATTCTTTTTCAAAAGGACTCCTTAAAGCTCTTGAGCGTCTGCCGCAGAGTATCCAGCATATCGGCAGGGATCTTCTTGCCCTCGCAGATCACATCCACCAGCTCCGGCATAGCCATCTTCACATGGGCCACCACTTCCCGCTCGAAGCGGGCCATATCCTGCAGCTCCACATCGTCCGCATAGCCCTCGTTGGCGGCAAAGATGGCGATGACCTGGTCCTCCACGGACATGGCGGCGAACTGATTCTGCTTCAAAAGCTCTGTCATGTGCTGGCCACGACACAGGGTAGACTGGGTGGCCGCATCCAGCTCGGAGCCAAATTGGGCAAAGGACGCCAGCTCACGGTACTGAGCCAGATCCGTACGAAGGCGGCCCGCCACCTGCTTCATGGCAGGCATTTGGGCAGCGCCGCCCACACGGGACACGGACAGGCCCACATTGATAGCCGGCCGGATGCCGGAGTGGAACAGACCCGTTTCCAGGAAGATCTGACCATCGGTGATGGAGATGACATTGGTGGGGATATAGGCGGAAATGTCGCCCGCCTGGGTCTCGATGATGGGCAGAGCCGTCATGCTTCCGCCGCCGGAGGCCGCATCCAACCGGGCGGCACGCTCCAGCAGTCTGGAATGCAGATAGAACACATCGCCGGGATAGGCCTCGCGTCCGGGGGGACGCTGCAGCAGCAGGGAGATCTCGCGGTAAGCCGCCGCCTGCTTGCTCAGGTCGTCATATACGATGAGAACATCTCTGCCCTGATACATAAAGAATTCGCCGATAGCCGCGCCGGCATAGGGCGCGATATACAGCATAGGTGCCGGCTCTGAGGCAGAGGCACACACCACGGTGGTGTAGTCCATAGCGCCCAGCTCTGTCAGCCTGCGCACTACATTGGCCACGGTGGACTCCTTCTGCCCGATGGCCACGTAAATACAGAGCACATCCTTGCCCTTCTGGTTTACGATAGCGTCCAGGGCAATAGCAGTTTTACCTGTCTGGCGGTCGCCGATAATCAGCTCACGCTGTCCACGGCCAATGGGAACCAGCGCGTCGATTGCCTTGATACCCGTCTGCAGCGGCACCGTAACGCCCTGCCGGTGCAGCACGCTGGGCGCAGGGCTCTCCACGGCCCGATAGCCGTCGGGTACAATGGGGCCCTTGCCGTCCAAGGGACGGCCCAGAGCATCCACCACACGGCCGCTCATGCCGTAGCCCACAGGCACTTCGATGATGTGTCCCGTGCGGCGAACGATGTCGCCCTCCTGAATGCCGGCAAACTGGCCCAAAAGCACCACGCCCACATTGTCCTTGTCCAGGTCCATGACCATGCCGCGCAGGTCACCCTCTAACTCCACCATTTCGCCGGCCATAACATCGGCCAGACCCGCCACACGGCAGATACCGTCGGACACGCTGATGACCTGACCTACCTGGTAAATATCCAAGGAGTTGTCGGCCGAGCCGATGGCCTGCCGCACACCGTCCAGCACAGGCCGGCCGTCCTTACCTTCATGCTCCGCGTCGCGGACCATGCGCTCCAGGCGACGGGCAACAGAGCCGTCATACACGGTGTCGCCCACACGCAGGCGCACACCGGCAACCAAGCTCTCGTCCGTCTCACTGCACAGGTCAATGACCTCGCTGCAGGCAGGGGCATCCCCCTCCGCCTCCTTGCAGGCGGAGATAAAAATTTCGTTCAAGGTCTGACGCAGTGCCATAAGCTGCTCCTGCGTCAGGGGCTGGGCTCCGGTAACGGTGACTGCCAGCTTCTTCCCGTCCATCATGGTCAGGATGTCGCTGGGCCGGGCAGACACTGCCTCTCTGGTTTTCTGAATAAACTCATCCACCAGTGCAATGCGCTGCGGTGCGAACTCGTCTTTTTGCAGCGCCTTTGCGGTTTCCTCCGCTACCTGACGGAGCACCTGGGCACTGACCTCCCCGTGCATGATGGCGCGCAGCTGCCGCTCCCGCTCCTGCGCGTTCCGGCGCAGCACATTGGCTTGCTCCTGACTGCTTTCTGCGGAGGCAGCGCTGTTCTCCTCCACCTTCTGACGGGTATTTGCCAGCAGGTCTTCCTCCTGCTGTCGGGCCTGCTCCTGCTCCAGTTTCACCTGGGTTTTGATTGCCAGAGAATTTTCCTCCGCCCGCGCGGACTCCTCCAACTCATGGATGATCTTTTCCTTGCGTTCCTTAAACATCCGGACGATCATCTTGCGGGTAATGAGAAACAGTGCACCGAACAGGATCACGAAGTTGGCTACCGAAAATAAGAAATCTTTCAAATGCATTCCAGCCTCACCGCTCCTCTCTGTCCGCACCGCCACTCAGGAGCTGCTGCGCCAAAGCAGAAACCAACTGCGGCATCTGCTCTGCTGCGTCTGCCTGTACTTCGTTCCGTTCCCGGTCAATACGCTCCCGGGCCTCCCGCAGCGCCTGGTCCGCCTCTTTTTGTGCATTCTCCAGTACCCAGACACGCTCCTTATCATCGGCAGCTTTTCCCTCTGCAAGAAGCTGTTTTGCCTCTATACCGCGCTCTTTCCAGCTCTCACGCAGCGCAGCGTCGCTCTCCTCCTTCATCCGCTGAGCCTCCCGGCCTTTTTCCAGACCTGCGTCGATGGATGACTGGCGCTGATCCATAAACCGCACCAGAGGGTCGAGCAAAAATTTCTTCAGCACAAACAGCAACGCAAAGAAGCAAACGATGGTCCAAATCACTTCTGACACATTAATGCTCAAAGCGTGTGCCTCCTTATTATTTCTATCTGTGGGATCAGACCTTTGCCACCAGCATAAAGGCAATGAGCAGGCCATAAATGGTCAGAGCCTCCATCAGTGCCATGGAAATGATCATGCTGGAGCGGATATTGCCGGCAGCCTCAGGCTGGCGGGCAATAGCCTCCATGGCCTTGGACGCGGTGAGACCCTGGGCGATAGCGGGGGCGATGGTGCTCAGTGCCACTGCCAGTGCGGCTGCCAGTGCGATGATTGCGGATGAAGTCATAGCTGTTTCCTCCAATAATTTTAAAATTCTATTTTTTTGTCGTTCTCTTACCGTAATTCTTGTGGTCGATTACTCCTCTTCGCCCACTGCCTCCTCAATATAGATGGACAGCAGCATGGTGAATACCACTGCCTGAATCAGGCAGAACAGCAGGCTCATCACCTGCATAATAATGGGTAGTATCAGGGGGAAGATGCCGGCAAGCTGCTCGGTGACCATCTCCTCGCCGTACACATTGCCGTACAGTCGCAGCGCCAGGGAAAAGGGCCGCACCACCTGTTCAATGAGGTTCAGGGGCAGCATCAGGGCAAAGGGCGTAATGAAGGTTTTCAGATACCCCAACAAACCTCTGCGCTTCACGCCCACCACATGGGTGGTGAATGCGGCGATGATGGCCAGTCCCGCCGTGGTGGACAGGCTGGCTGTGGGTACGGCGAAGCCGTGGCCCGCACCGGGCAGAAGCCCGGAATAGTTGCAGATGACGATGAATATAAAGAAAGTCGCCATTACCGGGAAATACCGGCGGGCATTGTGCCGCCCCATCGTACCGGTAAAGTAGTCCTGCAGCTTGGCCACCGCCATTTCCGCCGCGCTCTGAATAGGGCCGGGAACCGTTTTCAGCCGCCGTGTGGCCAGCCACGACACCAGTCCCAGCACAGCGATGATGACCCACATGGTGACAACGGTTCTCGTCACCTCCAGAGGGCCAATGGAGAATAGAACATTACTGGTTTCTTCCATAGGTTGTTTCTCTCACCTCAATTCCTACCGTCAGTTGACTCGGGATTTTTTGTCGGGTCTTCCAGTTGCTTCTTGCTCAATCTCAGGTTCAGCAGGATACCCATCAGCGAAAGGCCCACAGCCGTGCCTATGATGGTTCCATAAAACGGAAGAGGCAGCAAATTCCTGGTGAAATACACCACCGCCAAAGCCGCAATATTCACAAGCATCCGCAGCATACTTGCCCCAATGACGGCGTTAACACTGTTTTTTCGCACGCCAGTCCGGAAGATCCGCACATTCCCGAAGGCCACCAATGACCCGAAAATAAAGCCGATGCCCCCGGCCAGCAGGTATGTTTCCACAGGCATTGCTCTCCTCCCCTCCGTTCTTCACCCTCTCCGCCCACATGGACCGGGTGCTGAACATAGAATAACAAATTTAGTATAGCATAGATCCGTGGGCTTTTCAATTTGATTTTTCACATTTTATTAACGTTTTCGCCGCAATCTTTTTCCCCTTGTTGTCATTTCGGAGCACAATAGCCCAAAATGGCCGCATCCAGCGGTATATGCACTTTCCGCTTTCCACTATAGTAATGCACCTGCACAGGCGCGGGAAATGTCTCAGGCAAGGCCGCCGGGCATCCTGCGGCGCAAAATCAACAGGGCCATCTTGCCAGATCCGTCTCCATACTGTATGATGAGGAAAACACCGGATCCTCCTCAGCGCGGAGCCGGCCATCCGGTGAGCGGACAACACGTTCCTACGAGGTGACATGATATGAAACGTTCCTGCGGCATTATCCTGCCGATCTTTTCGCTTCCCTCCCCCTACGGCATCGGCACATTGGGGCAGGCGGCCTATGACTTCATCGACTTTCTCAAGGCAGCCGGACAGTCCTGGTGGCAGATGCTGCCCTTAGGCCCTACCGGATACGGCGATTCCCCCTATCAGAGCTTTTCGACCTATGCCGGCAACCCATATTTCATTGATCCGGAGCTGCTGCTGCGTGACGGCTTGCTGACCCGGGAGGAGCTCTCCTCCGTCAACTGGGGCAGCAACCCATCCCGTGTGGATTACGGGGCGCTCTACAACCACCGTTTTCCCCTCCTGCGAAAAGCCGCCGCAAGAGGCTGGGAGCGGGATCATGAGGCCGTGCAGGCATTTATGGAGAAAAACGCACGTTGGCTGCCGGACTATGCCCTGTACATGGCGGTCAAGGCACACTTCGGCATGAAGCCGTGGACTCAATGGCCCGACGATGCCATTCGCCTGCGGGAACCTGTGGCTATGGAGCAATACCGCCGGATGCTGGCGGAGGACATCCGCACGCTCATCTACGCCCAGTTCCTGTTCTTCCGTCAGTGGAACGCCCTGTGCGATTACGCCCACAAGCAGGGCATCGGCATCATCGGAGACCTGCCGATCTATGTGTCCATGGACAGCGCCGAGGTGTGGGTGGAGCCGCAGTATTTTCAGTTGGACAGCAAAGGTTATCCCACGGAAGTAGCCGGAGTCCCTCCGGACAGCTTCAGCGAAAGCGGCCAGCTCTGGGGCAATCCTCTCTACGATTGGAATGCCATGAAGTCGGACGGCTACGGCTGGTGGATCCGCCGCATTGACGGTGCCGCCAGACTATTCGATGCGATCCGCTTGGATCATTTCCGGGGCTTTGAAAGTTACTGGGCAGTGCCCTACGGTGAAGCCACCGCACAAAACGGCCGCTGGGTCAAAGGGCCGGGTATGGATCTGGTGGGCGTGCTGGTAAATTGGTTTCCCCATATTCAATTCATCGCTGAGGACCTGGGTTACCTCACGCGGGAAGTACGGCAGTTACTGGCAGATTCCGGTTTACCGGGTATGAAAGTTCTGGAGTTCGCCTTTGATTCCCGGGAACCCAGCAATTATCTGCCGCACCTATATTCGTCCCACTGCGTGTGCTATACCGGCACCCATGACAATGCGCCGCTGTCTGCGTGGCTGCAGACGGCAGACCCGGAGGATGTGGCTTTTGCCGTCAAATACCTGGGTCTGAATGAGGACGAGGGGTACCTGCAGGGGATCCTTCGGGGCGGTATGGGAAGCGTGGCGGAGTTGTTTGTGGCGCAGATGCAGGATTATCTGGGTTTAGGAGCCGAGGCTCGCACCAACGCCCCGGGTACTCTCTCCGGCAACTGGCAGTGGCGGCTCCTGCCGCGCCAGCTCAATGCAAAGCTGGCCCACCAGATCGCCGAGCTGGCACGCAGATACGGGAGATAGGCGGTGTAAGCGGTGCGCCAAGCCGATTTCCGGCAGCGCTAACCGTCTTAAATAAGCAAAGCCTCCGGCTTTCTGCCGGAGGCTTTGATTTTACCGTAAATCCAAGGATTCAGTCTTTCACTTTGCAATATATTGTCCGGGGAAAACACCGCTCCCTTCTCAACGGATGCAGCTATTTTTCAGCGCCTGACAGTCGGAAAAAAGCAGACATCTTCTGCTCCGACATCCTACGCCGACTGTCTTGCGCTTGTCAAATTGTCTCCGACAGTGTAGCGATGGTCAACTCCGCCCAGGAATACTGAACCATATACTCGCCCTGATAACAGTTGACGGCATAAGGGATATGCCGCAGAAAATCATAATAGTCACAGTCCACGGCATCACGGTCGATTGCAATGGTATTGCGGCTTTTCAGAATGACATGCTCTGCATCGGCTTCGGACAGCGTTTTCTTCAGATCACTGATCAGATTGCGGAGGTTGCTCTGGCGGGAGAGGGTGTCCGGGCCATCCTCCCAAAGAACGGATGCCAGCTCACCCATGGTAACTCCTGCGCCCATGCGATCCACCAGATAGGCCAGAAGCTCCTTTGTCTTGATGCGCCTGAAGACCAGGGGGTGTCCATCGGCAAAGACCTCAAAATTGCCGAAGCACTGGAAACGGATGTGCTTTTCCTGTTTTGGACGGATAGGGCAGCGCAGATGCTCCATGGCGCGGGCTACCGCCTCGGGAGTCGCCGGCTTGAGAATATAGTCGCTGGCATACAAACGGAAGGCGTCCAGCAAGTATTCGGAATAGCCTGTGACAAACACGATATTCATCTCACCCCGGATGTCCTTAAACCGCTTGGCCAGCTCAAGGCCGGTCACCCCTCGCATTTTGATATCCAAAAACGCCACATCGCACCCATTACTGCGCACATATGCCTCTGCCTCCGCCGGATCGCGGAAACCACGGACCCTCGCCTCGGGTACGGCTTTTTCGATGGCGTCCTGAAGAACTTCCAGTGCCAGTCGCTCGTCGTCTACAGCGATGATATGCATAGGGTCACGCTCCTTTCGGAATATGCACAGTGGCTGTGGTGCCCTGTCCGGGTATGCTGTGGATGGTCAGTGTGCCGCCGCACATGATCTGCAGCCGGCTGCGAACGGCAGAAATGCCCACATGGGAACGGCCGTCCTCCGGCACAGTGTCTGTGTCAAAGCCTACGCCGTTGTCGGCGACGCAAATTTCATAGCAATCCGGCAGCTCTGCCGTGGAGATGGTCACTCGTCCGCCGCAGGGTCTGTTGGCAATGCCGTGATTTACTGCGTTTTCCGCCAGCGGCTCAATGGTCAGCGGGGGCAGCAGAAACTCATCTGTTTGGATATCGTAGACGATCTCCAGGTCTTCTTCATACCGCACCTTTTCCAGCGACAGGTAGGCTTGGGTGTGTTTCATTTCCTCGGAGAAGGAGATAAGGTTTGTCTGCTTGATTGAGTCCAAATTGCCCCGCAGATACTTGGAGAAGTCGTTGACGGCGGTCTTGGCCATCTCGGGCTTCACATCGCACAATCGGTAGATGGCTGTCAGCGCATTGTAGAGGAAGTGCGGCTGGATCTGCGAGAGTATAACATCGCAGCGCAAGTTGGCTAGTTCTGTCTCCTTGGCTATGTATTTATCGGTTTGGTCACTGATGATAAAGATCATCATAAATATGGCGGAAAGGGTTGAAAAAAGAAGCATCAGGTAGATGCCGTATACATAGATCTGCACGATCAGTGCCAGGGTGGGAAAAGCAATATAGGCGAAGAAAGCGTTGCGCTCTTTTTTGCTTAATTCGCGCCGATACAGGATGATGAGAACGGCATTGAGCAGCATATTGGCCACTGCAAAAATCTGAGACAGCCAGAATACTTGTCCCCGATGATAGAATCCCTCTGCGTCAATGGTATAGTACATACCATTGAACTGGGAGACAATCAACAGCAGCATAGATGTACAGAACACACCGGTGAACAGGGTATTCCATTTTTTTAATTTGCCCGCCGCATTGCCGCTTATGATGTGCGTGAAGTACCGTGAGAGGATATACGCAAGCCCGTAGCCAAAAGCATATTCGCAGAAGTTGGATGTCCGCAGTATGTACTGCCCGATTCCCTCTCCGTGGCCCTTCATGAGCAAACCAACCATATTGGAAGTCAGGGCAAGAAGCAAGGTGAGAAAGATGGCGTAAAAATATCCTTTTGTCTTTTCTTCCGGGATCTTGCTGACGAACAGCATCCAAATAGCGACAACGGCAAGCAGAATACCGAACACATCCGCCGCTATGGAAAAGAACTTCAGGGTATCTGACATAAAATCCGCTCCTTTGAAAAAGCACACGATAAGCCGTTTTCGATTTCTTTGTTGCACTTTTGTTGCAGTAGGAGGTGTAGGATGGAACTTACATAAGGAATTATTCCTTATTTCATCATTTTATCATAAAAAACGCAAATTGCAATTCCAATTGCGAAGAGCACCAGGAGGCACAGGAATGGAAATATTGACAGTCAGCAACGATAAGGCCTTGCTGGCGGACCTGCACGGTGCGCTGCGGTCTCTGTTCCCAACAGCGTATATTGCGCAGGAAACAGATCCCCTGATGGCAGGGAAATATGCTTTTCAAAACGACGTGGACATGTTGCTGGCAGATGTGGATATGAAACGTATGGACGGCATTCAGCTGGTCCATTTTGTTCGGCAGGAGCGCCCCCATGTGCAAGCCTATCTGATGGGTGCGGAGCGGGTGCTTTGCGGCCTGCCGCTGACCGTGCCTGATGATGTGTTGGGCTGGATTATTTGTCCGTTCACGGCAGCGTCTTTGGCCGCGGTATTGTGTAAAGAGGCGGATACGGAGGATCATCGGTTATGACAGCAATGAAAGCGCTACAGTATGGGGCCCTTGTGTTTATGACGCTGCTGCCGGCGGCGTTGTCTGTGGTTCTTTATCTTGCCGAACGCCGGGCATGGATCAAAAAAATCAGTTCCCCTGCCAAGCAGGTGGGGATCGGCGTGTTATTCGGTCTCATCGCCGTGCTGGCCACAGAGACAGGCATCCCTGTCAACGGCACAATTCTGAATGTTCGAAACGCCGCTCCACTGACGGCAGGCTTGCTGTTCGGCGGTCCGGCGGGCATCATCGCCGGCGTCATAGGCGGCGTATACCGTTGGTTTGCTGCCTACTGGGGCGCAGGCGTATTCAGCCAGCTGGCATGCACCCTTGGCACCCTTGCGGCAGGATTGATCGGTGCGATTTGCCGGAAGTATATGTTCGACAACAAGAAGGCCTCTTGGTTCTATGGTCTGGCTATCGGCATGACCACAGAGGTTTTGCATATGCTGCTCGTGTTTATCACCAATATGGATGATGTCTTCACCGCATTTCAGGTGGTACAGAAGTGTGCGCCTCTCATGATCGTCTGCAATGGTGTGTCTGTAATGCTGTCGCTGCTGCTGGTGTCTCTCATCGGCAAGGAAAAGGTGATGCGGCGCAAAGGTTCCTATCAGCTCTCGCAGGTGTTCCAGTTGCTCCTGCTGATCTGTGTCATCGTGGCCTTTGCTGTCACGAGCGTCTTCACCGATTCTCTGCAGACCCGCATTGCCTACGCCAATGCCGACCAACTGCTCTCTTTGAATTTGGACGATGTGGAAAATGATGTGCGGGATGTGTCTGATGATAATCTGCTGCATACCACCCAGGCTGTAGCCGGAAGAGTAACGGCCGTCAGCACCCGTGCGGAGCTGACAGCATTGGCGAAGCAGTATGATGTGGCCGGCATCAGCATTATCGGCCCCAATGGTGTAATCGTTGAGAGTACAATGGCGGAGTTTGTGGGTTTTGATATGGCATCCGGAGAACAGTCGGCAGAGTTTCTTTGCCTGCTGAACGGAGCCAAGAGCTTTGTGCAGCGCTATCAACCTTTGACTTATGACAGCACCATCTCCCGCAAATATGCCGGCGTGGCGCTGCCGGAGGGCGGCTTTGTGCAGGTAGGCTACGATGCCAACCAGTTTCAAAGTGCCATCGCCGGGCAAATCCGTCTGTCGGTGAAAAATCGTCATATCGGTAAGACCGGCGGTATTATCGTCTGCGATGAGGCGCTGACCATTATCAGCGACAACGGCGGCCACGCGGGCAAAAACGCTTTTTCCATCGGCAACGGAGCGGAGCTCCAGGTGCCATCCGGCACCCGGTTTGAGGCAGTGATCAATCATGTGGACTCCTTCTGTATGTTCCGCGTGACAGAAGGTTTCTACCTCATTGCCACCATCCCCGTCACCGAGGCTATGTTCTCCCGCAATATCGCCATCGCCATTCAGATATTTATGGAGATGTTGGTATTCGCGGCACTGTTTACCCAGATCTATTTCCTCATCAAGCGGCTGATTGTGAACAACATCCATAAGATCAATATTTCCCTGGCGCAGATTACCGATGGTAATCTGAATGTCCACGTGAATGTGCGGGGAAATCAGGAGTTCGCCTCCCTGTCTGACGATATCAACGCCACGGTAGCTACTTTGAAGCACTACATAGAAGAGGCTGAGCGGCGCATGGACCGGGAACTGGAGTTTGCCCGGCAGATCCAGCGTTCCTCCCTGCCCTCGGTGTTCCCGCCGTATCCCGAGCGCAAGGACTTTGACATCTTCGCTTCCATGGATGCGGCTAAGGAAGTCGGCGGCGATTTCTATGACTTCTATCTGGCTGACGGCAGCCGCCTGTACTTTCTGGTAGCGGATGTGTCCGGCAAGGGTATTCCCGGCGCTCTGTTCATGATGCGGGCCAAGACGCTGCTGCGAAATCTTGCAGAAAGCGGCCTTTGCATCGACGAAATCTTCACCGAAGCAAACCGCGGCCTGTGCCAGAACAATGATGCGGAGATGTTCGTCACTGCATGGCTGGGTCTTTTGGATCTGCATACCGGAGTGCTGCAATATGTCAATGCAGGCCACAATCCGCCGCTGCTGCGGGAAAAGGACGGCACCTTCTCCTACCTGCGCACCAAGCCCAACTTGGTTCTGGCGGGCATGGACATGATCCGCTATGGGAAACATGAGATGCAGCTGCAGCCCGGCGCTCAGATCTTCCTGTATACCGACGGTGTCACCGAGGCTGCCAATATCCAGAACGAGCTCTATGGTGAGGATCGGCTGGAACAGGTGCTCAACAGCGCTTGCGGTACGCCTCAGGAACTGTGTTCCAAGGTAGCCGATGACATCGACGCCTTTGTGCAGGATGCCGAGCAGTCCGACGACATTACCATGCTTTGCGTGCAGTGGAACGGCAGCGCGCAGTAAGGCAACCAGAATACAAAAAATTTAAGGCGTTGGATGAAGATACCCTTGACGACACAGAAACGGATCGCAATTAAAATCCCCTCGCTTGGCGCCGGCGGTGCACCCTGTGCGGGTACAGCACCCACTTCAAAATTCCATCTGTCTGAAAAGCTCTCCGGCATTGGACCTACTGTCTATGCCGGAGAGCTTGTATGTCGCATCACTAAAAAGCTGCATTCCTTTAAATCCACGTGTGGCCAACACATTGGATGGTATCAGATACGGCTGTCGTTCCTTCAATTCCTGTCAGGTTCAACAACTGCGAAAGAGCAATTGCAAAGCTGTATAGCTTAGTATCGCTGCCCAATGCGGGCGCGTTTTTTATGTCGTTCGGTCTCCATCCCCGGGATAGGCAATGACAAAGGGTTGGCTATAAGGTTTTTCTTTTCCGGCGCAGGGTCCTTCCCGCCACATACCGAAAAAACGACTCATGGGAAATATGTAGTAACCATCCTGATAGTGGTCGGTGATATCGTAGGGATCCGCGAAGATCAACACATCGTCATAGGGCGTATCGGACCCGCAGGTGTCGATACCGATGATGACCTGCCAGTGACCAGCCCAGTCCACCCAGTCCACCATGATAGGGATACCCCGGTCAATATAGTCAATGACTGACCGCTCGAATCCCTCGATGGTATCGAATCTCAGGTCGGTGGCGGCGTGGTACTCCACATTCCAGCCGATGAGGTCAAACAGATCCGCGATGTTTTCCACCGTGGACCCACTGCCCTCCCGGCTCTCAATAAGCTGTCCCACCAGGCGCTCATGGTAGCGTTTTTGTCCAAACCAGTTCAGCACCATCAGGGCGCAGGCCGCACCGCAAGTGTATTCCGTGGTCTGCTGATATGTTTCAAAATGGGTGAGGATGTGGAGCGTTTCGTCGCTGACCATGTTATAGTAGTCATTGAACACATAGTAGCGGGAGTTGGCATGATCGGTGATTCCCCCGAAAGAGGAAGCACCGTCCTTGTGCAGATCAGGCGCATATTTTTCCGGGTAAGCGATGACGTGCTTCTCCGGCAGAGTCTTTTTGTTGTCCGTCATACAGCTCGCCTCCTTTTCATCCATTATATCTGCCTCACCGCAACAAAAGTGCAACAAAATGTTGGACACTGTGTTGCACTTCTGTTGCACTTGCCATGATAAACTCATGATAAAAATGGGTTGGATTGAGGGGAATTGCTGCGTGGAGCCGCAGCAGGCATACGACTGTCGCCGCAGTGCTGACCATGAAGGTCATTCGGCGCTTCCGGCCCCTCTGCATGATCATGATGGTATCGCCCTGTCCGATGTGACGGTTGCGGACATGATGTAAAACGTCCCCTTGGCCTATGCGGCGGGAATACCGCGAATTCCAGGTCTGTGCCGTCGGTTATAAAAAAGCGTCTGCCACTACGCCGCCGCGCAAAAATCCGACCCGTATCAGAAGTTTGCTGCCTGCCCCAGCTGTAAGTATACCAAGTTGCTGTTTGAGGAGATTTTACCATTAAACGCCTATGAAAACAATTTTACGGGATACACATCTGTTGGACGCCGCGGGCGTAGACAACATCTCCGCGCAGATAGCGGATGTGTTGTCAGACTATTCCTACATTACACATCGGGACATCCTGAGGCCGCGGCTCAGCGCCGAGGAGATCCTCCTGCATTGGATGCGCAACACCGCATCCGGCAAAGTGCAGCTCATCATCGAGGAAAAAGGCCATTGGCTGGATTTATCGCTGGTATTGGATGGCACGCCTTTTCGTCTGCCGCCCCCGGAGGTGTCGGAAGTCTCCGGTATCAGCGGCGTGGAGAGCACTCTGGCAAATCTGGGGATCGACTGGATCTACCAGTTTGACCATGGACAAAACAGCGCCTACATCTCCGTGGAGGCCAAGGACAGTCATCGCCTGCGTCATGTGATGACTGCCATGGCATTGGCCATCGTGACTGCAGTGGTGCTGCGGCTTGGGCTGCCTTCTGCGGTGGAACTGATACAGGACTATGTGACCCAGCCGCTTTTAGGGCTGTGCAGCAAGTTCCTGACCGCCGTGGTAACGCCCATGATGCTGTTGGCAGTTATCAGCGGCGTGCTGAGCGTAGGCAGCCCCCGTGTATTCCACCAGGTAGGGCGGTTTGCCTGCATACGATTCTTGTTCAGTATGATGGCAACCATCCTTTGTGCCAGTGCAGTGTGTATCGCGTTTTTCTCCTTTTCTCCGATGGGCGAAAAGGAAGGCGATTTAACCACATTTACCCGGTTCCTTTCCGGCATTGTGCCGGATAACGCCCTGTCACCTCTGATCGAAGGCAATATGCTCCAAATCATCTTTCTGGGCTTTGTAGTCGGTCTTGCCATGCTGTTTTTGCAGCGCAGGGCGGGGCTATCCGCTCAAATTGTAGACGAGGGCAGTGCCATCGTGTTGAAGCTGCTGACGGGCTTTGAAAAGGCGATACCTGTGTTTGTATATCTAAGCATGCTTTCCACAGGACTCGGCGCCAACATCAGTGATCTGCTGAGCTATGGCGAGATGATCGTGCTGTTTGTGGCATTCACCGCTGTGGTGACAACGGCCCAACTCATCTATGTGTCCCGCCGTATAGAGGTACCCGTCAAGGTTTTATGGGCGACCCTACGGCCCACCTTTATGGCGCAGCTTTCCTCCGTATGCTCCTCCTCCGCGTTTTCAGATGCTTACGAGACCTGCAAACGAGAGTTTGGCATGGACAAAAGGTTGGTGGGGTTCGCGCTGCCTATCGGCACAGTGATCCACAAGCCGCTGATTGCGGCGGAATTTGTGTTCGTCATTTTCGCTATCCGGGATATAACCGGGGATACCATGTCTTTCGGGTCGCTTCTGCTGCTGATCCTGATGGCGTTTCTGGCCTCGGTTGCCTACCCGCCTGTATCCGGCGGCGAGATCTCCTGCTATACAATCCTTCTGCTGCAAATGGGCACGGACAGCGGCTTACTCGCGGTCGCCTGCACGCTGTCCACCCTGTTCGACATTTTGGAATCTCCCTGCAACACCTTATGCACAGAGCTTCAGTTGCTGTTGACAGCCCGCAAGCACGGTTTGATGACAGGCGGCAAAGCGTGGAAGAGAGAGGTTGGCAAATGAAGAATAAGACTTTTCTCTTTGTTTTGTATGCCCAGGGCAAACAGGGCCGTAAGACCGATCTTCTCTGTGTCATGCACCCCTTTGAGGCGGCCGCGAACGCTTGCTGCGCATATGTGTAAAACAGATGCGGCTCTTTTGGGAAACGGCCACGGCATTGGCGCCATTGTCTGGCCTCCCCATGTGCGAAGATCCTTGCGCTTTGACAGAAAGCATATTCTAAGATATAATGGAGGATGACGAGAATGGAACTGAAAATCAAACATGATGGCGCACTGTCGGTGATAGAACTATTCGGCAGCATCAACTCCGGCAATGCGCAGGAGTTTGAAGCCGCACTGGCAGGTGAGCCCTCGGGTGCGGACGGCATGTTGATTGATGCCGATGGGCTGGAGTTTATCTCCTCCGCCGGGCTGCGGGTGCTGCTGAGTGCTAAGAAGCGCTGTAAGGCCAAGACGTTTCGTATTATCAATGTCAGTAACGAGGTGATGAATGTTTTTGACGTCACCGGTTTTTCCGAAATCATGGACATCACCCGTGCCGTGCGGAAGCTGACGGTAGAAGGCTGCGACAAAATCGGCGCCGGCGCATGCGGCGAAGTTTTCCGCTTGGATGACGAGACCATCATCAAGCTGTATTATCCCCGCGTGAAAAAGGAAGAGATCGAGCTGGAAAAAGCTCTGGCAAAGAAGGCATTTGTCATGGGCGTCCCCACCGCCATATCCTACGACATCGTAGAAGCGGACGGCCGCACCGGTGTGGTCTATGAGCTTATCAAGTCCAAGACCATTGGTGAGCTGATTCGCGGCGATGAAGCCCATTTAGAGGACTATGTAAGCCTGTACGCCGATGTCTGCCGCCATATCCACAGCATTGAGGCGCTGCCTGGTCAACTGCCCTCCTTCAAGGACATCAACCGCGCTGACATTCCTAATGTCACCGGCGTGACTGATGCGGAGCGCAGCTACCTGCACCGCTTCCTTGATCTGGTACCCGAAACCCTGAACTGTCTCCACGGCGATCTGAACATCAACAACATCATGGTGCAAAACGGAGAGTGCTGTCTCATCGATATGGGTGAGTTCTCCACCGGTACGCCCATGTTTGACCTCTCCCGCATCTTGTTCTCCATGGAGTTTGCCGGCGCGCCCAGGGGCGAGTTTAACCACTTCTACAAAATGCCCCAGGATACCGTGGATCGGGTTTTGCACCTATTTTTTGAGAAGTACTTTGGCTGCCCACTGGAGGAAGCGGAAAAAAATCATCCCGAAGCCGCGTGGCTGTACCCGTTAGCTTGGTTCCGCTGCTGCACCTCCCTGTTGAAGGGGGACCGTTGGGGCGAGGAAAAGCGAGCTATGGCGCTGGATATTTTGCGCACAAAACTGATACCGTTTGTAGATTCGCAAGACAAATAGCATAATTTTATTAGGGAGAATGTAGATATGAGCTTAAAAATCGAAAAAAAACTTGCAGATACCACGGTCACTCTGGCCCTGAGCGGTCGTCTGGACACCAGCACTGCCCCGGAGTTGGAGGCATCTCTCAGCGCCATATTGCCCACCACCACCGCTTTGGTGTTTGACTTGGCGAATCTGGAGTACATTTCTTCCGCCGGCCTTCGTGTTGTCCTCAAGACACAGAAGGAGATGAACAAGAAGGGCGGCATGAAACTCATCCATGTGCCCGAGACAGTGATGGAGGTTTTTGACATTACCGGCTTTGTGGATTTTCTGACCATTGAAAACTAAAATAACTCCCGAAAGGGGATGATCCCATGCAGAGTGAAAACAGGATCACTCTAATTCCTGACAGCGCCTCTTATGCTGCAGTACAATCCTTTCTGGAGCAGCGGCTGGACGAAGCCGCTATCTCCCTTCGCGTACAAAACCGCATCCAGGTATCCGCTGATGAAATCTGGTCCAACATCGTTCATTACAGCGGTGCATCACAGGCTTCTGTAGCGCTCTGCACAGAGGGAAACTCTCTTTTCCTGCGCTTTACCGACAACGGTAAGCCCTATGACCCCACTGCTGTGCCGGAGCCGGATACCACATTGTCCGCCGAAGAACGACAGATTGGCGGTTTGGGACTGCACATGGTGCGGAAAATGACCCGAGCTATGGTATATGCCTATGAAAACGGTGAAAACCGCCTGACACTGACATTTGACCTGCAATAACTTAAAAAGAGCACTTCAGTCACTGCATCAGCGACTGGGTGCTCTTTTCATTATTATCACAGGTTTGTTTCGTTGTGCTCGATTGCCGCGTTCAAGCCGTCTTTAATCTCCAGTAGCCGTGAGAACCTGTACCACGGTGCCTCGGCGGCAATCATGCGCACCAGCTCCGCACAGATGTCCTTACTGAGAATGTACTTGGTGATCTTAAAGCTGCTGCGCACATTTTTTGTCAGATACAGACGGTTTACCAGGTTGAAATCTGTCAGCAGCAAGAACACGCCCTGCTGGAACTTCATCAGATCGTTGGTTGCAATGTCAATAAGTTTTCCGGTAGGGCTGGTGCGTTTGATCTGCTTTTTCAGCGCCTGCGCTTGCGGTGATTTGTCGTCCTTATCAAAGTTATAAACATGCACCTTGAAGTCATTGAGCCAGCACTCTGCCACTACCTTGCTGGTCGTGTAATTGTTGCTGAAGTCATTGATCTCCACGGCATATATGACGCCATCATCCTCAAAGGACACTTTTTCTTTCAAGCCGAATGACAGAGCCACATACAGCGACTTGGTAAAGTCTATCAAAGGAGAGTTATTCAAATAGTGCTGGGAAAAGGCACACAGATCGTACAGTTGGTATTTACCCGCCGTACCGAAAGTGGCATTGTACAGGTCAAAGAAGCTGCCGTAGGACTTGTAGTATTCCAGCAGAAAGTCCGCGTTCACCTCTGCGCTGTATTCACCATTTTTGATCAGAGCTTGTTTGTTGCGGTACATTGTGGGCAGCAGCGGTCGGTTCAGCCCGCTGACACGCTCACCGCGGTAGAAAATGTGCCTGTTCTTGTCTTTAAACGGCTCCATCAGTTCCCGCCGGAACATTTCCATGCTGTCAATAAATATTTCGCCCACGCTGTAGTCAAAGTCAAGGGTATCCTCCAACTCTGCTGCATTATAATCGCCCATGTTCAGTTCCATGTCCATTGCCTCTCCTCCCTTTGTGCTCTTGTTTCATTTTCATATTATATAGTACACTGTGCAAAAGCGCAACATCCCAGAGCGATTCTGCCGCAGTAAGCCGTTTATTTGTCACCTCTGCAGCACATCCATGCGTAGCCGGCTGTGCCTGGGCGCATACTCTGTTTTTTCGCAAACCAGGCGTTGAATTCATCGGGAAGTGTGAAAAAGGTTGGAGAAAGCCGGATATTAAGCCAGTAAAGAAAACACCCGATTTCTTTCGAAATCGGGTGTTTCTTGGTGGAGATAAGCGGGATCGAACCGCTGACCTCTTGAATGCCATTCAAGCGCTCTCCCAGCTGAGCTATACCCCCAAGTCTGTATGAACTTCGCAACGCTTCGGCTGCCGACTTGCTAAGTATAGTATACTCTCCCGTGTTTGTCAATACTTTTTTCCGTAAAACTCTCTTTTTTTACTCTCCCACCTGGCCCAACTGATAAAATGCCACGGCGCTTGCCGCCGCCACATTCAAAGAATCCACCCCATGAGCCATGGGAATGCACACCGTATAGTCGCAGCCCTCGATGCTGCCGTCCGCCAGGCCGTCCCCCTCGGTGCCTAAGGCGATAGCCAGTTTCCTTTCCGCAGCCAGGCGATGATCGTCCAGCCGCAGGGACTCCTCCCGCAGGGCCATGGCCGCCGTACGAAAGCCCAGTTCATGCAGCTTTTCCGTCCAGCTCCCCTCCGGCAGATAGGTCCATGGAATCTGAAACACCGTCCCCATGCTCACCCGTGTGCAGCGCCGATACAGGGGGTCGCTACACTCCGGTGTCAGCAGCACCGCATCCATGCCCAGTGCCGCCGCCGAACGGAAGATCGCCCCCACATTGGTGGGATTCATCACCCGCTCCAACACCACAACGCGCCGGGCATCGGCGCACACCTGCTCCGCCCGGGGCAATTCTCTGCGCCGCATGGCACACAGCATCCCCCGGGTCAGATGAAACCCGGTCATCTGAGCCAGCATGGCCTCCTCCGCCGTAAAGACCGGCACTTGTCCACATCTCTCCAAGAGTTCTCTTCCCTGGCTTTCCACATGCCGCCTCTCCATTAAAAAGGAAATTGGCTCATAGCCGGCCGCCAGAGCCCGGCCAATAACCTTGGGGCTTTCGGCAATGAATATCCCCCGCTCCGCGCATTCCCAGTTGGCAAGCTGGTTTTCCTTAAGCCTTGCAAAAATATCCAGTTCCGGCGCGGAGAAATCCGTGATCTCCCGAATATCCGTCATGCCCGCTTCCTCCGTCAAAAGTTGATGACACCCAAATGCTCCAGAAGAATCTTCAGGCCCATCAGGATCAAGATGATCCCCCCGGCCACCTCCGCCTTGCTCTTATATTTCAGGCCGAAAATATTGCCTACCTTCAATCCCAAAGCCGACAGGCAAAAGGTTGTGACGCCGATGAGGCCCACGGCGCTGAAGATGTTTACCTCCGGCAGCAGGGCAAAGGTGATTCCCACCGCCAGGGCGTCTATGCTGGTGGCCACCGCCAGGGGCAGCATGGCCCTGAAGCCAAAGGACGTATTCTCCTCTTTCTCCTCCTCACGGGAAAAGCCCTCCTTGAGCATATTCCCGCCGATGAGGCCCAGCAGCACAAAAGCGACCCAATGATCCACTGAGGTAATGTACTTTTCAAATGTCGTGCCCAGCAGATACCCGATGGCAGGCATCAGCGCCTGAAAGCCGCCGAACCACAGTCCCACGGCCAAAAAATGCCTCCATCCCAGCTTCCCCACGGACAGCCCCTTGCACACCGCCACAGCGAAGGCATCCATAGACAAACCCACCGCAATGAGCAGCAGCTCGATAAAGCCCATATCTACTCCCCCCATACTATGCCGGGATACCTTCGCACTCCGGTGAATTTTATTCGCTCATTATCCCATATCCGGCTCCTTCTGTCAATCATTTTCCCCCGTTTACTCAAGGTTTTTCCCCGGTTTACACGGAGGAGAAAATGTGGTATAGTAGCCTCAACTTTTGTGAAAAGGGAGGCACACCATGACTGGCCCTGCGGAGTCTTCTCTGTTTGCCCTTATTGACAGCCGCCTGTCCGCAGGCCGTCCTCTGACGCTTGCCATTGACGGCTGCTGCGCAGCCGGGAAAACCACCCTTGCCCGGCGGCTGCAGGAAAAATACGGCTGTCCGGTCTTCCACGCCGACGACTATTTTCTCCAGCCCTACCAGCGCACGCCGGAGCGGCTGGCCCAGCCCGGCGGCAACATGGACCGGGAGCGTCTGCTGCAGGAGGTACTTTTGCCTCTATCGCGGGGTGAGGATGTGATCTGCCGGCGGTTCGACTGCAGCACCATGACTCTGCAGCCCCCCGTCCGCATTCCCTATGTCCCCTTCCAGGTGGTGGAGGGCACCTACTGTATGCACCCGGAGCTTGCCTCGTACTACTCCGCTTCCGTTTTTCTCCGCATTTCTGACGCGGCGCAGCGCCGCCGCATTTTAAGCCGCTGTCCGCCGGAGCAGGCGCAGCAGTTTTTTGATCGATGGATCCCTCTGGAACAGTTTTATTTTCATCAGCTCCATCCGGAAAAGCACTGTGACCTGATTCTGGATGCCCTACCCTGAATATCGCCATCCGAAAATGCTCTTTGCCTCGACCGCTCTAATGGCCGCCCATTGATCCGGCACGGGAGAAGGCCGGCAAACTTTGAGCCGGTGTCCGAAAAAAGGAGATGCTTTCGCATCTCCTTTTTTGTTTGGTTTACCGAAAGAAGAATTCTGGGTTTCCCTCCGGATCCTCTGGGTTTTGTTCTTCCTCTTGCGGAGCGTCGGGATCGGCTGCCGTCCCAGCATGAACCGGACAGTTTCCCTCCGAGAGCACCGGCAGCCGGAACACATCGTCTGCCACTTTGATATCATTCACCGTTTCTCTGGTAAAGTCCAGCACCGCCATTTGTATCACTGAAGAGGCCGGGCAGTTTGCGGTAGCTTCGTGCTTACCGTCCTGACAGTAATTGATCATTTTATGCATCGTGCAGCTCTGGGTAGGCTCCGTATCCTCCGCCACCAGCACTGTGCGGACCCGGCTGCCCCGGGAGTCCGCCGCGCAGACTTCTGTAGCCAGCAGACCGCTGTCAGCGCAGACAGTTACTTCCTTAAGCCCCCCACAGCTGTGGAATCCCACATTATCCAGGTCCTCGTGGATCCGGCTCATGACCTCTCTCCACAGCACAGCACAGGGATTGCCTCCGGCATCAATCACTTCATTCGACTTATAGCCGCACCACACCGCCGCGCTGTAATAGGGAGAAAATCCCACAAAATAACGGTCTCTGGCGTTATCAGTAGTACCGGTCTTGCCGCCGATGCTCATGCCGGAAAAGCGTGCCTCGGTACCGGTACCATAGGCGACAACATCCTGCAGCATATCCCGCATCAAATAAGCGGTAGTTTCCTTCATGGCCGCGTTGAAACGGACCTCGTTGTCAATGACGACTTTTCCCTGGGAATCCTCCACCTTCACATAAGTCCTGGGTGCGGAGTAGACGCCGTCATTGACAAAGGCACCGTAGGCCGCCGCCATCTCCTCCGTGGTCACGCCATTATAGAAGCCGCCCAAAGCCATATTGCCCACCTGCTGCGAATCCGTTTCCGTCAGAGTGGTAAAGCCCAGCTTTTCCGTCATAAACTTATAGGATGCGTTTACTCCGTAGGCCAGATTTACCCGCACGGCGCAGGTATTCAGCGACCGGACGATGGCATCGCGCACATCGGTCAATCCGCCGTACCGCCCGTTGGCGTTTCGGGGCCAGGTCTTTTCGTTGAGGAGAATGGGATAGTCGTCGATGGATGATGCTGCCGTAAGAGTGCCGTCGTCCAACGCCGGCGCATAGGTGCTGATGGGCTTCACCGCCGAGCCGCAGGGCCGCACCTCCGTGGCCCAGTTCCAGCCCCGGTCCGCTGTTTTAATGCCTGTGCCGCCCACCAGAGCTACCACATTGCCGTTATAAGGATCCACCACGGTAATGGCCGCCTGCAGAGACTGCCCATAGGAGTCCTTGACATTGAGATAGCTTGTGGTCTCAAATACCTCCTCAGCGATCTTCTGGTACTTTAGATCCTGGGTGGTATAGATCTTATAGCCTCCGCCGTATACCATAGTCACGGCCCGCTCAAAAGCACTGATGACATTGCCCTCACTGTCGGGCTTGCTGTCCTTCAGATCGTAGATCTCCACAAACTTTTGGGCCACATCCTTGATGACCTGGTCAGTGAAGTAAGAGTTGTTGGCCCTGGTCACCTGTTCGCCGTTTTCTTCCTCCACATTGGGGGCCACATAGCCCTCTACCCGCTCTCCCATGCAGTTGTAGCCGTTGGTAAAGACCACCTTTTCATTGCAGGCAGCCTCATAGACTGCCTCATCCTCGATCATTCCCTGCTTGTACATCTCCTCCAGCACAAGCAGCTGCCGGTTGCGGTTGTTCTCCAGCGTCCAGTCGCTGATAAGGGGATCATACATAGAGGGATTGTTTGTGATGGAGATGAGGCTGGCGCACTCCGCCAGAGTCAGGTCCTTGGCGTCCTTGCCGAAATACATGCGCGAGGCCGTCTGGGCACCAAAGCAGGACTCACCGAAGTAGGCCGTGTTGAAGTAGCATGTAAGAATCTCATCCTTATCATACCGCTTTTCCAATTGCAGCGCCCGGTAAATCTCCATCACCTTGCGCTTGACAGTGACCTCATCGTCACCCGTAATGTTTTTGATAAGCTGCTGGGTAATGGTGGAGCCGCCCTGCACGCCCCTTCCGGTCACTGTGCTGAATATGGCCCGAATGGTGCCCTTCCAGTCCACGCCCTTGTGCGAATAAAAACGCTTGTCCTCAATGGCCACAGCGGCCTTGCGCAGATTATCCGGGATCTGGTCACCGGTGAGGAGGATGCGGTTTTCGCCGTCGTAGAGGGTTTGGTAAAGCTTCCATTCATCGGTTTCCCTATCCTTGGCATACATTTCCGTAGCAAGGGACATATCGTAGGCGGACAGATCCACCTCCACTTGATTCTTCATGGTCCTGTTGATATACATGGAGAAAATGATGGCGAAAAAGATCATGGTCAGCACCATCACCGCGAAAATCGTTCCGATGATGAATCCCACCTTGCGTCGCCGAGCCTGCGCCGCCCTGGGGCTTCTGGCTTGTCCGGCGTTTTCGGATTTCCTGCTGAATGTTTGCGACACTTTCCTTTTTATTTTTTCGGCGCTCTTCTTCAATTCGTTATGCGTGCGTTTGTTATTGCGCTTGTCTCCGCTCATAACGGGGCACCTTCCTTTCTTGCGGACTTCTGTATTTCCTACCGATTTCGGTTTTTCCCATTAAAAACCCATTGTATATTTCATTTTATCACACCTGTCAAACCCAAAAAACAAACCTTTTTTCTCCAAATCATTCCAAAAACCTCGCCAACCGCTTAATGTTTGTGCCGTTCCTTTTCCAAATGTTTCATTTTTCTCATTTTTCTTCTC
>SAMEA3663010__coassemble_200_pt1 | contig 28854 bp, 31 predicted proteins | sample SAMEA3663010__metabat2_high_PE_006 | metagenome-assembled genome bin SAMEA3663010 (sample SAMEA3663010) | pig gut metagenome | biome: pig gut; feature: pig-associated habitat; material: faeces | place: France | collected 2012 | reverse complement strand
TGCTCAAGCTGTTATTGTGCGTAGGGATGCTGCTGGGGCGCCTGGAAATTTATCCGATGCTTCTTCTCTTCGTGCCGGCGGCATGGCGCAGAAAATAACTGTTCAAAGCATATTTACATTTTTTTAGGATAGTTTTAAGGCTGGCCGGGCATACTTTAGCTGAGGCAAGGGAATGGGAGCAAAATCCCTCCCTGCCAGTCTCATCTTTTTCATTTCTCTTTCTCTTTTTCTTTTTTCAGCGCAAAAGGGCGAAGCTGCGGCTTCGTCCTTTTGCTTTTTTCATATCTGTATATTGGGCAGCATAGAATGAAGCGTATCATTCAGTCTTGGGAGTGTTGCCGATGAAGGGAAACATGGAACAGCGGGCCTGCGACGAGGCCGTTTACATCATAGAGAGCCGGGGGACCGTGCGGGATGCCGCCCGGGAATTCGGCATCAGCAAGTCCACGGTACATAAGGACATTTCCCAGCGGCTGCCCCTGTTCAACCGGTCCCTTTACCTGCAGGTAAAGGCGATTTTGGACGAGAACAAGGCGCAGCGGCACATCCGGGGCGGCCTGGCCACCCGGAGAAAGTACAAGGGAAACTGAAAAACGGCGCTCACCCGGTGAGCGCCGTTTTTTTTAGGGGGTCGGCAAGGCTTTACTTGTGATAGAGCTTCTTGACCTCGTATCTCGGCTCGCAGCTCACATGGATACCCAGGCGCTTATAGAGCTTTGCGTCCTCCTCGGAGAGAATCACCGAGAAGTGGGCGTCGCTGCCCCGCAGATCATCCAGCTTCTTCAGCACACGCTCCGCCAGGGGATTGGTGACGGCGGAAATGGACAGGGCGATGAGCACCTCGTCGGAATGGAGGCGGGGGTTGTGATGCCCCAGGTGCTTGATTTTCATGTCGCTGATGGGAGCGATGATGGAGGCCGGCAGCAGGTCCAGATCCTTGTCAATGCCCCCCAGAAGCTTGATGGCATTGAGCAGCATGGCGGCAGAGGGCCCCAGCAGTGAGGTGGTCTTACCGGTGACCATCCGGCCATCAGGCAGCACCATGGCGCCGGAGGGTGTGCCGCTTTCGGCGGCCTTGTCCAAAGACGCCTGCACCGCCGGGCAGATCTCCGGAGTGACCCCGGCCTGCTGCATGACGATCTCCAGCTTACGCACAACGCTGTCATCGCACTTACCCTTGACGCAATCCACAAGGCCGGTATAGTAGCGGCGGAGGATCTCCATGCGGGATGCCTGCTGACAGGCCTCGTCGTCCACGATGCCGAAGCCGGCCATATTCACGCCCATATCCGTAGGGGATTTATAGGGGGAAGTGCCCTGGATCTTCTCAAACATGGCGTTGAGTACCGGGAAGATCTCCACATCACGGTTATAGTTCACGGTGGTCTCGCCGTAGGCCTCCAGGTGGAAGGGGTCGATCATGTTCACATCGTTTAGGTCGGCGGTGGCGGCCTCATAGGCCAGATTCACCGGGTGCTTCAGCGGCAGGTTCCAGATGGGGAAGGTTTCGTACTTGGCGTAGCCGGCACGGACGCCCCGCTTATTCTCATGGTAGAGCTGGCTGAGGCAGGTGGCCATTTTGCCGCTGCCGGGGCCGGGAGCCGTGACCACCACGATGGAACGGCTGGTCTCAATGTAATCGTTCTTGCCCAGGCCCTCGTCGGACACGATATGCGCCACATCCGAGGGATAGCCGGCGATGGGATAGTGGCGGTAGCTCTTGACGCCCAGAGCCGTGAGGCGCTTGATGAAAGCGTCAGCGGCGGGCTGACCGGCATACTGGGTGATGACCACGGAGCCGACATAGAAGCCTAAGCCGCGGAACACATCCGCCAGACGGAGGACATCGTCGTCGTAGCTGATGCCAAGGTCTCCCCGCATCTTGCTCTTTTCAATATCTCCGGCGCAGATAGCGATGACGATCTCCACCTCGTCCTTCATGGTCCCCAGCATACGGATCTTGCTGTCGGGCTGGAACCCGGGCAGTACCCGGGCGGCATGGTAGTCGTCGAACAGCTTGCCGCCGAACTCCAGATACAGCTTATCGCCGAACTGGCTGCGGCGCTCCCTGATGTGCTCGGCCTGCAGGGCCAGGTACTTGTCATTATCAAATCCGATTTTCATGCACACACCCTCTCTCACACAACTTTGTATGTAAAAAATATCAGTGCAATTATACATCCCGGACCCACCGGAGAAAAGCCTTTTTTTCGCTTTTGGCGGCCAAAAATCAGGGGCATTTTTTGTGGATAATTTAGCGGAAAGTTCCCTTGTTTTTCTGCCGTTTTTAGGGTATACTAAAAAATACACCCCTATTTTTTCCGGAGGTTTTTTATGCGTTTTCAGATCATGCAGAAGAAGATCAATCAGACCCCCGAGGAGTACCGGGTCTTCTTTGAGACAAACAGCATCGACGAAGCCAAGGATTTTGCCATGCGGCTGGCCTTTGACGAGACCAACAATGTCTATGTGCAGGACACCAGGCGGGGCGAGATCGTGCGGGATTTTGACGCCCTGATATACAGAGTGTGACTTTACAGAAAAAAACCACCGCCGGTTCAAACGGCGGTGGCTTTTTTTATTCTTTACAGGTAGCGCTTCATGCCCTCGGTGGCAGAACCCTCGTCCATGCTCAGGGTCACGGTGAACTTGACGTTGTTGTTCTCGCTGAAGCGGTCCAGCCAGTGGAGGAAGTTCTCCACATCGGACAGGCTGCCGCTGCCCACGATCTTTGCAAGATTGTCCACAAACACATGGGAAATATCGTAATTGCCGGCGTAGAGGCCGCTGAGGAAACCACGCAGGCACTCAAAAGAATTCAGGTTGTATTCCTTGCCATTCACCAGGCGAACGCTGGATTTAATGTCAAAGGTCATGTCCGCACCCGGCTCGATGCAGACCACGCTGCCGTTTTCGGACTCCGCGGCACTGTGAATGAGGTCAATAAGCTGCTTTGTCTTGCCGGCACCGTTTGCCCCCATGATCAGTCTAACCATAAGAAATCACTCCTTTGTCTATTGGCTGTTGTCCTGCTTTCAATATACCATACTTATTCGGGCTTGGCAATGGAGAAAGAAAAATTCATCATTTCTTCATCTTTGGCTGCCGTGCAGCTTCTCCCGCAGCCCACGGCCCAGCTCCTCATAGCCGGGCTTGCCTAAAAGAGCGAACATATTCTTCTTATAGGCCTCCACGCCGGGCTGGTCGAAGGGGTTCACATCCAGCAGATAGCCCGACAGGCCGCAGGCGTAGCAGAAGAAATAAATCAGCTCACCCAGTGTAAATGCGTTGCGCTCCTCGCAGCAGATCCGGATATTGGGCACGCCGCCCTCCACATGGGCCAGAAGCGTCCCGTCCATGGCCTGCTGCTTTAATTCGCTTATGGTCTTGCCCGCCAGGAAATTCAGGCCGTCCCCGTTTTCCTCGTCATAGGGCACGGTCAGCTCTCCCTCCCGGGGCGCAAAGCGCACCACGGTCTCAAATAGGTTCCGGCGCCCCTCCTGCAGGTACTGGCCCATGGAGTGCAGGTCCGCAGTATACTCCACGCTGGCAGGAAACAGGCCCTTGCCCTCCTTGCCCTCGGACTCGCCGTAGAGCTGCTTCCACCACTCCGCCATGAAACGGAAGAAGGGGTCGAAGCAGGCCAGGACCTCGATCTCCATGCCCCGGTGCTGCAGCTCATACCGGGCGCCGGCATACTGCCAGGCGGGGTTCGTCTCCATATCCGCCAGGCTGCAGGTTTGCATCATGGACTTAGCGCCGGCCATAAGCCGCTCAATGTCAATGCCCGCCACGGCTATAGGCAGCAGGCCCACCGCCGTGAGAACGCTGTACCGGCCGCCGATGTCATCGGGCACCACGAAGCTCTCATAGCCCTCCGCCGCGGCCAACGACTTCAAAGCCCCCTTGGCCCGGTCGGTGGTGGCATAGATCCGGCGGGTGGCCTCCTCATGGCCGTATCTCTCCTCCAGCAGTTTGCGGAAAAACCGGAACGCCACCGCCGGCTCCGTGGTGGTGCCGGACTTGGAGATGACATTCACGGAAAAATCCTGTCCGGCGAGCAGCTCCTCCACTTCCGCAAGCTGGTCATTGTCCAGACCGTTGCCCACGAAGTAAATGTTGGGGGTATTCTTCTTTTTCAGGTTATAATTGGGGGAGCAGAGGCACTCAATGACGCCCCTGGCCCCTAAGTAAGAGCCGCCGATGCCGATGACCACCAGCGCCTGAGAATCGCTCCGGATCCTCCCGGCCGCCGCCTGAATCCGGGAAAACTCCTCCCGGTCATAGTTCTCCGGCAGATGCACCCATCCGGTGAACTCGCCCCCCACGCCGGTGCCGCTTTGCAAGCGGTCATGGGCCAGACGCAGCCGGGGTGTCAGGGCCATTTCATAAGGCAGGGGAATAAAATGCCGCATATTGGAAAGATCTACACCGATCATGATGATGGCCTCCTCTTTTGTTTTCTCTCCCTATCTTACATCCTCCCCGGAAAAAACACAAGAACAATCCGTCGAATCAACCGAAAACAGCACACCGGAGCAGCCGCACAAACAGGTTGCCCCAGGTCATGCGCTCCACGGTGTCCGCCGCCGTCAGAGGCAGCTCCGCCAGAGTAGCGTCACCGCATTGGACGGTGAGAGTGCCCACGGTCTGCCCCTTTTCCACCGGGGCCACCAGATCCTCCCGCAGCGTCACCGTCTGACTGAGACTTCCCGCCTGCCCCTTGCCCACCAGCAGTTTGCCCGCCTCCAAAACTGCCTCCACGGAGGGCGCACGCCCCAGCTTCACGGGAACGATCTGCCGCTCCGCCGGGGTGACATCCGCCAGAGCATAGGTGGAAAACCCATAGTTGAGCAGGGTCTTGGCGTCCTCAAACCGCTGCTGGCTGGTCTCCCCGCCCAACACCACGGCGATGAGCTCCATGCCGCTCCGCTCCGCCGTGGCGCTGATGCAGTAGCCGGCGGCATCGGTGGAACCGGTTTTCAGTCCCGTGGCCCCTTCATAAAAACGGATGAGCTTGTTGGTGTTGGACAGGCCGAATTCTCCGCCCCGGATGGTATCCATCCAGATGGTGGTGAAGCGGCGCAGATCCGGGTGATGAAGGATCAATTCCCGGCTCATGAGGGCAATGTCATAGGCGCTGGTCACATGGCCCTCCGTCGGCAGGCCCGTGGGGTTTAAGAAGCAGGTATCCACCATGCCCAGCTCCTTAGCCCGGTTGTTCATCTGCTGCACGAACAGCTCCGTGACCCCTGACACCTGCTCCGCCAGTGCCACAGAGGCGTCGTTTCCGCTGGAGACGCACACCGCCTTCAAAAGCTCCTCCACGGTGATCTGCTCCCCCTCGGACAGATACACCTGGCTGCCGCCCATGGAGGCGGCGTTTTTGCTGACGGTGACGGTGTCTTCATAGCGCAGTTCCCCCCGGCTGATGGCCTCCATGGTCAGCAGCAGCGTCATGATCTTGGTGACGCTGGCAGGCTCCAGCCTTTGGTGCTCCTCCTTGGCAAAGAGTACCTGCCCTGTCTCCTTTTCCATGAGCAGTGCGGCCTTGGCCTCCACGGGCAGCTCCACGGCGTGTACCGGCAGCGGCAGGCAGCACAGCAGCGCCAAAAGCAGTGCGGGAATCCTCTTTTTCATAGTTTGCCCTCCCCGAAATAAGCTGGGGTATTCTATGCGGAGGAAAGAAAAAACATACCCGGGTCATTTTTCGGTTGCATTGGACAAATTTCTCTGCTATAATAACATTGTTGCGCAGGGTTAGTACATCGGTAGTACATCGGCTTCCCAAGCCGAGGAGGCGGGTTCGATTCCCGTACCCTGCTCCAGAAAAGCCTCCTGAACCAATGGTTCAGGAGGCTTTTTCCTTTTAAGATGACCTGTTTTCCCGAAAGGGCGGCATTTTACGCGCAGTACAAAAAAGGTACAGGCGGTCTTCCCCCATCAGCAGGAGGATAATCCCTGTGTCACGGGGACGTATCGCTGATAAGGTAAAACGCGCCGCAAACACTTGCGCCGTTCCGCCCAATTTATAGCAGCCCCCCTGCTTTCATTTCCCGAAAGCAGGGGGATTAGACAGTCTGATACGCCACACGGGCTTCTTTTCTCACAGTTTCGCCATTTCCTCGGCGATCTGCGCCTCGCAGGAGCGCATGGCGTCCAGGGTCTTCTCCAGCAGGACATCCAGCTCCCAGCCCAGCCGCTCCGCCCCGGTGATGATGACATCCCGGGAGCAGCCGGCGGCAAACTTGCGGTCCTTGAACTTCTTCTTCAGGCTCTTGAGCTCCATGTCCTGCACGCTGCGGCTGGGGCGCATGAGGGCGGCGGCTCCGATGAGGCCCGTCAGCTCGTCGGCGGCAAAAAGCACCTTCTCCATCTCCTCCGTCGGCTCCACGTCGCAGCAGAGCCCGTAGCCATGGCTGCACACGGCATGGATCAGGTCCTCGCCGCAGCCCGTCTCCCGTAGCAGCTCCGGGGCCTTCACGCAGTGCTGCTGAGGCCACTGCTCGAAGTCAATATCGTGCAGAAGGCCCACGGTGGCCCAGAAATCCGCCTCCTCCCCGTAGCCCAGGTCATTGGCGTACCAGCGCATGACGCCCTCTACAGTAAAGGCGTGCTGGATGTGGAACAGCTCCTTGTTATACTTTCTCAGTGCGGCCAGAGCCGCTTCTCTGCTGATACATTCTCTCATAAAGGGCATCCTCCTTAGTACAAGTTTGCCTTATTGTATCAGCAAATTTTGTAATGTGCAAGCGCATTTTTGTTAAATCGACATCTGTTTTTCCAGCAGACACAGTATCTGCCGGGCATGACGGTACTCATCGCGGGACAGCTCCAGGAATATTTCCGTCAGGCACTCGTCGCTTGTCTCCTCCGATGCCCGGCGGTAGTTCAGCCCCCCGCAGCTCTCCTCGTGATACCGCAGACGCAGCACCTCCCGCCAGCCGGGAACACAGGTCTTTCCCGGCAGCGGCACCGCCGGGCAGTACACCTGCCCGGTGATAAGGTAATACACGCCCATGAGCTTGCGGGCGTGCCCCCCCTCCTCCGCCGCCAGACGGCGAAAAAGCTGTCGGGCATTGGGCGTGGGCGCCGCAGCGGCATAGGATAAATACCCCCGCCGGTCCGACAGCTCCTCCTCAATAAAGCCGCGGATCACATCAATATCCTCCTGCGCCTCCGCTCCCATGCAGCACACATTCACCGCGTCCTGGGCCGCCTGCTGCTCCGCCGTGATCGGATACGGCTGCAAAGTCGGGTTGACCCGCTGCCAGATGGCTCTCTTTTGCTCCGTGGTCTGATGATTCTCCATGCCAGCACCCCTTTCTCTTCTCCCCATTGTATGCGCTTGGGACAGAAAGCTTTACTTTTGCCGCAAAATCCGATACACTGGGGCAAAAGGAGTGGTTTTGCATGACCTTGCAGCAGTTAAAATATGCCGTCACTGTAGCCGAATGCGGCACCATCAGCGCTGCCGCCGAGAAGCTGTTTATCTCCCAACCCAGCCTTACCACCGCCATACGGGAGCTGGAGGCAGAGATGGGCGTGCGCATATTCTCCCGCACCAACCGGGGCGTCATCGTGTCCCGGGAGGGTGAGGAGCTTCTGGGCTATGCCCGGCAGGTGCTGTCCCAGGCGCAGCTGATGCAGGAGCGATTCGGCGGCGACAGTCAGGGTGAAAAGCGATTCTCCGTGTCCAGCCAGCACTTTCACTTCGCGGTGCGTGCCTTCTCCCGGTTGGTGCAGAATTTTCCGGGGCAGCGGTACAGCTTCCACTTCCGGGAAACCACCACCTATGAGGTGCTGACGGATGTGAGCCAGCTGCGCAGCGAAATCGGTGTGCTGGCCCTGAACGATGACAAGGAGCGGTATCTGCGGCGGATGTTCGGCAGGCTGGATCTGGAGTTTACAGAGCTGATCCGGGTGCCTGCGGCGGTGTATATCGCCAAAGACCATCCCCTGGCAGGGCGCAGCAGGCTGACCCCGGAGGAGTTGGCCCCCTATCCCTGCATCACCTTCGAGCAGGGGGAGCACAATGGGCAGTTCTTTTTTGAGGGACTTTCCTCCGTCGCGGTAGGATCCCCCCGGCAGATCTGCGTGCGGGAGCGGTCCACGGAGTATCAGCTCATCCGGGAGCTGCACGGCTTCTGCCCGGATGTGGGGCTGGGCTCCACACCCCAGGTGGATTCCGTCAGCATTCCCCTGGAGCCTGAGCGCTTTCACACCATCGGGTATATCCTGCGCAGAGATCTGATGCCCTCCCGGATGACCACGGATTACATCGAGAATCTGAAGAGCGCCTGCTCCGATATAGATTAAAGCTATAGTAAACTTAGTTTTTGAGTATTTTACAAATATCAGATCTTCTTTTATACTGAGGACAAGGAAGCAAAAACGCGCAAAAATGTTGAAAGGAGATCTGAAATTATGAAAAAGAACGTTCTTCCCCGCGCGGTGGCCGCTGTGGTCCTGCTGGCTGTGATCGTGCTGACCATGGTGTTTTTGGTAACCGGAAACTTTAACATTTTCACCCAGGTAGCCAGCCCTCTTCTGGGGTTTCTGCTGTTCATCGAAATGGGCCTGGTTTGCTCTTTGATTTAACACTTTCTTCCCCTTTTCCCCCTTTTGCGCCCCCCGGTGGGGCGCATTTTTTGTGTAATTTTTCACTCCGGCGGGAAAAATAAAGCGGTGCGGATTGCTTTTCCCCGCCGCTTCTGCTACAATAGGGGGCGTATGGGTCGAAATATGTTTTCTGTTGCAAATCCCACATCGTATGGCGGCAGAATTTGGTATAATCCCTGTGAAAGCACCTCAAAAGGAGGAAATTCTATGTTGGAATTAAAGAATATTTGCTATCGTGTCTCCACACCCGAGGGCACGGTGGACATTCTCAATCACATTGACCTTACGATTCCGGATCACAAGCTGGTGGTGTTCACCGGTCCCAACGGCGGCGGCAAGACCACTCTGGCCAAGGTCATCATGGGTCTGGTGCAGCCCACGGAGGGGCAGATCCTTTACAATGGGCGTGACATCACGGATCTCTCCATCACGGAGCGGGCAAAGCTGGGCATCAGCTACGGGTTCCAGCAGCCACCCCGGTTCAAGGGCATCACCGTCCACGACCTGCTGCTGCTGGCGGCGGGCAGCGACAAGCTCACCAAGGACCGCTGCTGCCAGTATCTCACCCGGGTGGGCCTGTGCGCCAATGATTACCTGGACCGGGAGGTGGACGTGTCCCTGTCCGGCGGCGAGGTCAAGCGCATTGAGATCGCCTCCATTCTGGCCCGGGGCAGTGAGCTGATGATCTTCGATGAGCCGGAGGCCGGCATCGACCTGTGGAGCTTCGCCCGGCTCACGGAGACCTTTGAGCAGATCCACAAGGAGGGCAAGTCCACCATGATCATCATTTCCCACCAGGAGCGCATCATCCAGCTTGCCGATGAGATCATCGTGGTGTCAAACGGTTCCATTGCCCACAGGGGCACCACGGATGAGATTTTCCCCCTGATCCTGGCGGACACCTTGGGCACCTGCCCGGTACTGGAGAAGAAGGAGGTCACTCTATGATTACCGACATCGACGCCAAGCTGCTGGAGAAGATCGCCGATCTCACCGGCAAGCCCGTGGGCGCGTTCAATATCCGCAAGGACAGCGGCTGCGAGGCAAGGCAGTCCACGGAGCACATCGAAATAACGCCCAAAACCGACGGCAAACAGGGCATTGACATCCGCGTCAAGGACGGAACGAAGGGCGAGCAGTGCCACATCCCCGTCATTATCAGCAAGACGGGCCTTTCCGAGATGGTGTACAACGACTTCTACATCGGAGATGACTGCGATGTGGAGATCGTGGCCGGCTGCGGCATCCACAACTCCGGCTGCAATGAGAGCCGCCACGACGGGGTGCACACCTTCTACATCGGCAGGAACAGCCGTGTTCACTACGCCGAAAAGCATTACGGCGAAGATGCTCCCGGCCAGACCGGCCGCAATGTGATGAATCCCCAGACTGTCGTGCATCTGGGGGAGAACTCCACCATGCAGATGGACACCGTGCAGATCCGGGGCATCGACTCCACCAAGCGGGATACGAAATTCTACTGCGCCGCAGGCAGTGAGGTGGTGGTCACGGAGCGCCTGCTGACCCATGGGGAGCAGGTAGCCGAGAGCGATATGCTCATCGAGCTCAACGGCGCCGACGCCAGGGGCCGGGTCATCTCCCGATCTGTTGCCCAGGACGATTCCAGGCAGATCTTCCACCCGGTCATGGTGGGCAACAGCCAGTGCTTCGGCCATGTGCAGTGCGACTCCATCATCATGGGCAGCGCCCACATCGAGTCCATACCCGCCATCACCGCCAACTGCCCCGATGCGCAGCTTGTCCACGAGGCCGCCATTGGCAAGATTGCCGGCGACCAGCTTTTGAAGCTGGAAACTCTGGGTCTGACCCCTGAGGAAGCGGAGGAGACCATCCTCAAGGGCTTTTTGGCATAAATCCAACATAAAACCCCCTCTGCCCATGGGCAGAGGGGGTTTAATTATGTCAGATCAGATTCGTTTCCACTTGGCGCCGCCGGGAACATCGGTGACCTCGATGCCCCGGGCCTTCAGCTCGTCCCGGATCCGGTCCGCCTCGGCAAAGTTCTTGGCCTTCTTGGCGTCGGCCCGGGCGCGGATCAGCGCCTCGATGTCGGCATTCTCCTCACCGCACTCGCTGATGATGGCAAAGCCGTCAGCAGCGGGAGCCGCCGCCTGCTTTTTGCGAAGCTCTGCCGCCTTCTCCGGCAGTTTCAACCCCAGCACCGTATCAAAGCTCTCCAGCACGGCGCATTTGGTGGCGCCGTTTGCCTTGGCCTTGAGCACATCGTACAGCACCGTCACCGCCATGGAGGTGTTGAGATCGTTGTCCATGGCCTTCATGAACTTCTCCTTCAGCTCCGCGAAAACAGCCTCATCCACAGCTCCGTCCCGGGGATCCAGCGCGGCGATCTTGGAAAGGAGCTTGTTAAAGGCCACGGTGGCGTTGTCCAGATTCTCCCAGGAGAACACCAGTCCCTTGCGGTAGTGGCTCTGGAGGCAGAAGAAGCGGTAGGCCAGAGGATCATAGCCCTTCTCCTCCAGCAAAGACACGGTGAGGAATTCGCCCTTGGACTTGCTCATCTTGCCGCCCTCGGTGTTCAGGTGAGCCACATGGCACCAGTGGGGGCACCATGAATGGCCCAGATAGCTCTCGGACTGGGCGATCTCGTTGGTGTGGTGGGGGAAGGCATTGTCCACGCCGCCGCAGTGCAGATCCAGGTACTCGCCGTTATACTTCATGGAGATGCCGGAGCACTCAATGTGCCAGCCGGGATAGCCCACGCCCCAGGGGGAGTCCCATTTCAGAGCCTGGTCCTCGAACTTGGATTTGGTGAACCACAACACGAAGTCGTTGCGGTTGCGCTTGTTTGTGTCCTCCTCCACGCCCTCCCGGACGCCCACAGCCAGATCCTCCTCGTTGTGGTCATTGAAGATATAGTACCGCTGCAGCTTGGAGGTGTCGAAGTACACATTGCCACCGGCCAGATATGCGTAGCCGGTATCCAGCAGCTTGGTGATGATGCGGATATAGTCCTCAATGAGATTGGTGGCAGGCTCCACCACATCGGGGCGCTTGATATTCAGCTTGCGGCAGTCTTCAAAAAAGGCATCGGTGTAGAACCTGGCGATCTCCATGACGGTCTTGTGCTCACGCTTGGCGCCCTTGAGCATCTTGTCCTCGCCCTCGTCGGCGTCGGAGGTCAGGTGGCCCACATCGGTGATGTTCATGACCCGATTCACATCGTACCCGGCGTAGCGCAGGTACTTCTCCAGCACATCCTCCATGATATAGCTGCGGAGATTGCCGATGTGGGCGAAGTGATACACCGTGGGGCCGCAGGTATACATCTCCACATGGCCGGGGGTGTGGGTCTTGAACTCCTCTTTTTTGTGGGTAGCGGAATTATACAGATACATGGTCAGGTCTCCTTTTATATTTCATTTCAATATATGCTCCTATTGCAGGGGCAGGGATCGTCGTCCCCGCCGGCTCTCCGCGCAGGTATCACGGACCCCCACACCGGTACGCGTACCGGTGCGCCCATCCGCCCCCATCCACCGAAAAGCAAAGAAACGCCTCCCATGCCCGCAGGCATGAGAGGCGAATGATTCGCGGTTCCACTCTCATTTATCACTCAATGGGGGCCTTTTACGCAAGGCCGGGCGGAGGGCGTCTGCATCCCCCGCGCTCCCGGACGCACTTTCCGCGCTGCTTCACAGGGCGGCTTGCAGCCGGCGGCCGCCCCTCTCTTGGCAAAGCTATGGCGCATACTCTTTCCGATCATTGCGCTATGAAATTGCTATTATCATAGCAGTTTTCATGTCCCTTGTCAAGGCGCGGCAGAGCGGGAATATCGTCAGTTTCGGTTTAGCTTCTTTTTGCCCAGAATGCGCCCCACGGCCATAGCAAAAAATGTCACCACAGGGATCAGCATCATCACCCGTGCTGCGGTTGTAATGCTTGGATGGTATGTCTCTATGCTGATTTGATTCGCCATGCGGACACAGGCGCCCGTTATAAACATCACCACCAGAAAACTATAGAAAAAGCACTGAAATATATCCAGCCGTTCCCGTTTACTTTTCAGCCCTGATTCCCCGTATATCAGCTCCTCTGCTCCGACAGACAGTGCCTCGCATAGCCCCTGCAGCTCCTCCACATCCGGCACAGAAGCACCTGTTTCCCACTTGGAGATCGTTTGACGGGTAATCATCATTTTTTCCGCCAATTCTTCCTGGGAAAGGCCGGCCTTTTTTCGCACTCCTGCTAAATTATCTCCGAATACTCTATTGGCCATATCGAAACTCTCCCCCTCCTTTTACAGGTGCATAGTGATTGTGTTATCAGCCCAAAGCATCCATGACTCCATATTTCCGGTAGTCGTAATCGTATAGGTATATGTATAGGTTAATCCCAGCCCCGTCGTAGCATTTGCCGAAATCACAAAAGAGGAGGAGGCAGAGCCGGTAACAGAAGTCCTTGTATAGGTATGTGTATATTTTGACCCTATTTCCATTGCACCGCTCTTGGTCGGTGTAACATATACTGTCCCTACGGACCAGGTGCCTGCGGTCATATTCTCATCTTCCACATTAAACAGTACAATACCAGTATTTCGCCCCTGCACTGTGCTATGCTTGCTATCCCCCGATGAACTATAGTAGTTCGCCCGGGCGCTGTCCCACTCTATGCTTATATAATCTACTGTTCCCGGTGAAGTCTCCGTTTTATTGCAATCCAATCTCCATTGCAAGAGGTAGTTTGAAGAATTACCTCTTTTTATGCTATACACGACCAATTCATAATTGCTCGGCAGTGTCGACATCAGACTTGCGCCTTCATCTGCATTGGAACTATACTCCACTTTCGTTGGTTCACCTATCAAGGTGGCATCCAACTCCGCAAGTGCATCCTTTGTCCCCTCCGGGTCAAAGTCATAGCCCCTCATTGCCTCCGCAACCGCCATGTCAAAATCTTCATCATTCATTTCTTGGCTTTCTGCCGCCATCGCAGGCATAACGCAGGACAATAACATGAGCACTCCCAAAAACGCTGTCGCCATCCTCTTTTTCATACTTTGACCCCCTTTAACTGTTGACTTTAGTGTTGAAAGGTGTTTTGGTAGATAGAGAGTAGCACATTTCCCCGTTGCATACCACCGCTCGGGCATTACATTTACGCAATGGGGCGTTGCAAAGGCGTATTATTTCTTATTTTTCCTTAAAAACATCCCAGTTTTTGGCGAAATACTCGATACCGGAGTAGACCGTGGTCACCAGAATGATGCCCTGGCACACATAATTGAGCCACGGGGGGATACCGAAGAGGATCAGGCAAATACACACCATGGTGCTGGCGGTCTTCACCTTGCCGGACCACCCGGCGGCAATGACCCGGCCCTTTTCCACGGCGATGAGCCGCATACCGCTCACGGCAAACTCACGCACCAGCACCACCGCCAGGTTCCAGCCATAAAACTCCCCGGACTGCACAAAGCAGCACAGGGCCGCCATCACCAGACATTTGTCCGCCAAGGGGTCTGCGAATTTTCCGAAGTCGGACACCTGATTATAGTGGCGGGCAATGTAGCCATCCAGCAGATCCGTCAGGCACGCCACGGCGTAGATCCCCAGCGCCACATACCGACTGCCGGGAAAGCCCCAGTAAAATACCACCAGAAACACCGGGATCAAAAAGACCCGCAGCAGTGTCAGCTTGTTGGCTGTATTCATAGACATGATCTCATTCCTCCTCTGTCACTTCTCCGGTAAGGTCGCCGTCCATAATGCCTGTGACGCGCACGGGTACGAATTCGCCTGACTGCACATCCCTTTCGGCTGTGAAATAAATATTCCCGTCGATGCCGGGACTTTCCGCCCAGCTGCGGCCCACATAGGCCATAGCCTGCGTATCGAATCCGTCGCACAGCACCTCGGTGACACTGCCCAAACGGCTTTCGTTGAACTGATCCATCACCTGCTCCTGCACCTGCATGATCAGCTCCGCCCGATTCCGTGCCTCGTCTGTGTCCACGCGGTTGCGCATTTCAGCCGCCGGCGTCCCCTCCTCCGGGGAGTAGGCGAACGCCCCCGCCCGGGGGATCTTCTCCTCCTGCAGAAAATCGCACAGCTCCTCAAAGGCCGCCTCGTCCTCAAAGGGCAGGCCCGTGATGATGCTGGTACGCAGCACCAGACCGGGTATGCGGCTGCGGAGCCTGGCAAAGAGTGCCTGCAGTCCCGCCTTGGTCTCCCGGCGGCGCATGGCCTGCAGCACCGCATCGTTGCAGTGTTGGATGGGGATGTCCATGTATTTGCAGATCTTCGGCTCAGCGGCAATGGTGTCTATCAGATCGTCGGTGATGCAGTCGGGATACAGGTAGTGCAGCCGGATCCAGTGGAAGTCCAGCTTGCACAGCTCGCGCAGCAGCTCCGGCAGCTTCTTTTCCTTATAAATATCCACGCCGTAGCGGGTGATATCCTGGGCGATGACGATGCACTCCTTCACGCCGCCCTCAGCCAGCGCCCTGGCCTCGGAGAGAATATCCTCCATGCGGCGGCTGCGGTACTTGCCCCGCAGGGAGGGAATGACACAGTAGGCGCAGCGGTTGCTGCACCCCTCGGCAATGCGGAGGTAGGCGTAGTGCATGGGGGTGGAAATGACCCGGGGCAGCTCCTCCACAGGGCCGTTAATATCGGCAAAGCGGCTGTATTCCTGTCCGGCGGCCACCTTCTCCACGGCGGAAACGATGTCTCCGTAGCTGCCGGTGCCCATGATGCCGTCCACCTCCGGCAGCTCCTTTAGAAGCTCCGCCTGATAGCGCTGGCTCAGGCAGCCGGTGACCAGGATCCTGCCCACCTCCCCCGCCGCCTTCAGCTCCGCGACGGACAAAATGGTGTCGATGGCCTCCAGCTTGGCGCTGTCAATGAAGCCGCAGGTGTTGATGACCACCACATCGCTGCCATTGCAGTCCTCCTGCACCGTCATACCGGATTGCAGGCACAGGGCCATCATCTGCTCGGTATTCACCCGGTTTTTGTCACATCCAAGGGATATAAACGATACGATCACGGTACTTTTCCTCTTATTTCTGGGTTTCTTCCTCCAACCGGCGCAGAGCCGGCGCGATCTCCTGCCACGAAAAGCCGCGGCGCTGCAGAGCGGCGGACAGCTTGCGCAGCAGGTCATTGTCTACGGTTTTATTGCGGCATCTGCCGCGGATGAACCGCTCCACGGTCTCCTCCGCCGGAGGCATCCGGGAAAGCAAGCCCTCCCATAGCTCCCGGGGCACGCCCCGGCGGTGCAGCTCCTGGCGAATGCGCCCCGAGCCGTACCCGGCGGCACTGTAATGGCGGACAATGGCCTGCCCGTAGGCCTCCTCGTCCACGGCGCCCAGTTCCTCAAGCCATTGGGCGGTCTCCTCCGCCGCGCTTCGGTCACCGCCCCGGCGGGTGAGATGCTCCACCACCTGCTTTTTCGACAGCATCCGGCTGCCGGTGAGTTGGGCGCCAAGGGCCTTCATCTCGGACTTCGCGGCAGATTTTTTGATCTCCGCCGCCACGCTGTCAGACAGCTCCATCCCCGACCGCAGACCGTAGCGCAGTAGCTCGCTCTGTGTTATTTTCAGCAGTTCGCCGCCCTCCAAAAACACCAATACGCGGTCTTTTTTATGCGCAGACGGCTCCATGCGCTCAATCCGCATCGTCGAAATCGTCCGCCGACACATCCACCGCCCGGCCGGCGGCACGGGCCGCCACCTTGGACTGATTGCTCATGAGCTTGTGGAAATTCTTGCGGATGCTCTCCTCCAGCGCGTCGCACTCGTCGGGATGATCCACCAGATACTGCTTGGCGGCGTCCCGGCCCTGACCCATGCGCACCTCGCCCATGCTGAACCAGGAGCCGCTCTTCTGCACCAGATCCAGTTTCACGCCAAGATCCAGAATTTCGCCTGTGCGGCTGATGCCCTCGCCGTACATGATGTCAAACTCCGCCTCACGGAAGGGAGGCGCCACCTTGTTCTTCACCACCTTGGCCCGGGTGCGGTTGCCGATCATCTCCCCGTTGGCCTTCAGGGTCTCCACCCGGCGCACATCAATGCGCACGGAGGCGTAGAACTTCAACGCCCGGCCGCCGGTGGTAACCTCGGGATTGCCGTACATCACGCCCACCTTCTCGCGGAGCTGGTTAATGAAAACGACCACAGTGTTGGTCTTGGCGATGACGCCGGTGAGCTTGCGCAGCGCCTGGCTCATGAGCCGGGCGTGGAGACCCACAAAGCTGTCGCCCATTTCGCCCTCGATCTCCGCCCGGGGCACCAACGCCGCCACGGAGTCCACCACCACCACGTCGATGGCGCCGGAGCGCACCAGTGCCTCGGTGATCTCCAGTGCCTGCTCGCCGGTGTCCGGCTGGGAGATGAGCATATCCTCGATTTTCACGCCCAGGGCCCGGGCATAGGTGGGATCCAGTGCGTGCTCGGCGTCCACGAAGGCCACCTCACCGCCCTTCTTCTGTGCCTGGGCCAGAATGTGCAGAGCCAGGGTGGTCTTGCCGGAGGATTCCGGGCCGTAGATCTCAATAATGCGTCCCTTGGGTACGCCGCCGATGCCCAGGGCCACATCCAGCGCCAGAGAGCCGGTGGGGATGGCCTCCACATTGGTCTCGGAGTTGTCCCCGTAGCGCATGATGGATCCCTTTCCATACAGCTTCTCAATCTGCTGCATAGCGGTCTCCAACGCCTTTTTCTTATCGGAATTGCCCGCCGGCGCGGGGGCCATTGTTTCCTTCTTCGCTGCCATGATCCATTCCTCCTGTTATATGTACAATAGTATTATTTGCTATAAACTTCGTCGTACAATCTGCCGTATACCACCCGGGGGATGCCCGCCGGATCCGCCGCGACCTCCAGATCGCCGAAGCCGAAGCCCCGCATGAGTCGCAGCACATCGTCCGCCTGACCGATGCCCACCTCGAAAAACAGCATCCCGCCGGTGTGCAGAGCCTTGGGCCACAGGCTGCTGACGGCGCGGTAAAAGTCCAGTCCGTCCTCGCCGCCGTCCAGGGCGCTGTGCGGTTCAAAGTCCTTTACAGATGTATCCAGCCCTCCAATGTCCCCGGTGGGTATGTAGGGGGGGTTGCACAGAATGAAGTCGTAGGTCCCCAGCCGGTTGGGCGGGGCTTCCATGGCGTTCACCAGCAGGGGCGCCACCCGGTCGGATAATTCATTGCGGCGGATATTCTGGCGGCAGATGCGCAGAGCCCCCTCAGAGATGTCTCCCAGGGTCACCCGGCAGTCCGGCACCTGGCTGGCCACCGCCAGACCGATGCACCCGGACCCGGCGCACAGATCCAGCACCCGGCTCCCCGGCTGCTGCCGCAGAAAACGCAGGGCACAGTCCACCAGTGTCTCCGTATCCGCCCGGGGGATCAGCACCTGCCGGTCAATGTCCAGGGGCAGGCCGTAAAACTCCCACTCTCCGATGAGATACGCCACAGGTTCCCCGGCCAAATGCCGCCGCACCAGCTCCCGGGCCTGTTCCTCCACCGCGGGGGGCACATAGAGCTGCCCATCCCTAGAAAGCTGCTGGCGGGTCTTGCCGGAGGCAAAGCACACCAGCTCCCGGGCCTCCAACGTAGCCGCCTGCACCCCCGCCATGCGGAGCTGTTGGCGAATATCCATATACAGATTGTTATATGTTGTAGCCATAATACGATTTGTTGTCACTTTCTGTGGAAGTTTGAGGAATCAAGTCTGATTCCGCCCGGCAGAATACTCCAAAAGATTTTCGCCGGGGTTCTTACCACTTGTCCTTGCCCTGCTCCTGCGGCAGCACCAGCTTCAGCGATTCGATGGCCACCTCCAGCATGGAATCGTCCGGCTCAAAGGTGGTGAAATTTTGCAGCCACATACCCGGGGCCGACAGGACCCGGGTGACCGCGTTATCGTGGCGACCCACAAAGCGGTTGAACTCATAGGTCAGTCCCACAATCGGGATCAGCATCAGCAGATGCACCCCGATGCGCACCCACAGATTCTGCCACTCCACCTGGGTAAAAGCGATGGAGGAGAACAGAATGGACACCACGATCACCACGAACAAAAAGCTGGTGCCGCAGCGGGGATGATGCCGGGGTTGGACACGGGCGTTTTCCACCGTCAGGGGCAGGCCCGCCTCGTAGCAGAAAATGGTCTTGTGCTCCGCGCCGTGGTACTGAAATATCCGGTGCACATCCTTCTGCCTGGAGCAGAGGAACAGGTAAGCGAAGAAGATCAGGATCTTGATGACGCCCTCGATGAGGTTGTGGAGCAATGCGCTTTCGGCGTGGAACAGTCCCGCCACAAAGGTGGGCAGGAACATAAACAGCCCCAGAGACAGTGCCAAAGACAGCACAAGGGAGAAAATGGTGATAGCGCTCTGGAGTTTTTCCGCCGGGACATGCTTCTCCAGCCACAGGTCGAACTTGGAGGGTTTGGTCACCTCCTCATCGGGGAAATAGTCTGCCGAGAACATCAGGGCCTTGATGCCCTTGACCATGGAATCCAGAAAGGTCACCACGCCCCGGATGACGGGCAGACCCAGCACCGGGTATTTGTCCCGCACCAGCTTCAGCTCCTCCACCTTGGTCACCAGTCCCTCCGGCGCACGGACCACGATGGCCTGCTTCTCCGGTCCGCGCATGAGGATGCCCTCAATGAGTGCCTGCCCGCCGATGGAAGTGCGGAAAGCCTGTTTTTTCTCGTTTTTAGCCATGAATTTATTATCCTCTCTGCTTCCCCGTCAGTATAGCACACCGAAACGGGTAATGCAACATATGTTCTATTTTTTATTCTTCCTCCCGGGAGATGGGCAGCCGGATAGTCACCACGGTGCCGCCGCCCTCGGCGTTGGCGATGTCAAAGGTTCCCTCATGGAGGCGGACGATCTCATCACACACCGCAAGGCCGATGCCGCTGCCCCGGGCCTTGGAGCTGCCCTTATAGAATTTCTGCTTCACATAGGGAAGCTCCGCCTCCGGGATGCCGGGGCCGAAGTCCCGCACCCGCACCGCGTAGCAGTCTTCCTCCCGCTCCATGGATACCACGATGCGCTTGCCGGAGCCGCCGTGCTTGGCGGCATTGTCCAGCACATTGCACAGCACCTGCTTCAGCCGCTCCGGGTCGCCGGTGATGGGCTGATCGAGCATCTCCCCGGCGTTTACATACTCCAGGTCAATGCCATCCTGATGGAACAGCTCACGGTATGTATAGATGGCATCCTCCACCTCGGCCTGCAAGTCCATCTGCTCCACCCGCAGGGTAAAGCGGCCGTCCTCGATCTTAGAGAACTCCAGCAGCTCCTCCACCATATTGGTAAGCCTGCGGGATTCACGGAGGATGATCCGCACGCCCCGGCGCAGCTGCTCGGTGTCGCCGCTGTCATCAGCCAGCAGGGTCTCGCCCCAGCCGTTGATAGCCGTCAGCGGGGTGCGCAGCTCATGGGACACGGAGGAAATAAACTCCGTCTGCATCTTTTCACTCTGGCTGATCTGCTGGGACATCTGGTTGATATTGTCCACCAGCTCCCCCATCTCGTCGTCAAACCTGTTGGGGATCTGGATACCGTAGCTGCCGCCGGAAATGCGCTTGGCCGCCTCCGTCACCTCTGCCACCGGCAGGGCAACCTTGCGCATGAAGGCCAGATTCACCACCAGCACCACGCCGCTGATCACCACTGCGATGCCCATAATGACCAGGGTCAGCAGCAGCACCTGCTTATCCAGTGCGCGAGTAGCCGTGACCAAACGCATAACGCCCACCACGCTGCCATCAAACTGCAAGGGGGCCGACACCGCCAGAATGTTCTCTCCGGTGAGGGGATCCTTGCCGGAATATGTTTCCATCCTGCCGCCGTCCAAGGCACGGCGGATCTCCGGAGTCTCCGGTGTCAGGCCGATGATCTGGCCGCGGCTGGAGATGTCGATGCGGCCGCTTTTGTCCAGAAACTGCAGCTCAATGGTATCCGCCGATTCAAAATTGTCGGCAAAGCGCACGGCGCTGCGGTAATACTCGGTGTAACTGACCATGACATAGGTGTTGAAGTAGCTCACGCCGGCCCGGGCCTTGCTCTCCAGGGCGGAGCGGGCATTGCTGTAATAGTTGGCCATCAGGATCACTGAGGTCATGGCGGCGATGAACAGCAGAATGATGATCACCGGGAAAACGCTGCCCATGATCCAGCGGCGGCGCATACCCACCACCCGCCGCTTTCTCCTGGGAGCGGACTTGCCCGCTTCCTCAAATCTCTCCTGCATCATGCTTCCCACTTATAGCCGTATCCCCAGACCGTGGTGATATAGGCGGGGTTGGTGGCGTTGTCCTCGATTTTCAGGCGCAGACGGCGGATGTTCACATCCACGATCTTCAGCTCGCCGAAATAGTCCCGGCCCCATACCAGATCCAGGATCTCCTCCCGGGACAGGGCCTTACCCGGGTTCTCCATAAACATCTTCATGATGGCATATTCCATCTGGGTCAGCTTAATGCGCTGGCCGTCCTTTTCCAGGGTGCGGTTGCGGGTGTTGAGCACAAAAGGCGGCTGGTTAATCCGGTCCGCCGTCTCGTCGGCCACGCCGGAGCGGCGCATGAGCGCGTCCACCCGGGCCGTCAGCTCCGCCGGAGAGAAGGGCTTTGTCACATAGTCGTCGGCCCCGGTCATAAGCCCCGTGACCTTGTCCATTTCCTGAGAGCGGGCCGTGAGCATGATGATACCAATGCGCAGATTGGTGGCCCGGATGCGGCGGCAGACCTCGAATCCGTCAATGCCCGGCAGCATGATATCCAGCAGTGCCACACGGGTGTCGGGATTCTCCTGGAGCTTTTCCAGTGCCTCCTCGCCGCTCTCGGCCTCAATGACGTCATAGCCCGCGCGGCGCAGATTGATGACAATGAAGCTGCGGATGCTGCTCTCATCCTCCAAAACCAAAACCTTTTTCATTGCGTTGCCTCCCCTCTCAATTCCCGGCGGTCCAGGCCGCGGAGATCAGATAAAAGTGACTGTTGACCCACTCGTTGCTGATGCCTATCTCGTCGCCGGCGTCGGTAATGCGCATGGCATAGGCCACATTGGCCCGCTGCATCAGTAGTGTGCGTCCGTTGCTCTGGGCATCCTGTTTGCGGTCCTCGCCGCTGAAGCTGTACAGGTACAGTACCGTTTCGCCGTCCACCTTCAGTGTCACGCAGGTGCCCTTGTCCGTGGTTTCCAGACGGGTTCCGCTCATTTTGCCGTGCCAGTTATCGTTGAGGACCAGATACCAGCTATCCGGCAGGTTGTGGTAGGTGTCCATGACCCAGGCGTTGTTGCCCCGTTCGTCAAACCGGAACCAGGAGAACACCTTACCCGGCAGGCGGGAGTATCCGTCCGCGGGATAGGGAATCTCAATGATGCCGTCGTTGTTGATGTCCTGGGGGCGAAGCTGGCCGAAGGGATACTGCACCTCTGTAATGCCGGTGTTGCGGTCGGCCCCCACCTTGGCCAGTTGGCCGCCGCGGCTGATCAGAATGTCGGTCATGGCAATATTCCCGGCGCCAATACCGGTAACAAAGGCGGCCTTCTTCTGGCTGTCCAGCTTGCCGCAGACAATGCTGCCCTGCGCCAGCTCCGCCGCCGTGTAGCTGAGGCGGCAGGCGCCACCCACGGCCATCTCGCCGTTCTGCCAGCGATAGTGCTCCGCCAGACAGCCGCCCTCCGGATCTGTCCGCAGGAGGAGCAAGTCAAACAGGCCATTGCTGTCCAGATCGTCCACCACATAGCGGACATAACCGCTCTGCATCATCACCTCGGCAGAGCCGGATTTGAGACTGTATACGGCCACGGTCTGCACCTGCGTGCTGACCCGCCAGCCCACAGCCACCTCCAGCCAGCCATCCCCGTTAAAGTCCCGGTAAGAGACGGAGTCGATGGAGGTGCCGCCGGATTCAATAGCACTGTACAGGGAGAACGTCCCCTCTTTCTCCCGGAAAATCAGGATCTTCAGGGGCTTTTCATCCGCCGTGCGGCGGAAAAAGGCCACCGCTTCCTTCTCCCCGTCGCCGTCCATATCGACCATCTGCAGGGACTGGATATTGTTTCCGCCGGCGGGCGCCACATATTCGTATCCGTCTTCCAGGAATGTATTGAGCATATCGGACAGACCCATATACTCCACCGGCACCTTGGGCAGGGTAAACAGGTTTTCCACCGAGGTCTCCAGAGAGCAGCCGCACAAGCCCAGCACCAGCGCAAGTCCGGCCAGCAGGATCGGTATTCTCTTCACGGTGGGCTTCACGGCCATCCCTCCCCATTTTCATTCTTATTCAGAATATAGTATACCACACCGTTCCGGCTTTGGGTAGTCTTTGTTTTTCATTTCTCCGGGGCAAAAACAGCGGCAGGCGTGAATTTTCCTCTTGAAATACACCGGAAAGTGCGCTATAATAGCAAAGCACCTGCCGGTGTGATGGAATTGGTAGACGTAGTGGACTCAAAATCCACCGCTGGCGACAGCGTGCCGGTTCGAGTCCGGCCACCGGCACCAGAAAAAAGCACACCTCGCGGTGTGCTTTTTTTGTAAAATGAATCCCTCTGCTGGGTTTTTTGCAATTTGCCGCGCAAGTGCTATGGCTGTGCCATGTGAAATGCCTGCCGGCATGGGTAGTTTGACTGCATTTCACTTAGGGCAGAAAGGAGCCGTCTTATGACACGACAGAGAAAAGCCGATCTGTTGCTGGTGCTGGTCACCGGCTTTTGGGGCTGCTCTTACTATTTATCCGACCTGGCTCTGGGAGAAATGCCCCCTTTCGCCCTGTGTGCCTTTCGATTTTTGCTGGCCTCTTTGCTGCTGGGTGCGGTGCTCTTCCCCAAACTGCGCACGGTAAGCCGCAAAACCCTGCTCTACGCCATTCCAGCGGGGCTGTCTCTGACCCTGACCTATATCGGCGCCACCGTGGGGCTGCTGTATACCTCCATCTCCAACGCGGGTTTCATCTGCTCACTGCCGGTGGTGACCACGCCGCTTTTGAGTTTTCTGGTGTATCGGAAGAAACCGGAGCGGCGGATGCTTCTGTGTCTTGTTTTGTGCGCTGTGGGTCTTGCGCTGCTGACGCTGCAGGAGAACTTCCGCCCCGCCGCAGGGGATCTCATCTGTCTGCTGTGCGCTCTGGGCTACGGCATCAACCTCCTGGTGGTGGAGCACGCCGTGCAGCAGCCGGAGGTGGACGCTCTGCAGTTGGGGGTGTTTCAGCAGGTTGTCACAGGCGTGGTCATGCTGCTTTTGTCCGTTATTTTCGAGTCGCCCTGCCTGCCGCAGACCCCAGCCGGCTGGGGCAGTGCCCTGTTTCTGTCCGTCTTCTGCACAGGCATTGCCTTTGCCATCACCGCCGTACAGCAAAAGTACACCTCCGCTGTCCATGTGGGTCTGATCTTCACTCTGGAGCCGCTGTTTTCCGCCACAGTCGCCTTTTTCTTTGCCGGCGAACGGCTCACTGCCCGCGGCTACGCGGGGGCGGCGCTGATGATGCTTTCCCTTGTGGCCATGGAGGGTGGGTCGGCAATTTTCAGGAGGAAAAAACAACCGTAAAAGCTCCGTTACCCCATGTTTTCACCGTAAGAGAATCGGCAATAGCAAGACTATTGCCGATTTTTTATTCGCGCCGTCAGTTATTCAGCTCCAAGGGAAAAGGCGGCAGCGGAACTATGCCCGTTACCGCCCATCCTTATAAAGATTTCTTTGGGTTATTCTGCGGAATATTTTCTCTTTCTGCTGTAGATTGCGGCTCCGGCCGCGCCAACTCCGGATACTGCCAGAAGGGCAAACCACAGCGTGGGATTGCTGTTATCGCCGGTGTCCGGGGTACCGGGCTCAGTTGTGGATTTCGTATAGGTGTTGGTGAAGCGCATATCTTCCGACTGCGGCGCGTTCCAATCGATCGCATCCCAGTCGATATCGTAGCGCACACCGTCGTCCGTCTCCACGCTGATGGCCGGGAGGATAAGCACGGTATAGGGCGACGCCGCGTCATCCGTGGCGTAGGCCGCGCCCTGCTTCAGGAGCAGGCCATACACCGTGTCGTCATAGGTCCAGTTTTCCTCGCCGCCGTTCACCTGCTGGACGAATGCGCCCTCGGAGAGCATATACCCGAGCTGCCGTTCGGGGCCGGTGAAGGTCAGGGTGCCTTCATAGTCGCCCACGCCGTTGGTGGTGGTAACGGTGCCGGAGACGGACACATCCGCATAGCGCTCCTCACCCGCGTTGGCGCCCACGATGGCCAGATCAAACGTCGTCTCGCCGGGGGCTACGTTGCCGCCCTGCTTCACCGTGGTGGTGAAGGGCACGTTTAGGGTGATGATCCGGTCATAAACGGGGTATAGCGTCACATCCGCGTCCGTGGAATAGACACCGCCAAGCTCATAGAATTCGCCGTCCGAGCCCAGCCAGCCGGTCTGGACGAAGCCCTCGCGGTAGAAGGTCTTTCCGGCCAGTGTGATATCCTTGCCGTGGGTCTTGAAGTTCACCATAAGGCCGAACTCGGCGCCGCCGTCATATTGCACGGTGTACTTCAGCTTCGCGCCGCAGCCGCAGACGCCATGGCCGGGAAGAGCATCAGCACCATGCAAAGGCACATCATAATACTGAAAATTCGTTTTCTTCATAATCTTTCCTTTTTTTCTTCTCTGTACTCCGCAGAAAAGAAATTTGTTCATAGGGAGATTGCATAGGGGGATTCCCCTATGCAAGGGAATACTCCCTTACATACCCTCTTTGTTTGCTTCTATCCCTGCGGCAGCAGGCCCTCCGGGGAAAATTCATAGCGCATGGCAAGCTGCCGGAACAGCTCCTCCATGACCTTTTGGGCGATGCCGCGGATATCCAGCCCCGCCAGGAAGGAAAGAACCTGCTGCAGCTCCTTCTCCGGCACCTTGTAGCCCCGCAGAGCCAGGGTCAGGAATTTCTCCAGCTTCCGCTCCAGCGGGAAATCCGCCGTGCAGGGATTGGCCATGTACCCCCGCATCAGCCCCGCCGTGCCAAGCTCCAGCTCGTAAAAATCCTGCTCCGTCAGCCCGAGCTGATAGGGGCCGAAGATGCGGTGCAGCTCCTTGGCCGCAGCGCGCTGGACATGGTCCAGCAGGCGCTGCTGGGTATAGGCTTCCAGATAGATCTGCCGCAAATTTTCGTTCAGCTCCGTCAGCGTGATCTGCAGCGCGGTTTCCGCCGCGTAGACATACACCGGCGGCAGTTCCGCCCCCGCAACGCTTCTGGCCATGCCGAACTGGTTTTCAAACATGAAGTTCACCAGCTCCAGCAAAACGCCGTCCTTGCTGCGAAAAAGGTTCTGAAAGCTGCCGGAGGAGACCTGCGCCTCCTTGAAAATCTGCAGCATGGTCGTGCGCCGGTATCCGTTTTCCAGAAACAGCCTGATACAAGCCTGCAAAATCCGCTTTTCCGTCTGAAGCCCGTCGCTTCGTACTGCCAATTATTCACCCCCCTTACCCAGCGATTTGGTTTGTAAACCAATTGCAGCAGATGTGCATCTGTTTTTCAAGATGGGGACAGTGGATATTTCAAAAAAAATTGTCAGGCAGTATCACGCGGAAGGCGGGGATAAATAACCCTTTATAGGACAAACAGCGTATGGATTTTTTAGGTTCATAGGTCTCTCATTGTTAGATATTGCTGTCTGCTTCAGATTATTGTGATTTATAGAATTCCTGCACCGTTTTTGGAAAAGAATTAGAGAATTACTCGCAATTATTCTCAATAGATCGCAATACGGAGACTTACGGTGAGCGGATCAGTCGACCGGCCTCCTCGCGGGGATTTCAAGGAAGAGTATCTTATGCCCTGATTTAACCTCTCTTTTCCTTACTTTGCTATTCCAAACCGTTTTCATTAAAGTATGTTTCCTTTAAGTATGTAAGCACAGCTTCTTTGTGTACTCAACAGATTCAAGAACGGAGATACTCTTTGCGCCCTTATTGATAGATTCTTTTTCCTCCGCCCAGTCACCGAAGTCTTTATGCCGGGTTGCCTTGGGGTACTGACTGTAAATGAACAGAGCGTTTGCGGCGGAATAGCGGTCAAGCCTTGCCTTTGTATCAAGAAACCCCCTGAACTTTTCGCCGTCCTGCACGATAGCGGTCGCCGTATCTGCTTTGAGCCATAAGTGCGTTCTTCTTATCTATAAGCGAATGTATGATTTGAGAGCGTTCCTGCTCGGTTAGATTGATATAATACTTCTTCATTTGTAGTCCCTCCATTCGATTACAGTATATCCATAATCGTTGCCGGCTTCAAATATGCAAAAAAAGAACCCCGAACCATACAGTCCGAGGTTCTGCCGTAACCCCCGTTTTACGACATTTTTTTAGATTAACAAAACGCCGTCAAAACCTGATTTTTGTGGGTTTTTAGTCCGAGAGGGGCTTCATTGTCGGGATTCGGGCAGAAACCGGGAATTATCAAGGATTATCAAGCGTTTACGAGCATTTTCCAAAAATAAAACCGCACAAACAAGGTCGTATCGAGAATTATCAAGAATTCCGACATGCGTCATCTTTTGCTTCCAGCATCGTATAGGGATATCCGAAGCCGGTGCAGGTATAACCGTTCCATAGGTGTCCCCCGCACTCAAAAAGCTCTAAGTCCCGAGCATTCTCGTAGAAGTCCTTTATGGAAATATAGATTTCATCTTTACCGTGATAGAAAACCGTGATGCCCGCCTTTGAAAACACATCCAATTCTGTTTGTGCTCCCTTAAAAATATGTAGATTCCTCGGGCTTGCGTTTCCTTCGCTGTCGATGCCGTAAAAAAGTTTCCAACCTGACGGCACCAGCACACGGAGAATACTGTTCTCAAACCATTCGCTCACGCCCACGGATCCTCTTCCGCAGGGATACGGATATCCGACAGGCACTGAATATCATTTAAGAACCACTGACCGGTAGACGGCTTTTTACGCAGCTTGATCGGTCTTGGGTTATCCGCCCCGCCGCTGGTCACATACAGCGTTGCCCAGTTTTCCTCGTCAAAAGAATAGGGATTTTCGCTGACGGAAATCACATAGGGGATTGTGGGCTTATACCCGTTTTCGGGGGTTGCTCCGGCAAAAAAGGATCGTGCCTTGTAGCCCTTGCCGTTCAGCCTTTCTCTGATAAACTGCTTTTCGTATGTGCTGACCTCTGCGGGACCTTTCAGGAAATTCAGCATTTCAATGGCTTCGTCCGGGTTCTGCTCATAACGGCACAGAGCGACAATCGTCAACGCCGTTGTTTTGAAAGCGGAATCCAATGAAGCCTCCGGCAAAGCCTGCAGCTCGGCAACATTCGCCGGAAGTACAGCAAAGGTAAAACTCTCCGAACGGTTTTTGCCTTTTCCTACCGACTGCGCCGCATTATTTACTGCTTTCGCAGCCTCTTTTTTCAATGTAGACTCCGCAGTCCTTTTCAATGAATCAAAAATACTCATTATACTTTCCTCCTTTTAATCGGCTTTTGTATATCGGGTGGTCATAAAGAGCAGATTCCCGTCATCATCGGAGAGCTTTACCCAGCCGTCCTCGCTCATGCCTTCTCCGACCTCCAGCCAAAGCTCGCCGTCGCGTTCTTCCCATGCCTTCGGATCGTCGGTCATCATGCCGTCGTACAGCTTGATGACGCCTGCCTTGACAGCCTTATCAACTTCCTCTTTGGATACCCCTTCGGGCAGAGGCATCAGCATATACAGCTTGCCGTCCTCGCACACAGCGATCTGCCCGCCGATCATATTCCGTCTTTCCTTCAGTTCGTCTGCGACTGCTTCCTCGTCCGATTCGTCGATGTACGGCATCGGTGCCTTCAGATATTCCTCTGCACTGAGGAACTCCACTTCATCCGAATCATTCACCATACCAATGGAATGAAATACCCATTTTCCGACATAACTCATAGAAAAATACCTCCTGTTTTCTCAGTATTATTTTTCATGTTTTGCCTTGTATATTTTTCTCTCTCCGAAACGGCAATTACAATATTGCCGCTTCGGAGAAAGGGCTATGCCGGCTGCATAGCCTTTTTCTGTGATAATGGGGGCGGGACAGACGGTGCTGCCGCCGCCCCTTATCAAGGTGTAGTTTCTTGTTATTTTACAGCTTTTCTCTTTTTACCGTAAACGGCAGTTGTTACAACGCCGAAGCCGCTGGCGAACAGCAATGCGATCCAAAGACCCATCATGCTGCTGTCGCCGGTCTGGGGTGTCTCGGGCTCGGTCACGGCTTCGTA
>SAMEA3663010__coassemble_190_pt1 | contig 29583 bp, 30 predicted proteins | sample SAMEA3663010__metabat2_high_PE_006 | metagenome-assembled genome bin SAMEA3663010 (sample SAMEA3663010) | pig gut metagenome | biome: pig gut; feature: pig-associated habitat; material: faeces | place: France | collected 2012 | reverse complement strand
GGGCGTCGGACCCGGCGGCGCCCCAGGCCCGGGCCTCGGTCTCGATGCCGGTGCCGGTAGCCAGCAGGGTGGAGCCGATGTTGGCGCCCCAGTCCCCCTTAAGCCCTTCAGCGGCAATGGCGCCGTTGCACTGGATCTGTCGGCTGATAAGGGGGCGGATACGATCTATGGGTACAGTTTCAATAAAGGTAAGAATGTCTTTCACATTGAGAACGCTCTTGTCCTGCAAATTGTCCTCGGCGGATGTGCTTGCGGGCTTCTCCAGCAGGACCTGACCGTCCTTTTCTATGTATACCAGATTGGTGTGGTTGTTGGCCACGCGGGTCACGGCCTTGTGTGCCCCGGCCCAGCCTGTGAGACGGATGTCCAGCATACAGGGGGTTTCCGGGCAGGTGACGGTTATCTCGCTGCTGTCCAGATAGGCCTGGATCTTGGCAGTGTCCGACTCGGTGACACCTGCCAGCACCTGCAGCTCGGCAGAGGCATCGCCCGCCACGATGCCCACGGCGATGGCGGCGTCAATGCCCCGGCGGCCGCCCGTATTGGGCACCACCACGGATTTCACGTTTTTCAGGATATTGCCGCTGACCTCGGCCAGCACTTTTTCCGGTTGAACGCCCAGCACCTCACGCAGCTTTGCAGCACAATACGCAACGGCGATGGGCTCTGTACACCCGGTGGCCAGGAGAAGCTCCTCCGCCAGAATGGCACAGTAGGCTTCTGTTTTCCTTTTGTTTAACATTCTTACCGCACTCCTTTATTCATATGTATATGTTTTTCCGGCGTCGCCGGAGGTATGACCACTTACCCGCCGATATTCTCCACAAAGGGCAGATCGTCGGCAGCGATCCAATCCGCCACATTCACCACCTCATACTCCGTGGGTGTTTTGCGGATTACCACCCGGGAAAGGCCGGAGTTGATGACCTGGCGGCGGCACATGGCGCAGCTGGTGGCGTCGCCCAATATTTCGCCGGTCTGGGCATCCTTGCCCACCAGATACAAGGTGCCGCCTACCATGTCCCGCCGGGAGGCGGAGATAATGGCGTTGGCTTCGGCATGGACGCTGCGGCACAGTTCATACCGCTCGCCCCGGGGCACGCGCAGAGCCTCCCGGGTGCAGTAGCCCATGTCCACGCAGTTGCGCCGGCCGCGGGGAGCGCCGTTATAGCCGGTGGAGATGATTTCGTCGTTTTTCACGATGATGGCGCCGTAGATCCGGCGCAGGCAGGTGGCCCGCTCCAGAACCGTCTGCGCGATGTCCAGATAATAGTTTTCCTTACTGATACGATCCATGCAGAACACCTCACTTGCTCTTAGTAATATAATTATACCGCAGGGGTTGTCCCATTTCAAGAAATATAAACCGGATCACCTGCTGTTTTGCAAAAAAGGCGCTGCCGCGGCAGCGCCTTTTTTGCCGGGATCAAAATCTGTCATCGGGGCGGAAAAAGTCGTCCGAGGGCTGATCCGCCTGGCCGGGACCACCCATGCCCTTTGCGGCGCGAATGGCGTCGAAGTAGGCCAGATCAGTCTGCTGGATATAAGGCCGGATCCAGATGGAGAGAATGCCCAGAGTCAGACCGCACAGGATCCCCCAGCCGATGAAGGTCAGATCCAGCACGAACAGGTCCAGCTTGAAGCCCATGGTCTGCTGCTTGCTCAACCGAATGGCCTCCATGACCCCCATTTCCGGATTCTCGCACAGGTTATACAGGGCGAAGCGGTAGCGGTAGATGGCTATAATGCCGGGGATTACCAGCAGCAAAGTCCACAGAAAGACGAACAGCCCCATGACCAGATGCAGCAGGATGATCTTTCCCGTGAAGCCGAAGCCGTCGAACAGGGAGGAGTAGGGCATGGTCTGTCCCCGGCGCACGCCCTGGTGATACAGCACCCAGCCGGCAGCCAGCACGCTGCTCAGCAGCCACACCAGCACCGACACAAACAGCACCGCAAAGGCGGGAAAGGGCGGGTGGCTGAAAGGAAGGTATTCACTGACAGGGATAAACCTGTCGCCGGTAAAGATCACCAGCTGGTCCGAGGGGATCATATAGGAGTTTACTCCGTTCAAAACCGCCGTCAGGACCAGATAGATCAGCGTGAACACGTAGGCGGAGACACGGGCGGACCTTGTGGTGGCCCTTGCGCTCTTTTTCAGTTCAATACGATTCGGCATAGATGCATCGCCCTTTACTATATAATATATAAAGCCAATGTAGCACATTCCACCCAAAAAAACAAGAGCGGGAAGCACCTGCGGACCGGGAACAGGGGCGCAGGGCACTTTTTATAACATTTTAATACATATACTGGCAAAATTTGCCGCAAATCCCACAGGATAGGGGTGGACAAAGGGGCGGATTTGTTGTAATATTATCTTCAGTATGGGGTAGCATAGGGCTACCTATGAAGTAAGATGAGGTGAAAGACAATGGCACAAGCTTTCTTTGGCGGCGTTCATCCCAATGACATGAAGGCCGCAACCAATGAAAAGGCCATCGAGCAGCTGGCAGCGCCGGCTGAGGTGGTCATTCCCATGTCTATGCACATCGGTGCGCCTTGCAAGCCCGTGGTTTCCGTGGGTGACAAGGTGACTGTGGGCCAGCTGATCGGCGAGCCCGGCGGTTTCGTTTCCGCACCCATTCATGCCAGCGTTTCCGGCACTGTCAAGGCCGTGGAACCCCGCCCCTTCTCCATGGGCGGCACCATGATGAGCGTGGTCATTGAAAACGATAAGCAGAACACCGTGTGTCCGGACATTCATCCCGTTGCCGATCCAGACAGTCTGACTCCCGAGCAGCTGGTGGAGATCGTCAAGAACGCCGGCATCGTCGGCCAGGGCGGCGCTACCTTCCCCACCCATGTGAAGATCAGCTCCGGTTTGGGCAAGGTGGACTATGTCCTTATTAACGCTGCCGAGTGCGAGCCCTACATCACCGGCGACCACCGCACCATGCTGGAGCGGCCCGAGCAGGTCATCAAGGGTGCTACTCTGCTGGCAAAGTGCTTTGGCGTGGACAAGGTGTATATCGGCATCGAGGCCAACAAGCAGAACGCGGCCGATGTGCTGAACCAGACCATTGCCGAGCTGAAGGCTCCCGTGGTGGTGGAAGTGCTGCACACCCGTTACCCGCAGGGTGCTGAAAAGCAGCTCTGCCAGGCCATCTCCGGCCGGCAGGTACCCTCCGGCAAGCTCCCCGCTGACGCCGGCTGCTGCATTTTCAACCTCAACACCACCTGCGCGATTTACAAGGCTGTGTACACCGGTATGCCCGTGGTGAGCAAGATCGTCACCGTGTCCGGCTCCGGCGTCATCGAGCCCAAGAACATCGAGTGCCCCATCGGCACCCCCATCACCGACCTGTTCGACGCCTGCGGCGGCCTGCGGGAGGACACCTACAAGCTGATCATGGGCGGCCCCATGATGGGTCTTGCCCAGTACGATGTGGATGTCACCGTGGGTAAGGGCACCGGCGCCATGCTGGCCTTTGCCGGCGACGAGGAGAAGTATGTGGCCGAGCCCCAGTGCATCCGCTGCGGCAAGTGCGTGGGTGTTTGCCCCATGCGCCTGGAGCCCGTCTTCATGTACAAGTATCTGGAAAAGGGCGATGTGGACACCTGGCAGAACGTTCTGCACGGCATGGACTGCATTGAGTGCGGCGCCTGTGCCTACACCTGTCCCGCCCGTCTGCCTCTGACCCATATGTTCCGCATGGGCAAGCAGAAGGTCAACAATGCAAGAATGGCTGCCAAGGCTAAGGCTGAGGCTGAGAAGAAGGCAGCCGAAGAGAAGAAGGAGGCGTAAGCAATGACAGATTATAAAAGCTTGAAGCTGATCGCATCCTCCTCCCCCCATATCCGCTCCAATGAGGACACCCGCTCCATCATGCTGGATGTGATCATCGCTCTGATGCCTGCTCTGGTTATGGGCGTGTATGTGTTCGGCTGGCGCGCCCTGACATCCACCTTGGTGTCTGTGGCGTCCTGTGTGGTCTGGGAGTGGATCTACCGCAAACTCCTGAAGAAGTCCTGCTCCGTGGGCGACCTGTCCGCAGTGGTCACCGGTATCCTGCTGGCCTTCGTTTGCCCGGTGCAAACCCCTTACTGGATGCTCGTCATCGGCGCGTTCTTCTCCATCGTGCTGGTCAAGCAGCTCTATGGCGGCATCGGTTGCAACTTCCTCAACCCCGCTCTGGCAGGCCGTGCCATTCTCCTGGCCAGCTATGCCGGCGCTATGACCAACTATGTCAAGGTCGGTGAGAAGGTTGCCCTCATCGGCAGCAACGCCGACATCGTCACCGCCGCCACCCCCCTGGCCATGATGAAGGGCGTGGACGCCACAGGCTGGGAGACTCTAACCAATACATACACTCTGGGCGATATGTTCATCGGCCGCATCGGCGGTTCTTTGGGCGAGGTTTCCGCCCTGATGCTCCTGCTGGGCGGCGTCTACCTGCTGCTGCGCAAGGTCATCTCCTGGCAGATCCCCGTGGCCTACATCGCCACCGTGGCCATTATCTGCCTCATCTCCGCTCCTGAAGGCGTAAGCGGTGTGGAGTACATGGCTTACAATGTCTTCGGCGGAGGCCTGATGCTGGGTGCCATCTTCATGGCCACCGACTATGCCACTTCTCCCGTTACCAAGCCCGGCCAGCTGATCTTCGGCATCGGCTGCGGTTTGCTGACCGTGCTGATCCGCCGCTTCGGCTCCTATCCCGAGGGTGTGTGCTACTCCATCATGATCATGAACTGCACCACCTGGCTGCTGGATAAGTACATTCGTCCCACCATCTATGGTGCGCTGAAGAAAGAAAAGAAGGAGGCGACGAAGTAATGAAGATCTCCGGAAAGTTTATTCTCAAGGTCGCCGGTACATTGACCGTCATCTCTCTGGTGGTGGCCGCCCTGCTGGGCTTCGTCAACAGCATCACCGCTGAAAAGATCGCCGCCATCGACGCTGAGAACACCAAGATCGCCATGAGCGCCGTTGCCCCTGAAGGCAGCGAGTTCGGCGATAAAATGGAACTGCCTGAGGCCGCTGTGGCCGCCGCTGCTGCGCAGGGCGGCAAGCTCACCGAGCTGTATCCCGTTACCAACGGCGGCGTTGCTGCCGGCTATGTGATGAAGGTTTCCGCCTCCGGCTCCCAGGGCACCATCGTGATGATGGTGGGTCTGGACGCCAACAAGGCCATCACCGGCATCTCCGTGGTCAGCCATTCCGAGACCTCCGGCATCGGCACCAAGGTCGTGGGCAATGAGCCCAACGCCGCCGGCGTGCCTGTTCTGGATCAGTTCATCGGTCTCAGCGGTGCAGGCTCCCTGACTGTGGGCGGCAACATTACCGCTGTCTCCGGCGCGACGGTTTCCACCAAGGGCATCGCCATGGGCGCGAATGCCGCTCTGGCTGCCGTGGAAGCCATGGGCTAAGAAAGGAGGAGCTGAATTATGAATTTCGGTAAGCAACTGAAAGAGGGCCTGATTACACAGAACCCCGTTCTGGTGCAGGTGCTCGGTATGTGCTCCACCATGGCCATCACCACCTCGTTCTTCAACGGCCTGGGCATGGGCATTAGCGTGCTGATCATCCTGACCCTGTCCAATATTTTCATTTCCCTGCTTCGCAAGATCATTCCCAACGAAGTGCGTATTGCCTGCTTCATCGTGGTCATTGCCGGCTTCGTGACGTGCGTGGATCTGCTGCTCAAGGCCTTTGTGCCGGCGCTGTCCGCCTCTCTGGGCGTGTTCATCCCGCTGATCGTGGTGAACTGCATCATTCTGGGCCGTGCCGAGGGCTTTGCTTCTAAGAACGGCATCGGCGCCTCCACCGTGGACGGCATCTGCCAGGGCATCGGCTATACGCTGGTGCTGATCGTCATGTGCGTAGTGCGTGAGTTCCTGGGCAGCGGCAAGTTCGGCGGTGGTCTGCTGGGCGGCGGCGCTTTGGGCAGCGCACCCGGCATCTCCATCATCCCCGAGGAGTTTGGTATCAAGGTGCTGACTCTGCCTGTGGGCGGATTTTTGACCCTGGGCGTGCTCATCGCTGTGATGCAGTGGGCTCTGGCCAAGAGTGCCAAGAAAAAGGAGGCTAAGTAAATGGATATTACGACTTTGCTCGCCATCTCTCTTGGCGCTATTCTGACCAATAACTTTATCTTTGCACAGTTCCTGGGCATCTGCCCCTTCCTGGGCGTGTCCAAGAAGATCGACACTGCTGTGGGTATGGGCGCCGCCGTGACCTTCGTCATGGGCCTGGCCTCCGCTGTGTGCTTCGGTGTCAACAAGATCCTGGTTGCCGCCGGTCTGGGATTCATGCAGACTGTGGCTTACATTCTGGTCATTGCCTCTCTGGTGCAGTTCGTGGAAATGTTCCTGAAAAAGAACATCCCCACTCTGTATACTGCTCTGGGCGTGTACCTGCCCCTGATCACCACCAACTGCGCCGTGCTGGGCGTGGCCCTGCTGAATACCCAGAATGACTACAACTTCATCGAGTCTGTGGTTTATGGTATTACCGGTGGTTTGGGCTTCCTGCTGGCCATCTTCCTGTTTGCGGCTATTCGTGAGCAGTTGGAGGTCTCCAGCGACAGCCCCAAGGCTTTCGACGGGTTCCCCATCGCTCTGGTCACTGCCGGTCTGATCGCTCTGGCGTTCATGGGCTTCAGCGGTCTGAAGATCTGGTAAGGAGGTAGAAGAGAATGGATTTTACTACTATCATGTGGGCCATTATCGTGCTGGGCGCACTGGCCATCGTATTTGGCCTGATCCTGGCTGTGGCGGCAAAGGTGTTTGAGGTGGAAGTGGATCCCCGTCTGCCCCAGATCCAGGCTGCCCTGGCCGGCGCCAACTGCGGCGGCTGCGGCTATCCCGGCTGCGGCGGCTGCGCCGAGGCTATTCTGGACGGCAAAGCGCCCGTCACCGCATGCGCTCCCGCAGGCCCTGAGGGTGCCGCCAAGATCGCGGCCATCATGGGTATGGAGGCTCCCACCGGCGACAAGATGGTCGCCCATGTGCTCTGCAACGGCGGTCTGAACGCCAAGAAGAACTTTGAGTATCGCGGCGTGACCGACTGTCTGGCTGCCACCAAGGTCTGCGGTGGCAATGTGCTGGAGTGCAAGTATGGCTGCTTCGGCTTCGGTTCCTGTGTGGAGGTATGCCAGTTCGACGCCCTTCACATCGGCGAAAACGGCGCCGCCGTGGTCGACAAGGAGAAGTGCACCAACTGCGGCGCCTGCCGTGAGGCTTGCCCCCGCAAGCTCATCGTGGAGGTTCCCTACAAGCAGAAGGTCTTTGTCAACTGCTCCAACAAGGACAAGGGCCCCGCAGTCACCAAGGTCTGCGCTGCTTCCTGCATCGCCTGCGGTATGTGCGAGCGCACCTGCAAGTTCGATGCCATCCATGTGGTGAACAATGTAGCCGTCATCGACTACGCCAAGTGCAAGAACTGCACCATGTGCGCCAAGGCCTGCCCCCGCAACGCCATTGAGCCCATCCCCACTCCCGAGGAGAAGGAGAAGTTCAAGGCCGCGCAGAAGGCTGCTGCCGAGAAGAAGGCCGCTGCTGCCAAGGCTGCTGCCGAGGCTGCCGCCGCTGAGGCGCCCAAGGCCGAATAAGGTAAATCCCAAACAACCGCCCGGAAAACCGGGCGGTTGTTTTTGCCGGTCATGGGGGAACCGTTATGCGGGCATGGCGGCAGCGGAAAGCGGCGGCCCTTGCTCCCTCATATTTCTCCTTGCTTTTTCCCGCAAAAGGCGTATACTATGGAGCAGAACATCCGGCAGAGTAGGAAAATGCGTGTTCAGTGCCGACGGGACGGGGAGTTGTCCGCCGGACGAATGGCGAGCATCATCGCCTGCAGTGTATTTTCCGCATCCCGCTGCCGCATAGCGCTCTGTTAAGCGGCGATGCGCCGCTGCACTTCTCTGTGCGGCTGTTCCGATACTCTCGGACTGCCGATGAAAAAGAGGAGGTTTTTTATGCAGCTTTTTAAGACACCTTTTTCTGCCGCCTACTGGAAAACAGCGGCCGCGGAGCTGAAAAACTATCGAGCATTGGTGTTTTCGGCGCTGATGATCGCCGCGTGCATCGTGCTGAGCCATTGCAAGATCCCCCTGGGGGAGAATCTCTCTCTCAGCGTTACCTTTCTGGCCCGGGCCCTGTGCGCGCTGGTGTGCGGTCCGGTGGTGGTGATCCTGTTCGGCGCGGCAGAGGACACGCTCAGTTTCTTCCTGTCCTCCGGAGGCTACCCCTATTTCCCGGGCTATATGCTCACCACTATTCTGGGCTGCATGATCTACGCCCTGTTCTTCTATCGGGCAAAGATCACCTGGCGGCGCATTATTCTGGCAAAGGTCATCACCAACATCCAGAATGTGCTCTTAGGCTCCCTGTGGAGCGCCATGCTGTATAGCAAGGGATACATATATTATCTCACCACCAGCGCCGTGAAGAATGCCCTGTACCTGCCTCTGCAGATCCTGATGCTGGGATTCCTGCTTCAGGCCCTGCTGCCGGTGCTGCACAAGACCGGCAAGCTGCCCCTCCAACTCCCTGAGGAAAGGCTGGGCTGGTGAAAACCGATCAACCGTCCCGGAAGGGACGGTTTTTTCATTTGGATAAAATATGAGCTTTGTTCACAATAGTTTAACATTGCCAGCTATTGACATCCGGGGGCACTGGTGGTAAACTGCGCTTAGCACTCAGGCAAAAGGAGTGCTAAAACGGAGATTATTATGGAATTGACAGATCGAAAAAAGCAAATACTGAAGATCGTCACCGAGGAGTATATCCAGTCTGCCGAACCCATCGGGTCCAAGGCTGTTGTGGAGCGGATGCCCGGAAAGATCAGCTCTGCCACCGTGCGCAACGAGCTGGCGGATCTGGTGGAGATGGGCTATCTGGAGCAGCCCCACACCTCAGCGGGGCGCATTCCTTCGGCCAAGGGCTATCGGCTGTATGTCAACGAGCTGATGGAGCACAAAACCGTTTCCGGTGAGGAGGCGGAGAGGATCACCTCCGCTCTGGACAGCCAGATGAAGCAGATCGACCAGGTGGTGGCCCGGGCAGGACAAATGGCCTCCAGCTTGGTGGGCTACCCGGCCTATGCTGTGGCGGACCACAAAAAGGCCGTGACGGTGCAGCGCTTTGAGCTGATTGCCGTGGGAGAGGACAGCTTCATCGCTGTGGTGATGCTGTCGGACAGCCGGGTGAAGAGCCAGCTCATGCACCTGCAGCTCAAGGTGGAGGAGGAGCATCTCAGGCAGATGAGCCATTTGCTCAACACCCACTTTACCGGCATCTCCGCCCAGGAGATGAACAGCCATCTGATGAATTTGAGCGATCAGGTGGAGGGCCAGTGGTTTTTGCTGCTGAATCAGGTAGTGGACTACGCCGGGGAATTGCTGACACAGGCCCAGACCCAGGAGGTGTTCACCGGCGGTGCCAGTCAGATTTTGAAGTTTCCTGAGTACCGGGATGCCGATAAGGCCCATGAGCTCATGAGCTTCATCTCCGACAGCAAGGAGAATCTGCCCGTTTCCACAAACGGCGCGGCCATGCAGATCCTCATCGGGCCGGAGAATGTCAGCGACGCGCTGAAGGACAGCAGTGTAGTCATTGCCAGCTATGATATAGGCGAGAATATGCGGGGCCTTGTGGGCGTTGTAGGGCCCACCCGCATGGATTACGCCACCGTGGCGGCGAGGCTCAGCTACTTTGCCGAGAGCCTGAGCCGAATGTTTGGAAAACCCAGGGAGTTACCTCCGGGAGAGGAGAAGGAAATATGAGCGAGAAGAAGAAAAAAAATACACCCCAGGAACAGCCGGAGCCGGAAAAGACCACCAATGAGGCTCCCGCTGAGGATACGGCCCCGGCGCCGGAAGTGGTGGAGGAGGAGACCTTCACCGTCACCCGGGAACAGATGGAGCAATTTGAGAGCCTGGCCAAGCTGGTCAGCGACGGGAACGATAAATACCTGCGTCTGGCGGCGGAGTATGACAACTACCGCAAGCGCACCACCAAGGAAAAGGAAAATATCTATGCCGACGCCAAGCTGGACACGGTGAAGCCGTTTCTGGAGGTGGCGGATAATTTGGACCGGGCGGTGAGCCAGTTCGAGGAAGGCGATCCCCACCGGCAGGGCATGGAGATGATCTGCAAGCAGTTTACCGCCGTGCTGGAGAAGCTGGGCGTCACGGAGATCCCGGCGCTGGAGCAGCCCTTTGACCCGGGAAAGCACAACGCCGTGATGCACATCGACGATGAGAACTTCGGTGAGAATATAGTGGCCGAGGTGTTCCAGAAGGGCTATCAGATGGGCGAGAAGGTCGTGCGCTTCGCCATGGTGAAGGTAGCCAATTAAAAATGTTCGTTGCGGGCGAGACCCGTTTGCAATAGTAATCAATCAAATGTTTATAGATTTAGGAGGCAATCATTATGTCTAAAGTTATCGGTATTGATCTGGGCACAACCAATTCCTGCGTGGCCGTTATGGAAGGCGGCGAGGCAGTTGTCATCGCCAACGCCGAGGGCAACCGTACCACTCCCTCTGTGGTGGCATTTTCCAAGACCGGCGAGCGTATGGTAGGTCAGGTGGCAAAGCGCCAGGCCATCACCAACCCTGACCGCACCATCTCCTCCATCAAGCGTGAGATGGGCTCTGACCACAAGGTCACTATTGACGGCAAGGCCTACACTCCCCAGGAGATTAGCGCCATGATTCTGCAGAAGCTGAAATCCGACGCGGAGGCCTATCTGGGCAGCCCTGTCACCGAGGCGGTCATCACCGTGCCTGCCTACTTCACCGATGCGCAGCGTCAGGCCACCAAGGACGCCGGCAAGATCGCCGGCCTGGAGGTCAAGCGTATCATCAACGAGCCCACCGCCGCCGCTCTGGCCTACGGCGTGGATAAGGAGCAGGCCCAGAAGATCATGGTCTACGATCTGGGCGGCGGCACATTCGATGTGTCCATTCTGGAGATCGACGACGGCGTCATCGAGGTGCTGGCCACCGCCGGCAACAACCGTCTGGGCGGCGACGATTTCGATCAGTGCATTATGAAGTATCTGGTCAGCGAGTTCAAACGCAGCGACGGCATCGACCTGTCCGGCGATAAGGTGGCCATGCAGCGCCTGAAGGAGGCGGCTGAGAAGGCTAAGATTGAGCTGTCCGGCGTGACCAGCAGCAATATTAACCTCCCCTATATCACCGCTGACGCCACCGGCCCCAAGCATCTGGATGTTACCCTGACCCGGGCTAAGTTCAATGAGCTGACCGGCCATCTGGTGGACGCCACCATGGGCCCCGTGCGTCAGGCCATGAGCGATGCCGGGCTGAAGCCCGCGGACCTTGCCAAGGTGCTGATGGTGGGCGGCTCCAGCCGTATCCCCGCCGTGGTGGAGGCAGTGAAGAACTTTACCGGCAACGAGCCTTTCAAGGGCATCAACCCCGATGAGTGCGTGGCCATGGGCGCTGCCCTGCAGGCAGGCGTGCTGACAGGCGATGTCAAGGGTCTGCTGCTGCTGGACGTGACCCCCCTGTCTCTGGGCATTGAGACCATGGGCGGCGTGTGCACCCGCCTCATTGAGCGCAACACCACCATCCCCGTAAAGAAGAGCCAGATCTTCTCCACAGCCGCCGACAACCAGACCTCCGTGGAGGTCAATGTGCTGCAGGGCGAGCGTGAGATGGCCGCCGCCAACAAGAGCCTGGGCCGCTTCCACCTGGACGGCATCGCCCCGGCCCGCCGCGGTGTGCCGCAGATTGAGGTCACCTTCGACATCGACGCCAACGGCATCGTGAATGTGTCCGCCAAGGACCTGGGCACCGGCAAGGAGCAGCACATCACCATCACCTCCTCCTCCAACATGAGCAAGGAGGATATTGAGAAGGCCGTCAAGGAGGCTGAGCAGTATGCCGCCGAGGACGCCAAGATCAAGGAGAAAGTGGAAGTGCGCAACCAGGCCGATCAGATGGTCTATCAGGCGGAAAAGACCCTGGGCGAAGTGGGCGACAAGGTGCCCGAGAGCGAGAAGGCGCCCATCCAGGCCGGTATTGATAAGCTGAAGGAAACCCTGAAGGGCGAGGACACCGACGCCATCAAGGCCGCCACTGAGGAGTTGACCCAGATGTTCTACAAAATGAGCGAGAAGCTTTATCAGCAGCAGGCGCCTCAGGGTGACGCCGCAGGCGCTCAGCCCGGCGCGGACGCCGGTGCGCAGGGCGGCCAGTACTATGACGCCGACTACAAGGTCGTGGATGAGGACGACCAGAACAACAAGTAATGTTCCGCATACCGCAGAGGGGCAGGAGTACCTGCCCCTCCTTGTGGCATTAGGAAAGAGGAGGATTCCCAGGAAGGGAGAGACCGTTTATGGCTGAAAAAAGAGATTATTACGAGGTGCTGGGCATTCAGAAGGGCGCCTCGGAGGACGAAATAAAAAAAGCATATAAGAAACTGGCCCGGAAGTACCACCCGGACATGAACCCCGGCGACAAGGAGGCCGAGGAGAAGTTCAAGGAGGTCAACGAGGCCAATGAGGTGCTGTCCGACCCGGAGAAGAAGGCCCGGTACGACCAGTTTGGCTTTGCCGGAGTGGATCCCAACTACGGGGCGGGCGCGGGCGGAGCGGGCGGCTTCGGCGGCGGCTTCGACTTCGGCGACCTGGGGGACATCTTTGGCAGCTTCTTCGGCGGCGGGTTCGGCGGTGGGCAGCGGCGCAATCCCAACGCCCCTCAGCGGGGCGAGAGCATCCGTGCCAGCGTGTCCGTGAGCTTTACGGACGCGGCGTTCAGCTGCGAGAAATCCGTGACACTGGAGCGCAGCGAGATGTGCGGCACCTGCAAGGGCAATGGCTGTGCCCCGGGCACCACACCGGAGGTATGCCCCGACTGCCACGGAACCGGTACGGTGCAGGTGCGCCGTCAGACGCCCATGGGAGTGTTTGCATCCAACGGCCCCTGCCGCAAGTGCGGCGGCACCGGGCGGCTTATTCATCAGCCCTGTCCCGACTGCCGGGGCGGCGGCACCGTGCGTAAGCGCAAGACCATTCAGGTCACTATCCCCGCCGGCATTGATCACGGCCAGACCATATCCCTCCGGGGACAGGGCAATGCCGGAAAGAACGGCGGCCCGGCGGGGGATCTGCTCATTACCGTGATGGTGCAGCCCCACGACCTGTTCCGCCGGGACGGGGTGGATGTGTTCTGCGAGGCGCCCATCACCTTTACCCAGGCGGTGCTGGGTGCGGAGCTGGAGATCCCCACCATTGACGGCAAGGTGAAGTATTCCATTCCCGAGGGGACCCAGACGGGCACGGTGTTCCGTCTCAAGGGCAAGGGCATTCCCGTGCTCAATGGCCGGGGCCGGGGCGACCAGTATGTCACCGTGACCATCGAAACACCCCGGAACCTGAACAAGGAGCAGAAAGAGGCCCTGCGGAAATTCAGCGAGACCGTTGGAGAAAACAACTACGAAAAGCGCAAGAGCTTTTTCAAGAAAAAATGAGGCATACTATGTACGCTGCGGACTACCATGTGCACAGCACCTGCTCCCCGGACGGAAAGATGACCATGGCGCAGGCGGCTGAGGCGGCCATTGGGGCCGGACTGGACGAAATATGTATCACCGACCATGTGGACACCATTTACTGGGGCACCAACGCCCCGCGTACCAGTTTCGACTGGGCGGCATCCCGGGCGCAGTACCGGGAGGCAGCGGAAAAATATAGCGATAAACTGTCCATAAAGCTGGGCGCTGAACTGGGAGAAGCAAACCTGTCCTTCGAACGTGCAGAAAAATTGCTAAATTCTGCGGAAAAGCTGGACTTTTGCATCGGATCGGTGCATACTTGTAGTGAAAAGTTCGATTATCTGGATCTGTACTTTCTGGAAGGGGGACAAAGTCCGGACTTCTATACCGCCGTCATTGAGGATTACTTAGACAGCGTGGCAGCTATTTCCAAATGGGGACGGTTCCATGTGCTGGGTCATCTGACCCTGCCGCTGCGGTACCTGAAGGAGCATCTGGGGTGGAGTATGAGCTTCGCGGCTTGGATGGACCGGGTGGAGGAGATCTTCAGCATCATCATTCCCAAGGGCATCGGCATCGAGTGCAATACCAACCGGGGCAACGACCCGCTGCCGGGGGCGGACATCCTCCGCCGGTATCGGGAAATGGGCGGTGAGGTCATTACCCTTGGGTCCGACGCCCATGTAACAAAGGATGTGGGCTGCGCGATCCGTGAGCGGCAGGAGTTGCTGAGGGACTGCGGATTCAAATATTTTACCACCTTTACCGGAGGGAAGCCGGAATTCAAAACACTATAAGATCAGGGAGAGGACATCATGAAAATTGCGATTGGCTGCGACCACGGCGGATACCTGCTCAAGCAGGACATCCTCATCTGGCTGGAGGAAAATGACATCGACTATGAGGATGTGGGCTGCTACAACACCGACAGCGTGGATTACCCCGCCTACGGCGAGAAGGTGGCCCGTCTGGTAGCCGGCGGCGAATGTGATAAGGGCATCGTCATCTGCACCACCGGCATTGGCATTTCCATTGCCGCCAACAAGGTGAAGGGCATCCGCTGCGCTCTGTGCTCCGATAGTCTCAGTGCCGAGATGACCCGCCGCCACAACGATGCCAATATCATCGCTATGGGCGCCGGCATTGTGGGACCGAATCTGGCCAAGCGCATGGTGGAGGTGTTTTTAAACACCGAGTTTGAGGGAGGCAGACACGCCCGCCGGGTGGGGCTGCTGGATACTATTCAGCCTTAACGGGAAAGCAGGGAGGTGCCGCATGGCAACAAAGGGATATAACAGCTATCACGGCCGGTCGCCGGTCTGGAAAAAAATCCTGATTATTATTCTTGTGCTGCTTTTGCTGGCCGGCGGCGCGTTTTTGTACTGCCAGAACCATCTGGTGTACGATGAGAATGGCAAGGTGCATCTGGAGCTTCCTTTTTTCAGTAAAAAGGAGCCGCAGCCGCAGCAAGACCCGGAGAAGGACCCGGAGGATGTGGACTTCCTGCGGGAGGAGCCTCAGGGACCGATCCTGGAGAAGATCGGCGCAAAGGAACTGGCTGTAAATGCGCTGGAGGAGGATGTGACCGATATTGTCTCCGGTGGCGAGAAAACCATCGTGGTGGATGTAAAGCTGGCGGACGGTAGCTTTACCTACCAGCCGGCGTTCCCGGTGGAGGGCGCCTCCGTGGGATCGGTGATCAGCAGGGAAAACCTCAAGAAGCTTGCGGAGGCAGACAAGTATGTTATCGCGCGGGTCAGCGCTCTGGGCGACACCGCCTATGCCAATGCTCATGTGGAGGCGGCGGGCCTGCTGCGTACATGGGACGAGTGGCTGTGGTACGATTACAGCAGCGAGTGCTGGCTGGATCTGACCAAACCCCTGACCCAGAGCTATGTCAAACAGGTGTGCAAGGATCTGACGGATCTGGGAGTGGATGAAATCATGCTGGAGAACTTCGGCTGGCCGTCGGTGGGCAATATGCCGGCTATGCTGGTGCCGGAGGGCACGGATAAGCCGGCTGTCATCACGGCGTTTGTGAAGGACCTGCGCGAGACCCTGCCCAAGACCACGGCAGTGTCCGTGGCCATCAATCGCAACGCGCCGGAAAACAGCGGCCTTACGGCGGCAGTGCTGGCGGAATTTGACCGCATCTACGCGGACCCCGAGAAGGTGGACATGGATGCTCTGGCGGCTGCCATGCCGGCGGATTTTAAGCGGGAGGCACAGTTGGTGCAGCTGGTGACCCAGGCCCCCGCCGCAGGCAGCTATGTGCTGATAAATGAATGATCTTGCAATGAAAAAGCCATTCCCCATGGGAATGGCTTTTTTGCTTTTCAACCGAAAGGAAATGTGGTAAAATAAGATCCAAACACAGGGGAGGAGTCGCCGCAATGCGAAACCGCGTCTATATCGAGATCACCAATCGCTGCAATCTCGCCTGCGATTTCTGCCACGGCACCAAACGGCCCTTGGGGACGATGCCGCCGGAGGATTTCCGCCGGATCGCGGAGAAATTGCGGGGGGAGACAAGCTACCTGTATTTGCATGTGCTGGGAGAGCCGCTGCTGCACCCGCAGCTGAAGGAGCTGCTGGCCATTGCCGGGGAGCTTGGTTTTCGGGTGTGTCTGGTGACCAACGGGACACTGCTGCATAAACGGCGGGAAGAACTGTTGGCGGCAAAGAGCCTGCACAAGGTCAGCGTATCCCTTCACAGCTTCGAGGGGAACGGCGGTGCGGGCGATCTGCCGGCGTATTTGCAGCAGGTGTGGGAGGTGTGTTTGCCCCTGTCGGAGAGGGGCGTTTTGTGCGCCCTGCGCCTGTGGAACGAGGGCACCGCCCCGAGGCTAAACGGTGCGGTGGAGGCGTTTTTGTCTCAGAGGATCGGACGGGATGTGGAGAGCCTGCCCCGGGATGCCCGGGGAAACCGGACATTGCGGCCCAATCTGTTTTTGGAGCGGGCGGAGCGGTTTGGCTGGCCGGATCTCAATGCGCCGGAGAGCGGAGCCAACTTCTGCCACGGATTTACCCGGCAGCTTGCGGTGCTGTGGGATGGGACGGTGACGCCCTGCTGCCTGGACAGCGAGGGGGATATCCCTCTGGGCAATCTCCTTTCCCAGCCGTTGGAGGAGATCCTGCAGGGGGAGCGGGCTGCGGCTATGGCAGCAGGTTTTGCTGCCCGGAAGCCCACGGAGGAGCTGTGCCGCCGATGCGGCTACGCACGGCGATTTTTGAAATAAATGAAACAGTACGAAAAAAAATTAAAGAGCATGGCAGCACCGCTTCTGGTGTGGTACGACGCGAACCGCCGCGTTCTTCCCTGGCGGGAGGAGGTTTCACCCTACCGCACCTGGGTGTCGGAGATCATGCTGCAGCAGACCCGGGTGGCGGCTGTTCTGCCGTATTTCCGGCGGTTCATGGAGCGGTACCCCACGGTGGAGGCTCTGGCGGCGGGAGAGGAGCAGGAGCTGCTGAAGCTATGGGAGGGTCTGGGCTATTACAGCCGTGCCAGAAACCTGCAAAAGACCGCCCGCATTGTGGCGGAGACATACGGCGGAGCGTTTCCCGCCGACTATAAGGCCCTGACGGCTCTGCCGGGCATCGGGGACTACACGGCGGGGGCAATACTGTCCATGGCCTTTGGCATGGCGGTGCCGGCGGTGGACGGCAACGCCCTGCGCATTATCAGTCGGGTGACCGGGTCAAGGCTGGATGTGCTGGAGGCAAAGAACAAGAAAGCCTTCCGCGCCTGGACGGAGACTGCCCTTCCCATGGACCGGCCCGGGGCGTTCAATCAGGCGATGATGGATCTGGGGGCGGGCATCTGCCTGCCCGGGGCGGCGCCCCGGTGCGGGGATTGTCCTCTGGCGCATCTGTGCACCGCCCGGCAGGAGGGGACGCAGGCTCTGCTGCCTGTGCGCGCCCCCAAAAAAGAAAAGAGGATTGAAGAAAAGACGGTATTTTTGCTGCGGCGGGAGGATGGATCCGTGGCGCTGCGGCAGCGGGAGAAAACGGGACTGCTGGCGGGGTTATGGGAGTATCCCAACATCCAGGGTCTTCTGACGGAGGAGCAGGCGGCGGCGCAGTTGGCTGCCTGGGGACTAAGGCCGCTGCGGTGGGAAAAGTCCTGGCGGTGCAGGCATATCTTCACCCATGTGCGGTGGGAGATGCAGGGCTACGCCGTGACCGTGGCCGGTGAGGGCGAATTGGAATGGTATCCGAAGGAGAGGCGGCAGGAGATGGCTGTTCCCTCCGCCTTTGAAAGAGCAAACCGCATTTTACGGGAATTGGAAGGAGATCAAAATGGCACAGCTTTACTTTAAATACGGAGCCATGGGTTCCAGCAAGTCGGCCAACGCACTGATGGCCCGATTCAACTACGAGGAGCGGGGGCAGGACACCCTGCTGGTGAAGCCCCGGCTGGACACCCGGGACGGAGACCATATGGTGCGCTCTCGCATCGGTCTGGAGCATCCATGCATCTATTTTCATGAGATGCAGCAGATGCCCGACCGGGAGCTGCAGAGATATGCCTGCATCATTGTGGACGAGGCACAGTTCCTCACCAAGGAGGAGGTCTACTACCTGGTGCATCTGGTGGACGACTGCAATATCCCCGTCATTTGCTACGGCCTGCGGGCGGACTTCCGGGGAGAGCTGTTTCCCGGCAGCTACCATCTGCTGGTGCTGGCGGACAAGCTGGAGGAGGTCAAGACCATTTGCTGGTGCGGCAAGAAGGCTGCTTTCAACGCCCGGTTCGACGAGCACGGCCGGGTGGTGAAGGAGGGTGCACAGGTGGTGCTGGGCGCCAACGACAAGTACATCGGCCTGTGCCGCCGTCACTGGATCGCGGGGGACTTAGGCCCGGACTTCAAGCCCCGGAGAGGATGAGATGCGGCATTTGTCCTCGCCGCTGCGGGGCGGAGCGCACGGAAAGATCAGGACAGGGCCTTTGTGGGATGCCCACCACACCGGTGGTGGCCAGAGCGGCTCTGCACCCCTGGGAGGAGCCGGTGCTCTGCGGCAGCGGCGGAGCCGGGACGGTGTTCTTTTCCGGCTGCAATTTGGGCTGCGTCTACTGCCAGAACCACGCCATTTCAGCGGAGAATTTCGGCAAGGCTATCTCCATAAAGCGGCTGCGGGAGATCTTTCTGGAGCTGATAGACCGGGGGGCGAAGACCATCGAGCTGGTGACGGCCACCCATTTTGTGCCGTTCATCCTCCCGGCCCTGGAGGAGCCGCTGCCGGTGCCGGTGGTGTATAACTGCGGCGGCTATGAGAGCGTGGAGACCCTGCGGCTTTTGGAGGGCAGGGTGCAGGTGTATCTGCCGGACCTCAAGTACGCCGACAGGGAACTGGCGGCGAAGCTGTCCCGCGCGGCGGACTATTTTTCCGTTGCCACGGCAGCTATTGAGGAGATGTTCCGGCAGACGGGACCATGCGTCATTGAAAACGGGATCTTAAAGCGGGGCGTGCTCATCCGCCATCTGGTGCTGCCGGGGCAGATGGAGAATACCCGGCGTTGTCTGGATTGGATCGCGGGGCGTTTTCGGCCCGGTGATGTGCTGGTGTCGCTCATGAGCCAGTACACGCCCCAGCCGGGGGCGGAGGGAACCCTCCGCCGCCATGTGACGGCGGCGGAATACCGGGCGGCTGTGCAATATATGGAGAACTGCGGCATTACGGACGGCTATGTGCAGGAGCGGACCTCGGCCCGGGAGGAATATATTCCCCGCTTCGATCTGACCGGCATTTGAGAGAGTGGGGTTGTATGAATTGTTTGGTATATTTAGGACAGCAAAACCGCATTTTTTATCAAAATATAGTATAATTTTGAATAAAATGAATGCGCTTGGAATAAGTTTCTGTTGCAATACGGGAGAGAATGTGGTACCGTAAAGACAGAGGAAAATGCCGTCTCAGACGGCGGGAAACATGGGTGTATCATTTTGAGGAGGTACCTATATGAGCTATCCCAAGACCGGCCAGGAGGTCTATGTCAGCCTGAATCTGTCCAACACCATGCTCACCGGCATCGGCAAGGGCACCATTACCCGCGAGGAAGTCTCCGTGGACTACCTGAAGAAGCTGTTTGCCAAGTACGGAGTCATTGTATCTGCCAAGCCGGAGCAGCACCGTTTGCTGGAGATCGTGAACGAGACCTTTGACCTGGGACTGGAGCTGCCGGAGGAGCTGAAGCTGTTCCAGCTTTCCGAACAACACCGCCGTCTGGTGGTCATCAATGTCCAGGGCCTGCGCCGCAAGGGCGGCTCCCTGCTGCCGGAGTACACCGAGGAGGAGTTCCAGGAGGCAACTTTCACCTTCGTGAAGTATTATGTGCAGTCCCGCCACTATGACGAGCTGGTGGCGGAGAACGAGAAGCTCAAGTACGATCTGGAGCAGGAGCTGGAGTGGCGGCACCGCACGGACAGCTAACTTATTTAACAGGAAATCGGCTCTCCATGGAGAGCCGATTTCTATTATTGTTTTAGAGTTTTTTAGCAGACGGGACAAGCAGGCCGACCAGACCTACAATGGTTCTATGATACAGAGACAGAAAATGACTTCGCAGTCTCTGCGCATGAGACAGCCCTTTAATCCGCCGCAGAAGGCCATTCACACATGGATCGTATGCGGCGGGGATAATGCGCAGATAAGCCAGAGGGCCGCTGTTTTCCCGTTAAACCATGCGGTAGTCGCCCCGGGCAGCGGCCTCCAAGCGGCGATTTTTCTCCCGGGCCAGCTCGTTCTGGAGCTGGGCAATGATTTCATTGGACACCAGAAAGCCTTTGGGGGTGAGATGCCAACCGCCCGCATCCTCCTCCGCCAGACCCTGCCCGGCGCACCGGCGCAGCAGGGCGGCCAAAGGATCAAACCGCTGGCGGAAACGATACGCAAACTCTTTGGGATCAATGCCCCGGGTGGTGCGCAGGCGCAGCATGAGATACTCCCGTTCCCGCTCATCCGGGTCCACGGTCTCGGATTCCTGCAGACGCAGCTCCCCCTTGAGGTAAGCGTCCAGATCCCGGACATAGCCGTAGCGCACATTGCCGAAGTCGGAATAGGCCCCGGGGCCGAAGCCGGCGTACTCCTGCAGGAGCCAGTATTTCAGATTGTGCCGGGAGGCAAAGCCGGGCTTGGCGAAGTTGGAGATCTCATATTGCTCGTAGCCGCACTGTTTCAAGAATTCCACGGTGTATAAGTACATATCCGCCTGCTGCTCCTCGTTGGGGAAGGTCAACTCCTCCCGGCGGCTATACAGGGGCGTCCCCTCCTCCAGCTTCAGCCCGTAGCAGGACAGGTGCTCCGGCTGCAGCCCCACGGCGTCGGACAGGGTGTTCTCCCATTGCTCCATGGTCTGCCCCGGCAGACCGTAGATGAGATCCAGGCTGATGTTTTTGAAGCCGGCTTTCCGTGCTGCCGCCACAGCGTCACACGCCTGCTGCCAGGTGTGGACCCGGCCTATGGCACGCAGCATCTTATCGTCCGTGGACTGGACTCCTAAGGAGAGGCGGTTAAAGCCCGCCCGGCGCAGACACCGGAGGACCTTTTTATCTCCGACGGAGTCGGGGTTGGCCTCCAGGGTGATCTCGGCATTTTTATCCACCTTGTAGAGCTTTTTCGCGATACCCAGCAGACGGCACAGGCGTTCGAAGCCCAGATAGCTGGGCGTTCCGCCGCCAAAATACACGGTGTCCACCAAATGACAGCTCGCCTGAGGCGCCACCTCCGCCAGATGCCGCTCCAGCGCATGGCAGTAGTCGTCCATGCGGCTTTCACTGTCGGGCAGAGAATAAAAGTCACAATAGGCACACTTGGACCGGCAGAAGGGGATGTGGATATACAGACCCAGAGGCAGGTCCTTTTTGACAGCAGTTTTTTTCACGGCTCACACCTCGCGCCTCGGCGGCAGCATGGTGACGGCCTCGCTGGGGCAGTTCACCTTGCAGGAACGGCAGCCGATGCAGTCCTCGCTGCGGACTTTGTAGATCCCGTCGGGCTGCTGGTCGATGCAGCGCATGACGCACCACATGGCGCAGATGCCGCAACCCGTGCAGTTCACGGGGTTTATTTCTGCCAGAGCATGAGGCTTGGGACCAAAGGGATGGATCATAACAGCCATTGCATTAACCACCTTTTCATAAAAAAGGACGATGGTTCCGTCCGAGTTTACTCTACTGAGTATACCGTTTTTCCGGGAGTTTGGCAAGAAAAACGCATATTTTCTTTATCCGTGGAAAGACTACCTGCGAAAGGAAGTGTGGTCTATGGAAACGACTCCGCAGAAGTATCAGCAGTATGTGCAGCAAAAGCAGAAAAAGTCGCCTCTGGGTAAGGATCTGGCTCTGGCGTTTCTTATCGGAGGACTTATCTGTGTGCTGGGTCAGCTTATTCAGAACGGCTATACGGCGGCGGGACTCGAGCAGGAGGATGCCGCCACGGCTACCTCCGTCAGCCTGGTGTTCCTGTCGGCTTTGCTGACGGGCCTGAATCTCTATCACCGCATCGCCCGGTTCGGCGGAGCCGGCACTCTGGTGCCCATTACCGGCTTTGCCAACGCCGTGGTGTCCCCGGCCATCGACTTCAAGGCGGAGGGCTTTGTGACAGGTATGGCGGCGAAAATGTTCCTGGTGGCGGGGCCGGTGATCGTGTTCGGTACCGTGGCCAGCGCCCTGTACGGCCTGATTTTGTGGATGGTGGGATAAAAAAAGAAGCATTGCCCCGATGTTTGGGTCGAATTAACCGAAAAACAAAGCAAAAACTGGCACTTTTCACAAAAAACGGGCAGAAAATTGTATTTGTCAACCCTTGAAAAATATTATATAATTCCTTTATTGAGTGATATGTGCGTCTGCGCACATTTTCCAAAAATGAAGGGAGTTACTAAACTATGAGTGCCAATGAAATTCGCAATATTTGCCTGTTGGGTCACGGCGGTTCCGGAAAGACCACTTTGGCCGAGCAGATGCTCTTTATGACCAAGGGTACCGACCGTTTCGGCAAGACCGTGGACGGCAACACCACCTGCGACTATGACGCCGAGGAGATCAAGCGCCAGATTTCCATTTCTCTGGCTTTCGCTCCCGTGAAGTATAACAATGTCAAGATCAATGTCATGGACGCTCCCGGCAACTTTGACTTCTCCGGCGAGGCGCTGTGCGCCATCCGCGCCGCTGAGTGTGCCGTCATCGTTGGCAACGCCAAGGATGGTCTGTCCGTGGGTATGGAGCGTACATGGAAGATGCTGGGCAAGAAGCCCCGCATGATGTTCATCAACCGTGTGGAGGAAGCCAACGCCGACTACGCCTCCTGCGTGGACGCTGTCAAGGCCAAGTTCGGTACCGCCATCGCCCCCATCGTGGCTACCAAGGCTGACGCCAACAAGGCCGTCACCGTTATCGTGGACCTGCTGCACAACAAGGCGTATGACGCCAAGGGTGAGTGTGCCATCCCCGGCGACATGGCCGACGAGGTGGAGGCCCTGCGTGCTGAGCTGATGGAAGCCGCTGCCGGTGCCGACGAGGAGCTGATGGAGAAATTCTTCGAGTCCATGGAGCTGTCCGCAGCCGACATGGCCAAGGGCCTGAAGATCGGCGTGCGTGACGGCAGCGTGTGCCCCGTGCTGTGCGGCTCCGCCGTTACCGGCCTTGGTGTGGATATGCTCATGAAGACCATCGTGGATCTGGTGCCCGTTGCCACCGATATGCCCGCTGAAAAGGCCAAGGACGAGGCCGGCAACGATGTGGAGGTGGCCTTTGATCCCAACGGCCCCACCGCCGCCATCGTCTTCAAGACCATTTCCGACCAGTACGGCAAGTTCTCCATGATCAAGGTCGTGCGCGGCAAGGTCACCAGTGATATGTCCCTGTACAACCCCGCCACCGGCAACACCGAGAAGCTGGGCCGGTTGTACAGCATGAAGGGAAAGAAGGGCGAGGAGATCAAGGAGATCTGCTGCGGCGACATCGGCGCCATCGGCAAGATGGACCGCGTGAAGACCGGCAATACCCTGTGCGATGCCAAGAGCACCGTGGTGCTGGAGAGCATCGAGTATCCCGCTCCCTGCTATGAGAGAGCCATTTCTCCCAAGGTCAAGCAGGAAGTGGAGAAGATGGGCACCGGCCTCAACAAGCTCAACGAGGAGGATCCCACCTTCCATGTCTCCAACAACGCCGAGACCCACCAGACCGTCATCTCCGGCACCGGCGACATTCAGATCGATGTGCTGTGCTCCAAGCTCAAGAGCCGCTTCGGCGTGGAGACCGAGCTGTCGGCTCCCCGCGTTGCATACCGCGAAAAGATCCGCTCCAAGGTCGAAAAGCGCGGCCGTTATAAGAAACAGACCGGCGGCAGCGGCCAGTTCGGTGATGTTGTCATCACTTTTGAGCCTCAGACCGAGTCCGAGGACATGATCTTTGAGGAGGCCGTGTTCGGCGGCTCCGTGCCGAAGAACTACTTCCCCGCCGTGGAAAAGGGCCTGCGCAAGTGCTGCCTCACCGGCGTTTTGGCGGGCTACCCCGTGGTGTTCCTGAAGGCCACTTTGACCGACGGTTCTTACCACCCTGTCGACTCCTCCGATATCGCCTTCCAGTTGGCCGCCGGCCTGGCATTCAAGGATGCTCTGCCCGAGGCCAAGCCCGTGCTGATGGAGCCCATCGGCGAGCTGAAGGTCACCGTGCCCGATAACTACGTGGGCGACGTCATGGGAGATCTGAATAAGCGCCGGGGCCGCGTCATGGGCATGAACCCTACCGGTGACGGCGAGACCGTTCTGGAGGCCGAGGTTCCCATGGCTGAGATGATGTCCTACGCCATTGACCTGCGCTCTATGACGCAGTCCAGAGGCACTTTCGTGTTTTCCTTCGTCCGCTACGAGGATTGCCCTGCGGCCGCACAGGAGAAGGCCATTGCCGAGGCCAAGGCCATGGCAGAGGCGGAATAAGTCAAATAATATATGCAGCCTGCCGGACAGGCGGGCTGCACTTTTAAAAAAATCTCCAAAAGTTGCAAAAACAACTGTTGAAAAACAACACTCTGTGGTATACTCTGATCACAGCAAGTGAAATCGGACTGTGATCCAGAAAATATAAAGGAGGAACTTTACAATGAAGAAATGGGTATGTTCTGTTTGCGGTTATGTGCATGAGGGCGATGTGCCCCCCTCTGAGTGCCCCGTGTGCCATGTGGGTGCCGATAAGTTCATCGAGCAGAAGGAAGAGAGATCCTGGGCCGCTGAGCATGTGGTGGGCGTAGGCAAGTCCTTCGGCAACGATGTTCCTGAGGAAGTGCAGAAGGAGATCATCGACGGTCTGCGCGCCAACTTTGAGGGCGAGTGCTGCGAAGTGGGTATGTATCTGGCCATGGCCCGTGTGGCTCACCGTGAGGGTTACCCCGAGATCGGCATGTACTGGGAGAAGGCCGGCCTGGAGGAGGCCGAGCACGCCGCCAAGTTCGCTGAGCTGCTGGGCGAGGTGGTGACCAACTCCACGGAGAAGAATCTGGCCATGCGCGTGGACGCCGAGAACGGTGCTACCGCCGGCAAGTTCGAGCTGGCCAAGCTGGCCAAGAAGTACAACCTGGACGCCATCCACGATACCGTCCATGAGATGGCCCGCGACGAGGCCCGTCATGGCAAGGCTTTCGAGGGCCTGCTGAAGCGGTACTTCAACAAGTAAACACAGGGATTGTTCTCATGAAAAAGTACGAATATGTTTCTCTGAAGACCCGTACCGGGCTGATGAGCAGCAAGTTGCAGGACTATCGTGAGGTCATCAATGCGTACGCCGCCAAGGGGTATCGTTATGTGGGCTGGTTTCCCAAGAAAACCAGCAATATGCTCTCCGGCGTTATGGAAGAGGTTGACCTGATTTTTGAGATCGACGCCTAAGAGACGGATTTCTTGGATGCAATAAGTGAATGAACAGGGAGAGGAGAGATCCTCTCCCTTATTTTGGCTGAGGAAGGCCGATTCTCGCTCTGTGTCCTGTTCTTTTCTTGGGAAACAATATACAATGGCAATGAAAGGAGGCGGCTGCATGGATCAAATCAAGGTGGGGAAATTCATTGCCGAGCTGCGGAAGGAAAAGAATTTGACGCAGGAGGAACTGGCGGAACTGCTGGGTGTCAGCAGCAAATCCGTGTCCCGCTGGGAAAACGGGAAGAACCTGCCGGATGCGGCGCTGTATCAACCGCTGTGCCAGGCGCTGGGGGTGAACCTGACGGAGCTGCTGAGCGGGGAGCGGATCGGGGCAGAGGAACTGACGGAAAAGGCGGAGGAGAAAGTCCTCTCCGTGCTGGAATTTGCAAAACAGAAGATCCGGAGCGTGAACAAGCGGTTTCTTATCACGCTGGCGGTGTGCGTCCTGCTGGTGGCGGGGCTGTTTGTGACGCTGGACAAAACGGTTTTTGCACCGGCGCCGTGGCACGAGGGGGATGTGAGTCGGTGGCAGGATCGCCTGCCGCCTAAAACGGCCTACAAGCTGGCGCTGAACGACGAGGAAATGCCAGTGTTCGTCGATCCGGCCAAGGCCATCCGAGAGGCGAGAAAGGATTTTGCCGAGGCTATTCGGGCGGTCAGGAGGGAAAACGGCCTGCTGCCGCTGCCTCTGTGCAGGCTCTACTACCATCCATACGGAATGTACGGCTGGCAGACGTTCACCGGCGATGAGCTGCTGGATATGCAGTGCGTCCGGCTGTCGCAATTCGTCGATATTTATGAAAACAGCTTTTGACGCGAGAGAAACTGCATGACGCCGCATAAAGCGAACGGCGGAAAATTGAGAAACCGAGAGGGGCTGACCCTCTCGGTTTCTTGTTATAGGCCGAGTTTTTCCTTATATAATTGTATATCACCCGATGATCTTCTCCGCCACGCCGTCCAGCCAGTGGCCTTGGAAGGCTTCGATCTCGCCGGCGTCTACCAGCTCGGCCAGGGTGGGATCCAGAGGCATTTTCGCCAGCAGGGGCAGGCCGTAGCGGGCGGCGGCCTCCTCGGTCTTGCCCTCGCCGAAGAGATAAATTTTCTTGCCGCAGTCGGGGCAGGGGAGGTAGCTCATGTTCTCCACCAGACCGAGAACGGGAATGGACATCATCTGCGCCATTTTCACGGCCTTTTCCACCACCATGCTCACCAGCTCCTGGGGGCTGGTGACGATGATGACGCCGTCCACAGGCAGGGACTGGAACACATTCAGCGCCACATCGCCGGTGCCGGGAGGCATATCCACGAACATATAGTCCACGTCCTGCCACAGCACATCCGTCCAGAACTGCTGCACCACGCCGCCGATGACCGGGCCGCGCCAGATGACGGGGTCCGTCTCGTTGTCCAGCAGCAGATTCACGCTCATTAGCTGGATACCGGTGCGGGTCTGTACGGGGACAATGGCATTCTCTGTGCCCACGGCCCGGCCATGGATGCCGAAAGCCTTGGGGATCGAGGGACCGGTAATGTCGGCGTCCAGCACGGCGGTGCGGTAGCCCTTGCGCTGCATGGTCACGGCAAGCTGGCTGGTGACCATGGACTTGCCCACGCCGCCCTTGCCGGACACCACGCCGTATACCTTGCCTACCCGGCAGCCCTCGTGAAGGGGCTTGATCTGAAAGGGAGAACCCTCCGTGCGCTCGCCGCAAGACTGACCGCAGGTGCTGCAGTCATGTGTGCATTCACTCATTTTTCGTTGCTCCTTTGCTGTGATTTATGGGTCAATATAATTATAACAATGGTATAGCATCAAAAGGGCACTTTGTCCAGTATAAAGAGCCCTCTTTCAAAATGTGCGGGGATAAGAGAAACTATACCTTACAGGCGAACGATCCGCACGCCGTCATGGCCTGCCAGATAGTTGGCCTCCCGGCTTTGGCAGGTAAAGAGCAGGATCTGCCGCTGCTTGCCAAGCTGTGCCAGATAGTCCAGCGTCTTGTGCAGGCGCTCGTCGTCGAAGGCCAACAGGGCATCGTCCAGGATCAGCGGGGGATTTTGCTCTGCCGGCAGCACCATCTCGCAGATAGCAAGCCGTGTGGCCAGATACAACTGATCGGCGGTGCCGCTTGACAAAACCTGTACGCTGCGGCGGGTGGGATCGCTGCCGGATTCTGCGGAAAGATGGAACTCCCGGTCCAGCAGGATATGCGTCCAGTCGCTGCCCGTCATATCGGAAAAAATCTCCGCCGCCCGGCGCCCCAGCTCCGGGGAAAAACGGTTTTGCAGGGTGGTATTGGCGTTGCGCAGGGCATCTAGAGCGGCGGTCAGGGCGTCATATTCCGCCTGCTGCTGCCACAGCTGTGCCCGCTTGTGAGCGATTTGCCGCTCTGTTTCCTCCGTGCCGCCCAGAGCCGCCAACCGCCCCTGTACCTGCGCGATCTGCTGCTGCAGCCGGGTGGATAGGTCGTCGGCGCCGGGCATCTGCGCCTGCAAAAGCTCAGCCTGCGCCTGCCGGAGCTCCTCTGCCAGGGTTTCGCGCTGCCGGGAAGCTTGCTGCACAAAATGACGAATGTCTGTGGCTGTATGTGCGCTTGCGTCCCATTTTTGAACCAGTGCCAGCAGGGAAGAAAGCGCGGCCCGCAGCCTCTGCTCGCCGTCCTCGGCAGCCTGATTCCGCTGCTGTAAAAGAGTGCGTTGTTCCTCCAGTTCCTCCAGCATGGGGAGGTAGCTTTCGGCCAGTTTCCGAAGCTCCTCCTGCCGCCGCAGTTCCCGGCGGCGCACCTGCTGCAACCGAATGCGGGTCACAAGCAGCCGCAGGAAATTCCCGGCGGCCAGCGCTGTGATTACACAGGCCGCGCACAGCCACAGAATCTGCAGCCGACCGATCTCATACCACAGGAATCCGCCGCCGCACAGGCCCATTGCCAGAGAGATCAAAAGCTGCGCCACCTGAGGCGGAGCCTTGGTCCGGATCTGCAGCTGGGCCTCCAGCTCGGTTCTCGTCATGGGGTGCAGAGGGTTTTTGGACAGTTCCTGTAAATGCTCCTGCATGGACCTCTCCTGCCGGGCCGCCGCATCCCGGGATTGCTGCACCTGCTCCGCTATGGAACGCACGGCGCCTGATTGTTCATTGATGGCCTGCAGTGCCGCGCTGTCCGGCAGGGAGTTCAGAAGCCGCTGCTTTTTATCTATCCTTGCCTGCAACTCCTGCTGCCGGGCCAGACGGCGGCTGTTTTGCTCCTCCTGTGCCTGCCGAAGCTGCTTTTGCAGGAGGGATTCCTGTTCTGATAAAGCCCGGACTTCGGCTTGGGAGGAGGCCAGGGCGGCGATTTCGGATTCCAGCAGGGGAATGGAGCCGGAGCGGTTGTATTTGCGCTGGTGGAGCTGCTTTTTCAGACGGCTTTCCGCCTGAGAAAAGGAGATCTTTTCCTCTCCGGTGGAAATAAGGGCGTTGATGCGCCGCTCCAGATCGGCGTCGGCGTCAATGGCCATGCTACCTGCGGAGATGAAAGCACACCGCTGATAGACACTTTGAGGCACCCCCAGCAGAGTTTCTCCGCAGCGAAGGGCGTCTATGCCGGAGGCGGGAGTATCCGTGCCGGCATAGGTGCAGGAAAAAGCGCCCAGGGGGGCGTCTGCACGCTGGGTCCGGCGGCTCAGCGTCAGCCGATCCGATCCCACGGCCAGCTCGAGTTTGCCCTGCATGGGACTTCCGTTCCAGGGCTGAAAACGGTTTTTGTCCGCCAGGTCGCCCCGCTGCCGGGTGTTCAGCCCGTAGAACATGGCCAGCAAAAAGCGGGACCAGGTGGACTTGCCCCCTTCATTGGGGGCGCAGATCACATTCAGACCCGGGTGCAGTGAAAGCTGCGATTGATTCAATTTTCCGTAGGTGGCATTCGCCTGAAGGATCCGCAAGACCATCCCGCCTTTGTATTTTTTATTACCAAGACTATATTACAATAAGATGTGATCATTATAGCATAAGCGATGGAAAATGTCATCTTATGGTTATAGAAAAATCAGCAAAAAACTTTAAAAAAAGGATTGACAAAGAACGAAGTGGGCAGTATAATAACAAATGTTCCGCAAGCGGGGCGTGTACCTTGTAAATTAAACAACGAACGAAACGAA
>SAMEA3663010__coassemble_155_pt1 | contig 33806 bp, 36 predicted proteins | sample SAMEA3663010__metabat2_high_PE_006 | metagenome-assembled genome bin SAMEA3663010 (sample SAMEA3663010) | pig gut metagenome | biome: pig gut; feature: pig-associated habitat; material: faeces | place: France | collected 2012 | reverse complement strand
AACGCCGCAGGCTGCAGCCTGCGGCGTTCTTTTATTTGTGAAAGATTTATACGGCAATGCGGCGCTGTTCGAAATACAGTACGCCGTAGGCCAGACAGAGGATCAGCACCAATGCGGCCAGCGCTAAGGTACCAATGGCGCATACCGTTCCGATGCCCTGAGGCAGGAAGAAGGCAATTACGGCCAGACCGAAGCAAACAGCCGTCAGCAAAACGATCAAATTGCGGATAGTTTTCATCGGTTTCATGTTACATTCCTCCTGTACTTATTTTGTGATTTTATTATAGCAGAGAGATGGATTATGTTCTTTACAATGCAGCTACAACATTATACTTTTTTGACTACAAAACAGTTACATTTAGCAGTAAAAAAGTAGTGAATGTAACCTTTCTGCTTCGCAGCGGTTTTGCGCTTGAATTGGAATCTTTTTTTTGGTATAATATTTTTCGTTATTAAAGATTGAAGATGGGGGAGTATTGTCTTGCACTATTTGAGCAATTTGTGGGCTGCGCTGGACTTTGGTTCCCTGCTGGATATGCTGAAGCGGCTGGCGGCAGTTCTGCTGTGCCTGACGGTGCATGAGACGTGTCATGGACTGGCAGCCTACGCTCTGGGAGATCCCACCGCCCGGCGTGCCCACAGGCTCAGCCTGAACCCCCTGCGGCATATTGACTGGTTTGGTCTGCTGATGATGTTTGCGGCGGGCTTTGGCTGGGCAAAGCCAGTGCCTGTGGATCCCAATTTTTTCAAAAAACCGAAGCAGGGCATGGCGCTGACGGCGCTGGCCGGGCCGGTGAGCAACTTTTTACTGGCGTTTTTAATGCTTTTTGCGGCGAAGATCATCTTCAGCGGGGCGAGCTGGACCCAGACCAATGAAACCATATTGGATTTTATGCTGACTGTGGCGGTGCTCTCTATCGGTTTGGGGCTGTTTAATCTGGTTCCCATCCCCCCGTTGGATGGGTCTAAGGTGCTTTTCTCCGTGCTGCCGGATCGGGCTTATGACCAGCTTATGCGGTACGAAAGGTACGGTATGCTGCTGCTTTTCGCTCTGGTGTTTTTTGATGTGGGAAGCAGTGCATTTTCCAAGGCCATCCGGTGGTTTTTTGAACTTTTTTGCCGCATTGTCGGCCTGTAAGGAGAATTTGATTTGGATAGTCCCATTTTCAAACTGGAAAAAGTGGTGCAAAGCAAGGCGGCGGAGCCTCTGGAGGATTTTGAGGGTCCGCTGGATTTGATTTTGTTCCTGCTGAGTAAGAATAAAATTGAAATACAAGACATCCCCATAGCGCTGATCCTGGATCAATATCTGGAGTATCTGGAAAAGAGACAGCAGATGGATCTGGAGGTAGCCAGCGAGTTTGTAACCATGGCCACCCATCTTATGTATATCAAAACCAGAATGCTCCTGTCCATTGAGGACGAGGAGGCACAAAGCGAGATGGACGCCCTCATCCAGTCGCTCCAGGACCGGCAGCGGGGCGAGTGCTACCAGAAGATACGCAAGCTCACGGAGAAGCTGGGGCCTATGAGTGAGTTCGGCCGCAATATATTCACCAAGAATCCGGAGCCTATGAGGCGGGGCAAGGTATTTGAGTACGACCATGATCCGGGCGACCTGGCAATCGCTATGCAGGAATTGCTGGATCGGCGGGATGTGGCCATGCATCCGCAGCTTTCTGTTTTTGAGGATATTGTGAAGCGGGAACCGTACTCCGTGGAGGAGAAAGCCGAAGAAATTGTGCGGCGTGTAAAGCATGCAGGCATTACACGGTTTCTGCTTTTGTTCAAGGGCAGCCACAGCCGCAGCGAGCTGGTGGCCACCTTTATGGCGGTGCTGGAGCTGTGCAAAAAACGGGTGCTGCGTCTGGCAGGAGGGCCGAAGGACTGTATGGTATCCTGCAGTAAGGATACCGAGGTGTAATCGGAGGAAATATGGAAATACTGGAAATGAAAGAGATCGAAGCGGCGCTGGAGGGCATTCTCTTTGCCTCCGGAGAGCCGGTGCACATCGACCGTATCTGTCTGGCTCTGGATCTGGACCGGCCTACGGCGGAGCTGGTGCTGCAGAAGCTGGGAGATTATTACAGCTTTGAGCGGCGGGGTATCCGCCTTGTGCGCATGGCGGATACCTGGCAGCTTTGCTCGGCACCGGAATATGCCGATATTATCCGCAAGGCCTTTGAAATACGCAAGCCCGCAAAGCTCTCCCAGCCTGCGCTGGAGGTGCTGACCATCATTGCTTACTATCAGCCCACCACCCGGGCCTATATTGACCAGATCCGGGGAGTGGACAGTTCCTACACCGTGGGACTGCTTCTGGAGCGGCATATGATCGAGGAGTGCGGCTTCCTGCAGGTGCCGGGACGGCCGCGGCTGTACCGCACCACCAAGGAATTTCTCCGGGCGTTCCACCTGAACACTCTGGAGGATCTGCCGGAGATGCCGGGGCTGGAAAATGACGGCCAGCTCAGGCTTGAGACTGACGGGTCTATCAGCGATGAGATGAATACCTGAGAGGGGGAGGAAAGGGTTGACGGCACTGTGGATAGTGGGAATATTGCTTCTTATCCTGCTGGCGGTGCAGTGCAGCCGAGTGGGTGTGCAGATAGCCTTCGGAGAGGAGACGAGGGTTGTGGCACGACTGGGGTTAATACGCTTGCAAATTATGCCCCAAAAGGAGAGACAGACCCCCAAAAAACAGAAAGAGAGACCTAAGAAGGAAAAGAAGAAAAAAGCGGACAGAGAGCCTTGGAAACCCGGCTTTTCCGCCATTTGGGAGAGCCTGCCGGAACTGTGGAGGATCCTGAAAAAAGGATTTGCCATGACCTTTCGGCGAATATATATTTCACCCATGGATATATCGGCGATTATCGGGGGGGAAGATCCGGCGGACACGGCCATTCTTTATGGCAAGCTCAGTGCCGCCATGTTTGCGGTGATGCCGACCCTGCAGGAGCTTCTTCATATGCCGGATCCGCACATCCATCTGGAGCCGGATCTGCAAGGGGGGAAGACAACGGTCTCCGGAGAGGTGGGAATATCCTTCCTCATCTGGGACTTGACGGTTATAGGCTTTGCCTGCGGTGTACCGCTTATCAAATGGTTCCAACGACTACGCAAACAGCCGCAAAAGGCGGCACACGATATAAACAGACAAGCTGGAAAGGATGAACAATATGGAAAACAAGCAGAAGACCAATCTCAGCGAAATGATGGAGACCTCCATGAGCAAGGTGCGGGAGATGGTCAGCAGTGATACCGTGATCGGACAGCCCATTACGACCCCCGACGGCGTGACGCTGGTGCCGGTGTCCCGGCTGAGCTTCGGCTTTAGCTGCGGCGGCAGCGACTTCGGCAAGCAGTCGGACGGCAAGAATTTTGCCGGCGGTACAGCGGCCGGCGTGAAGGTGGATCCGGTGGCGTTTCTGGTGGTAAAGGATGGCGTAACACGGGTGATGCCGGTGACTATTCCCGCCATGGGTACTGCCGACCGCATCATCGAGATGGTGCCGCAGGTTTTGGATCGGGTGGAGAATTTCATCGATAAAAAGAAGGAAACTACCGATTTTTAACTGCGTATACTGTCACCATCAACTGCTATGAGGGTGATGGGGATTGAAACTTGCACGGGTGGCCGCTGCTGCGCTGGCGGTGCTGATTTTGTTGATGCAGAGGGTATGGGCCGTGGATGTTTCTGCCACAGCCGCAGTGCTGATGGACTGTGGTAACGGACAGATCCTCTATGAGAAAAACGCCGATAAACGGATGCTCATTGCCAGCACCACCAAGATCCTCACGGCACTGGTGGTGCTGGAAAACTGCGGAATGCAGCAGGAGGTCACGGTGCTGCCGGGGCATATGGCGGAGGGCTCGTCCATGTATTTAAAGCCCGGAGAAAAGATGACGGTGGAGAGCCTGCTGTACGGCCTGATGCTCTGCTCCGGCAATGACGCCGCTCTGGTGCTGGCAGAGGCCTGCGGCGGGCAGCAGCGATTCGTCCGGCTGATGAATGATTTAGCCGCGGAGATCGGCATGGACAGCAGCCATTTTGAAAACCCCAACGGGCTGGATGGGAAGGAGCATTATTCCACAGCCCGGGATATGGCGAAGCTGGCGGTGTATGCATCCGCGCAGCCTGTATTTATGCGCATCTGCTCTACAAGCACTGCCCAAACAGCCGGGCGCAGCATGAAAAACCACAATCGGCTGCTCCGGGAGCTGGAGGGGTGCATGGGCATGAAGACCGGCTATACCAAGGCAGCCGGGCGTACATTGGTATCATGCGTGGAAAGGAATGGGCGGACACTGGTGGCAGTGACGCTGCAGGACGGCAACGACTGGGCCGACCACGCGGCTCTGTATGAATATGGATTTTGCCGGGAGGACGGAGTGGAAACGGCGTATTTTCCCGGAAATAAGAGAGAATTGTGAGATAAAAGGCAGGTGACACCGGTGCGGCAGCGCGTGCAGAAAATCGTTGCCCAGGCGGGGCTGTGCTCCCGACGCACGGCAGAGGAATGGATGCTTTGCGGCCGGGTCACGGTGAACGGTGTGGCGGCACGGCCTGGGGATCAAGCGGACCCGGACGTGGACTGCGTTTTGGTGGATGGGAAGCCTTTGGAGAGGACCGAGGAGAAAGTGTACCTGATGCTCCACAAGCCGCGGGGGTATGTGACCACCTTGTCCGATGAGTTCGGTCGCAAGACTGCCGCGGAGCTGGTGCAGGACTGCGGTGCGCGGGTGTTTCCCGTGGGGCGGCTGGATATGGATTCCGAAGGGTTGCTGCTGTTTACCAACGATGGGGAGCTGATGCAGCGTCTGATCCATCCGAAATTCGAGGTGGACAAACTATACCGGGTCACGGTGCGGGGTGACTGGGAAAAAGGTACTGCGTTGCTGCGGCAGATGCGCAGCCTGGAGGGAGAGGTGATCGCTCCGGCGCAGGTGGAGCTTGTGTCCGGAGAGAGTGAACAAGCCGTGCTGCACATCACCATTCACCAGGGAAAGAACAGGCAGATCCGCCGGATGTGCAAGCAGGCAGGATTGACCGTTTTACGGCTGGAGCGGTTGGCAGAGCATGGAATTATGTTAGGAAACTTGCCATGCGGCAAGTGGAGAGCCTTAACAGATTTTGAAGTCAGAAAGCTGAAGGGAAGCGATGAAAATGACCCATAATGTGCTGCATCTGATACGCACGGGAATGGATGATTTTTCCAAAGGCCAGAAGCGGATCGCAAATTACATACTCTCCAATTACGACAAGGCGGCCTTTATGACTGCTTGCCGTTTGGGACAGATCGCGCAGGTCAGCGAATCTACGGTGGTGCGTTTTGCATCGCAGCTGGGGTATGATGGGTATCCGGCCATGCAGAAGGCGCTGCAGGAGCTGATCCGTGGTAAACTGACCAGTATTCAGCGCATCGAGGCCTCCGGTCACCAGATCAACGGCAGTGATATTGCCGGCAGTGTTATGCAGCGGGATATGGAAACCATCCGCAATACCATTGAACGCATGGATCGTACGGAGTTCGATCTAGCTGTGGAAAAGCTCATGGGGGCGAAGCATATCTACCTGCTGGGCGTGCGGTCCTCCTCTTTTCTGGCGGGGTATCTGAATTTTTATTTTCACCTGATTTTTGAGAATGTAACGCTGGTGCAAAGCTCGGCGGCGGGTGAGATTTTCGACCAGATGCTGCGCATTGGCCCGGGGGACGTGCTGGTGGGCATCAGTTTTCCGCGATATTCCAAGATGGCTGTGAATGCTGTGCGCTTTGCCCGGGACCGGGGGGCGGATGTCATAGCCGTAACGGACAGTAAAATGTCGCCTTTATATAAAATGGCCAGCGCATCGCTTTTGGTGAGCAGTGATATGATCTCCTTTGTGGACTCTATGGCGGCGCCGGTGAGCTTGCTCAACGCATTGATTATGGCTGTTGGACAGCAAAAAAGTGCTGAGACCTCTGAGAACTTTTCGGAGCTGGAGCGGGTGTGGTCCCGGTACGGGATCTTCGGGTATGAGGAAGATGAGTAAACAGATCGTTGTCATCGGCGGCGGGGCTGCCGGTATGATGGCTGCCATTTCCGCGGCGGAGCGGGGGGCAAGTGTCCGCCTGCTGGAGCCAAATGAACGGCTGGGCAAGAAGCTGAATATTACCGGGAAGGGCCGGTGCAATGTGACCAACAACTGTCCGCTGGAGGAATTGATGGCCCACATTCCGCGCAATGGGCGGTTCCTATATAGTGCGCTGACGCGCTTTACAAGTGCGGACACCATGACTTTTTTCCGGGAGATCGGTGTGCCGCTGAAGACGGAACGGGGAAGCCGTGTTTTTCCGCAGTCGGATTGCGCCTTTGATGTATCCGGGGCACTGAAGCGGCGGATGGAGCGGCTGGGCGTGCGATGGGAGCATGACCGGGCGGTTTCCATTATTGCCTGGGACGGCACCGTTTGCGGGGTAAAGGGTGAAAAGGCGGACTATCCCGCACAAGGGGTTATTTTAGCTACCGGGGGATTGTCCTATCCGGGGACAGGCTCTACCGGAGACGGCTACCGCATGGCATCTGAACTGGGCCACACCATAGTTGAACCGCAGGGTTCTCTCGTGCCGCTGGTGAGCGACGACCCCTGCTGCGCGCAGATGCAGGGGTTGGCACTGAAGAATGTGCAGGTAACTGTGCTGAACGAGAAAGGGAAAGCGGTGTTCAGCGAGTTCGGCGAGATGCTGTTTACTCACTTTGGCGTTTCCGGACCGCTGGTGCTGTCTTCCAGTGCCCATCTGCGGGACTGGGACAAGCACAACTATCGGCTGTCTGTTGATCTAAAGCCCGCACTAAGCGAGGAGAAACTGGACGAGCGGCTGCTGCGGGATCTGCGGGAGCAGAGCAACCGTAACATGGATAATATTCTTTTGCACCTGCTGCCCGGCAGCATGGTACCGGTTTTCTGTGAGCGTTTGGACATACCACCGGACCTGAAAGCGAATTCCCTGAAAAAAGAGCAGCGGCGAGCGCTGCTGCGGGAAATAAAGCATTTTACGATTTCCGTTTCCGGGCCTCGGCCTGTGGCGGAAGCCATCATTACCTCCGGCGGTATAAAAGTGGGGGAAGTGAATCCCAACAGCATGGAATCCAAAAAAGTGCGGGGGCTTTTCTTTGCCGGGGAGATTTTGGATGTGGACGCCTACACCGGCGGATTTAATCTGCAGATCGCATGGTCTACAGGGAGAGCGGCAGGCATTGCCGCCGCAGAAACAGAAGGAGAGAAAAGAGTATGAGCATATATTCCGTGGCGGTGGACGGACCTTCCGGCGCAGGCAAGAGCACACTGAGCAAGGCGGTAGCCCGGGAGCTGGGCATCGTATATGTGGATACCGGTGCCATTTACCGTACCATAGGTTACTATATTTTTAGGGAAGGCATTGACCCCAAGGATGCGGGCGCTGTGGTGGCTGCTTTACCTCTGATCCATGTGGATATGTGTTACAGCGAGGACGGCTTGCAGCATATGCTCCTCAACGGCGAGGATGTGACGGAGCAGATTCGGCTGCCGGAAATTTCCATGTATGCCTCTGCTGTGTCCGCCATTCCGCCGGTACGGGACTACCTGTTGGAGATGCAGCGGGATATGGCCCGGCGCAGCAGTGTAATCATGGACGGGCGGGACATCGGCACCGTGGTGCTGCCTGATGCGCAGGTAAAGATATTCCTGACCGCCGATGTGGAGGTGCGTGCACGACGCCGTACCGCGGAACTGGAGCTGCGGGGAACTCCCAAACCCTTTGAGCAGGTGCTGGAGGAGATGAAACAGCGGGACTGGGCGGACAGTCACCGGGATGCGGCTCCCCTGCAGGAGGCAGAGGACGCCATTAGGGTTGACACCACGGACATGGATTTTCAGCAGAGCAAGGAGGCCATTATGCAGGTGATCAGGAGGCGGACGCAGCTATGAGCAGCAAATATTATTCCACGGTATATGACATCGTGCAGCCCATCGCCAATTTCCTGCATCCCATTCGGGTGGAGGGATTGGAGAATGTGCCCAAGGACGAGCCGGTGCTCCTGTGCCCCAATCACAGCAGCAACTGGGATCCGATCCTGCTGATTACCGCTCTGGGGCGTGAGGCTAATCTGCGGATCATGGGCAAGGCGCAGCTCTTTAAGATACCGGTCTTGCGCACATTCCTGAAGAATTTGGGAGTGTTTCCTGTGAATCGGGGGCACTCAGATATAGGCGCTGTGAAAAAATCCATTCAAGCATTGAAGGATGGGTTTATGCTGATGGTGTTTCCGGAAGGAACACGTGTGCGAAAAAAGAATAAGGGGTTGCGACCCAAGGGGGGAGTGGCCATGATGGCCATTCGGGCCGGTGCAAGGCTGATACCGATTTATATCGGGACGCAAAAGCGATTGTTTGCCACGGTGCCCATCATTTTCGGCAAGCCCTTTGCCCCGGTGTATACCGGCAGAAAGGGTACGGTGGAGGAGTACCAGACCAATGCCAACGAGGTGATGCGGCAGGCGTATGAGCTGGGAGGAGAAGTATGGATGTGACGTTGGCCGGGAGCGCGGGGTTTTGTTACGGCGTGAAGCGGGCGGTGGATATGGCCCGGGAAACGACGGGGCAGGGGAACCCTTGCGTGATGCTGGGCAGCATCATCCATAACGCCAATGTGGTTTCGGAGCTGGAGGCTCTGGGAATGCGCAAGGCGGAGTCCTGGGAGGAGATTCGTCCCGGTGAGACTGTTTTGATTCGATCTCACGGAGAAAAGAAAGAAGTTTTTCAGAGACTGGAGGAGCTGGGTGCTCAGTGTGTCAACGCCACCTGTCCCAATGTGCTGCGCATCCAGCAGCTTGTGGCGCAGGCACAGGACGATGGGAGAATACCCCTCATCATCGGTGAGCCGAACCATCCGGAGATCATGGGCGTGGCAAGCTGGTCGAATCAGTCGGTGGTCTTGCCCGGGCCGGAGGAGCTGGAGAGATGGCTTTCTGAGAATCCCAAGCGCAAGGATCTGCCCATAACAGCGGTCGCTCAAACCACTTGTGTGCGGGCCATTTGGGAATGTTCAAAAGAAATTTTAAAAAAACAGTGTACAAATGTAAAAATATTTGATACAATATGTAATGCTACGTATAGGCGTCAAGCGGAGGCTGCTGAATTGGCGGCCAAAGTGGATGTCATGGTCGTAGTCGGAGACCGAAAAAGTGCCAATACCAAGCATTTAGCGGAGATTTGCAGGGAGAAATGCGGACGGGTCGTTCAGATCGAACGGGCCGATGAACTCTCGTCAGACCTTTTTGAAGGATGTCTTGTGGCAGGTCTTACGGCCGGTGCGTCTACGCCAGCGGGCATCATTAAGGAGGTATATACAACGATGAGCGAAGAAATCAAGAACAAGGAAGCCACTGAGGAGAGCTTCGAGGAACTGCTGGAAAAATCTTTTAAGACTTTAAATACAGGAGAGAAGGTAACCGGTATCGTGACGGCGGTAGGCCCCACCGAAGTCCAGGTAGATCTGGGCTGCAAGCAGGCAGGCTACATTGCTGTGGATGAGTTGAGCGCTGACCCCAATGTCAAGCCCGAGGATGTGGTGAAGGTTGGCGATGAAATCGAGACCTACATCATCCGTGTCAATGACGTGGAAGGCTATGCTATGCTCTCCAAGAAGCGTTTGGACGCTGTTAAGGTCTGGGAAGACATCGAGATCGCCCGTGAGAACAAGACCACACTGGAAGGTAAGGTCACCGAGGAAAACAAGGGCGGTATCGTCGTGAATGTCAAGGGCGTACGTGTGTTTGTGCCCGCTTCTCAGAGCGGTATGCCTCGTGGCGCCGAGCTCAGCGAGATGGTCGGCCAGACTGTATCCCTGCGCATCACCGAGGTCAATCGTGCCCGCCGCCGTGTGGTGGGCTCCATCCGTGCGGTTCAGTTCGAGGCTCGTCAGGCTGCCCAGGCGGCTGTCTGGGAAAGCATTGAGGTTGGCAAGCACTACACCGGTACTGTGAAGTCTATGACCAGCTACGGCGTGTTTGTGGACATCGGCGGCGTGGACGGTATGGTACATATCTCCGAGCTGTCTTGGTCCCGCATCAAGAACCCCGCTGAGGTGGTTTCTGTGGGCGACACTCTGGATGTGTATGTCATTTCCTTCGACCCCGAGAAGCACAAGATTTCTTTGGGCGTGAAGGATCGTTCCTGCAATCCTTGGGATAAGTTTATGGAGACCTATCACGTGGGTGATGTTGCCAATGTGCGCATCGTGAAGTTGATGACCTTCGGTGCCTTTGCCGAGGTTGTTCCCGGTGTGGATGGTCTGATCCACATTTCTCAGATCGCTGACCGCCGCATTGAGAAGCCCGGTGATGTTCTGTCCGAGGGCCAGATGGTGGACGCCAAGATCACTGCTGTCGATGAGGAGAAGCAGAAGATCTCTCTGTCCATCCGTGCTCTGCTGGGCGGTCACGGGGAAGAGACTGCCGAGGATGAGGCAGAGGCCGCTGAGACTGAGGAATAATTTCAAGTAAATTCTTTGGGTCCGGCATCCGTTTTCGGATGCCGGATCTTTTGCGCTTTGGAGGGTGTCAACGATCCGATTCGGCACATAAAATATGGCATGAGGAGGAATGGCAGTATGGAATATGTGATCATTATCGCCCGTTCCGTGACCCAGGCGCAGCGCATGATGCGTATCCTGGAGGATTGTGGCGTTTGGGCAATAATTTTTCGGGCGCCGGTTGACCTAACGGAGCTCGGGTGCAGCTACGCGGTTAAAATAAGAAGAGAGAAGCTTTGGCAAGCTATGGATTGCCTGCGGCGCAGTGGTTTAACACCCCTGTCCGTCCATGAAAAAACACAGGGCGGATACCGAGAGGTGAGAGTATGATCTACCTGGACAGCGGAGCTACTACGATGGAAAAGCCGCCTTCCGTGGCATGGGCCATGGCACATGCGGTTGGGGAGATGTCCTCGCCGGGACGTGGAAACTACCCGGCATCCCAGAAAGCGATGCAGACGGCGTTTTCCTGCCGGGAAGCGGCGGCGGAACTGTTCGGAGTGCCGTCGCCTGAGCAGGTGGTGTTTACCTCCAATGCGACCCATGGGCTGAATATTGCTATTCGCACTATGGTGCGACCCGGTTGCAGGGTGGCTGTGAGCGGATATGAGCATAACGCCGTGACCCGGGTGCTGCACAGCATTCCGGGGGTGGAGATCGTGGTGATCGATGCACCGCTGTTCAGACCGGAAAAAATGCTGGAGGGATTCCAAAAGGCGCTTCGGCGGGGCGTGGATGTCGTGATTTGCAACCATGTGTCCAATGTGTTCGGGTGCATACAGCCGGTAGAGGAGCTGGCGATGCTGTGCAAGAAATTCCACACGCCACTCATCGTGGACGCCTCCCAATCGGCGGGAATCCTGCCTGTTTCCCTATCCGCGTGGGAAGCGGCCTTTGTGGCGATGCCCGGGCACAAAGGCCTTTACGGGCCCCAGGGAATGGGGCTGCTGCTGTGCGGCCAGAAGGCACAGCCACTCTTATGCGGCGGAACGGGCAGTGCTTCCCGATCGCCGACGATGCCAGCCGATCTGCCGGATCGTCTGGAGGCCGGGACACACAATATGCCGGGCATTGCCGGACTGTTGGAGGGCATAAAATTTGTCAGACGAACCGGACCGGAGCGCATTGCTCTGCGGGAAAAACGGCTGACACGCCGCGCATCCGTAGGACTTTCGCGCCTGCCGGGCGTGGAGATTTTTACGGATGAAAACGATATGGTCCAGACAGGCGTGCTGTCTTTCCGGGTGAAAGGCGTGGACAGCGAGTTGATAGGGGAGGAACTGGCAAAACGGCAGATCGCCGTGCGGGCGGGACTGCACTGCGCACCCTTGGCGCACCGCACCGCCGGTACCCTGGAAACAGGAACAGTGCGCATTAGTCCGTCGGTTTTCAATACGGAGATGCATATCGATATTTTTTTGCGGGAAGTTGGAAGTATTCTTAGGGAGAATACAAAGAAAACTGTATAGTTCCTGTTGCTTTTTTCCGAGATTATATATATAATAAGTGTTATCTATGGCAACTATTTGTACAGGAAAGGAGCAGACTGTGGATTCTATCATTTCTGTGCTGCAATATGTGTGGCGATATCTGATGCTGGTTCGGATCACCGACGTGCTGGATATAGCCATCATGTCCTTTGCAATCTATAAGCTGCTGAGATTGGTGCGCAGTACCCGTGCCGAGAATATCCTCAAGGGTGTTGTGATCTTTATTCTGGCCCTATGGCTCTCATCCATACTGAATTTGCGGGGCATCAACTATATTTTGAGTTATGTGGTGGAATGGGGCGTTCTGGCTCTGTTCATCGTTTTCCAACCGGAGCTGCGCCGAGGACTTGAGCAGCTCGGCAGCAAGAATATCCGGCTTTTACGATTCCTCTCTCCGGAGCAGCAGAGCACGGAGCTGGAAAAGGCAATTGATCAGACTGTCATTGCCTGTACCGAGATGTCAAAGACCCGCACGGGCGTTCTGATCGTTTTTGAGCGCAGGCTGCTGCTGAATGATATGCTTCGCAGCGGCACTACGCTGGATGCCGCTGTATCCAGCGAGCTGCTGAAAAACATCTTCTTCGTGAAAGCTCCTATGCACGACGGAGCTGTGATCATCCGCAACGGCCGTATTTTGGGGGCCGGATGTATGCTTCCTCTGTCTAAAAATGTGAATCTCAGCAGAGATTTAGGTATGCGCCACCGGGCGGGAATTGGCATGAGCGAAAACTCCGATGCGGTGGTAGTTATCGTGTCCGAGGAAACCGGGTCCATTTCAGTGGCTATTGGCGGGATGCTCAAGCGGCATCTGATGCCCGAGACCCTTGAAAAACTGCTGAAAAACGAACTCATGCCCACAGCGGAGGCGGAAGAGCAGCCGTCACAAAAGAGCGTTTGGCTGGATCGTTTGCGCCGAATGAAGGGGGGCAGCGATGATGAATAAAAAGCGTAAAGCGGTGCGAATCGCGGCATCTATTGTGGCTGCCATTGCTATTTGGCTGTATGTGGACACGGTGCGTATGCCCAGTGTCCCTATGACAGTGAAGGATATTCCTGTGGAGTTTGCCGGTGAGAGCACGATTATGGCTGACAAGGGCCTTATGCTGCTGTCCGGCTATGACACCACCATTGACCTCACACTGAAGGGACCTCGCCGCCAACTCTACAAGATGAATAAAGATGACATTCGCATCGTCGTGGACACAAGCTCCATCACAGAGGTGGGCACGCAAAGCCTGTCGTATCAGGTGATTTTTCCGGATGGAGTGTCAAAAAACGCCATCTCTGTGGATTGGGCCAGCGCATACCGGGTGACGGTGACGGTGGGTGAACTGTTTTCCAAGGAGGTTCCCGTTAAATGTGAAGTGACCGGCACCCCCAAAAAGGATTTCTATGCTGAGAAGCCGATCCTGGATACGCAGTCCATCCTTCTCCACGGACAGCGGGATGACCTGGTGAACATCAGCTATGCCAAGCTGTCGGTGGATATTAACGGCGCTGATAAGTCCTATGAAAATGCTGTGGGCTTTACTCTGTACGACTACAATGATATCGCGGTGGAGAATTCGGCCATTCGGCCCACCGTGAAACTTGTACAGGTGAAGGTGCCGGTGAAGACTACAAAAGAAGTGCCGCTGGAGATCATCGTGCGGGAGTCGTCCGGATCCACCCTTGCACAGATAGAATACACGATCGCTCCCCGCTCCGTTACTCTGGCGGGTGAGAAGGATGTGCTCAACACCATTACAAGCATAGCTTTGGATACTGTGTACCTGCAGGATATTTCCCAGTCTCAGGTCCTGTATTATGACATTATTGCCCCGGAAGACACTGAGTTGGTGGGTGAAAACCAGAGCGCTACGGTGAGCTTTAGCGTTACCGGGGTCACGGAGAAAACGGTCACTGTGACTCAATTCCTTGTGGAGCGGGTGAAAGAAGGCTTTACGGGAAAGTGCATTACCGAGAGCATTCAGGTGACACTTCGCGGAGTAACGTCTGAGATCGAGGCCATCACGGATGAGCAGATTGTGGCGGTGGTGGATTTCGGCAATCTCAGCATTGCCGGGGAGTACACTTTGCCAGCTAAAATCGTAGTGAGTGGCTATGATAATGTCAGCGCAAAGGGTAATTACCAGGTGAATGTTAAATTGATTTCCACGGGAATTGACGAGGGTGAGAGGGAGAACACATGACACAGATTGCAACGGTTGAAAAAAAACTGGAGCCTGGCTTCGTGGAGATCTCCGTCCCTCGCAAGTCCGCCTGCGGACACGACTGCGAGGAGTGCGCCGGCTGCGGCATGACCGGAGCCGCCATTCATGCCCGTGCAAGCGACCCCATTGGCGTGGAACCCGGTGATAAAGTGGTCGTACAGAGCGAAACAAAAAAGCTTCTGGGTGTTGTGGCACTGGTGTATCTGCTGCCGGTGATCGCTTTCCTGCTCGGATACTTTCTCTCGGACGGTCTTGCCGAAAAGGTACGCTATTGCATCGCCATTGCGGCCGCCATTGCTGCATTCATCCCGAGCATTTTCTATGACCGGTATGCAAAGCACCATGAAGTGCTGACCTATACCGTTGTGCGGCTGTTCTGATGTTCGGATATGTGCATATCTCTCCGGAAAGGCTAAACGGGGAAGAGAAAGAGCGGTATCAGGCCTGCTACTGCGGCCTATGTCATACGCTGGGGGAGCGATACGGCGCGTTTGCCCGGATGATCCTGAACTATGACCTTGTTTTTCTGGCTATGCTTTTAGCTGACGGCGAGGTGCCGGCGTGCTGCGCAAGGCGGTGTGTGCTGCACCCGATTCATCCGCGATGTGCCTGCCGGGCTACGGCCGCATTGGAGTCGGCGGCAGATATTAGCGTGCTGCTGACATGGTGGCAGCTTCGGGACGGCGTGGCAGATCACGGGTTCTGGGGCGGCCTGAAGTACAGGTTTCTTTCCCTGCTTTTGCGCAAGGCTTATAAGAAGGCGCAGGAAACTTGCCCGGAAATGGACAAGATGATTCAAGTGCGGCTGGACAGGCTTTCCGTGTTGGAGCGGGAAAAATGCCCGGTGCCGGATGAGGCGGCGGACGCCTTTGCGCTGCTGCTGCAGGATACCGCCTCTTTGCAGCCCTTTGGTGTGAAGCGGCGGGTGCTTGCGCAACTGCTGTACCATTTGGGTCGGTGGATCTACCTTGTGGATGCTTTGGACGACCTGAAAGAGGACGGCACGAGCGGCAGCTACAATCCATTGCTGCTGCGATATAAAGTTGAGAACGGCATTTTATGCCCTGAGGACCGGGCGCGGGTGGCGGCATCTTTGGATGCATCCATCCGCACCATGGCGGCAGCCTTTGAGCTGGCGGATTTCGGTTGCTGGACGGGCATTATAGAGAGCGTTGTATATGAGGGACTGTATGCGGTAGGGAACGCCGTGCTCAACGGGACCTTCCGAAAGAATAAGAGAAATATTGAACGCCAAATGAAAGGCAGGACCCAATAATGCGAGACCCCTATGAGGTGCTGGGTGTACCCAGCTCCGCGACAGATGAAGAAATAAAGAAAGCCTACCGTAATCTGGCTCGAAAGTATCACCCAGACAACTACCACGATTCACCCTTGGCAGATGTGGCTCAAGAGAAAATGAAGGAGATCAACGAGGCCTACGAGGCGGTGCAATCCATGCGTAAGAACGGAGGCACCGGGCAGAATCCCTACGGAGGCTATGGGAGAAATCCCTTTGACGGGAATTCATATGGAGGGTACAGTGGCAGCTATGGAGGCGACCCTGCCTTCAGCCGTGTGCGCATGACCATTGCTCAGGGGAATCTGAATCTGGCCGAGGAATTGCTCAATGCCATGAGCAATCACAATGCTGAGTGGAATTATCTCAAGGGAGCCGTGTGCTACCGCCGGGGCTGGATGGACGAGGCCAAGCGGTACTATGAAACGGCGGTGCAGATGGATCCGAACAACCTGGAATACCGTAGGGCACTGGATATTCTGGAGGGACGAGGCAACACCTATCGGCCCAACGGATATGGAAACGGGACGACGAATATTTTCGGTAACGATATTTGCTCCAAGGTGTGCGGCGCACTGGTCTGCATGAATTGTTTGTTCGGTGGCAGCCGTTTCATTTACTGCTGCTGACGATATAGAGGAGGAGTCAAAAAATGGTCAAGAGCATGACCGGATATGGCCGGGCACGGGAGGAACGCAACGGGCGGAATATTACCGTGGAGGTGCGATCTGTTAATAATCGTTATCTGGACTGCACTGTGAAGATGCCCAGAGCGTATATTTTCGCGGAAGACGCCATGAAGGCGCTGGTGCAGAAGTCTATCTCCCGAGGTAAGGTGGATGTATTTGTCACCGTAGATGCCGTGGATGCCGATCAGACGGTGGTGCAGGTCAATGAGCCGCTGGCAAGGAGCTATTATGCGGCGCTGAGCCGGCTGCAGGAGATGTTTTCCCTGCAGGGGGAGCTGACACCCGTAGCTCTGGCAAAGTTTCCCGATGTGCTGATGGTGACCAAGGCAGAGGAGGACCTGGAGATGATCTCCGCAGATATCTGTGCCGTGCTGCACCGGGCGCTGTCTGCCCATCAGCAGATGCGCTCCGTGGAGGGAGAAAAGCTGTATCAGGATATTGCCGGCCGTGCCGATACCATTGAGACAGTGGTTTGCAAGGTAGAGTCGCGTTCTCCGCAGACCGTTGCCGAATACAGGGAAAGGCTGGAGGGAAAGATGCGGGAGGTTCTTCAGTCTACCACCATAGAGGAGAGCCGCATTTTGACCGAGGCGGCCATATTTGCCGATAAGATCGCCGTGGACGAGGAAACCGTCCGCCTGCGCAGTCATCTTGCTCAGTTGCGGACTATGCTCTCCGGGGACGAGCCTGTTGGCCGAAAGCTGGATTTTCTGATCCAGGAGGTAAACCGGGAATGCAACACCATCGGCTCCAAGTGCAACGATTTGTCCATCGCACGGGATGTGGTGAACATGAAGGCTGAGGTGGAGAAGATACGTGAGCAGGTGCAGAACATCGAATGAGGAACGGGAAATGGATCTGATCAACATTGGCTTTGGAAATCTGATTTCCGCCCAGCGGCTCATTGCCATCGTCAGCCCAGACTCGGCACCGGTAAAGCGGCTTATTCAGGAGTCGCGGGACAGTGGAATGCTTATTGATGCCACTTATGGCCGCAAGACGGCGGCGGTGCTTATTATGGACAGCGATCATGTGGTGCTGTCGGCTCTGTCAACGGAGAAAATGGCTCACCGATTGGGCGTAAAGGTAGAAGACTTCACACAGGAGGAATTGCTTTGACCAAGGGGAAAACATTCATTATTTCTGGCCCCTCAGGCGTGGGCAAGAGTACAGTTCTCAACGCACTGCTCAAGGAGTATCCTGATCTGTACTTTTCTGTTTCCGCTACTACACGTGGACCTCGTGAAGGGGAAGTGGACGGCGTACATTACCATTTCATCGCTCCGGAATTCTTCCATCAGATGATCGAGGAGGACGCGTTTTTGGAGTACGCCGAGTACGTGGGCAATTTCTATGGGACACCAAAGAAATTTGTGGATGCCGCCATGGATGAGGGTAGGGATGTGATCCTGGACATCGAGATCCAGGGTGCCCAACAGGTTTGCGCCAAGCGGCCGGAGACCGTGCGCATCTTTATAGCGCCGCCTTCCTGGGCGGAACTGGAGCGTCGTCTGACATCTCGCGGAACGGACGATATGGACAAGGTGCAAAAGCGTCTGCTGCGGGCCAAGGTGGAACTGAAGATGGCGGATCGATACGATTATTTTGTGGTCAATGACACCGTGGAGAGCGCTGTATTCCAGCTTAGGTCTATTTTGTGCGCCGAGCACTGCAAGTCTGTGGAGCGAATCGAAAAGCTCTTGATTGAATAAGTTATTAAATTTTCGCCGAAAGGCAGATTGGAAGTAGATTATTATGATGCTGTATCCTGCAATGAATAAACTCAACGAGTACATTCCCAACCGCTATATGATGGTCAATGTGGTGGCTCGCCGGGCCCGTCAGATCGCGCTGGAGGCTGAGAACAATGGGCAGATCCTGGAGGATAAGCCTGTGACAATGGCTATTAATGAGGTTGCTGAGGGCCTGTTCGACGCATCCACCATTGATACCGTTATCGACACCGATAATAGGTAATCCACGACCGGAGGACTCACTATGGCACAGATCGCCAAAATTGCAATAGAGGCGGCTACCTATGCCATAGACAAGCCTTACGATTATCTGGTGCCTGACGGCATGGAGCTTTGCCCCGGGATGCGGGTCAATGTGCCGTTCGGCAGGGGAAACCGCCGCTCAGAGGGTATGATTCTGGCTGTGAATGCCGGTTTGCCGGACCGGCCGATCAAGGCAGTGGAGGCGGTGCTGGATGAATCACCTCAGCTTTCCCATGAGCAGATCAGGCTGGCACTCTGGATGTGTCAAAGGTATTTCTGCACTTTTTATGAGGCGCTCCACGCTATTTTACCCATCGGACTGTGGTATCAGCACCGGGAGATCTGGACACTGCGGCGGGAACCTGATGGAGAGAATCTGTCGGATAAGGAGAAGCAGCTTCTGGATATGCTGCGGCAGCAGGAACAGACATTTTCCAATTTGCAGGCGGCCCAGCCTCAGGCGAGAGCTATGCTGCAAAGGATGCAGGGACTGGGATTGGTGGATTCCCGACGGGAATCCAGTCGGCGTGCGTCCGATAAAACAGAGAAACTGGTCTCGCTGGCTATTGCTTCTGATGAGGCAGAGGCGCTGATCAGGGAGAAAAAAAGCAGAGCACCCCGGCAGAGTGAGGCGTTGGCGTTTCTGCTGCAAAACGAGGAAACCTCCCTGCATGAGCTGCTGTATTTTACCGGCATAAGCCGCAAGGCTGTGACGAACATGGTCAAAACGGAGATACTTGCCCTGCGGGAGCAGGAGGTGTTTCGGGTGCAACGTCGATCGGCAGATACGGTCGCACCGGATATACACCTGAATACTGAACAGCAGGCCGCGTATGACGAAATACTGCGGCAGATTCACGGTGGCAAGCCCGGAGTGACGCTGCTGCAGGGCGTTACCGGAAGCGGCAAGACCGAGGTGTATATTTCTCTCGCCCGTCAGCTTTTGCAGGAGGGCAAAACCGCGATGATCCTGGTGCCGGAAATCGCTCTCACTCCACAGATGATGCAGCGATTTACCCTGCATTTCGGGGAGGATGTGGCTTTGCTACACAGTGGCCTGGGCATTGCGGAGAGATACGATCAGTATAAACGCATTCGACAGGGTTTGGCAAAAATTGTGTTGGGTACCCGGTCGGCGGTGTTTGCTCCGCTGCAAAATCTGGGCATGATCGTTATAGACGAGGAGCAGGAGGGATCCTACGAATCGGAAAAACCGCCTTGCTACCATGCCAGGGACATTGCAAAATACCGCTGCGCCAAAGAGGGCGCATGGCTGGTGCTTGGGTCGGCTACGCCTACGGTAGAGACGGCATATCTGGCACAGAAAGGGGATTACCGCCTGTCGCTGCTGCGAAAGCGGTATAACGAGAACGCGCTGCCGCATGTTTCTGTGGTGGATATGCGGCAAGAGCTGCGGCAGGGAAATTATACATCCATCAGTAAGGCGCTGTACGAAGAAATACGGAAGAATCTGGAGCTTGGTCAGCAGACCATTCTCTTTCTCAACCGGCGGGGCAACAGCCGACAGATGATCTGCCCCGGCTGCGGCTATGTGCCCCAGTGCCCACGGTGCAGTGTGTACCTGACCTATCATTCCGCCAACCGGCGAATGATGTGCCACTATTGCGGATATTCAGAGCCGTTTGCGTCGGATTGTCCTCAGTGCGGCGAGCCATTTAAGCCCATCGGATCGGGAACACAGAAGGTGGAACAGGAGTTGATGGAGTTGTTCCCGGATACGCCTATCCTGCGTATGGATGCTGATTCGGTGGGTACGCAGCATGAAAAGGTGCTGCAGAAATTTGAAAAAGAAAAAATTCCCATTCTCTTAGGCACGCAGATGGTGGCCAAGGGATTGGATTTTGAAAATGTAACTTTGGTGGGTGTTCTGGCGGCGGACCAGTCGTTATATGTGGACCATTACAGGGCCGCCGAGCGCACCTTTGTACTGCTGACACAAGTGGTGGGCCGGGCCGGCCGGGGATCCAAGGCGGGGCGAGCCATAATCCAGACATACACACCTGAAAATGAGGTTCTGCTGGATGCCGCCGCACAAAACTATGAGCATTTCTTTCATAGGGAAATTGGTCTGCGGCGCATACGCCGGGAGCCGCCGTTTGCCGATGAGATGGTGCTGACAGTAACCGGACCGGAAGAGGACGCAGTGCGTCGTGCCTGCACGCAGGTGCGGGACAGCCTGCGAAAGACTGTTCTGCAGCCGCCCTACGCCGAAATGGATCTGGATATTTTAGGCCCTGCACCGGCGAGTGTTGTAAAGGTGAAAAACCGCTTTCGATACCGCATCACGGTGGTGGGTAAATGCTCTGCAGAAGTAAGAAGACTGCTGGCGGCCTATATGAAGGAATTTGCGCAGCGAAAGGAAAATCGCACGCTGCACATTTTTGCAGAGTGTAACCGTATGAATTAACACACAATGGAGGAACTGAAATGGCACTTCGAAAGATTGTTTTGCAAGGTGACGAATGCCTGACCAAGGTTTGCCGACCTGTTACGGACTTTAACAGTCGTCTGCACACACTGCTGGACGACATGAAGGAGACGCTGCTGGATTCCGGCGGTGTGGGGCTGGCTGCCCCGCAGGTGGGTATTTTGCGCTGTGTGTGCGTGGTGCAGAACGAGGATGACGAGATCATTGAACTCGTCAACCCGGAGATCATTTATACGGAGGGAGAGCAGACGGGACTGGAAGGCTGCCTCAGTGTACCCGGTAAGTATGGCGTAGTAACTCGACCTGAGATCGTGCGCGTCCGGGCACAGGACCGCAACGGTGATTTTTTTGAGGTGGAGGATTCAGATCTTACGGCTCGTTGTTTTTGCCACGAGATCGAGCATCTGAAAGGACATCTCTTTGTGGAGCATACTGACCACCTGCTGAACGAGGCGGAACTTGAGGAGTTCATCCGCCGGCAGCAGGAGGAAGACGAGGAGTAATATGCGGATTCTGTTTATGGGCACACCGGAGTTTGCCGTGGAGCAGCTTAAGCGGCTTGTGGAGACCGGACACGAGATATGCGGCGTTTTTACACAGCCGGATAAACCTAAAAACCGGGGCATGAAAATGACCTTTTCTTCTGTGAAGGAGTATGCCTTGACACACGGACTGGAAGTTTATCAGCCGACGAAAATGCGTGACGGCAATGCACTGGCCATTGTGCGGGAGCTTCAGCCGGAACTGATCGTTGTGGCCGCCTATGGGCGTATTTTGCCGGAGGATATACTGACGCTTCCGCCCTTTGGTTCTATCAATGTGCATTCTTCTGTTCTGCCAAAATACCGCGGGGCCGCCCCTATCAACTGGGCGATCCTGGACGGGCAGAAGGAGACCGGCGTTACCATTATGTATATGACCAGGGATTTGGATGCCGGGGACATTGTTTGTAGTAAGAAAACGGATATCATGCCGGATGAGGATGCACGGGAGCTGACGCATCGGCTGGCTCTGTTGGGTGCAGACGCACTGGAGGATGCCATAGAAAAGATCGCAGACGGTACCGCCGTGCGCACCCCTCAGGATCACAGCGCTTCTACCTATGCTCCTATGCTGAGTAAAGATCTTTCCCCTATGGATTGGACCCAATCCGCTCAGGCTTTACACGATCAGGTGCGGGGGCTTATTCCCTGGCCCTGCGCAAGTATGGAGTTGGGCGGGAAAAAGGTAAAAGTCTTTAAAACAAGGATAGGCGGAGAAATAAACGCCGCTGCCGGGACGATCTTGACGGCCGGTAAACAGGGCCTGGAGATCGCCTGCGGAGACGGACACAGTCTTTGGATCCTGGAGCTGCAGGCCGAGGGCGGCAAGCGCATGATGTCGGCGGATTATCTCCGGGGTCATCCTGTAGAGATCGGAAAATGAGTGAAGGAAAGAAATTTACTTCCCGGGATACTGCCCTGGAGGTACTGATGCAGGTGGAGCGGGCCAACGCCTGGTCCGACGGAAGCCTTAAGCGTACCATTGCCAAAAACGGGTTGGAGGGCCGCGAAGCGGCACTTGCTACCCGTCTGAGCTATGGTGTGATACAAAACCGCACGCTGTTGGACTATTATATTTCCTGCTATTGTGTGCAGAAGGCGCACAAGCTGGAACCGGTGATCCGCAATATTCTGCGCATTGGCGGGTACCAGATATTGTTTATGGACAAGATTCCCCATCGTGCTGCCGTAAATGAAGCAGTGGAGATGTGCAGGCAGAACGGGAGACCCCGGGCGGCAGGCATGGTCAACGCTGTGCTGCGTAGATTTGTCACCAATTGGATGAATATGCCGGAGATACGCTGTAGCGGTACAGCGGAATACTTATCCATACGATACAGCCACCCGCTCTGGCTGGTGCAGAGGCTGCTGGAGATTATTCCGCCGGAGGAAGTGGAGCGGTTTTTGCAGGGAAACAACGAGATTGTGCCCACCACGATACAGACAAATCTGCTTAAGACCACGGACAAGGCTCTTGTGGAGGAATTGACCCAGGCGGGGATTGCAGTGGAGCGGCACGCATGGCTTGCCCACTGCTTTACGGTGAGCGGAATCGGGAATCTGGAGCGCTTACCGGCCTTTGCACAGGGACGGTTCATGGTGCAGGATGCCGCGGCGCATCTGGTATCAATGGTGGCCGGCGTCAAAAAGGGCGACCGGGTGCAGGATGTGTGCGCTGCACCGGGCGGAAAGTCTTTTGCCGCGGCCATTGCCATGGGTGGCGAGGGAGAAATCCTCTCCTGCGATATCCATCCTCATAAGCTGAAGCTGATCGAAAACGGTGCGCGGCGACTGGAGATCGGCTGTATACGCACTATGCTGGCGGATGCACGGGAGCATCACGCTGCCTGGGTACGGGCGGCGGATGTGGTCATCGCTGATGTGCCCTGTTCCGGCTTGGGCATTATACGCAAGAAACCGGATATTCGCTATAAGGACCCCGATGAGCTTAAGCAGCTGCCTGCAATTCAGCGGGCGATTTTGGAGAATGTATGTGAATATGTGCGGCCCGGCGGTGTGCTGGTGTATTCCACCTGCACGATACTGCCGGAGGAAAATGAGGACATCACCGACGCCTTTTTACAGTCACACCCGGAATTTGAAATGACACCATTTTCCCTGCCGCTGCCTGTGGGGCGGTGCGACGGTCACTTGACTTTGTGGCCTCAGCGCAATGGAACAGATGGCTTTTATATCTGCCGTATGCGCAGAAAAGAATGCTGATAACCGGGAAGGAGGACAGCTCTCTTGGTTGACATAAAATCCATGAACCTGGAGGAAATGCGTACCTATTTTCAGGAAATAGGGGAGCCGTCCTTCCGGGCAAAGCAGGTATTCACCTGGCTGCATCGGGGCGCGAGATCTTTTGACGAAATGAGCAACCTCGCAAAGGTGCTTCGGTGCAAGCTTTCCCAAACCTGCCGCATTACTGTACCCACAGTTGCACGGAAACAGGAATCCAGATTGGACGGTACCATAAAATACCTCTGGGAGTTGCAGGATGGGAATTGCATTGAAACTGTACTGATGCAGTATCATCACGGCAATACCGTGTGCATTTCCTCACAGGTAGGCTGCCGCATGGGATGCGCCTTCTGCGCATCTACAGTTGCCGGGCGTGTGAGAGATCTGACAGCGTCGGAGATGCTGGATCAGGTGCTGTTTACCCAGCTTGATTCCGGGCGGCAGATCTCCAACATCGTGCTTATGGGCATTGGAGAGCCGCTGGATAATCGGGACAATGTGCTGAAATTTTTGGAGCTTGTGAATCACCACGATGGCATGAATATAGGCATGCGCCACATCAGCCTATCTACCTGCGGAGTCATCCCGGGGATTGAATACCTGGCGCAGCAGCATTTGCAGCTCACGCTGTCGGTTTCCCTTCATGCACCGGATTCGGAAACACGCTCACGCATTATGCCGGTGAACAAGAAATATGATGTGGAGGAGTTGTTTGCTGTCTGTCACCGGTACTTTGAGATGACCGGGCGGCGCATATCCTTTGAATACGCCATGATCGACGGGGTGAATGACCACGATTGGCAGGCTGACCTCATTGCAAAAAGACTTGCGGGTATGCCGGGCCATGTAAATCTGATCCCCTTGAACAATGTGGTGGAGAGTCCTTTTAAACCCAGCCGTCGCGTGGCGGCATTTCAAAAAAGACTTGAGTCCCATGGCATCGCCACCACGGTGCGGCGCAGCCTGGGAGGAGATATAGACGCATCTTGCGGCCAGCTTCGCCGCAAAGCTTTGGAGGAAAAGGAGGGGAACAGCCGACAATGAGAATTTGGAGCATATCGGACATCGGCCTTGTTCGACATGAAAACCAGGATTCCTACGGGACGATGCTGATAGGAGAATACACGGCTGCTGTGGTGTGCGACGGAATGGGCGGTACTGCCGGAGGTGCTGTGGCCAGTCACCTGGCCGTGCAGATCTATAGGGAACAACTAGAGGCGAATCTGCGCAGCAATATGACCATGGAACAGCTGAAAGAAGTATCCGGATATGCCATCGCAGCCGCAAACGAGGCAATTCATCATCGTGGACAGGAGGAATCATCTATCCAAAGTATGGGGACCACATTGGTCGCCGCAATTATCCGGGGAGAGGATGTGCTTATCAGCAATGTGGGAGACAGCCGTGCGTATCTGCTGTCGGAATCCGGCATAAGGCAGATCTCCAAGGATCACTCCCTTGTGAGTTCCATGGTGGAGCAGGGAAATCTTACTCGGGAACAGGCCAAGAGTCATCCGGGTCGAAACCTGATTACCCGTGCTCTGGGACCGGAGGAAAGCGTGCGGGATGACGAGTTCGTCCACAAATGGAAGCAGGGCGAGTACCTGTTGTTGTGTACGGATGGACTGGTGAACACGGTAAGCGATCAGGAACTGCTTTTTGAAATCGTTCACACGGAGGACCCGGAACATTGTTTACAAAGGCTTGTCAACATTTCTGTGAGTCGAGGCGCACCGGATAATGTGACGGCTATTCTGATACAGAACATTTAAAGGAGATTTCATATATGGATAAGTACATAGGAAAAATGCTGGATGATCGCTATGAAATCATAGAATTGATCGGCGCCGGCGGAATGGCAAATGTATACAAGGCTAAGTGCCACAGGCTCAATCGCATGGTTGCGGTGAAGATCTTGAAGGCGGACATGGCGGAAAACGAGGAGATCCGCCGCCGTTTCAGAGACGAGAGTCGTGCCGTGGCGCAGTTGTCCCACTCCAATATCGTGTCCGTATATGATGTCTCCAGCAGCGCGGACACCGAGTATATCGTCATGGAGCTTATTGACGGTATTACGCTCAAGCAGTATATGGCCCGCCGGGGCGAGATGGATTGGCGGGAATCTCTCCACTTTATCATTCAGATCATGCATGCGCTGGAGCACGCGCACAGCCGGGGTATCGTTCACAGGGATATTAAGCCTCAGAACATAATGGTTCTGCGGGACGGCGGCGTTAAAGTGGCTGATTTTGGCATTGCCTGCCTGCAGAACGCTGCCCAGACTATGACGCAGGACGCACTGGGCTCGGTGCATTATATCTCTCCCGAGCAGGCGCGGGGCGAGCATATAGACGCCCGATCGGACATCTATTCCGCCGGTGTAGTGCTGTATGAAATGCTGACGGGCCGCCTGCCCTTTGAGGGTGATTCCGCTGTGTCCGTTGCTATTCAGCATCTAAGCTCTGTTCCACTTGCGCCCAGTGAGATCCGCGAGGATGTTCCCAAGGCTCTGGAGTTGATCTGCATGAAAGCGATGTGTGCCAATATCAGCAAGCGGTACTCATCCGCCTCGGAGATGCTGGAGGATCTGGAAAATTTCCGCAAGAATCCGGATGTAGATCTGGAATATATTCGGGAAGAACTTTCCGAGAAGGAAGACACGGAGCCTACCCGGTATATCAGCAAAAAAGAGATCAGCGAGGCTGTTAAAAGCAAGAAGGAAGCTATGGAAAAGATGGAAAAGAGCACGAAGTCCAGCATTGCCGGCACCAAAACCGAAAAAAAGCGTATGGCTATACTTTTCGGCGCTTTTGCCGGTACAATGCTCGCAATCTTCCTGGTATTCAATTTGATTTCCGGCGGATTTAAAAATGACACAACCGATGGACACAAGGTACCGAATATTGTCGGTATGACTGTGGAGGAAGCCGAAAGGCTGGAGGATATTAAGGGAATATTCAAGATTGAGGTCATCGGCACCCGGGAAGACAGCAAGTTCAGCGAAGGTCAGATCATTTCCCAGGATCCTGTGGAGGGTACCGTTCGCAAGAATAACCTGACCATCCAGGTTTATGTTTGCGCCAATGAGGAGAAGTCCTTTATGCCTGTTACAGCGGGTATGACGGAGGCGGAAGCAAAGGTCCTGCTCAAGAACATGGATCTGAATCTGAGCATACAGATCCAGCCGAAATCCTCTGATACGGTGCCCAAGGGTCAGGTCATCACCTCCAGTCCGTCTGCCGGCAGCCCGATCAAAAAGGGATATAGCGTGATCCTGTATGTCAGCTCCGGCAAGGAGATTGTGCCTGTCACCATTCCGAACTTTGTCACAATGACAGAGGAGAACGCCAAATCTTTGGCTGAGACTTTGGGCCTGACGGTTACTGCCAGCACCAGCGAATACAGCGACGAGCCCATTGGCACGGTCATCGGACAAAGTATTCCCGTTGGCGGAGAAGCAAAGACCGGTGACAAGATCACCTTTACCATCAGCAAAGGCCCGGAGAATACCGAAATCGCCATTCCGAATGTTAAAGGAGCCAACTTAAATAGAGCAAAGGAGAAACTGGAAAGCGCTGGATTTACAGTGGAGGTACAGTGGGAGGAAGGAGTAGTAGCTGATGAGGCCGATAAGGCCGTTGTAAAGAGCTATTCACCCACCGGCTCTGCAAAGAAGGGCAGCACCATTACGATTTATTTGGGCGCTCCCTCCCAGCCCCCCGGATCTTCCGATACCCCGAATGACGACAACGGCTGATGAGGGGGCGCATTGAAAAGGCGCTCAGCGGCTTTTACTATGTGAATATCGGGGGGCAGGTTCTGCAGTGCCGTGCCCGTGGAAAATTCCGCAGGGATGGCACCAGTCCTCTGGTGGGGGATTGGGTGCGGGTTCGTGAACTGGGCGACGGTGAGGGCTTCGTGGAAGAGATCGAGCCGCGCACAAACTGCTTTGCCCGGCCGGCCGCGGCCAATATCGACCAGCTTGTGATCGTCGCCTCTGCCGCCATCCCTGTGACTGATCCGTATCTCATTGACCGAATTGCCGCCATAGCTGCTCTTAAGGCCTGCGCTGTGCTGGTGTGTCTGAACAAGGCGGATCTGGATACGGCGGATAGACTGTTTGATATTTATAATCGGTCAGCCATTCCGGTGCTGCGAGTCAGTGCCAAGACCGGGGAGGGCATGAATAATCTGCGAGAGATGATCCGTGGAAAGCTCAGTGTTTTTACCGGGAACTCCGGCGTGGGAAAGTCCAGTATACTCAACTCTCTTTGTCCGGAACTTTTTTTGCAGGTAGGAGAGGTCAGCCAGGCGTTGGGTCGCGGCCGTCATACCACCCGCCACGTGGAGATGTTTTCTGTGGAGGAAAATACGTGGGTCATTGATACCCCCGGCTTTTCTTCCTTCGATACCGCGGAACTGAATCTGGGGCTTCAGGCACACTTGCCTGAGACCTTTCCGGAGTTTCTGCCTTATCTGGATCATTGTCGCTTTGCCGGATGCAGGCATATTAAGGAGAAGGGCTGCGCTGTGCTCCAGGCCGTGCAGGACGGAGCTATCCCGTTGGAGAGACATAGAAGTTATGTGCGTTTGTGGGAGGAAGTAAAAGATCTTCATCCCTGGGATAAAAAGTGAAGAGATGCACCGCCGTTTCTGCTTGAATACGGCGGTGCATTTTCACGGGAACGATTATTCAGCCGTCTGCGTATACTGCAGTAGAGGAGGGTTATTATGAGACGGTGGAATTGCGGACGGGGGATTGGGGTCTGCGCGCTGGCCCTGGGATTGGGGATCCTCGTTGCCGCCATATTCCCAGTGGGATGTCTGATGTTTATCGTGGCGTTTTTGCTCATTGCCTGCGGCATATCCTGTCTGCGGCACTGAAAGGAGGGAACGGAATGAAGATCATCGTTTGGAAAGCTCCGTCTTTTTTGCGGGGAATTTTAAGATGCTTATTCTGCGCGAAGGAATAGAGATGACTTACCTCTCATAGAATGGGGCAGGATACAATATGAGAGGGTGATAGAAGTGGAAACAGAGCTTAAATTTGAGCAGATACAGTGCTATGACCTATTGACAAAGGCGGTCACGACCCACGAGGAAACTACGGAGACTACCTTGCCGGACTACTGCGCCACGGCTTCTCGGATTTTGGATGCCACAGGGCAGCTCTTGGTGCGGGAGAAACAGGCGGCAGAGGGCCTGCTGCGGGGAGACGTGCGCGTGAGCGTGCTCTATCTGTCTGAGGAAACCGAGGGCCTGCAGAGTGTTACCATTATGGTGCCGTTTACCTGTGAAATCAACGAACCAAAGCTGCGGGAGTGCCATATGTTGCAGGTACATAGCCGGCTGCTGCTGTGCGAGGCGAAGCCCATCACCGGGCGTAAGCTGTACTTAAGGGTGATCCCTGAGCTGACTGTTCTGGGATATGGGCAGAGAATACTGCGCCTGTGCAGCGGGGCAGAAGGAAAGGGTCTGCAGGTACGGGTAAAGAAGCGGGATCTGTGCTTGTTGGCAGCAGTTGAGGAGCGCTCCTGCACCACGGCACAGGAGTTTGACGTTGGCAGCAGCGGGGCAGAGGAGATCCTGCTGAGTCAGGTGGTCCCTCGGATCACAAGCTGCCAGCAGATCGGCAGCAAGGTGGTAGTCAAAGGGGAAATGGACATTTCTGCCCTGATCCGCGCAGCGGACCGTAAGCTGCAAGGCATCGTGCAGACGCTGCCGTTCTCACAGATATTGGACGGGATAACCGTTCCGAGCGAATGTAGGCTGCAGGTGGAAGCCGCACCCGCTGAATGGGATCTGCGGCTGGTGCGTAGCGACAGCGCCTGCCGTATGGGATTGACGGCACGCATCACGCTGCAGGTCTATGCATATCAAAAGCGAGAGATATGTTATATTGATGACCTTTACAGTATTTGCCAAAGCTTGAAAACACAAGTTGAAAATAGTACGATTACTCAGCGTGTCAGTCCGGCCTGTATGCGGGAATGGGCAGAGGAACAGCTCGAGTCCGGCAGAGGCACGCTCTTTGCCTATGTTACTGCATTCGATTGCGGCAGTGCCATTGCCCGCTGCGATAATGGGCGGGCGGAGCTTGCCACAACAGTACGGATGCGGGTTTTGTATCAGGATGAAAACGGCGCTCCGGTCATGGCGGAACGAAGCCGGGAGATCAGCACGGTTATGGAGGGCTGCCCGGACACGGTCTGGGTCACAAGTGGTATAGCGGAGCTGCGGGGTAACGCCGGAACCTGCCAGGTGCGCATCCCGGTGTGCTTCTGTGGCAGCGTGGGAGAGCCTGTGGAGTTGCGTACGGTTACCGCCGTGGAGGAATGTGCGGAGGATAAGCCCCAGCCGCGGCCGTCGTTGGTGCTGCGCAGACCTTGTTCCGGAGAGTGCCTGTGGGACATCGCAAAGCAGCACGGCAGCAGCGAGGAAGCTATAAAGCGGTGCAATCACATGGATGATGATACAATACCAGAAGGGATGCTGCTCATTCCTGTGCTAAGGTCATAATAAAAGCGCCCGATGAATTGTCGGGCGCTTTTCATTTGTTAATGCTGGGCAAAGCGGGAGAGGAACTGTCGGGTGCGCTCCTCCCTGGGATTGGAAATGACATCCTTGGGGTCGCCCTGCTCCACGATGACACCGCCGTCCATAAAGATCACGCGGTCAGCTACATCCCGGGCAAAGCTCATTTCGTGAGTGACAATGACCATGGTCATATGTTCCTCGGCAAGCTGGCGAATGACCTTGAGAATCTCACCGGTCAATTCCGGATCCAGTGCGGAGGTGGGCTCGTCAAAGAAAAGGATCTCCGGCTCCATAGCCAAGGCACGGGCGATGGCCACACGCTGCTGCTGTCCGCCGGAGAGCTGGCAGGGATAGGCACCAGCCTTGTCGGCAAGGCCCATCTTCTCCAGCAGACCCATGGCCTTTTCCTCCGCATCCTGCTTGCTGCGGCCCAGCACATGGATGGGTGCGTCCGTTAGGTTTTTCAGAACGGAATAATGGGGGAATAGGTTGAAGTTCTGAAAAACCAAACCAAAACGGCTGCGGATGGTCTTGAGCGTCTGCTTGTCAGCATATACAGATACGCCTGCCTCGTTATTCTTTGCGGCATAGTCGCCGGAATACAGCAGGTCGCCGCTATCCATCTCCGTCAGCAGGGTAGCACAGCGGAGCAAGGTAGACTTGCCGCTGCCGGAGGGGCCGATGATGGCCACCACTTCTCCCTTCGCCACAGTGAGGCTGATACCCTTTAGGACATGGAGAGAAGAATCATTGAAGCTCTTTTTTACATTTTTGATTTCCAGGATATTCATATCCTCACCTCCTTATTTGTAATAATCCAGCCGCTTTTCAATACGCCCCATGACCAAATCCACGATGGCGTTGAATACGAAGTAGAACACGCCGGCAATGAGGAAGGGGGTGAAGCTGGTTTCGGAGTTGGCAATCATCTTGCCGATGGTAAACAGTTCCTGATAGGATACACAAAAGGCGATGGAGGTATCCTTTACCAATGTGACCACTTCATTGGTGATGCTGGGCATGATGCGCTTGACAACCTGAGGCAGAATGATATGCATAAAGGTCTGCATCTTGGTGTAGCCCAGAACATTGGCCGCCTCGTACTGCCCGATGGGCATGGATTCGATACCGCCGCGGTAGATTTCGGCAAAGTAGGCAGCGTAATTGATAGCAAAGGCAATGACCACGGGAATGAGCTTATTTTGGGCGACACCTATGCCATCTAATGTGTCTTTGAACAGGTAGTAAGGGCCATAGGTAACGGCCAGAAGCTGCAGCATCAGGGGCGTGCCGCGGAGGATAGAAATAATGAACCGCATTATGGAGGACACGACCTTGCTCTTGCTCATGCGCAGCAGGGCAAAGACCATGCCCAGCGGCAGGGAAAACAGCAGTGTCAGGAAGAAAATGGCGCAGGTATTTCCAAGACCTTCGCTCATTTTCAGGATCATGGTGGATAAATTCATAGAATCTCCTTTATCTATTACACACGCAATCCCGGAAGCCCAGGGAGAGCTTCCGGGAAATGCGGGATTCATTTGATTACATTTGCCTGTCCGATCAGTTCAAAAACAGCAGATTGTTGGTGCTGATGTCGGGATACTTCTCGGCAATTTTGGCATAGGTACCGTTCTCCACCAGAGTCTGCACGGCACCCTCGATGGAAGCGCACAGCTCCTTGTCGGCTGCTCGGAAAGCAATACCGTACTGCTCGGCTCCCAGATTCTCATCGAGGATGACGAAGCCTGCATTCTTTGCTGCATAGGAGGCTGCAACGGGCTTATCCACGATCACGGCATCCACAGCGCCGCCACCCAACTCGGTGAAGCACTTGAGGAAGCTGTCACAGCGCATCAGGGATCCAAAGGTTGCGGCCAGGGCTGCCTGATCGCCGCCCTCGTTGAGCAGGCTTTCGCCGGAGGTACCCAACTGCACAGCCACGGCCTTGCCGGAAAGATCCTTGGAGGACTTAATATCACTGCCTTCCTTGACCATGATGACCTGGGTGTTGTCATAGTAGGGAGCAGAGAGGGTATAACCGGCATCCTTCATGCTGTCCAGAATAGTCATACCGGACCACACGCAGTCACATTCTATGGAGTCCAGCTGCACCAGCTTTTGATCCCAGTTCACAGGGAAGATCTTCAGCTCCCAGCCCAGCAGATCACAGGCGGCCTTACATACATCTACATCAAAGCCGGCATAGCTGCCATCGCTGCCCAGATAGCTGAACGGGGGATACTCGGCATCAATACCCATGGTAAAGACTTTCTTGCCGCCTTCGTCCTCTTTTTTGCTGCCGCAGCCGGCCAGCAGGGAAACAGTCACCAGCACTGCCAGCAGCAGGCACAGGGTTTTCTTCAAATTCTTCATTTTAGTTTTCTCCTTTTCTCTGGTCATCCTATCTTGAGGGCCAATTTCTTATCGCACTACCATACTACCACTTTAGCGCGATAGTGTAAAGAAGCAACAATAACAATATTATCTTGTTTTATTGAAATAAATTGTATGAAATATACAAAATCGGTTAAAAAGGGGCAGCCGCCAGCGGTTTACGCAAGCGGCTGCATATTAAGTGAGCAGATCTGTAAGCCGGGTTCTGTTATCATACGGTCATCTATCTACGCGTACCGTTACCGGCACGCTCCAGCCACCTCGGGAGCGGCCGGGCAAGCCTTATGCTCCCACTCCGGTGTTGCTCCGGATAGAGTTTACAGCGACGGACGCTTTTGCACGCCGTCGGGTGAGCTCTTACCTCGCCTTTCCACCCTTACCTCAAATTGAGGCGGTATATCTCTGTTGCACTTTTCCTGAAGTCGCCTTCGGCGGGTGTTACCCGTTATCCTTGCCCTGTGGAGCCCGGACTTTCCTCATGGACAGGCTTTCGCCTTTGTCCCCGCGACCGTCTGATCTACTCGCACATAATAATATAGGAATCCTCCGGCAAAGTCAACCTGCAGAGCCTATTTCTTTGGAAAAAGGAATTGAACTGTTTCATAAAATGGGATATAATTATACAGACAATTTTGCGTCTATGGAGGCATATCATATGACATTACGCCAGTATCTGGATTCGCTTAAATATAAGACGGTAGCCGTCATTGGCATCGGCGTGAGCAATACACCCTTGCTGCGGCTTTTGCTTCGGGAGGGTATCCGTGTCACCGCCTGCGACAAGCGGGATCGGGCCTCTCTGGGAGATTTAGCTGACGAACTGGAGAGCGGCGGATGCATTCTGCAGCTTGGGGAGACATATCTGCAGGATCTCGATCAGGATGTGATCTTTCGTACCCCGGGTTTGCGACCCGATGTGCCGGAGCTGCTTGCGGCGCGGGAGAGGGGCAGCGAGATTACTTCCGAAATGGAGGTCTTCTTCTCCGTTTGTCCCTGCACGCTCATCGCCGTTACAGGTTCAGACGGCAAGACCACCACGACGACCATCATTGCGGAGCTGTTGAAGGCTGCCGGGAATACCGTCCATGTGGGCGGTAATATTGGCAATCCTCTGCTGTGCGAGGCGGACGAAATGCGCCCGGAGGATTATGCCGTGCTGGAGCTGTCCAGCTTCCAGCTCATGACCATGAACCAAAGTCCCCACATTGCTGTTGTTACGAATCTGGCCCCCAACCACCTGGATATGCATAAGGGGATGGAGGAGTATGTGGCTGCAAAGGAAAACATTTTCCGCTTCCAAACGGCCGGTGACATTGCGATTTTCAATCAGGACAACGACATTACACGCCAGCAGGCTGACCGTGCCGTGGGTCGTGTGCGCACCTTCAGCCGCAGAGA
>SAMEA3663010__coassemble_134_pt1 | contig 36919 bp, 28 predicted proteins | sample SAMEA3663010__metabat2_high_PE_006 | metagenome-assembled genome bin SAMEA3663010 (sample SAMEA3663010) | pig gut metagenome | biome: pig gut; feature: pig-associated habitat; material: faeces | place: France | collected 2012 | reverse complement strand
CCGGCGCAGCTTTTCCCGTTGTTCCCGCTCTGTCACATCCATGGTCAGCACCACAGCTCCCGTGACCTGCCCGGACTCCAGAACCGGGCTTGCCATGACTGATAGCGTTCTCTCCCCCTGCTGCAAAAGCCGCTCGCAGCGTTGCCCGGCCAAGGCCTGCCGCGCCGCTTGACGAAGCTGTTCCTCACGGCACTTTGCAATGTTGTCCGCTCCCGCCGGAAGAAGTGTAGCTGCACTGTGGTTTTCCGTCAGCACCTGTCCGTGCAGATCAATGAGCAAAAAACCTTCGCTCATGTTCTCCGTCATAGCGGAAAATTCCCGCATACGCTTGCCCAATTCGTCCATCTGCTGACGAATGGTGTCCTTTTGCTGACGCAGCCGCTGGGTCAGGGGCTGCAGTTCCGGGTACACATTCTGGGGATCATCGGGTGAAATGGCATTGATGGGCTTTGTGATCTGCCTGGCCAACCGCACCGACAGCGCAGCCGCCAGCAATAAAAGCCCTGCCACGGTGACCGCTATGGGCCACGCCATGTTCAGCAGCATGGCGCCCAAACTGCTCTGCTCCCGGCTCAGACGCAATATTGTGCCGTTTTGCAGGCGCAGGGCGTAGTAAAGATTCTTTTTCAGCACCGTGCTGGAATAGTGACTGCTCGTTCCCGTCCCCTCTTGCAAGGCACATGCCACCTCCTCCCGGCTCAGGTGGTTATCCATGTCTGTAGCTTTAGCCACACTATCATAGAGCACCGTGCCGTCGGAGGCAATGAGAGTGACGCGATCTGAAGAGCGAATCTGATCCGGGGCAATATACTCCAAGGTCTGCCGTATCTGCAGTGCCTCCTGAGAGAGAGATGCAAAGGACTGTTTCTCATAATAACTATATAGTATGCCGGAAAAAAGGCAAGCGCCAGCCAGCAGAACAAGCAGCGCAAGGCTGAAGGAGCTGCGAATGATCTTACCGGTCATGCCTGTCCTCCCAGCTTATAGCCCACACCTCGGACTGTTTCGATCATATTTCCCGCCTCCCCCAGCTTCTGCCGCAGAGTGCGGATATGCACATCCAGAGTGCGGTTTTCCCGCTCCGCCTCCAAGCCCCAGACGCGATCCATCAGCACATCCCGGGTCAGCACCCGTCCTTGCTGCCGCAAAAGCAGGGACAGTATCTCAAATTCCTTATAAGTCAGTGCGACTTCCCGCCCATTTACTTCTACCTGCCGCCGCTGAGGGCATACGCACAGCGGACCCATCTGCCATACTTGCTCCTCCTCCGCCTTTTCCGTACGGCGCAGTACCGCCCGTACCCGGGCCAGCAGCTCCATCATGCCAAAAGGCTTGGAAACAAAATCGTCCGCTCCGCAGTCCAAGCCTGTCACTCGGTCAAACTCCGTATTCTTCGCCGTGAGCATAATGATCGGTATAGCTGATGTAGCTGAGGTGGATCGAATTTTTTTCAGCACGGTGAATCCATCCTCCTCCGGCAGCATCACATCCAGCAGTACCAGTTCCGGCAAGCGTCTATTCACGGCGTGCCAGAATTCAGACGGTTTTTCAAATCCCGCCGCTTCAAAACCCTGGCTCTGCAAAGCATAGATCACCAATTTGCGGATGCTGTGGTCGTCTTCCAACAGATAGATCATCGTTCTCACCTTCCTTCGGTTTAATTATACCGTATCGCTGTTAAAAAGAAAATCCGCTTTATGTTAAATCTATCTTAAATCATGGAGATTTCCATAAAAAGCATATAATCTATCTTTCTTCTTTTTTCTCCCATTTTATCAAAAACATGTCGACATTGCCTAACAAATTTTGTATACTATAAAAAGAGTTTTGTTTAGGAGGGAAACTGAGGATGGGCATATCCGATGTAATCACCCTATTGGGCGGGGTGGCCCTGTTTCTGTTCGGCATGAGCCTGATGGGAGACGGCCTGAAAAAGGTCGCCGGAAATAAGCTGGAGCTGGTACTCTATCGACTCAGCAGCACCCCCATCAAAGGCGTTTTGCTGGGCACCGGAGTCACCGCCGTGATCCAGTCTTCTTCCGCCACATCCGTGATGGTGGTGGGCTTTGTCAACTCTGGCATGATGCAGGTCAAGCAGGCTATTGGCGTGGTCATGGGCGCTATTTTGGGTACCAGTATCACCGGCTGGCTCCTTTGCCTGTCTGACTTATCCGGCGGCAGCGGTTGGATCGATCTGCTCAGTACCTCCACCCTAACAGGCCTCGTGGCTGTAATTGGCATCGTTCTGCGCATGGCCGGGAAAAGGCAGTCCACTCTGGCCATCGGAAATATCCTCATGGGCTTTGCGGTTTTGATGTTCGGTATGTCCGCCATGAGCGGCGCAGTGGCTCCCTTGAAAGAGAGCGCGGCATTTACCGGTCTACTCACCAGCTTTTCCAATCCGTTTTTGGGCATTCTGGTGGGTATAATCTTCACCAGCGTCCTCCAAAGCGCATCTGCCGCTGTCGGTATTCTGCAAGCATTGGCTATCACCGGCGCTGTGACCTTTGAGGTTGCTTTTCCTATTATCATGGGCGTTGCTATCGGCGCCGCCGTGCCGGTTCTGCTCAGTGCGCTTGGTGCCAATATTTGTGGACGCCGTACCGCCTTTGTCTATCTGCTTATTGACATGCTGGGCGTGGCGATTTGGGCATCGGTGTTTTATGCGGTGAATGCCTTTGCCCACTTCTCTTTTCTGACCATGCCCATGACCACTGTGTCCATTGCTCTGCTGAACACTCTGTTTCGTCTGGCCACCGTGGTTGTCTTGACACCGTTCATCGGTCATTTGGAGCGGTTTGTCTGCTTCTTGATCCCGGACAAGCATGGAGCAGATCCCGCTCAATTGGAAATGGATCGGCTGGAGGAGCGTTTTCTGCAGCATCCTGCTCTGGCTATTGAGCAGAGTCGGGAGGTCACGGCTGCTATGGCCAACACCGCCTGCAGCAATTTGATGGATGCACTGCAGCTTATCGGCTCCTACAGCGACAAAGGATTTCAGCACATTGAGGAGCAGGAGGATACCATCGACCGTTTTGAGGATAAGCTGGGCACCTACCTTATGAAGATCACAGTTAAGTCTCTGAATACACGGCAGAGCGAAGAGGTTTCCAAATATCTGCACACCATTTCCGATTTTGAACGTATCGGCGACCATGCGTTGAACATCGCCGAGTGTGCTAAGGAGATCCACGAAAAGAATATCGTTTTTTCCGAGCAGGCACAACACGAATTGGCTGTGCTGGAGCAGGCCATCCGAGAAATTCTGCACCTGTCGGTGGATACCTTCATCGCCAGCAATGTGGAGGATGCCCGTCGGGTGGAGCCGCTGGAGGAGATCATAGATACCCTTTGTGACGAAATGAAGAGTCATCACATTGATCGGCTGCAGCAGGGCGTATGCACTTTGAACCAAGGCTTTGTCTTCAATGACCTGCTGACGAACTTTGAGCGCGTGGCCGACCACTGCTCCAACATCGCCCTTGCGGTCATCGAGCTGCAGTCCGATTCCTTCGATACACATGAGTATGTCCGCAGCCTGAAGATGATGAAGGACGAATCTTTCGCCAGGTACTACGATGAATACAAGCAAACATATGCTCTATAAGCAAAGCAAAATGCGGAGGTGCCAGCCTCCGCATTTTTTATTCTTTTACACACACAGTCAGCACATATCCCTCCGGAGAAGGCAAAAAGCGGAAGGAAAAGCCAGCCGGCGCTGAAACAATCTCCTCACCCCGCAGCGCAAATTTCACATTACGATACTCCATTAGCCGGCCGCCCCGGCATTTGATCCAGCTCTCTTTCAGCGTCCACAGCCGCAGAAATCCTTCGTCCCGTTTCTGGCTTGGCAGATTTGCCAGCCATCGCCGCTCTGCCTCCGTCAGCGTGCGCTCCAAGCGGGGATTCACCGGTCGGATCCGCTCCAGATCCACACCCACATCCTTCTCGCTGACGGCGCATACTACATATTCGCCGCTGTGACTGCAATTAAAGAAAAGAGGTAGGTTGCTCTGCGGTTTTCCATTTTCTGTCCGGTAGAATACAATCTTCTCCGGATCTACTCCCGATATATGGGCAAGCATTTTCCTCGCCAATTCCTCGGTTGAATATTTCTCTGCCGGCTCAATCGCAATGTCCATCCTCTCACCTCCTCCCTTTATCCTATCACAGCCTTATGCGTATACGCAACGCTTTTTCCACAATAAGAATCCATCCGGCTTTTAAGAATTTGTCATCCAGGTCCATAGACAATTACCTGTCGCAATGGTATGCTGATGCAGGAAATATACAGAAAGAAGAACCGCCATGAATACAAAGGCTAAATCCTCCCTTACCAAAGGCTATATCATGACCCTATGCGGAGGTCTGTGCTGGGCAATCGGCGGTGCCTGCGGGCAGGTAATGTTCCGTGACTGCGGTGTCACCTCTGACTGGCTGGTGCCCATCCGTCTCTTTACCGGCGGCGTAATCACTCTGCTTATCACGGCCCTCACCGGCGGAAAGCCACTGGAAGTCCTGCACCATCGGAACGCATGGTTTCCCCTGTTGGTCTTTGCTTTGCTCGGTTCCGCCCTGTGCCAGTATAGCTACTATACCTCCGTGCAGTACGCAAATGTAGCTTTCGCCACGGTATTGTCCTATTGCAGCCCTATTGTAATTCTGCTTTGGACCATTGTTTCCACCCGAAAAAAGCCCCATGCCTACGAACTGATCAGCGTGGTGCTGGTGGTACTGGGCGCTTTCACCTGTGTGACCCACTTTAACCTGAACACATTGGCTGTACCCGTCAAAGGTGCCGTGTGGGGCATAGTCAGCGCCGTGTGTTTCGCCTTTTACACTGTGTCCCCCCGGAAGCTGATGCAGCAATTTTCCGTTCTTTCCATCACGGGCTGGGGGATGACCATCGGCGGTGCCGTGATGCTGTTGCTGTTCCGCCCCTGGCAGATGGAGGGCATCGCGTTTAACGGTAGGTTATGGCTGCTCCTGGCCTGTGTCATTCTCCTGGGTACAGTCCTCTCTTTCGGCCTGTTTCAAAGCGGATGCAACATTGTGGGCAGTCTGGCAGGCAGTGTGTTGTCCTCTGTGGAACCGGTGGGGTCGGTGGTGATCTCCGTGCTGTTTCTGAAAACCACCTTCTCCCGGCTGGATATTCTGGGCTTTTTATTGATACTGATCACTATTCCCCTGATGGCTCTCGGAAAGGCCCGGGAGTAATCTCAAAAAGCAAACCGCACAGGCTGCAATCTGTGCGGTTTTGATCAATCACAGTGTCTGTATGGTGTATTTTGCCATTTGCCGCCGTTTATTCTGTGCATCTCCTCCGTAAGATGGTCCCACCGCAGCACATCCCGGTTATCGGGATAGAACTCAATAAACTCGCCCTCAACAAAAGTGTAGAATCGGGAAATATCCGTACACATACCGAATGTAGGCACCTGCTCCGTGCTCAAATGCATGGAATACGGCTCATTGTCCACCGTTCCGCTGAAATGCAGTCCATCCCGGTTCAGCCAAAGCTCACCCTCGCCACAGATGACAGCGGTGTCGTCCCCTTTGAGATTCTTATATTTGGGTAATCTTCCCACCCGAACATGACCTCTATATGTAAAGTTCGGATCCTTTACATCTTCCTCTGCCTTTTTCCGCTCCAGCAGCACCCAATCGCTGACCAGCTCAGGGCATACACTCCCCTCTCCAACCGGACTCAGATTGTATTTCTCATCCAGGGCAACGGTGTTACCGCAGGCGGTGCAGCGCATTTCGTTTCCGCTGCACTCCATTTGGTACATGGCACCGCACTTAGGACACAGGTATAAAAGCGTATCCAAATTTTTAGCCATCTGCCCCTTGCCGCTGAATGTCACCTGGGCCTGTTTATTCCAGATATAATCGTCGTGGGCCAGCAGACGGTTCATGGTGTCCTCAATTTCCTGAGGCGTCAGCTTTTGCAGATCCTCTGCCGTGAACATCCGGTCCACGGTCACCTCCACACGACCTACACGCTCATCCAGGCAGTGCTTGGTGTAAGTCAAATATCCGCCGGAAACCTTGGTATAGTACACCGTAACCCCCATCAACTTCAGGAACTTCCCCGTGCCGATCATCACCGGCTGTGCCATCCCCGTGATGGAACTCATACCCTCCGGCATGATGCACAGGTTGCCGCCCTTTTTGATGATGCCGCGCATCTGCCGCATGCAATACAGGTCAGGGGTAAAATTCTTCTTGGGAATGACCTGCGCCAGCTTCAGGAGCAAGCAAACCGGAAAACGAACGAACTCATTGTATCCCACCACATAATTGAGTTTGTTGGGATAGCACGCCGGCCCCGTAAACTGGTAGTCCACGCGGGAAGCATGGTTGCTGATGAGAATAAAGGGATCCTTATCCTTGCGGGGGTCGGCCTTAAAGCGGAACGATGTATTGATCCTGCGGTTGAGGACCTTCACCACCTGCATGAGGATCCAATACAGCAGTCCATTGGGCAGCTTCACCTGCCGCTTAAGCAGCTTTTCCTGCAGTGTCTGTTTCATAGGGCTTCACCTCTGCTTATTTATCTATGATTTAATATTGTAAAGGTTTTCTTATCATAATTCTACCCTTTTTTCAAATTATTTGAAGCAAGTGCTCCATCAGCACCCGATCGTCCGTGTCCTCAACCAGCAGCATCTCCTTGGCCCCGGGATAGGGTGCCTCCATGGGAGCATCCGGCAAAAGCCGCTTTGCTGCGGCCACCGGCTTCACCAACAACCTGTCGTCGCACACATAGGCGGCAATCCGTCCATGAATATACAAAATGTACTCTCCCATCATCTTTCGGTGCGTAATCCCCTCCACCCCCGAGAGCTGGTCGAGAATATAGTCCATGTACTCCTTGCTTGTGGCCATTTCCTTCTCCGTTTTCCTCAAAGTATGATTATTCCAGGGTATGGGGCGTCTTCCTCCTGATGGCAAAATGCGCATACAGCGTCAGCAGCGCGGACAGCAGCAGCTCCGTGTAATAGCTCAGGCCTCTGCTGAGAATCATACCCGGCAGAAGCAGCTCCGCGCCGAACACAGGAACGAAAACGGTCAAGAACAACTTTTCACTGATACCCATTCCACCCGGCAGGGGCAGCATATCCACGGAAATAGAAATAACCGCCTGCAGCAGGACAATGGTTATAGCTGAAAAATCATGCAGCCCGAAGGCACGATACACAAAATAGGTGGACAAAAACAACGCACACCGCTGCACAAAGGTGATGCCCAGCACATTGACCACCACAAGCTTATGGGTCTTGAAATACTCGGCTGTTTCCCGATACTTATCCATACCGGAGTTCAGCTTCTCGTGGCGGCTTTCCTTGTACCGCAGCAGGTGCAGCTTCTCCAGCAGCGCAAGGCCCTTACTCATAATGGATTTTGCCAGAGACATGTGGAAAACCAGCACCATCAGAATGACCACGCAGATCACGTTCAAGGCAATGCCCAGATAAAAAACCGGAAGAATATCTGCAAGGTACTTTTGAATAAATCCCTGTCCGAATATGACCATGCCCAAGCCCATAAGCACCAACACAGCCTTATAGGTAATGGTGACCACCATCAGCACCAGAGTGGATACCGGGATGGGGATATCCTTGCGCTTCATATAGTATATCTGAGCGGGTTGACCACCGGAGGCCGAGGGAGTTATGCAGCTATAAAAAAAGCCAATAGAGGAAAACAGGAAGCAGGTCCATTTTTTCAACCGGACATTCAGTGTACCCATCATATAGTAAATAATGATGGACTCTCCCCAAATAAAGAAGACCACGCACAATAGAGCCGGAATCAAATAGGACTTCTGCACCTTCTGAATAATCTGCAAATTCAGTTTTAGGTCCTCTCCCCGAAATACCCCGTAAACGGTGACCCCAAAGACGAGGATAAGGAAGAGAATCTCCCATATTAGCGTCTTTTTATTGTTCATAAAGTGCTCCGATCTCGATCCTGAAAGTTTGCTTCTTATTTCAATAGATACTCTATAAAAAAGTCCCGAAACTCTTGCAGTTTCAGGACAATTCGTGGTCCGAGTGTCGAGATTCGAACTCGAGGCCTCTTGAACCCCATTCAAGCGCGATACCAAACTTCGCCACACCCGGATATTCACTTTTGCATTCTCTGAATGGAATCAGCTTGTTTATAATACCACCGCCCCCGACAAATGTCAACCCATTTTTTCTGGAAAAAACAACTTTTCTTTCTTTGTTTATTGTTGACAAACATAACCCCCTATGGTACAATAAATCCTGCGTTTGAGTTGAGTGTACTTTCACACACGGAGAGATGGCTGAGTGGTCGAAAGCACCGGTCTTGAAAACCGGCGATGTGAAAGCATCCGTGGGTTCGAATCCCACTCTCTCCGCCAAAGCGCTTTATATGGTTCTGCAGAAGTACCCAAGTGGCCGAAGGGGCTCCCCTGCTAAGGGAGTAGGCGGCTTAGAAACCCGCGCGAGGGTTCGACTCCCTCCTTCTGCGCCAAACCCCGAAAATCCTTGTAAATCAAGGGTTTCCGGGGTTTTTTCATGCCTTAATACGCTCTGGCGGCGCATAAAACTATGGCGCAAAATTGCTGTAAGTTTTGATAAATTGCGCTGCGTGGGCTACATTGTGGCCTACAAATTCGGACAGAAAATCACACGTTGCGATACATACTTTGGTACTCTTTCACGCCCTTGGCTTCGTCAATCTGCTTTTCGTGCAGATAGTCATATATAGCCTGCATGGAGGTGGGCGGTTTGCCCTTCGCCTTGCGATACCGGTCAATCTGTCGAACGGCCTTGCCGTGCAGCAAATCCATGTGCCGCATTTCCTCTGGCGGTAGCCTTTTTGTGCCGTGTTGGGGCTCACCGCCAGGGTAGTGGAGAGAAGCCTCCGGGACAGCAGCTTCTCCCCATTCTGCATAACATCCGCCGCAAGCCCCTGCTTCACATGGCGGATCATCTGCAGATAGGTGGGCACTCCTTCTACGCTGCAAAAATCGTCAAATGAGATCATAGCGTCCTGGCACCTCACGTCGAAAAAAAACTGTACTACACGCATAATACAGTTTCCACCTGTATCAACCACATAGTACAGTTTTGTTGGTCAATAGATTTTTAGAGAAAAATTCAGCAATCCATCTCCACCAGTGCCACGGCGTGCGCGGCCATACCGCTGCCGTCCCCGGTGAAACCAAGATGCTCCTCGGTGGTGGCCTTCACCCCCACCCGCTCCACACCAACGCACAAAGCCTCGGCGATGTTCTGGCGCATCTGCTTGCGATAAGGTGCCATCCTGGGAGCCTGGGCCAGAATGGTGGCGTCCACATTCACAACGCGCACCCGCTTTTTTTCCAGCTCACCGGCCACTTTTTCAAGCAAAAGCAAACTGCTGATGCCCCGGAACTCCTCGTCCGTATCGGGAAACAAGCAGCCGATGTCCTCCAGTCCGGCGGCGCCCAGCAGGGCGTCCATGATGGCGTGGGTCAGCACATCGGCATCGGAATGGCCGTCCAGGCCTTTATCATAGGGCACGGTCACACCGCCCAAAATCAGTGCTCTCCCCTCTGTCAAGCGGTGAACGTCGTAGCCGTGTCCAATGCGCAGATTCGTCATGCTCTCCCCTCCCGATCTTTCAAAATCGCCTCCGCCACCACCAGATCCAGCGGCCGGGTAATCTTAATATTCTCGCTGTCCCCCGGCACCAGCTGCACCTGCTTGCCCAGCCGCTCCACGGCGGCACAATCGTCGGTTAAAGAAACACCGCAGGTGACGGCGGACTGCAGGGACGCCCGCAGCAGCTCCGCCTGAAATATCTGGGGCGTCTGCACGGCAAACAGGGTGCCTCGGTCCAGTGTGGACCGCACAACATTCCGGGCATCCACCACTTTTACCGTGTCTGTAACCGGTACGGCAGGGGCGGAGGCGTTGGTCTGCTGGGCACTCTCGGCCACGGTGTCGATCAGCTTCGGATCCACCAGGGGGCGTGCTCCGTCATGGACGGCGATCAACTCCGCTCGGGAGTCAGTCTCCAGTGCTCCGGATAATACGGATTCCGTTCTGCTTTCTCCGCCTTTAACGATTTTAACGGGCTTTTTCAGTCCGATTTGTTTACAAATATCCGCAAAGGGCACCATGAGATCCTCCCGGGTAACCAGAATGATCTCATCCGTCCGCTCCGAACGGTCCACGGCCAGCAGGGTATGCGCCAGCACCGTACGGCCCGCCAGGGGCAGCAGAAGCTTATCCTTTCCCATCCGCTCAGACCGTCCCGCGGCCACCACTACCACCGAGCAGAAAGGGCGGGTGGGTTTACGCAAATCTCGGATCTTGTCAAATAGCTTTCCCATACATTCACCTCCGGAAAACATTTCTTTCAGTGTAGCATACTGTCCCCGGAATTGCAACAGCAGCCCTCCCGCTGAAGCGGGAGGGCTGCTGCACGGTTTTCTCGCATTTTTACCTTCTGTTGTGGGGATACCAGATCTTCTGCTTTTCCGCTTCCTTGATGAGCTCCTCACGGAAATCGGGATGGGCAATAGAGATCAGCTTTTCGGCGCGTTCCCAAACGCTGAGGCCCTTGAGACACACACAGCCGTACTCGGTGACCACATACATAGTGTTCACGCGGGTATCGGTGACCACGCTGCCGGGTTGTAGCGTAGGACGGATGCGGGAAGCCAGCGTACCGTCCTTGTTTTTATGGGTGGAGCTGAGGCAAATGAAGCTCTTACCGCCCTTGCTCAGATAGGCGCCCAGTACGAAATCCTGCTGTCCGCCTGCGCCGGAGATCTGCTTGATGCCGGCAGTCTCGCCGTTCACCTGACCGTACAGGTCCACATCCACTGCGTTGTTGATGGAAACGAAATTATCCAGCGACGCGACGGTACGGATATCGTTGGTATAGCTGATGGGGGCAGCCATACAGGCCGGATTATCGTCCAGATAATCATAGAGCTTTTGGGTACCTGCGGCAAAGGCGTATACCTGACGCCCCCGGTCCAGATTCTTCCGCATACCCGTAACCTTGCCCGCCAGGGCCAGATCCACATAAGCATCCACATACATCTCCGTATGTACGCCCAGATCTTTCAAATCGGACTCGCAGAGCATGGCACCCACGGTGTTGGGCATACCGCCGATACCCAGCTGCAGGCAAGCACCGTTGGGGATCTGCTCCACAATGAGCTTGGCCACCGCCTTATCCACATCCGTGGCGGGGTTGGAGGGCTGGATGCCCATGGGATCGTTGCGCCCCTCTACGATCATGTCCACCTCGGAGATGTGAATGCAGTTATCAAAGCCTCCTAAACACCGAGGCATATTCTCGTTGACCTCCACGATAACCACCTTGGACTTCTCAATGACCGCCCGCAGATGGGAGGCGGACAGGCCGAAATTGAAGTAGCCATGCTTATCCATAGGAGTCACCTGAAACATGGCAACATCTGGAGGGGTGATGTGGTCTGTGTAGTACCGGGGCAGCTCAGAGTAGCGCATTGGCTCATGGAAGCCCGCGCCACTGGCAATATGATGGCGCTCCACAGCACTCATGTGATGGGAGTTGAAAATAATGTGATGAACGGGATCTTCAATATCAAAAATAGCCGGCTTCCACAGGCTGATACCGCCGCGGACCTTCACATCCTCCAGCTCCGGCGCCCGACGGGCCAGTGCCTCATCCAATACCCGGGGATGGATGGCGCAGAAACCGTAGTCGACCCAATCGCCGGATTTGATGACCTTCACCGCTTCGTCAGCCGTGGTCAGCTTTTGCCGATACATCTCCATGTAATCCATACCTTTGCTCCTCCTCCAAATCTTCTGTGCGTCCTCAGCGCACTTTTTTATAGTATAACACAGGATAAAGGGAAAGAACAGCTTCTTTGTGAAAAAACTGTCATTTTGGAATTTTCACTAATTTTTACAGGAAAATTTTGGCGGAGACAAAACAAGGTACTCAGTTCAAAACGCCACGGCTGTTCGTCTGTGGCGTTATGTGGGAGTATGCGCATTTGGGCGTCAGTGGATGCGGCGGAGGGTCTCGGTGAGCAGGGCCCATGTTCGGCGGACAGAGGCAACATGCATCCGCTCCCGAGGGGTGTGGATCTCTGTAAGATCCGGACCAATGGATACGCAGTCCAGCCCCGGCAGCTTATCCGCCAGCAGGCCGCATTCCACCCCGGCGTGGATCACCTCCACCGTGGGAGTATGACCGTATTGCTCCGCGAAAACCTCCGCCATCAGGCGGCGCAGGGGCGAATCGGCACGGTATTCCCAGGCAGGATAGGTACCGCTGACCAAGAATGTGCCGCCCAGCGCACCGCACAGCAGCTCCAGACGGTGCAGGAGCATCTCCTTTTGGGAATTGATATTGCTGCGGACGCAGAAGGTGGCACGCACCTCCTCCCCATAGGTGGCGAGGATACCCAGATTCAAGGAAGTCTGCACCAGTCCCTCCACCTCTCGGCTCATCTCCTGCACACCGTTTGGTGCGCACTGGAGAAGGCACATGATGCGGCTGGCAGAGGCAGCATCCATAGGCAGCTGTGCGCTATCACAGGGCTGCATACTGACGGAAACAGTTCCATCCGCCACGGAGTATTCCCGGCGTAGGAGGGATTCCATTTTCCGGCAGGCTGCGGCAACATTTCTCCCGCTTTCCACGGAGATAATCGCTTCAGCGGAAACGGGAATGGCGTTGTCCTTGCTGCCGCCGTTGACGGTGATGATGCGCATGGGCGCTGACTGCCCAACGGCATACAAAACACGGCCCAAAAGCACATTGGCATTGGCTCGTCCACGGTTAATTTCGATGCCGGAATGGCCGCCCGTCAAATCGGAAACGACAATTCTATAGCATTTTCCAGAAAAGTATTGTCGCTTTACAGGTATTGATATTTCTGCTCTTGCGCCGCCGGCGCACCCGGCGGTAAAGACGCCCTCCACCTCCGAGTCCAGATTGATGAGCAGTCGGCTTTGGAGATCGCTCAAATCAACAGCCGACGCGCCGGTCATGCCTGTTTCCTCGTCCACGGTGAACACCGCCTCCAACAGGGGGTGGGGCAGATCCTTGCTTTCCAGCAGAGCCAGGATCATAGCAACGGCAATTCCGTCGTCACCGCCGAGAGTAGTGCCTTTGGCATATACCGTATCGCTATCCACGACCAGATCCAGACCCTCGGCGTCCATATTTTTCCCGCAACCCGGCTCCTTTTCGCAGACCATATCCATGTGTCCCTGCAGCATCACCGCCGGAGCGGCCTCATAGCCGGAGGAAGCGGGCTTCCTGATGATAACATTGTTCAGCTCATCCTGCCGCACATCGAGGCCCCGGTCCCGGGCAAAACGCACCAGATAGTCGCTGATAGCCTTTGTGCTGCCACTGCCATGAGGGATGCGGCAAATTTCTTCAAACCAATGAAAAACTCTATTCGGCTCCAGTCCGGACAATACTCCCATGGGTTTCCCTCTTTTCAAATACTATATATTCTTTGTCAGATGACGGGCAACATACACGCCGCTGGCAGAAGCGTGGGACAGTGAATGCGTGATGCCGCTGCCGTCGCCGATGACATAGAGGCCCTTGCGGCAGCTCTCCAGATTCTCATCCACCGCCACCTCCATGTTATAGAACTTCACCTCCACTCCGTAGAGCAGGGTGTCATCGTTGGCGGTGCCGGGGGCGATCTGATCCAAAGCGTAGATCATCTCGATGATGCCGTCCATCAAGCGCTTGGGCAGCACCAGGCTCAGATCGCCGGGGGTGGCCTTCAGCGTAGGGGTCACAAGGCCCTCGTCAATGCGCTTTTGATTGCTGCGGCGGCCACGGACCAGATCGCCGAAACGCTGGACGATGACGCCGCCGCCCAGCATATTGGACAGGCGGGCGATGCTCTCGCCGTAGCCATTGCTGTCCTCGAAAGGCTCTGAGAAGTGCTTCGCCACCAGCAAGGCAAAGTTGGTATTCTCCGTCTTCATGGCACTGTCCTCGTAACTATGTCCGTTGACGGTGACGATACCGTTGGTGTTTTCATTTACCACGATGCCGTTGGGATTCATGCAGAAGGTGCGGACATTGTCCTCAAACTTCTCTGTGCGGTAGACAATCTTGCTCTCATAGAGCTCGTCGGTCAGGTGGGAAAACACCACGGCAGGCAGCTCTACCCGAACACCCAGGTCCACTCGGTTGCTCCTGGTGGGAATGTGCATTTCTTTGCACACGGACTGCATCCATTTGCTGCCGCTGCGTCCTACGGACACGATACACTTGTCGCAGTTCATGATCCCGGCGGCGGAGATGACCTCGTAGCCTCCCTCAGTCAGAGGAAGCAGGTGCTCCACAGGGGTATCAAAATAGAAATCCACCTTATCCTTCAGGTGGTCGTAGAGGTTCTGCAGGACCACATAGTTGATATCCGTGCCCAGATGGCGGACGGAGGCATCCAGCAGCTTCAGCTTGTGCTGGATGCAGAGCTTTTTGAACTGGGTGCCGGCGGTGGAGTAGAGCTTGGTTCCCTGGCCGCCGAAGCGCATATTGATGTCATCCACATAATGCATTAAGCGTAGAGCCTCATCCTTTCCGATGTGCTCGTGGAGAGTGCCGCCGAAGTCGTTGGTGATGTTGTACTTTCCGTCGGAAAACGCACCCGCGCCTCCAAAGCCGCTCATAATGGAGCAGCTTTTGCACTTGATGCAGGTCTTTACCTTGTCGCCGTCAATGGGGCAGTGGCGTTTTTCCAGACTGTGACCCGCCTCAATGACCGCCACGCGCATAGTAGGATCCTGCTCCGCAAGCTCATAGGCGGCAAAAATTCCGCCGGGACCGGCGCCGATAATGATGACATCGTATTTCATAATCATTCCTCCTGTATAGGTTGCCCGCAGCATTACTCCGGGAAATATCTAATATAATAATTACTTATACAAAGTGCTATTTAATAAGTCCGGTTTATTATATCAGAACAATTAAGTTTGTCAAGGGGGAAACGATTGCCAGACTTTTTTCTTTTTTACAATTCCTCCCGGGGTCCGGGACGATAGCTTTGGCCCAGGGAATGCAGGGTGATGCTGCCGGCGGAGAGCTCAGTGAGCCGCTGCCGCAAAAACAGCAGACCGTTATCCGGCAGGGAAGCGGTGACCGTGACATGGGCAGCGTAGGAAATATCGTCCAGAGTTCCGTTTATGGCGGCAATCTCCAGCTTTACCCTCTCCAACAGGCTGTACGCACATTCCAGGCAAACCTGCTCCCATAGGCACATGGTGGCAACACCTGCTTCGGTGAGGGCATCCCGAGCACTCTTGCTGTAGGCCCGGGTAAGGCCTCCGGCCCCCAGCAATATGCCGCCAAAGTAGCGTGTGACCACACAGCAGACATTGCTCACGCCCTCCCGCTGGAAGACATTGAGCATGGGCTGGCCCGCCGTGCCCTGCGGCTCGCCGTCGTCGCTGTAACGCAGGACATTGTCCCCCAGAAGATAGCACCAACAGTTGTGCCGGGCGTCGTGGTATTTCTTTTTAGCGGCGCGGATATACTCCTGTGCCTCCTCTTCGGAGGCAATGGGCCAAACCTGACCGATGAAACGGGAACGTTTCTCCACGAATTCATTCTCAGCAAAGGAAAAAGGAATACGCTGTACTGCCATTACTCCCAGTCCTCCTTCTCCTCTTGCCAGCCTTCGATGTAGGGCTTCATCTGGCCCAGCACCTTGGGCGTGCAGACCGAGACAACGGTGATTGTGGATTCATATTTCACAGATTCCACCTTGGCCTCCCGATACAGGCCGTCCAGCAGCCCCGCCTTGTCATAGGGCAGGTGAATGGTGACCCGGCGGGTGCCTTTGTCCAGCTTGCCGTCGATAGCCTGCAGGAGCCGGTCCACACCCTCCCCTGTTTTGGCGGAAATGGATACGCTGTCCTCCTCACGGGGCATCTGCCCGGCAAAGGCCAGGTCGCATTTGTTATAGACCCGCAGACAGGGAATGTGGTCGGCATTCAATTCATGAATGAGACTGTCTACCACCTGCGCCTGCTGAGGCCACAGGGGATTAGAGAGATCAATGACATGAAGCAGCAGATCGGCATATTCCAGTTCCTCCAGGGTGGCCTTGAATGCCTCCACAAGCTGATGGGGCAGCTTACGGATAAAGCCCACGGTGTCGGATATGACCACATCCAGCGTATCGCTGACGGTGAGCAGCCGGGTGGTGGTGTCCAGAGTGTCAAAGAGGCGGTCATTGGCCGGGATCCCGGCGCCGGTGATGGCATTGAGCAGCGTAGATTTCCCGGCGTTGGTATAGCCCACGATGGCAACCACCGGGATCTCGTTCTTCATGCGGCGCTGGCGCTGGGTGTTGCGCACCCGGCGCACCTCTTCCAGCTCTTCCTTAAGCTTGTCGATCTTGCGGTGGATGTGGCGGCGGTCCGTTTCAAGCTGAGTCTCGCCGGGGCCCTTGGAGCCTATGGGGCCCTTGCCGCTGGTTCCGGCCTGACGCTCCAGATGGGTCCACATGCCAATAAGACGGGGCAGCAGGTACTGGTACTGGGCCAACTCCACCTGCAGGCATCCTTCCTTGGTCTTGGCTCGCTGGGCAAAAATATCCAGAATCAGGCCACTGCGGTCAATAACCTGCACACCCAAAAGCTCCGTGAGCACTCGAATTTGTGAAGGAGACAGATCGTTGTCAAAGATGACCAGCGTGGCTTTCTCCAAGGTCACCATGGTCTTGACCTCCTCCACCTTGCCCTCTCCTATGAAGCTGTGTGGGTCGGGCTTCTCCCGGCTCTGTAGAATGCTCCCCACCACCTGACCGCCGGCGGTATCCACCAGCGCGGCCAGCTCCGCGAGGCTCTCCTCATCAGTGCTGTCCTCCCGGAGGACCGGGGAGCGCAGCCCCACCAACACCGCCAGATCCCGTTTATTCTCTTGCAGCTGTGTGCGTTCCATAGCATACCTCATTAATAATTATATTATATATATTGTACCATAATCGGCACAAATGCACAACAAAAGACATTGCGAACCAAAAAGAAAACCCCCGCACCTTTCGGTGCGGGGGTGAGTGTTGCGACAAATTACTTGTCCAGGCCGAAGCGCTTGTTGAACTTGGCCACACGGCCACCGGTGTCCACCAGCTTCTGTCTGCCCGTAAAGAACGGGTGACACTTAGAGCAGACTTCTACGCGAATATCCTTCTTCGTAGAACCTGTCTCAATTACATTACCGCAGGCGCATTTAATAGTAGTCTGCTGATAATTGGGATGGATTCCTTCCTTCATTGCTCTGGTTCACCCCTTTCCGGTACACAAGTCCCTTGAACTCCAAAGGCAAATCACATCATACCACAAACCCATATGCAATGCAAGTATTTTTTTAGAAAAAACGCGTTTTTTACCGTTACAGCTCCACTTCTGCGCCCGTTGCGAAGAAGTACAGCACCCGGCGGCACACAGGCTCCTCCAGCACACGGCTCAGGGCCTCACTGTACGCCCAAAGCTGGGCACGGTACTCCTCCGCGCGCTGCAGCTCCTCACCCGGTCGTATGCAGTCGGTCTTAAAATCCGCCACCACAAGCCCCCGCTCTGTGCGGTAACACACATCGGCTACGCCCTGGAGCATCATCTCCTCCCCCTCTGCCCCGGCATCGTATACCGGGGCAGGCCCCAGCAGGGCAAAGCGGAACTCACGCCACACCTGGGGGGAGCCGCGCATCTGGCAGCACAGATCAGAATGCAGAAACTTCACTATCTGTAAAGCGTTTATACTTGCTGCTTGCTCCGGCGTGAGCAGACGTTGTTCAAGGAGTGAATCGACGAACTGCCACACTGCTTCTGTGGTATCCGGTGTGTCGAAGGGCAGGTACTGCATCACAAGGTGCATGGCCGTGCCGCGCTCCGCAGGAGTAAGGCCCTGCCGCTCCCGCAAAAACTTCGGCATAGCAAAATCGCCCTGCACTGGTAAGCGCTGCCCGGCCCCCTCGGCGATCTGCTGGTCCAGTTCCCGTCCCTTGAGCTGAGTGGCTGTGACCTTAGTGGGGATGGTGGCCGCCGCCAGATGCGCATACCCGCCTTCCAGCATCGACGGCAGGAAGGGCGGCTGCACTGCTGGCGCCTCCTCTCCGCCCCCCTTCGCGGCAGCAGGAGCGGAGGGATTCTCATGGAGATACACACGCCAGCCGGTTGCGCTCTGCAGTACCTCAGGCCGCGCACCGGCCCACTCATGGATGGCACCGGCCTCCATGCTGCACAAAAGCGCCTGCAGCACCCAGTCTCCCATGCTCTTGGCACTGCGAACCACCTGCGGCGGCACAGGCAGCTCCGTAAGAGAGAGCAGCTTATTAATATGCGTTCTGGCACGCTTCATGCAGTCCACTAAGATCAGCTTTTCCTTGGCTCTGGTCATGGCCACATAGAGAAGGCGCATTTCCTCGGAGAGCATCTCACTCTCCATCTCCCGGGCCAATGCCGTTTTGGAAACAGTGGGATAGCGCACACGCAAAGCCGTATCCACCCGTTCCGTTCCCAGCCCCAGCCGGGGATGCACCAAAACAGGGCTTTTAAAGTCCTCCCGGTTAAAATCCTTATTCATGTCACAGAGGATCACCACCGGGAATTCCAGGCCCTTGGAGCGGTGGATGCTCATGATGCGCACGCCGCCGACATTCTGCTCCGATGCGATCTGGGGTTCCTTGCCCCGCGCCATGAGGCTGCGGAGATAATCCGTCAGCTCAAAGACCGTGATTTTTCCCATGGCGGCCATGTCCTCAGCATAGCGGCACAAATTCAGCAGACGGCTGCGGCGCAGTTCTCCGTCCTCCATGGCGCCGAATATGCCCAAAAGATGCAACTTGTCATAGATCTGCCACAAAAGCTGATCGGCAGGAAGCTCCGCCGACAGTTCACGTAATTCGTTTAATTGACTCAAAAATGTCTGCACCGGCTCCTCCGGACAGGCACAGCAGGCTGCATAAAAATCGCCATTGGAGCAGCCGCGGATGTCGGCCAAGAGATCCGGTGTAAAGCCGTACAGAGGGGAACGCAGCACAGCTATCAGAGGCACATCCTGCCGGGGATTATCGATGATCTGCAGCAGTGAATAAACGGTGGAAACCTCCAGTGTTTCAAAAAATGTCTCCCGCTCGCCGCCGGAATACAGAATGCCACAGCGATTCAGCGCAGAGCCGAAGTCCGCTACACGGCTCTTGGGAGAACGCATGAGCAGAACGATATCCTCCGGCCGCACAGGGCGAAGCGCACCGTCCTCCCCCTGGACAGGATAGCCCTCATCCAGCATTTTTCGAATAAGCCCCGCCACAAAGTCCGCCTCAGACCGGGTACGGTCAAACTCCTCATCCTCGGTATTCTCCAGGCTGATAAGATGGAACTCCGTTTCCCGGTCCGGAGCAGGCAAGTAATCGGCAGCGGGGTACAGCTGCTCCTCCGGACCATAGTCCATCTCCCCCATTTGGCGGGAGAGTATATTGCGGAATACAAAGTTGGTGGCCTCCAACACCTCCGGCCGGGAGCGGAAGTTGCGCTTGAGCAATATCTTCCGGGCCTCACCGGGCGCGGCATCTGCCGCGTGACGGTAGCGCTGATACTTCTCCAGAAAAATCTCCGGCTGTGCCAAGCGGAAGCGATAGATGCTTTGCTTGACATCACCCACAGTGAAAAGGTTTTTCCCTTTACGGGAGATAGCGGTAAAAATGCAGTTTTGCACCTCGTTGGTGTCCTGATATTCGTCCACCATGATCTCCGCATACCGCTGGGCGATCTGCAAGGCCAGCTCCGTGGGCTTTTCAGCAGGAGTTAGGAGCAAATTCACCGCATAGTGCTCCTGATCGGAGAAGTCCGCCACATTGCGCCGCACTTTTTCCTGCCCAAAACTGCGGATAAAGTCCGCGGTCAGATCCAAAAGCGCCAGCATGGCCGGAGCCATGATATGAAGATCCAGCAGATGCTCCGCCTGGGAGGTCAAAAACGGTTCAAGAACGGACTTCATTTCCTCTTGGAATTTCTTTTTAAGGCTCTGCATCCGGTTTTTACTCTCGGCATTCTCCTCGCCACGGACCGCCTTGAGCTTGGGGAACGAAATATCCGTTTGCGCCACGGTATCCCAGGCCTGAGATGCTGCCTGCTGCAGCTTCACCAGAGTTTGAGACATGGACGCAAAGGCAGGGCCATAGGCCGCCTCCACCGCCGGGCAAGATGCCATCTCCTCCACGGCACGGGCCAGGCGGCGGCTCCAGAACTCCGCCCACTGCGTCAGATCCGTCAGAAGGATCTCCCCGAAGGGGGTATCCGCCAGCTTATCCGGAACAGCCTGCCAGAATTTCCGGGCATTTTGCAGCCACTGCAAAGGGTGCGCCTGGCTCTGCAGCTTGTCATAAAGTTCCAGCACAAGAGATGTAAGACGGCTGTCATCCCGCCCGGCACCAAGAGTCTGGACCAAAAGCGCGGCGTTTTCGTCCCCCTGCTCCAGTTCCTCATAAAACCGGTCCATGACCCGCTCCAGTACACGGTCACGAAGCACGGCGCCCTCCTGCTCATCCAGCAGGCGGAAATCCGGCGTGAGGCTGTGACCGTTTACCGGCGGCAGAAGATGAATGTGTTCCCGAATCAGATTGCCGCAAAAGGCATCCACCGTTTTAATGTCCGCCTGATAAACACGGTAAAGCTGGCGGCGCAGGTGTTCATCATCCGGTCGCTGTGCAACACGCACAGCAAGCTCCTTTGCGATTTTGTTGCGCAGCTCGGCGGCGGCAGCACGGGTATAGGTGATAATGAGGAAATCGTCAACGCTGAGCTTTTCCTCCTCGATCCTGCGAAACAGGCGCTCCACCAACACCTTGGTCTTGCCGGATCCGGCAGCCGCCGATACCAGCAGGTAGCCGCCGCTGTCGGTAACAGCCTGCTTCTGTTCCTCCGTCAGGCGAGAGTCAATCATGGTGCGCCTCCTTTCCCAGTTTGTCCTCAATGTTCTGCCAGAAATCCGCCGGAGACGTCTTTTTTAAATAGCGGCGGCGGTCACTTCCCACGCCGTCCCGGAAATAACAGGCGGAGGCGTAAGCACACCAACGGCAAGCGGTATCCTGGGGCGAGCGGGAAATCGGATCGGCATCCACATTGCCCCGAGCCAGCTCCCCGGCAATCTGACGCAGCAGATACTCCGTATATTTCCCCAGACGGCCCAGTTGATGGGCTGAAGCTACCCCGTCGGTGATAGTTCCATCCTTTTTCACGCTGATGGGCAGGTAAACCGGATTTTCCAGCGCATCGTGCTCCATGGCACGAAGAATATCGGCATCCTCCAGCACGAGGCCGCTGCGGCGCAGTTCCTTTTGAATGTCGGATTCAATTTTTGCAGGAGAAGCTCCCCGTTTCTCCGAAACAATAACATCCCGGGCGGGCAGATACAGCACACCCGCCGGCACCACAGGCAGGCCAAAGTACCGCTCGCCCTCCTGCTCCAGCGCAAAGAGATACAGCAGCATCTGGATGCCCAGACCGTACTGCACATCGGAGAGATCAAAAGTTTTCTTGCCGGTTTTATAATCTACCACACGCAGATACAGCTTGCCGTCCTTGACCCAGCCGTCCACACGGTCCACCTTACCCACCAGACGCAAAGAGATGTCCTCCCGCTCCACACGCACGGCGGGCAGATCCGCGTCCCGCCCGCCAAAACTCAGCTCAAACTCCATGAGGCGGAAGTCTGAACGGCGCATCTCGTCGGCAACATTGTTCACAATGGCCTTGGCGGTCTTTTGCAGCCGCTCAAAGAGATACCGGAAGCGGGCGCTCTTTTCGCTGTACCGGTCGATCCTGGTATCGGCGTATTCCCGGATATACCGCTGCACCAAATCGTCCAGCTCTGATTGGGTCACGCTGTCAAAGCCGCCCCTATCCCGGACGGTGCGGAAGACATTTTCCAGCAAATAGTGGATAAACGTACCGATCTCGGGAGCCTGAAAGCCTGCGGCCCTGCGCTCCTTGGCCCGGAGGCCGTACTCCATGAAATAGCCAAAGTGGCAGCTCTTCATGCGATCCATGCGGGAGGCAGACATATGCACCTGCGTGCCGTAGAGGGCTCGTACCGCCGCCGGAGACAGGCGGCCGCGCTCCAGAGTCCTGGCACGCTGTATGGCGTCCAGCACATGGCTGTATTGGCTATCGGTTCGGAAATAGGAGGCCAAATCGCTGCCCGGATAGCGGCCGGCGGCCTCCAAAGCAGTGGAGGGTACAGCGAAGCGATACTGGCCGTCCTCATGCTTTACAGCCACATCCGGCAGCAGGCGGCGGATGCGCTCCACCACAAAGGCAGGTCGAAGGGCGGAGCCGTCCAGAGACACGGTGGGATAGCTGATATGGAGCAGCTCCGTGGGTTGGGTCAAAGCAGAATAGATATTCTGCAGCTCGTTATCCAGCTCATCAAATGAGGCGTCCGCAAGGGGCATATCATGTTCCCGCAGAAAGGCACGGTCCTTTTGGTCTAAAATGCCGCTGCTCTTTCCCGCATGAGGCAGAAGATGATCGTTGCAGCCCAGAAGGAACAACGCCCGAACAGTACGGCGGCCCGGGCGGGACATCTCGCTGACCTTCACCTGATCCAAGGTGGCGGGGATTGTGGCCACGCTGTACTGTGTCAGCACAAGGCGCAGCATACGGCAGAACTCCTCGCCGGTGAGGGAGGTATCCCCCAAAATTTCGGCAAACTGATCCAGAACGGTGCAGAAGATCTCCCAGAGCTGGCGATACTCCTCCGCTGCCTGCACCCGGCCGGAGGCCATAAGATCCCGGGCCTGCCGCTGCAAAAGCTGTGGCACGCCTGCTTCCAGTGCAAACCGGTACAGGGCGGCGGCCTTATCTGTGGCGGCCGATGGCGCCTTCATATTCTCGTACAGGGGCAAAAGAGGAAGTCGTACCTTCTCCCGGATGGCGTTAATCTCTTTCAGCCGCTGCTGATGCTCCGGAGTGAGTTCAGCCCCGTAGCCGTCCGGATTGGCTGTCCAGGGAACATCACGGAGCCACATTTTACCCCGGATGGTCCAAAGAACCACATAATTTTCCAGAATATCGCATTCTGATCGGCTGATGCCGGCCAGTCCGGTTTTGAGGTAGCGGAACATATCCTCGTACTCAAAACCACCGGTGACTGCGTCTAATGCGCTTAGGATCAGCAACAGCGGGGGCTTTTGCAGAATGTCGCTCCGACGGCTGATATAATAAGGAATGCCGTCCCGGGCAAAAATGTGTTCCAGAACAGGGCCGTATTCCTCCAGATTTCGTGCGGTAACAGCGATATCCCGGCAACGATAACCGTTTAGAATCATCTGCCGGATCTGTGACGCTACATACTCCACCTCCGCGTAGGCAGTGGTCGCCTCATACAGCCGCACCTGCTCCTCCCCTCCGCCACGGGCAGGGGCGGCGGCACCGAAAAAGTATTTCTCCAAATGGGCAAGAGGCGTATTTGCCTTGGACTGCATGAACTCCACGGCGCAGCGATGGCCCATCTGCTGCGCCATGTTGGCAAGACGCTGCCGCTGGCGGAAAGCGTTTTGAAAAATCTCCGAGGGAAGCTTCTCTCCCAAGAGAGTGACGGTGACGCTGTCGGCCTGCTGCAAAGCCGTGAGTAAGATGCTCTCCTCCGCCTTATTAAAGTAGGAAAAACCGTCAAAATACACATCCTTGCCACGCAAGTAAGCGGACTGTGGCAGGGCATCCCGGAGCTTCTGCACCCGGGAGCGGGCATCCCGGCCATTGGCACGGAGTCGGGCATCATAGGCTGCGTACAGCAACGCCACATCCCGCAGCTTGTCTCCCTCCTGTCCCGGTGCGTCCTGCACGCGGGCATACAGGTCATGAGGCGGAATCTCATAGGCATACAGCTCGTCCATCAGAGACACAAGCTGTTCCAGAAAAGCGGCACGGCGGGAGGGATTCCCAAACACCCGGAGGCTGCCGCCCACCTCCTGCAGTGCCATGCGCATGGTGAGGATCTTGCCGCCGCCGTCCAGAGTAAAGTCAGCAAGGCCGCCCACCTCCCCCAGCACACGGCCGGACAGATTGCGCAAACTCAAAACTTCCGCGTTGCGGCTGGCTGTATCGCCCAAAGCGCGGCACAGCTCCATTTCCGCTTCATGGGACACATGCTCCGGCACAATGAGAAGCTGATCCCTCAACCGCCGGTTTTGCTGTATGGTTTCCAGCACCCTAGCGGTTTTTCCGGCTCCGGCACGGCCGATCCATAGACGCAGCATGTACTTCTCTCCCCCCTTGTTTGTGTGCTTTGTATTGATTATACCATACGACAACCCCGTACGCAAACAATCGTTCGTGCTTTTCCATCCCTGATTTTTTCTAATCTTATATAAATCGGACGAATAAGCCTATGCAGGGAAGGGTTTATCTTTATCTGCATTTTTTAAAAATCTCTTGACAAGTAAACGACTGTTTACTATACTTTAAGTAAACGATCGTTTACCCCTGAGAGGAGGATGTCTTTTGTCTGATACAAAAGAAAAGATTCTGCAGACCGCCCTGCGACTGTTTGCCCGGGACGGCTACGAGGCTGTGTCGGTGAGCGATATTGCCGGCGAGCTGGGCATTACCAAGGGCGCTCTATACAAGCACTACGCCAATAAGCGGTCTATTTTCAACAGCATTGTGGAGCGGATGTATCAAATCGACGCAGAGAGGTCACGGCGGTATGCTGTTCCTCAGGAAAAATACTGTGACGCTCCCGGGGCGTACGATACAGTATCCGTTGAAGCCGTCCGATCTTTCACCATGGCGCAGTTTCAGTTTTGGACCGAGGACGAGTTTGCGGCAAATTTCCGAAAGATGCTGACATTGGAGCAATATCGAAGCGAAGAGATGGCACAACTGCATAGCCAGTGCCTAACAGCGGGTCCCTTGGCGTACATGGAGGACATTTTTCGGGATATGATGGGCCGGGGTATCCTCAAAAACTCTGACCCCCAGACGCTTTCCGTGGAGTTTTACGCGCCCATGTATCTGCTGATGGGTCTGCCCAACGATAAAAAAAACGCAAAGCTGCTGGAGGCACATATTGAGAGGTTTATCCGCCGAAACACCAACTGCAAAGAATGCTGACGGATACCATTTCCGACAGTAAATAACTGTCGGGCTTCTGCAGTCTTTGCATCTAAAGCAACAAACCGACCCGAAAAGAAAAAGGAGTTATTACCATGAAATATCCGAGAAGTGAAAAATACAACACCCCCTCCCTGCAGTGCAAGATCATGGGGCCAAACCCTGTGAATCTGGAGGAAGAGCTGCTGCAAAGCCACAAAATCCCCAACGGCGCCGTGGTGTGTGATCTGGGCAGCGGGCAGGGGCTGACCAGTGTGTTTCTGGCGAAAGAATACGGCTTCACCGTATATGCCGCCGACCTCTGGAGTGACCCGGAGGAAAACCGGAGGTTTTTCGATGAAATGGGCCTGTCACAGGAGCAGATCATCCCTGTGCAAGCAGATGCCACAGACCTGCCCTTTGAAAAGGAGTTTTTTGATGCGGTTGTGTCCACGGATTCCTACAATTATTTCGGCAGAGACGAAAAATATCTGGACGAAAAGCTTCTGCCCTGCGTAAAAAGCGGCGGCTACATCTACATCGCAATTCCCGGCATGAAAAAAGACTGCCACGACCATCTGCCTGCAGAGCTTCTTCTGTCCTGGACGCCCGAGCAGTTAGAGTATATGCATGATGTGGCCTACTGGTCGAACATCATGCACAAGTGCAAAGGGGCCGATGTCATTTCCATTATGGAAATGGAGAGCAACGAGGAGGTATGGGCTGATTGGCTTGCTCAGGACAACGAGTATGCTGTAGGCGATCGCAAATCCATGGAAGCCGGCGGCGGAAAATACCTGAATTTCATTGCCATCGTCCTGCGAAAGAAGTAACCCATTTTTATCCGGAAAATATGAACAGTACCCCATCCGGCAGACAGCAATCCTGCCAAATGGGGTACTGTATTTTTTCCTTTTTTCAAGCTGCTGTGCCAGCGCCAGCCGCTGCTCTCGATCGCTGTGTAAATATCTGCGGCTTAAATACCCACCGCCCGGGACACGGATGCCGCCTCTATTGCCGGCTGACTTCAGGTCTGCCGGAGCCTGCAAACAATTTTGCGCATAAATCTTGACGGGACCTGTCGGTGAAAATGAATCCTCTGTTTTTTAATAGCACATTTCGTCATTGTATGAAAGCCATAATAAGAAAACCTCTTATGTCTTGGTAGACAAAAGAGGTTTCTTTCGTGCGAAAGAGCAGAATAACGGTGCGTAAATGTAGTTAAGAAAAGCGAAAAGGTGCTTGAATAGTCAAATGACTTCAATCTTGCCTATGATATGACGATTAAATTCCGCCAAATCCTCCGCAGGAATCCAGAATTCTTGGTGATAACTTGCCCCTACTGTTTGAATATCAAATTGAGAAATATAGGCATCGTCAATTTCAAAGGTTGTAACATATCCTGCATATCCCGAATCGGCAGATTTCTTGTTCCATTTTTCCGCAATTTCTCGGGCGTATTTTTCGTTTAGAACAGGATAAAAGATAGGTTGTTCAGGAAGTCTTGGAGGATATTCCTTATAATTAGTACTTGCAATCAAATCCAACTCTGCTTGTCCAACGGGTCTATATAATCTCATAAAACCACCTCTTACGGCAATAATTATATATCAGCAATGACAAAATGTGAAGTGAAATATCCTTCGGATGTGAAATAATGACCTACGGTCATTGTGAAATATTCGGTGTGCCACTGAATGTGAAATGAAATAAATCCACTCACGCCCGCAGGCATTTCACATGGTAAAGCCATATTTCACGCCCGGAGGGCATTTCACAAATCCCGCAAGGGATTTATTTCGTTGAAAAGAAACACCTTTTGTCTGGCAGACAAAAGGTGTTTCTTTTCTGGCACGCCGTGAGGGATTCGAACCCCCGGCCTTCTGGTCCGTAGCGAGCCGTTTATTTTTTTAAAAGTTTTCTGTTTTCTTTGCTCTGTGTCTGCTCGTGTCGATTCGTCCTCGCATATTTCTGATATGCTTTTTCTTAACAGTATTTCGTCAAAGACGCCCCGTGTTCCAGGCTGTCTCTCTCAGTATCAAGTTGGTTTATTGCATCCCAATGTAAGCCTTTCCATCATTCTCTCTTTATTGGTTCGCAGCCATGCGCCCCATGTTACAATTTATCCCTTTTCATGCCGCCCTTTCTTCTTGAACGGCATATTTTTTTTGCGCATTTTTTGATGTGTAAATCAGCCTTTAATTTTAATTTGTCTCAATTGGTATCATGCTGTTTTTTGCTAAGGCAAAAAAAAGGGAGACCTCCACGATGGATGGTCTCTCCTTTTTGTTGCTTGGTAAAAGTTTTGCCATGTCTGCAGTTAAACATGTAATTGCCCTACGGCATGGATCGCCAGAATATAGCACCCAAGGTTGTCCTGCACCAGCGCATTGGTTTGCTCAACAAACTCAGCCTCATCCGTCAGAACAGCAGGGTTAAAAATGTCAACCGTCTCATCTCCGCCGATTTCTGTATCGTAGTACCTTACGGCGTAGATGGCGTGCTTGGCACCGCTGTCGTACATCCTCTTAACTGCAGCCTCTCGCGCTTCGGTGATAGCTGCAGCAAGCTCGGCAGCGCTCGCGTAATGCGGCTCCGAGCGGTCAACACCAGCAAAGATTGCGGCGAGGCTGGCATTGCTCTCTCCGGACGGTTCGGGATTTGCACCACCATCGTGGACAAAATACTTAATATTGGGTTGATTACTCATATTTTCTCCTCCTTTATATCTTGTTTTTTTGCTTAATTACTGATGCGCAAAAGCCAGGAACGCGGAAACATTGCGGCTGTGGAGACGATGCACATTGTTTTGAATCTTCCACTCAGAGAGCTTGACCATCCACCCGGGATGCTCAGAGGTGAATCCAGGCATCTTAGCTTCGATGATGTCCCTCTCTGCAGCCTCACGCTGACGCACATTCTGCAGAGCAACATTGAGATACTTAATCCCGTATGCGTAGTCCACACGCTGCCCGCCAATGACCCAACCGCCCAGATTGCGGTTATTGATGGCATACAGCAGCCATTCGGAGTTCATGAAGGCAAGGTTGATGAATTCATCCCTATACACCTCGAAGTTGGACCTGGCATTCTTGCCCGCCTCGCCTCCTCTCATTTCCCTCCTCCATCCCGACTCCGCCTTTTCAACGGAAACGAAGAAATGTGGACGACTTACCTGCTCAGCCCCGATGATCTCACAGTCCTCACCCAAGGAGCTGCCGTCCCCATCGGTGATAAATGTATGCCCGTTGAATTTATAGGTGGTACGCTCTACTGGCTCGTCATACTCCACCAGATTCATTGAGTAGATCTTGCAATCACTCACGGAGCAATCGTGGGTGCGGTTCTTTTCGCCTCTCCCTCTGTCGTTGCTCCATGTCTTGTATCTGCTCCCACCGATATTGCTCGGAATGAGATTCAGGACCGTGAGGATGCTGTCGCCCTTCTTTGGATCCGGCGTATTGCACTTCTTAATGATGTCCGCAAAGCTCCCGTACTGGTTATCCGTGAGCCAGCGATCTGCCATGGAGAAGACCACATACTCTGACTCCTTGGAAATACACACGCCTTTCGGCAGCGGCAGAATATTGGATCCATCCACTATGCCTTGCAGGATATTGAACAGGAAGATGCGGGATACCATCTCCTTGGCAACTGCACGAGCTTGCATGCGTTCTTCTTTGATGCGCAGCTTGCGCTGCTCATCGGTCTCCTGTCCGATATATCCCGTATTGACCTTGAAATCCTTTGGATTCAGATCCATGATGAAATCATCTGTCACATGGATTTCCTCTGGATCCGTCCACCCAATATAGACATTCTCGCCGTTACGGATGATAATGCCGATGGTGTTGCCATGGTAGATCTGATACTGTTCCAGCATATTGGCATATTCTTCGCTGCGCCCGAAACGCTTGCCTGTCTTACTGAGCCGTACCAGCGTTACGCAGCGCTCGCTGGGTGCAAAGGTCTCCAGGGCAATAGGCGAAGCGGCGAGGAATTCCTCAAAATATTTCAGCTTGCTTTCCTTCATGCCGTAGATGGAAGTAAGTCTACCCATCTCCTCATCCAGGAACCGCAGTTTTTGGTACAGGACTACCGGCTCTGTATCCTTAGCGTTCTTCCCGCTTCGAATCTTCGCAAAATTAACGGTCTCGCCCATATAGCAGCAGATGGCATAGATTTGGGATTCCAGCAGGTAGATCTGATCATTCATCTGCTCTACCTTTTCTTCCAGCTCTTCCTTCTGTGCGGACAGATGTGCCATATGCCGGACAATCAATGTCTTTTCATCTTCCGGCAACGAGTCCACCGCTTTTCGCAGCTTGTCCAGCAGTTGCAGATGGGCGACCGTTTCGGATACATCTTCAACATCCGCCTGCAAAAAATCCGTTCCGTTATCATCTTCGCTGTCAAAGGCGTCAATTGAGAGCAGTCCGTGCTTTCTGTCCAGAAACCGCAGATATTTCTGCCGTTCCTTATCCCGATAGAATGCATTATAGTGCCTGCGGTCGGTTTCCACAAGGCAGCCTTGCACCGGAATAAACAGCTTGTCCGCAACGGAACGGTCGCTTTCCTTGCGCTTTTCAAATTCTTCATAGGTCAGTTCTGTATATACTCCGCCATATAATATAAAAACCTTTCTCGGTTTATAGTTTTTCAATTTATGTACCTCCGTTCAATCGTTTTTTTGGGTTCAAAAAACGATCGATACGGAGGGCTTCGACAGCCTACCGCAAACTTCGACAGCAGGCTGTCTTTATATAAAACGCAAAAAGGCAAGCCAAGTAGAAACTCCGATTTTTCAGAGTGTTCATTGGCGTTTTTACGGTTTGTTTTCGAATTTTGTCGACCGCGAGGGTCAAAAAAAGAGAGGTGTTTTTGTTGCGTAGCAAGGTGCTTTTTGCAAACAGCCTTTGCTATTTCAACACCTGTGTCTTTCCTATGTATTTTCCCATCGTTTCACCTTGTCGTTAAGGAACGGCAGGGTGCCGTACCTATGGCAGAGCGTTATTTTGCATTTCCTCGGATTCTTTTTCCGGAAGATACATCGGGGTCACCTCCTGTATGGATTTATTTGTTCGCGAGAAACAAAAAACGGCCGCACTATGCTTTGTGGCATAGTACGGCCGCTTGCGGACGCAGACAGAAAAACCGTCTTGTTATGACGGCTGTGTGCCTTATGTTTTGAGTGTGTACACGGTTGTTAGGGACATCTCCTTGTTTTCATAACTACCTCGCTGTAGGGGAATCCTTTGATTTTATTCTATCCGATGCAAGAGCAACTGTGAAGAGCGCATAAGTTTGATATACACAGTATACATTGCATTCGGTAAAAAATTTGTCGGGTTAGGTAGAATGGAGCAAATTTTGTCTGTTTCGGAAGCAAATATAACAGACAACCCCGGTGAGTTCAGGAAAACCTGCCGCTCATCGGGATTGCTTGTTGTGTTTTCATATTTGATTGTTATTACGGCATTGTCAGCCCGCGCTCAGACTTTCACAGCCTTCCCGATCGGCACGGCGATTTGAGTAATATAATCGGCGCTGTTATCTCCTCTGCTGGGCGGACCCTCTAAATAAACGGAGCGCAACCGTCCTGCGGTTTCGACACCGTTTTCGTTTATGTGCTTCATCAGCGCTCTCATAGCCTCGCTTGTTCCCTCATACGGCCCGCGGTAATAAATACACAAGCCGGGGGTTTCCGCAAACTCCATGCGCTCTGTCCCGTCAAAACTCTCGTCCACCGGAATACAGCACATAAGGTCAAGCGTATCGGGATTATCCGTCATGCGCACGGTAAACATACGCGCCGCCATGGACATTTTTCCGGTTCTGGCAGCGGCAATGTAGGTGTCCCGCAGTTTAATGGCTGCTTCGGCGACATCTTTGCACCGATATTTGCGGCAAAAGCACACCTGCCGCGGCAGAACAGTTTTATGCACCGTGAAATCACCGTGCTTGGCCGAACGCACCTGAAGCATTTGAATGTTTCGGTCCAGCATTTCCCGCAGCTCGTAAAGCCGCTGCAAAGGCCTGTCCATATTCTCGATATTATAATAATATTCCGCTACTTCTTTTAAAGAAAGACCCAGCGCCTGCAACGAACGAATAGAGCGGATCTGCGTCATGTTGTCGGCTGAATAATAGCGAAAGCCGCTGCTTTCGTCCTTTACCGCCGGTGTCAGAAGTCCCATATTCTCGTATACAAGCAGCGCCTTACGGGTAACGCCGAGTATTTTTGTAACTTCTCCGATCTGAAATAGGCTGTCGTCGTGCTTTTTCATTATTTTTTCACCAAATTTTCTGCAAAAAGTTCTTGACTCGTCCCCTAAGGTACGATTTATAATATAGTATATCATAGAATGAAGAATTATGCAAGTTCAATGCAAAAAGGAGTATCCTGCTATGAAGAAAAGAATTTTAAGTGCCTTGCTATGCTTATGCATAGTGTTTGGCTTAGTCCCGGTCACGGTGTGGGCGGCAACGGGGAATGGGCACACCCATTACCTCTGCGGAGGCAGCGCCTGTAACGGCAGTGGCCACGAAAACGAAAGCAGCATGACCACCTTTGCCGTGGAGATCGTGCAGAACGGCAGCACGCTGAAAATAGGCGGCAAAGCCTGGACGTCGACAACGGGCTATCTTAAGCGCTACGAACTTCCTGCGGGCACTTACTACCTCGGCAGTGACATTACCCCGGAGTATACCGTCATGATTAAGGAGGAAGTCACCCTCTGTCTCAACGGCCATACCATCAGGAGCAAAGACACAAGTCATGTGATCGAGTTGGGGGATAAAGCTATCTTCAACCTCACCGACTGCAAGCAGAGCGGGACTGCCGACGAGTACGGCGAGCTCACCCACGCCAGCGGCAAGTCCGGCAGAGGCGTATATGTGTACAAAGGCACCTTCAATATGTACGGCGGCAGCATCACCGGCAACAAAACCGACAGAGGCGGCGGCGTGTATGTGGATACTAAGGGCACCTTCAATATGTACGGCGGCACCATCACCGGCAACAGTGCCACCGGCGACGGCGGCGGCGTGTATGTGATCGGCAGCAATTCAAAATTCACCATGACCGGCGGCAGCATCGGCGGCACGGCTACGAATGACGCCAATCAGGCAAAGTATGGCGGCGGTGTGTATGTGAGCAGTGGCACGTTTACCATGAGCGGCGGCACTATCACCGGCAACAAGGTCAGCTATTCTTACGGCGACGGTGGTGGTGTGTTTGTGAACTACAACGGTACATTTAATATGTCCGATGACAGCCGCATCACCGGCAATACCGCATTCCGTGGCGGTGGCGTGTGTGTAGAGAGAAACCTTGGTGGTAATAACAATAAGCCTGGCAATTTTGCGATGTCCGGTGGCACCATTGGCGGCATGACGGATGCCGATGCCAACAGTGCCCAATACGGCGGCGGTGTGTATGTGATGGGCACGTTCACTCTGACCGGCGGCGAAATCAGCGGCAACAACGCTAAGGGAGTCAGTGGCGGCGTATATGTGAACGCAGATAGCACGTTCACCGTATCTGGTGCGCCGAAAATCACGAACAATACCCAGAAAACGACTACCAGCAGCAATGTATATCTGACCGAAGGACCTGAAGGCAAGCCCGGAGCGGTCATCGTCATTGGAGATGCTCATTTGGACAGTGGTGCGGAGATCGGCGTGACTTTGGACAGCAATTATGGCGATAAGGCGTTCACCTCCGGCTGGAATGCCAAAATGGGCGACAACAACCCCTCCAATTACTTTATTTCCGATGTTGGCGGCAAAGGTTTTGAGCAGTCTAACAGAGAGGTTAAGCTGTGTGACGGGCACACCCACTACCTCTGCGGGGGCAGCACCTGCAACGGCAGCGGCCACGAAGCGGAAAGCAGTGCGACCGTCTTTGCCAAGGAAATCAAGCAGGAAGGCGACAAGCTGTACATCGGTGACACCGAGTGGCTTGCGGGAGACCGCTATGCGCTCAGCGCCGGCAGCTATTGCCTGTCCACTGACCTCACGCTTGATGCAGGCATCAAAATCACGGGCAATGTCACCCTCTGCCTGAACGGTCACAGCATCACGGCCAATCACGATGGTGATGTGATCGCCGTAAATTCCGGCGCAACCTTCACCCTGACGGACTGCAAGGGCGGGAATTCCGACGCTGCGTTCGGTAAGATCACCCATGCCTCCGGCAAAGACGGCAGAGGCGTATATGTGTCCAACCGCAACGCTACCTTCAATATGTACGGTGGCAGCATCGCGGACAACAACATGGTCACGGATGACTACGTCGGCAATGACGAGGTCGGCGGCGGCGTGTATATAGCCGATAATGGCGCCACTTTTAATATGTATGGCGGAACCATCTGCGGCAACACCGCCGGAAGCAGCGGCGGCGGCGTGTATATGGTCGAAAAGGCCAACTTCAATATGTACGGCGGCACCATCTGCGGCAACACCGCCACAAGGAATTTCGGCGGCGGCGTGTGTGTATACAAAAACGGCAACTTCAATATGTCCGGCGGCGAGATCGGCGACAACGGTGCACGCTGTGGCGGCGGTGTGTATGTGGGTGATTCTTCAACCTTCACCATAACCGGCGGCAGCATTACCGGCAACAATGTCAGCGGTCGGCGTGCCGGTGGCGGTATATATATAAGTGATGATGCCAAAAATTTCACCGTTTCCGGAAATATCCAAATAACAGGCAACATGAAGATGGGGACAAAGAACGAAAACGGCAAATACACCGGCGGAACAGTCGAAAATCTCTATCTGCTCGCCGGCGAGACCATCACCGTCGGCGGCACACTGACGAACGGTGCGAAGCTCGGCGTGACGCTGGCCAACAATTACGGCGATAATGCGTTCACCTCCGGCTGGGGAACCTATATGGGTAGCAAAACCCCCGCCGACTACTTCACATCCGATACCGACAGATATGAAGTCAAGTTAATCGGCAGTGAATTAAAACTTGTCAGCACACATGTGCATAGGTGGAGCTATACCGCACAAGGCGATACCTTCACCGCCACCTGCAAAAACTGCCCGAATAACAGCGGTGAAGATTATTCCGGCGGCACCGCCAAAATCACCGCGTCGGATGCCACCTATGACGGAAAAACAAAAATCGCGACGGTGAGCGGGACAGGGATATTCAAAAATGTCGATATGTACATTAGATACAGCAAGTACAACGCGACGAGCAAACAGTTTGAATCTACTAATATCCTGCCTGCCGGCGCAGGTCGGTATAAGGCATCCATCATTTTGGATGGTGTCACCGCCAGCGTGGAATATACCATAAAAAAGGCTACGCGGGAAGCCCCGGAGGGTCTTACGGTAAGTCCTGCCGGCAGTGTCGGAGGTATGGGTAAGATCAACGGCACCACATCAGGCACCTACAACGAGGTCAAGGCCATGGAGTATAACACCTCCGCCGATGCTGTCACCGGTTGGAAGGACTGCTCGGATGGCAGCACCGAAGTTGCCCCCGGCACCTACTATGTGCGCTACAAGGAAAGCAGAAACTACCTCGCAAGCGATGTTTCTGCCGCGCTGACAGTCAAGGCGCACACGCATTCCGGCGGCAATGCGACCTGTCAGAAAAAAGCGGTTTGTGATGGATGCGGGCAGGAATACGGCGAGCTTGGCAACCATAATTTTACCGAAACGGTTGGCGGAATGTATCTTAAATCGGCTGCGACCTGCCAAAGTCCCGCAGTATATTACAAAAGCTGCCTTGTTTGTGATAAAAAATCCTCCGAGACATTTGAATACGGTGATATTGACGCAGCCAATCACAAGCACACCGAAATTCGGGATGCAAAGCCCGCTACCGAGCAGGAAAAGGGCTACACCGGTGACACATGGTGTACCGACTGTAATAAGAAAATTGCAACCGGTTCGGAAATTGCCATGCTTGAGCATAAACTTACATTAGTAGAGGCAAAGGATGCTACCGTAACAGAGCAAGGCAATATAAAGTATTATTATTGCGAAAACTGCGGTAAATATTTTGCGGATGTAGCCGGCACAAAAGAGATTTCTCTCAGCGGAACCGTTATTCAAAAACTTCCTCCTGAGATTATAGAAGGCAATAATGCTACCGTAAACAACGGAGAGAAGAAATCCTTGACATTCCGTTCCAATGCGGCATTTGCCGATTTCATTCGTGTAGAGCTTGACGGCAAAACCCTTGACGAAAAGGATTATACAAAGGCAGAAGGCAGCATTATAGTTACCTTGAATAACGATTTTGTTTCTACACTTTCCGTCGGTGAGCATACGCTCGGAATCGTTTCGGAAAGCGGAACGGCAACTGCAAAGTTCACTGTGAAAGCATCCGAGATTCCGAACGAATCTCCCAAAACAGGAGATGACAACATGGTTGCCGTCTGGAGTCTTGCAGCAATTCTCTCGCTTGCCGTTCTCGGTTTCACTACCGTAGGATCAAAGAAAAAGCGAGCAAAATAAAACGATTTGCGGCGGCAACGTAACCATACGCTGCCGTCGCAATTTTATATGGAGAGGGTTTTTATGGCAAAAGAATATTTATATAAAGCCTACGGCAGCAAGCTTGCTGCGCTGAATAAGCGGCGTAAAAAAAGGCGTAATACCATGAAGAAAGCAATGCTTTCGGCAGCGATAATAATCACTGTTGCGGTAGCTGTAATTTTAATAATTGCCCAATTCGGCAAAAAATCAAATGAGTTGGTCGGCACCTGGAGATATGATGAGCATACACAATATGTTTTTGAAAAGGACGGTACAGGCAAATTACTTGCCGATGATGTGACATATTCTTATGCCTACACCGTCAAGGGCAAAAAGCTAATCCTCGATTTTACAGAGGATATTGTCCGCGATTGCGATTATACCTTTTCGGTAAACGGAACCGCCTTAACACTTATCGGCGGTACAGGAACCGATGGCGGTAGCTACAAACTTAACAAAGAGTAAACGATCAAAGGAGCATTCAAGCGGAACAAACGGTCAAAAAAGCAGCACAAGCGGCAAACAATAATTTGATTTAACTCTTTCACAGCAGAAAGAAAAAAGGCAGCGGCGGTGAATGCGATTTCGCCGTTGCCTTTGATAACAAGCTGTTTGCCGTAACTCTATAAAACTTTTCTGTTTTTCTTTTCTGCTGATATATCTTTTCAGTTGGGTAGTTCACTTTCTCCTTCCATGGTGACAGGTGGCACCTGTCACCGAATGGGCGCAGTTGCCCCTTGGCGGAGAGAATATCTTTTTTCGAGCTCTATCCGCTACGGATTTTGAACAGCAAACTGCTTTTCCCGCCCTTTTTGCGGTAGCGCTGCTCAGTTTCGAGCAGTCCCGCTTTTTTGAGGTCACGGATTCCTCGGCGGACGGTGGAGGGCGAATACTTGAGGTCTGCGGCTATGGTCGGGATGGCAGGCCAGCATTCTCCGTTTTCATTCACTCGGTCGGCAAGGTAGATATACACCGCCACGGCGCGGTGCGGCAGCTCCGTGCGGTATAAAAAATCAAGTCGGCTCATGAGTCTGCCCCTCCGTTTCGGCTAAATCTTTGATGATCTCTGCTTCCGTACTGCCGGGAGCAGTTTCTTTTTTCGGCGGTGAGGTGCGGATCGGAGGACTGCCGTTTCTGCGGCTGCCGTGCGGCGGCGTTTTCTGCGGCTCGTGCTTTGGGCTGTCCTGCTGCGCCTGCCCGCCGTCCGTATCGGTTTGCGGTTTCGCTTCTTCCGTCCACTGCGGCGGATATTTTTCTAAAATACCGTCCTGTATTTCCTTTTTGTCGGCGTAGCCTCACTTGTAGCAGGATCA